>ERZ1036435.130-NODE-130-length-67902-cov-11.869442_pt1 | contig 67902 bp, 43 predicted proteins | sample MGYA00514223_ERZ1036435 | MGnify/ENA primary metagenome ERZ1036435 (study PRJEB33795, sample SAMN09464927) | human gut metagenome | host: Homo sapiens | place: USA: Stanford, California | collected 2016-08 | study: EMG produced TPA metagenomics assembly of the... | reverse complement strand
TCCTTCCTTCCTTTCCTCCCCCCCACTCCCACTGCGCTTTCTCAGTTCAGCAGATACGAATTCCTTTGTAGAAGCTCTAAACAGCTAACTTTAACCCTCATCTCACACTTGTTACCAAGCTTCGCTTTCGCCCTGTCTTCTGAGCGGGGGGAGGGCCCTTTTGCTCACTTTCCATCTCTTCCTCGAGAACAATCCCCGATTTCAGCACTCTAAAAGTTGAAGCTTCTTCTTTTCAAGTTATAGCCTTCTTATAAATGCTTTTTCTTGCAGCCGGTGCGTGATTTCTCTGTGAATTACGTGAAACTTTTTTTTTCTATATAAGACAGGTTAATTAGTTCTTAGTATATAAAGGTGCCCCTTCTCATGGATTCCATTCCCCAGGGTAAATCATTTTGCTAGTCAAGCATTTTGATAGAAGTAGCAAAAACTTTCTAACTGGAAACCTAAAAAAAAATCAGGATAAATAATATTGCATAATGTTTTCCAAGGTGAAGAATTATGGGTCTTCATCTAAGAAGGAATCCACAGCGGAGGAGTTCACCATACCGGAGTACTCCAGGGATGACGGCGAGAAGTACGCTGGGAATAGTAATGACTACAGCCAGCGCGACAGCGATAATACATCTATAGAGTCAGAACCAAGAACTAAGCTTGTACATAGGTTTGTCGACTCTTTCAAGAGAGCACAGGATGTGCCCACAGGCCGCAAGAGCAAAGAAATCGGCAACAATGGCGGATCCAAGACTAAAGGTGGCTTTGACGAGGATTCTCTTGATCTAGAAGGTTCTGACCATGACTCCATAATAACTAACACACATTTGAAGAAAGCGATGAAGTCCAGACATGTTATGATGATGTCTTTAGGTACGGGTATCGGTACTGGTCTGTTGGTCGCTAACGCTAAGGGTCTGCACTTCGGTGGGCCCGCTGCGTTGGTCATCGGTTATGTTCTAGTTTCCTTTGTCACATATTTCATGATTCAAGCAGCAGGTGAAATGGCTGTCACATACCCAACTCTTCCTGGTAATTTCAATGCATACAGTTCCATTTTTGTCTCAAATGCGTTCGGTTTTGCCACAGTCTGGATTTTCTGTATCCAATGGTTAACTGTCCTACCGCTAGAATTGATTACTGCCTCCTTGACTATAAAGTATTGGAACGACAAAATAAACGCTGATGTTTTCATCGTGATTTTCTATGTCTTCCTGTTGTGTATCCATCTATTCGGTGGTGTTATCGCCTACGGTGAAACTGAATTCCTGTTCAACCTATGTAAAATTCTCATGGTTATTGGTTTTATTATCATGTCCATTGTTATTAACGCAGGTGGTGCAGGTAACAGGGAGTACATCGGTGGCAAATTCTGGCACGATCCAGGTGCTTTTGCCGGTAAAACTGCAGGTTCAAGGTTCAAAGGTATTTGTTACGTTTTGGTCAGTGGTTACTTCTCTTACGGTGGTACTGAACTGTTTGCCCTATCTGTCAATGAACAATCAAATCCAAGAAGATCTACTCCACAAGCTTCTAAGAGTAGTTTATACCGTATTTTGATTATTTACTTATTGACAATGATTTTGATCGGCTTCAATGTGCCTTATGACAGTGACGAATTGATGGGTTCAGGTGGCTCTGCTACTCACGCTTCTCCATATGTCTTGGCTGCATCATTGAATGGAGTTAAAATTGCTCCTCATTTTATCAATGCCGTCATCTTGATCTCCGTTATTTCTGTTGCCAATTCATCTCTATACGCTGCACCAAGATTGATGTGTTCTTTGGCTCAGCAAGGTTACGCTCCTAAATTTTTGGATTATGTGGACAGACAAGGTAGACCTTTGCTTGCGTTGATCGCTTGTTTGCTTGTTGGTGTCATTGGTTTCGTTGCCGCCTCTCCTAAGGAAGAAGAAGTCTTTACTTGGTTGGCTGCCATTGCAGGTTTAAGTGAACTTTTCACCTGGTCATCCATCATGTTGTCTCATGTTAGATTTAGAATGGCAATGAAGTTACAGAACAGAAGTTTGGAAGAATTAGGATATAAAGCCACTACTGGTATCTATGGTTCCATATATGGTGTTTTCTTCAACTTGTTAGTCTTCGCAGCCCAGTTTTGGACCGCTCTGTTCCCATTTGGTGGCGATGGTAAAGCTAATGCTAACTCTTTCTTTGCTAACTATCTAGCTATGCCAATCTGGCTAGTCTTTTACTTCGGTTACATGCTGTGGACACGTGATTTCCAATTATTGAAACCACTTGATAAAATAGATCTTGACTTCCATAGAAGAATTTATGATCCAGAACTAATGAGACAAGAGGATGAAGAATCTAAGGAAAGACTAAGGAATGGCTCTTTTATGATGAGAATGTATCATTTCTGGTGTTAATGTACTTCAATCTGTTACCTACCATTTTATTGTCATAGAATGGCATGATATTAATATACTTCACACCTATTCATAATTTTCCTTAAAGTGGCTTGGCTTATACCTCACGTTCAAGATATTAACTAATATGAAGGTAATATGATGAAAGGAATAACTTTAGTAGTGTGTATGACTTACTATTGCTTGACCTATTATTTTGCAAATATGAAGGTTACAATCTCCAGACACAATGTTCATCTTGCACAGCTGAGTTTTCTGAGTCTTTTTTTTATGAATACGAACTTTTTTTTTTGGAATATCCAGTTATTACCTTCTCTAGCATCCTTTTTTTTTTATTTTAAAGAATTGATTCATTGTTCAATGCCTATGAATGCATTCTGAGTTTTTTTTATTCCTAATTGTAACTTTTCCACTATACTGCCTACTTTATTTCTTTTATTTTCAATTCCACAAAGCAGAAAATTTTGCCCTTTATTCATTATTCTAATAGTGGCATATTTTTTACAAATAACAAAGCATATTTCTTAAATAGAATTAAGACATGAATATAGTTAAATGATTTAATAATGAACAAATAATTGTGCATTTTATTTTTCTTATGTAATAGTTTCAAAGCATCTAATGATGTATCACGTAAAACTTTCTTACATTTTCTATTTACATTAGATTTAATCCTTGTATATGTTTTGTCGTTGTGAATTAAACTTATTATCAGTAATAAGTAAAAGCCACGGCCGAACGACCTGCGATTGTAACATAAGAGAAAAACAAAAGTCGTTGAAGAGGAGGGCACATGACTCTCAATGTTGAATCATAGTATATTGTTGCAAAAATAGGTAATAACGCTTACTTTAGGGGGCTTTATGCCATTAGTTAACGGTGTGCCATAGCAGGATTGAAAGGAAGCTCCCAACAGAAAATGTCATCACCGGTTTGAGTTATTCACTGCTATTGTAATTTCTTCTATGACTCAATACCCCTAGATTTTGAAATGAGGAAGCAGAGAACGGGTAAAGGGTAATATTTTAGAGATACATACAAGGGATAAAGGAGGTCATAGTACCTTTCTATTGGGTAAAATGATGGGTGTAAGATTATGTAAAGAACACGGGGTGAGGAAGAGTACTGATAAATTGATCTACGCCCTTTTCTACCATACCTCACACCTTCCTGCCCCTCCCTTTCATCTTGTGTACAAACAGATAATGGAACATATAGTACCTTCCCAGTTACAACAATGAACTATTTGGATGAATATACAAGCATTGCTTGGTGTTAAGATATGAAGACGACTTTAACTTAATTTCTTGGTAAACTAAATTCTCAGAATAATCGACAATCAAGGGGGGTTTACTAACAAAGTGGGGGAAGGGGGGAGGAAGGAGAAGGGGTGTACAAGGATAGGAAAGGCGGTGCGGTGCGTTCAGAAACCAAATAGAATGACAATCAAGAGTGTCAATCACGATAACACACGTAGTAGATAATTCATTTTGTAAAAATATACAATTAAAAGCAAAAAGCAGCACAGCTGACCTAATACTTGATATTGCCCCTTCTTTCATTTTGAATATGGTTTGTGATAGATAGATTCAGATGTGTTGTCCATTAGGCTGATAATATAGTAACACTAGAGAATTGAAAATGCCGTATTGCTTCACTCTACTAGCAATTTTTTTAAGGAGTACTCAATAAGAGCACTCAAAAAAAAAAATTAACAAAAATACTGGCCAATGGCGGCAAGACAATTGACTACCCTCTTTTACTTATTTGAGGTTTCTGATAGTTTGAGTTTTTGTTGCCTAAAAGCAGTCAATGGAACTCTTACCAAGAAGGAAGTAACGCGTAAAATTCATGACTTTAATTTCTTGTAATATCCTCACAATGATGGGATATTTTCATGTTCTTGAATTTCTGAAAATGCTACTTTGTAAGATTTGACACTCAATCGCGCTATCCAATGACAAGTCATACCTTAGTTAGCAAAGGACGGAGAAGGGGGGGGCACGAAAAATATGCCCTCCCTGCTATTCCATGCTTTTTGCTTTTCTGTTGCTGTTCTATTGCTGTTAATATCATTCAGGATTGCACGCTTTTTCCGTAGCTTTTCAGACCGTACATTTGTCCATTGTCTTATCCCTTCCCATTTCTCCCCGCTCCTCTCTCTGAGCATCTCACACCTTCTTGAAACTCTACTGGTACATTAAACTGGGTCGGTTCTGTACTACAGTTCCATCTTACCCTTATCTGCTCCCTTCACCATTAAGCTTTCGCGTTAGTAGGCCTCTTGTTCTTCTCATTGGTAGGATTCTACGTAAGGATCTACGGCAGGGAATATTCTAAGCTTTAGTGAAGATCAGTCCCAGCACAGTTCTGCGCTCCTTTCTCTGATAATCCAAATGTCGAACTTTTTTTGTTGAACCAATTGTGAATCGGTACAAACGCCAACAGAGTTTACACCGTAGAATGTTGTGGCAACCAACGTTTCAGAAATCTTATTGTTGAGGAAATGTCAAGAAGTAACAATGACTACAAAAATAGCGCGGGAGGAAACGGTGGCGATCTCTGGAAGTCTGCATCTATCACTGTCAAAAACAACAACCAAAATTTCGGCTTTCACCTCATCTGTACAGGGTGTTGTTTAGGTTCTCTTCTTTCTTCCATGATCTTAGAAAGCCATGCAGTTGTCCTCGAGGAAAAGACTGTAGGACCGGTTTGGCGTCCGGACATCTCTGCCATCAAGATAGGTCACGGAGAGAGACAGCAGAGATTGGCACGTACAGAAAGTCTTTTTTGCTTGTTCCTTCAAAAAAGAAAAGAAAAAGAAGGTTTGGAACAACTCATTCAAATTTCTTTTTTTCTTGCCAGATACACAAGTTCCACTGTAAAACGTCGTACTATTGCAATTCTACATGGCTCATTGAGTAGTGGCTTTGTCCCAACAAAACCTTTAAGCCAACGCAAAAAATGATAAAGAGCTTTGTCTAACTTGTAATGGGCTAGGATACATCCAGTTGTCATCAGCCATTGATGTAGATGATGTAGGGAAAAGAAGCGTTGAGATCAAAGCCGATGCGATGCACCAGGAAAAGAAATCAAGGGGATAGAAGGAGAATAACGACAAAAAAGAAAAGTAATGCGAGACCATGAGCCTAGCAGACTGTTGACGCGTAGAGGATTTGGAATCTGAAAGAGTCAGTTGTAAATTGTACAGAGTCTGTGGGATTGCTGTACAACAGAGGAAGAGCGAAAACTTAGGATTAAAAGTATATCCTTAGAGCAAACTGAGTGTGCGGAAAAAAAAAATAATGGCACTTTCTCTGCACAGACAAACACGCTTAGGCAAGAGTTTCAATGCGTTTCTTCGCAACTCAACCCTTTTTTGCAACATCCTCGGCACGGGGTTGTGGCTCGAGTAGAACTGCAGCGACAGAGGCCACAACAAAATCAGATTGACATGAGGAAAGTTCTAGACTCCAGCGGGTACACCATTTTCCTGAAAGATAGTGCATACCCCTCCCCTTTTCTTTCTTTAATGTACACTTCCATCATCAACGTTCCAAGTTTCCCATTTAGGAAGTTTTATTTGAATAATGTAAGCTGGGCCCCTCCCCTTCTTGACGCTCTTTATCCTATTACAGTCGAAAATGATCCGATTTGGGACATCAGGGAAGAGGAGGCCTCCGCAAAAATTTTGCGCGAACCTGGATTAACTCCCACCTGCCACATACAAGTAGGCGTAGGAAGGTCGGCGTAGTGAGAGTGGGCGTAAGAAGTAGGCGCAGAGAGTGAGCAGGCTGTCGGCACAGTAATTAGCAAGCTGAACATTTAAGAGGAAATGCATTTGGTGGCTGCCTAAAGATAGAAAATGGGGTCCCCTCTTGGTTGCAATGGCCCCTCCCCTCCACCAAAAGTAAAAAGAACCATCGGAGGTAGATATGATGGTACTATTACGTGTATCTGCGCCATAATTCTATGTGCCGAAAGAAGAAGCTTGCAATGCTGGAAATAACCCCATGTAATTGGCCACAGAATATACTGCTAGAGAGAACAGAGACACCACTCGAAAAGCATCTTGACAAGAACTATTTCTTGATGACCCCTCTAAGTCTTCCTGGGCTTTGTGACGGATCGGGATATCGGGCTCATTAGAAAGAGGTAAAAAAGGGAGGGAAGGGGGGCAAGAGAGATAAGCTAAGAATATCAAGAAGAAGAGGCAGAGGACACTAATTCCCTAAAACGGGAAACCAACAGGAAAAGTAGAGTAGTGGCGACTCGCACTATATTTCGTAAGTAGAAAAGGCAGTACTTGGTTGTAGCAATGGATATCAAAAGCTAAACTTCTTTAGTTCAATGATTTTTTAAGACAAATAGTGTTTTTTTTAATGTAAATGGGCTAGAAATGAAGTGAATGGTGGTGGAACTGGACAACAACATGAGTCTAGTCCCGAAAATACATACCGTCTTGACAATTGTGGAATAACATGTTCAAGAAAAAGAACGGAAAAGAAAAGAACTTGGGTCTTAATGGGAAAATGGCTTCCATAAAAAAAAAAAGTATAAATATAAACAATTGACCTAAGTTTTCTTATTCTTAATTGTAGCTCTTTTCCCTTGTTCAGTTAAAACCTTTTCAAATATAAAGTAGACAAGACCAATCTTCAATTATAATTTCATCGTTCCCGAGTGTATCAATAACACAGACCTTTGATTACTAAAGAAGCCTATTGTACTATTACTTTATACAACACACACACTAATAATAATAATAATGTCTAAGTTCGCTGTTCTAATCGCTGCTATTGCTGCTACTCTAGTCAACGCTCAAAATGCTGTTGAAGTTGCCGAAATCCAAGTTTTGGTCAACGACATCAACTCTAACTTGGCTCAATACTTGTCTCTAGAAACCAACCCAGACTCCGGTTTCCAAATTCCAGACAACTTGTTGTCTTTGTACAGAAACGTCGCCACTTACACTGACGACTCTTTCTCTACTTTGTTGAGCGGTGTCAACTTCGATGAAATTACCTCCACCATTGTCGGTTTGCCATGGTACTCCTCCAGATTGTTGCCAGCTCTAGAATCTGCCTCCAGTGCCGCTGCTGGTTCTGGTGACGCTGCCGCTGCCCCAGCTTCCGCTAACGCTTCCTCCGTCTCCGCTGCTGTCACTTCTTTGTCCAGCGCTATCAACTCCACTTCTTCCGCTTCTGCTTCCGCCACCGGTGCCGTCGTTACCAGCGCTAACCTAACCTCTGTTTCTGCTAACTCTACCCGTTCCGGCAGCAGATCTGCTACCAGATCCGCTTCTGCTACTGGTGGTGTTGCTGGTGGTAACCGTACCAACGGTTCTACCAACGGTACCAAGACCTCTTCTACTAAGTCTAAGAACGGTGTCGCTAAGGTTGAAGCTGGTCTAGCTGGTGCTTTGCTAGCCGGTGCTGCCGCTATGTTGCTATGAATATAATTGGTTTTCTTTTCTCCCTTTGAAATGATAAAGATACCATTTTTATGAATTTAATAAATATTCTGTTTCATCCATTTTATTTTACCCTTTTTTTTATTTTATTCGTCTCTTGATAGAGGCACTTTAGTTATATTCATACATCATTAGTGCAGTTGTTTTTACCTTACTTCTTATACATACGGACCAATTTTTTTTAATATTAATACCAAGGAAATTTTAAGTTACGTATTTCAAAGGTTCTCATAATGAGTGACATAGCATTTTTTTTTACCAGAATAACGGCTATAACTTGTATAGTGCGCCTGTATGCAAGTTTAAGACAACACATTTGCAACATTTAAATATAAGCTGGTGCAATAGCTGAACTTGTCAAAATGTAAAAAGTATAGTCCCGGAAAGATAGGTATATTTGTTTAATTGAATGTGTTATTATTGATAGACAACAAAGATTCCTATAAAAGCTCACTCCGAAAAAAGTTTCGGCTTTAAGCTAATGCCTGGAGATGAGGTCCGTTTGTGAAGTTGACTCAATTGAACCCCAAAATCACAGATAATAATCACCATCCCCAATAGTGTCACGAGGGCAGACCTATATCGTTATAGATTCTCATCGGTCCATTCATGGCAACCTAGCTGGGGTTGGTACTGAGACTCGTATACCAAATTTGGTAAAGTGTGGTCCTTCGTATATTAGATGCTACTATGGGTGAACAGGATCTTTACGAAGTTCTGGAGGCACTATTAGTAAAACGCCTTATGATTTGCATCTCAAAATTGAACAAGATACTCGTTCAATTCCAGATATTATGTTTTACACCCTTCAATCCATCAAGTCAGCTCAATCCCTTGACGCCAGAGAAACATTGAGCATTCGTATACTTCATTGTATATTCTAAATAGGAAAACCCTTCCTTTCCCTTTTGAGAAACTCGTTTGAATCCCTCTTCAGGTTGGGGATACCTTTCGAAATGTCTCGTACATTTGTAACTCGTACACTAGCATTCAACCTTTGGGTTTTGTCACTTTAACGATTTCTTTGAAGGAGGAAGTGACATGAATTAAGGGCAATGTAATATTCGGCAACATTTGTCAAATACACCGAGATTTCATCCCTTGATATGTAGCTATACGTTGATTCACATGTAATTCGATATACGCCAGAGTCTCCCTAGTGGGAGCATCAATTAGCTTTACTGCTTTTGTTTATTTGTTTACCAAACACCATTTCTCTCAAATATCCACTGCTTTTAACGGCCTTTACGAACAGTAATCACATTGTCCTCGAGATATTTTTTTTTGTTGAAATAACATGTTTACTTGGAAAACAATCATCAAGGTAAAAGGGGGTGGCTTAGAATAAATGTTAACACAATGCAATATCGTGAGGTGTTTATTTCCTTGCGAAATACCCCCCCTCCTACACAAGAATGGAAACCCTCTAATTCCTAAACTGTCGTGAAACAGTTGTATGATCTTGAAGCCTATATTTGCTATTTACGGTGGTAGAAATACTCTAAATCATTCTATTACACTATGAGACAGCAATAATATGCGCTATACTCTTATTTAAAAATATAGTAGTGCTCTCGAATAGTATTATTGCTGCTTGTATTATCGAATTGTAGTATTTTAGCTGAGCTCCGGTTTTTCTTCATTTGATCGCTACGCTCTTCGGTTACTGGTTTCTGATCTAAAACGGAAGGGGCTTCTCAAAGCTTCGATGGTAAGCTTCCAAGGAATTTTAATCTTGTCTTGGGCCCGCGTTTACCGAAACGAGAAACATTTACATTGTACAACCTACGTCGTGGCTCCCACCACATCAATAACATTACCCTTTCCCGTTTAGATGGCTTGTTAGAGTATTGTTGAATTATGATACAAGGGACACTCAGATCTATCCACACCTCAGAAAGGCACGCACTAGTCTTTTTTTACATCAATTTTCTTTTTTCTTTTGTTCATTTATTTTCTAATGGATCGAGTATTCCATTTCACCAGAAAATCGCAGTAGTGTCTTGTGTCTTGTGTGTGTCTTGCAAGAAACATCTCGGCTGCCGAATGTAACTCTGCAGTGCGGCCCTCGGGTGTTTACACCTCTGTGGAGTTACACTATAGTACCCACCCCACCATCCACCGTATCCGGGGCGGGGTGGAGCACACTTATATTTTAAATGTGTTTGTTGAGTCTCAAATACCGTCCTCACAAGAACTGAAAACGCCAAACGGCTTGTCCACTGTAATCGACCTCGAACACAGAAACACCCGCACTAATCATTGCAGAAAATGAAAAACAAAAGAGCAAATCAAGGAAATTGCACTATCGTCTTCCTTCTCTTCCACAGACAACACGTAGCTGTATGCTTTTCTTTTAGGATTGGAAGCAGATAACATGCACACGGTGGCACTCGTAACACCCGTTAGCAACCTTGCCGGATTAGACTGGATAGACCAGCTATCACTTGAACGATAAATTGCTGATTTCGATTTTGTTGTTCACTGAAAAGTCCCCAACCACTTGCTCCCCCCCTCCACCAAAGTGGTAATCCCTTACAGTTGTAGTTAATCGAATGCTTTTGACGTATAACTAGCAATCGTTGCTACTGAACATACAGGACACATTTCGAGGTTAACTACCCTTGCTTTCTCTCCCCCCCCCACAATACACTATACTCAGGACACAAGACATTGTAGCTACAGTATGTACTCCCTCCCCCCCTCCATTTCCTAACACCAATTGCTAAATGACGTACCTAGCACTCTTTGAGTATTTTATTTTCGCTTCTGAACAAGTGATCCTAAGCACTACCAAATTAAGTAGAGGAAAGTCCTGAATCAAAGGAAGCTCGTTTCTATTCTTAGTTATATTGTGCAAGCTCTCCAGAAAGTTAATCTTATAAACCAAACGAGGGCTGGGTTTCGGGGGAACTTGCGATATTGATTCAACAATTATACGGGTTTTGTTCATAAAATTGGATCAAAACCAAAATCCATAATTAAGAAATACGAATAAAGCCCTTCGAGACTGCTATATATAAGAACGCATAATGTACATGTATCAAAGATCAGCAAAATAGAAGGAAGGAAAGTTACTGCTATACTTTATTTAAAACAAACACACAAGCCTCATTTGCATTAAATCAAATAGATACCCTTATAAACAAAAAACAATTTTCACAACAATAGATCAGAACATGTACTTGACAGCACCAATGTATTCTCCAAGCGCTACTTCCACAATGAACATTCAGAAAGTTGTCTCCCAACTGAATGTTAATGAACAGAACAACATCTTACTGCCATCCCTGGCTACTTGTGGTACTCATCTCAAGTCAAACACTGATGATGACATGAAACTGCTTCTAAACAAGTTCGCATTCCACAACAGTAACTACTTCCTGCAGCCCACGATCCACACTTCTAACTCCAGCTCTGCATCAAGTACAGCGGTTTCTTCACCAGTGGTAGCACCAATGTTGCAAAACAGTTTGCCCTCACCCTCCCTCTCCCCACAACAGTTTAAACTAGACAGTGAATCTCCAAATAACATCGTCCCACCAAAAATTGTGGTAGAAGAAGCAGATCAAATTCAAGAGTCACCTAAACCTAAACGAGTGAAAAGACGTACGAAGAGTGCCTCTTCTATGAAGAAGGCGCCAATAAAAGTAGTGTTTGACTCATCGAATAGTCATAATATGTCTACTGAAGCTATTGTCAACGGCGTACCTTCGCCAGCAACCTCGCCGAAGCCCAAGAGAAAGAACAGCACAGGAACAATGTCTCGCTCTCCATTCAAAACTTTCAACGGATGCTTGAATGTCAATGGCAAACAGGACAAGAAAGTCCTACTGGGCCACATCAGCAAACCGAGCAACAAAGTTTACTCAAATAGATCATCTGTTATCAAGTTAAAGGATAACACTCAAAAGATAGAACAAAGGCGTAAGCATATATGCCAGATATGCTTGACTGGGTTTACTACCTCGGGTCACCTCTCGAGGCACGCCAAGATCCACACTGGTGAAAAATCACACGTATGCCCTCATGAGGGTTGTAACCAAAGCTTCAGCAGACACGACAATTGTCTACAACATTATAGAACTCATAGCAAGAAGAAGGAGCAATCACAATCTCCATAATACATTTGAGTACGCAGTATTTAATCTTCAATGGGAAACGAAAGTCACCTTCACGCATTCGAGATACGGAAATATATCTCGCAGGATTACATTATAATTCAACTAAATCATACATTCTTATAAATAAGTTACGTTTTATTTTTTATTTTTTTTTTTTGTGCTTCAGATAGATTCTACTATTTGTTTATAGAACTTCTTATAGATAAATTCTTTTGATTCTTGTACATTCTTATTGAAGTGTAGCTGAGTGTTGCTATTACTACTATCATCCAAGTGACTCCATAGTCTCGCGAGCTCATCGCTTTTTAGAATTGAAATCGAAATTTTTCAGTTCGTTTGCAGTCATCTCATCGCAAGGAAATTATAGCTTTCAAGTTTCTATTTCAAATCTAGTCAAAAACAGTTGCAATATTGCAAATACATGGTCAATAAAACCTTTAGTAATATATAGGTGCGTATTGAAAATAGTTATATTTGTCATTACCGAAATTAATTATTGTCTAGCCTTTAGATTCAGTGATTTATCATCTATTAGGGAATGAATAAGCTCATACTAGGATCGGAAGAGGTTCCTCAAATATGTGAAAAATGTCTTGGAACCAGCAATACTAATGAAAACATCAGGATGAATGAAGTACCGAATGGTGCAGCGTGCAAAATCTGCACTTTGCCGTATACACTCTATCATTTCAAAAAATCTCATAGGTCCGCAGATATTATAAAAACTCTGATTTGCAAGAAGTGTGCAATACAGAGGAATGTCTGCCAATGTTGTATGCTTGATATGAAGCTGCATATATCTATTCAGCTGAGAGACAAACTCATGTCAATAGTTAGTGGAAAGGAAACAATTACTGAGGAAGCTAAAAACATAATGATGAAGAAGTTCATTGCAATGAAGGGAGGTAGTCTTGGGAGCGCTGACCTGACCAGGAATGTAGATAGCATTGAAGACATATTATTAAATCTACGAGAGAAGTTGGAAGGAAAGCCCCTGAATGATGAAAATGAGCCGATTTCCGCGCTTCAAAATAAGGAACTAGGTGACAATCCTCACTTAAAATCGGTGGATATACAGCCGTACTGGGATAAATTTCCTTTACAAGAAACATTTCCCAATGCAACACAAATTCCAAAAGGTAACGACAGCTTCAAATCATTTTTCATATATAATATCGATTCCTCTGTTCCAGAATGGAAAATATCGGATAAAATAACAGAATTGCTGGGGTCAGATAGCTGGAAGACGAAGGAATCTATACCAATAATTATAAATCATAAAGCTATGTGTGGTGCTTTTAGAATCGGCAATAATGAGCTGAGTGAAAAATTCTTGCAGACTATTAATAATAGTGATAACATGATACGCATTAACCGCAGTAATGGCTTAAGAAGAGGTATTCTTAAAGTAGACCATTTCCAGCTTTTTATTATCCCTTGGAAGCAAGGATTCTCTGTAGAATCATTTGGTAGAACTCCAAATGAGAGTAAGAAAATAGCGTTTGCCTTAAGAGAAATTATAGTTGAGGAGATGGGCGGCTTTAAAGATAAGATTGATAGATGCAAGGCCAAGGAGAAACCCAAGAAGATAACTAAAAAATCAAAAAAACGTGTAAAAAGTATTAAAATTTGATAAAGTTTGTTATTTATATAATAGTATAAAATAAAATAAAGATACACAATAGTCCCATCCAATCTTATCCGGTGCAGTTATTAACATCCATGTAGAATGAAACCAAACCAAATCTTTACCAGTTAAGACGGCCTCGGAGCGAATTACTAATTGTTATAGATATGCAGAATTTCGTCAATCTCTCAAAAATAAAATATTAACGCCTTAATAAACCTTCCTAAACAAATGCCAATAAAAAAATGAAAAAAGATAAATGGAATCTTTCTAGCTATTGTCCTCAAAATTTACAACTGACAACCGTAAAAGACTGAGCCCAAGGTGAGATATTAAAGTGGTAAATATAGGCGTTCATTTTCATGGTGTAAACCACCCTTTAAAATGTTAAAAAAATAGAATTGTCTTGTCGCTATTATAATAAGATTTTTTCAGTGAACATGAAAGTAAAAGTAACAGTAGTATTTTATCTCGTTATCTCTCTTTACTAGTATCTGTCTGTTTTTCCAGTGGATAATAGTTAAAATAAATTTTAATGTACATGAATATTCGTAGCTTATATCCAACGGTTGTCTTCGTTTACTTCTGAAGGATTTCTTAAAAACTCAGGAATGTTGTTTGTCATGCCAGATTCGTTGGTAAATGTAAGCATGCTTTCTGAGTTATTGACAGATGGCACACCGACAAGCATATTGTCCATAGGGTTGTGAGCATATGCACTATTTATGATAGGATTATGGTTAGCCTGTATCATGCCTTGCATTGCTGGCGGATGTTGCAATATGGTGTGACCATCATAGGTAGATATTGTTTCTGGCCCACTCATTATATGTTCATGAGCCACTGGTTGTGGATTATATTGATTGAAAAAATACGTGCTATCGACAGACGGTTGTGGTTGGATATGTGGCAATGCAGCATACGGCCCCCCGAAACCTGGAGGGCTGATACTGCCACCTGCATTAGCAATACTATGTAGAGTTTCGCTGGTATGCGAGCTTGGAGCCATTTGACCGGACATACCTGCATTGTAAGCCATCAACCCGTGAGGTGCAGGGTGCATCTGTGGATGTAGTATATCTGAGCCAACATTAGTTGGTGGTGGAGGCAGAGGTGCGCTTGTAATTGTATCGTTAGTACTTATGTAGTCTAGTATCAATGAGTTGAGTATTTTCAAAGAGCTCTCGAGACCTTTCAAAACGTGTGGGACGTTTGAACCGCCAACGAACGCATCATTGACCTGCTTACCCTCAGAGAAATCTTCACATAGACACCACTGATTGGTATTATTGTTCTCGGGTTGGTTTAAGAAATAGACGGCAAATTTTGGAGGTTTGTTTACTTTCAGTTTCAATTCTGCTTGTTTGTTAGCCGGGTCGGTTCTATTGTTTATCTCTTCATCGGTCTTGTCAAAACTCAAAGAGCACGACGCCACAGTGTTGATTCTAAAAAAGATTCTGAAAAGAATTTTTGTGTTGTTAGCCATGGCGCTAAAGAAGTAGTTTATTTCGAAGTTCTTTTTGGATATCACAACCATTAGGTCGGTTGCATCGGACATGAGCTGGTTCATGGACACAGGCGAAAGGTTCGGCAAATCCTTGACCACAGGTAAGCTGTTCGCGGTCAGCGACCCACTCTTCATTCTGTTCCAGCTCCCCACGGTTATGGAGAACACGTCTATGAAATAGTAGTTGTTGTTGATGTTCAAGGGTAACTTGTCAAAGTATGGCGGACCGCTTGTATCCACCGTGGTAACATCTGTGGTCGCTGTCGTCCTCGTTGCGGTGCCTTGAGTCCTGGTCACACCAGCACCTGCACCGGGGCCTGCTGTCGCAGTCCCAGCACCAGCACCAGTACCGCTGACCACCCTACTTTCGCCATCATGCAACTTGGGCTTATCCCCATCCAGCTTCCCTTTCTTCCGGACCTTCGCACGCCTGTTCTGAAACCATATCCGCACATTCTTCTCCGGCATGCCCGTCAACTCACTGATCCTGTTTCGCTCTTGCAGGCTAGGGTTCGGGTTCAACTGGAACGAACTCTTAAGTATGTCCAGTGACTCCCCCTTAGCCCGCGTCCTCTTAGACTTAGTATGGCCATCCATCGTCTCACTCAGCCTTGCCCTGTTCCCCCCCTCCATTCCCATCCATTTAACTACAAAGTTGGCAACTTATTTATTTATTTTGGGAGGTCCGATCGTTGAATTAAAGGATTTCTTGGAACCCACCGTGGTAGGTTATCTGGAACTTTTCCATCTCTGCCGTACTTCCGCGGGGTTTATGAGATGGCCCGAATAGCCATCCCCCCCAAGCTTTGCCAGCTATGTAAATGATCAATGGCTATAGTTATCCCTCTTGCATTCATATAATCCCCTTCCCTCCTGAGAACTGCTTATCCTAGCATTATGTAACCCATTATGTAATTCCTAGTGCTGCACGGCCCTCACCCCACCGCTCTTGTGAAAGAAGCTTGCGGACAAAACGGATTGACAGTGCATTAAATAAATAGTTGACAGGCATTGCAATATTATGCTGGGGTATAGTAGACGTCTACAATAGGCAATGGAGAGCGAGCATGAGGTGCAGCAGCTGTACCGGGACATACAGAATGAGATTACGGTGCTGAAGACGCGGCTGAGCAAAGGCGGGGACGTGGCTGTGGCACAGGATGTGTATAAGCGGGCGGAGGCGCTGTTTCCCAAGGTGTCCAGTCTTAAGAACAACCGACTGTTTGCGCAGGACGCCAGGGTGGTTGCTGACTTGTCTGAGCTCACGCAGATATGCATACGGAACCTGGACTTTGACGATGAGTTCAGCCTGGTGAGCCTTGACGACGTGGTGCAGTACTCGAAGGCATATATGCTAAGGGACTACTTGCAATTGAGCGGAGTGGAGGTGAAGACCGAGAAGACATTTGACCTCAGTGCCGACTCTGATGGGACAGGCGATGGGACAGTGGACGGCGGCAACGATGCCGGCGGTGAAACATCAGATGCGGCACCACAGAGGCCTGAACACATCTCTGAGATGTTGCAGATTAACAAGAAGAGGAAAGTACTTCGACAGTATGACCAATATACACATTTCACGCAGTTCAACTGGTATAGGATGGGCACTCTGTTTAATAAAGTGAGTAAACTGCCTCCAACCACAGATCACTTGCTGGGTCCATTTGGTTTCGAGAGAAAGAAAAGAGTATTGAAGGAGAGAGCTGCTAGAGATGGGCTCGCCGAAAAATCGACCGCTGAGAACTTGAGTAAGGAGACACTAACCTCAGGGCAAGAGATAACTACCCCAGAACAAGTCCAGCGATGTTTTAAGATTCTAAAGAGAAAGAACGGCATGAACAGTATCAATCTATTCCAGTTTGTGCTGGACCCGAATTCTTATTCGAAGTCTGTGGAAAACCTGTTTTACACTAGCTTCTTACTCAAGGAAAACAAATTACAAATGACAGAGGGAAATGATGGAATGCCCGAGATAGCGATATACAAGCACTCTAAAGATCGCACTAACGATAACAACGATGGTCAGCGTGGAAGAGGTGACCACCAGAACCATATCATATTCCAGCTAGATATGCCTACATGGCAGAAACTTGTTGCCAAGCTTGGTATCAAAGAACCATTTCTGGATTATTGAAGAATATATATTTACACGATTACTCCCCTTACATACTCTAACGTAAACTTCCTGACTTATAGAAATCAAAATAATTGTATTAATAAACTTGTGTTGTTCGATAGTGTTGAATTTTACTACAATATTCTCTTCTTCCAACCAGAAACCGTTAAGAGCTCGTTCATTGGCCATTGGCGTATCGGTGTTATGGAATAATCACTAATTAGTCCTAACTTTTCATAAATTTCTATTCCTGCCCAGCCTATCATAATCGAATTATCGGTACAGAGATCATTTCTTGGATAGTAAAAGTTTTGGAACCTCGACGCTAATTCTCTTTCTAAGGTTTCTCTCAAGGTCGGATTGCCACTAACTCCACCAGAGCAAACAAAACCTGTTACGTTTTTTAATTTATCAGCATTTTTCTTCACTACATATTGTATCTTCGTTATCAGATGCTTGAAGACAGCATTTTGTATCTGAATTGACATACTCCTTAACTGGGCGTCAGTTAGATTATTGTAGTTTTGTATGTTGTCTTTTATAACTGAGACAAATGGGGAAAATGAAAATGCTTGTACATGGGCGTTATTAGGTCCATGCAACGGATTCGGAAGTTTCTCTAATATGCAATTGTGATCGACATCATTTTTATCTTTATTTATAAAGGCATCCATTTCTTTTGCAATCATATTTCCTTTGAATCCCAGTTCGCGGCCACATTTATCAAGAGAATCGCCGATGGCAATATCTAACGTATTGCAGAGTATCTCATGTTTGTCAATGCTCTCTGATAAAACCAGCATACTGTGGCCACCACTGACGAGTAAGCTAATAAAAGGGTACTCTGGTGCAGAACCATTGCTTGCCATTCTCGGTATAAGAAGATGCCCAAGCATATGGTGAACGCCAATGAGCGGCTTATTCAGGCCAACGGATAAACCTTTGGCAAATGTCAGTCCCGCCGATAGTGATCCTGTCATGCCTGGTCCTCTGGTAACACAAATCAGATCGATTGATGGGTTTTCTTTAGGAGAAGTACATTTGTGTGCAGTTAAAGCTTCTTGTACTAGTGAACCTATTTTCATCTGATGGTGTTCATGTGCCATAGTTGGGATAATACCACCATATTCTGAGCTGTTTAGTGTGCTCTTCAGATTAACCAACACCCTTGGTGGTTGAGTTTCTGCAAATCTATCCAGGATTGACACACAGGTATCATCGCATGAGGTTTCAATCGCAAGCACTTTGTAGAATCGGTTGATCCTTAATGGAAGACTTCTAGTTAGGTTTCCTGTTGATCTCCACGAAGTAGACAACATCATATAACCATTATTACTATGCAGAAGTCTTCTTTTGCGCTTTACAGATGGTAGTGTGACCTATTATATATATAATCATTATAAAAGTAATATCTGCCTATATGCAGCGAGGCTGCACTTTACGTGTGATAATAATGACATTTTCCACATATGATTAACATGTAAGTTGATCTCAAGTATTGAGTGATAGACTATACAAAAAGATAAATAGTTATATCAGCCATTTCAAAAACATAATGCATGGTCAATTCAACATTTTACGATACTAGTGTTGTTATTTTGTATATAAACGACTCTTGTTTATAGAACTTAATCGCGGATATCATTGTATCCATTTTTCATGAATAATAAGTTATGTTTATCTATAATATATATATATATTTATATGCATTCTAATGATTGAAATTGAACTGTATTACTCAGTTATTATTCAACATAGGAGTTGTTCTTGTCAAACTTGTAGCCCTTAAATTGAGACAAGTTTTCTCCTTTGTATGTTGTAGCACTTGATACTTCTACCAGAATATTATCGTCAATAACTGCTCCAGCGCTTCTCAACCACGAGGTCCCTAATTTTAAATATGCTGTGCGACTTGTTTCTGGGTTATCATTTGCTGAACCAGGTCCGTTTTTCAATGGTGAGAACTCCTTACTTCTTTGCACTTCCAAGCAGCCAAATTTCTCCATTGGGATTGTTGGGAAAACATCGAAAATGAATTGTTCTAGTTTAATACCATTTGGTGTTTCAGGTTTTTCAAATTCACCTGTTTTATTGTTGTATATAGGAATCTTCTTCTTCGCAATGTGGTAGCTCATGTTGTCACACCAGTTATCTAGCTCTCTTTCAAGTAGATTAACAGAATAGTAGTGGTTAACAATGTTAGCTGCCCGTAATTTCAAAAGACCTTGATTGTCAGTAGCTTCAGCCAGTTCTTTGGATATTTCAGAATATTCGATGACACAAGGACGTTTGTCTTTCGTAGCAATAAGACCAACAGATTCGTGCGCATCTCTCTTCCTGACAGCCTTGGTGGCAAGTTCAAACTTGTGTTCAATGGCATAGCCGATAAAAGTTGGGTCTGCAACAAGAGATAGTACATTATCAACACAGTACATGTACAAGTGCTTAATACCTCTTTTATTAAAATCGTCGACCAGATTATTTTCCTTAATTGCTCTATAAAGACCACCGTTACCGTCTGGAGATTGTACCAAAGAAGTTGGGGATCCTAGTAGCAATTTTTCTCCCTTGAGGTCAAATGCAGGTAAAGTACCTTGATTAAAGAAAGTAATATCACCGTGATTCAAGCCAAAATAATTATTCTCTTGGAAGAATTGCTCCGTGGCATTCCTTGTAGGTTCGGATGTCATAATATACCATGGGATCTTACAATTCTTGCCAACTAGTTTCTGTAAGCGATATATTCTTTCAGCCTGTATTTGAAACAAAGATTTACCGGATGGCAAGCCAATGTCATAACAACCCTTAGGTGCAGAAGAACCTAGTCTCGTACCTTGGCCACCAGCCAGTAAAATCACTCCAACTTCACTTCTTTCTAGTGATTCTACACCTTTATTAAAATATCTGGTCTCAGCTTCTGGATTGTCGATGATAGATTCATAAGAACTGGATGGCAGTGGTTGAATATGTGATCCAGCCTTAGAGTTCTCCTCTGCCAATTGGATGGCCTTCTTACAATCACTAACAAGCTTCTCAGGACTAACACGGTTAGCTACCTTTTCCAAGTTATCAAGAAGCGTTTGCTGTTCATTCTTCTCTAACGATTCAAAATGTTCAAATAGCTGATCTTGGCCAGCACTCTTGTATTGCTCGCATACACCCATCCTGTTTCGCTAAATTTCTCTTCAATTGGTTCAATCAGTACGAAGATCAAAAGTTACCCATCTGTTAGATGCCTGATTAAATAGTTTCAGTGTTGATTAATAGAGTGGTACATTAGCAGTCGGGCCCATCGCGTGGGAACGAATTTCTACTTTTTTGCAAAACCCACGACGCGTCAGCCTAGGTTTGAAGCTCATCGGATGGGCAAGAACATTTTGACACACCTGAGAAATACCGTTTTAAAGTTTGTTAGACCAATAAATTATCAGTTACTCTCCTTATCAGATGTGTAGATTTTAGTGCACCAGGTTTAAACTTATATTGAAATTTCTAAGATAGCTAAATAATAGACAGCCGGTGATCATAATGACAACTACACTGAAGAGGCCTGGTGATGAGGAACCACTGGATGGTGAAGTCCTATTGCATGAGAAGAAGATGAAAGTGCAGTCACAGGATCATAGTGCTGGTAGTGAGCCTGTTTCTACCATAGAGATTATACCCACACAAAACTTCACAAAATTTAAGCAGAAAGGCTACAAAGCAGCTGGTGCTGACAAAGAAGGGAAACAGATGGAGTCGATATTTGAAAGGGAATTATCACTCATGGAGCATGAAGCTGCGCTTAAGGATGAAACGGATACTTCAAACTATAACAGAAAGCTGATCGCAGAAGATTTCAATCCGGAGACCCATGACATATCATTTCAACAAATCGAAGCCGAGCAAGCTACCATCAACGGATTCAAAGATGAGAACACATCTGCAGTAGTAAGATTATTTGGTGTTACGAGTGAAGGGCATTCCATATTGTGTAATGTAACAGGGTTCAAACATTACTTATATGTTCCAGCTCCAAACTCCGCTAATGCACAAGATCCACAGGAACTTCAGAAATTTATATCGTATGTTAATCAAATGTATGAAAATGCAATTGATTCGATCGAGGTGGTAAAGAGGCAATCGATATGGGGCTATTCAGGTGACACAATGCTTCCTTTTTGGAAAGTTTACACTACACATCCTTCTGCTACAAACAAATTGAGAACTGCGTTTGAAAAAGGGCACTTTAACTACAATTCGTGGTTCGCTAATGGTACAACAACTTACGATAACATAGCATATACTCTGAGATTAATGGTTGACTGTAAAATTGTAGGTATGTCCTGGGTCACTTTGCCAAAGGGCAAATACAATGTAGTTAGTGACAGCCAAAAAGTTTCTACCTGTCAACTAGAAGTTACAATAAACTACAGAAACCTAATATCACATCCAGCTGAAGGTGAATGGTCTCACACTGCACCTTTACGTATTTTGTCGTTTGATATTGAATGTGCGGGTAGACCCGGAATATTCCCAGAACCGGAGCACGACAGAGTTATTCAAATAGCAAATGTGGTGAGTACTGTTGGGGAAAAGAAACCATTCATAAGAAATGTCTTTACACTAGATACATGTGCACCTATTACTGGTTCTCAGGTTTTTGATAATGAAACTGAAGAAGATTTATTGAGAAAATGGCGTGATTTCATTATTCAAGTTGATCCTGATGTTATCATTGGTTACAACACCACTAATTTTGATATACCATATCTATTGAATAGAGCAAAAGCACTTAAGATTGAGAATTTCCCATACTTCGGTAGATTAAAGAATGTCAAACAAGAAATCAAGGAATCTATCTTTTCTTCCAAAGCTTACGGTACCAGAGAAACTAAAAATGTTAATATAGATGGTAGATTGCAACTAGATTTGCTACAATTCGTTCAGAGAGAATATAAGTTGAGATCTTATACTTTGAATGCGGTTTCTGCTCATTTTTTGGGTGAACAAAAGGAGGATGTTCATCATAGTATTATTACCGATCTACAAAATGGAGATAGGGAAACAAGAAGAAGGCTGGCTGTTTACTGTTTGAAAGATGCATACCTACCTTTGAGATTGTTAGAAAAGCTAATGGCATTGGTGAATTATACGGAAATGGCCCGTGTCACTGGTATTCCATTTTCTTACTTGTTAGCTCGTGGTCAGCAAATTAAGGTTGTGTCTCAATTGTTCAGAAAATGTTTAGAAATTGATACAGTCATCCCTAACATGCATTCACATGGTAGTGATGAGCAATATGAAGGTGCAACTGTTATTGAACCTATCAGAGGATATTATGATGTTCCTATTGCAACACTGGATTTCAACTCTTTGTATCCAAGTATCATGATGGCGCATAACTTATGTTACACGACATTATGCAATAAAGCAACAGTTGATCGACTGAACTTAAAAAAGGAGGAAGATTATATCATAACACCGAATGGTGACTATTTTGTTACAACTAAAAAGAGACGTGGTATTTTACCTATAATTTTGGATGAACTGATTAGCGCTAGAAAGCGTGCAAAGAAAGATTTGAGAGATGAGACAGATCCTTTCAAAAGAGATGTTCTTAACGGTCGTCAATTGGCTTTGAAAATTTCTGCAAACTCCGTGTATGGTTTCACTGGTGCTACTGTCGGCAAACTTCCTTGTTTGGCTATCTCTTCCTCCGTTACTTCTTTTGGTCGTGTTATGATTATGGAAACAAAGAAGGCTGTTGAGGAGAAATATTCTATTAAGAATGGTGCCAAGCATGATGCAGTAGTTATTTATGGTGATACCGATTCAGTCATGGTTAAGTTTGGTACAACAGATCTGAAAGAAGCAATGGAACTGGGCGCAGAGGCCGCAGCATTTGTCTCAAAGCTTTTTAAACACCCCATCAATTTAGAATTTGAAAAGGCTTATTTCCCATATTTGTTAATTAATAAGAAAAGATATGCCGGACTGTATTGGACAAATCCAGATAAATATGATAAATTAGACCAAAAGGGTTTAGCTTCTGTTCGTCGTGATTCTTGTTCACTTGTATCTATCATCATGAATAAAGTTTTGAAAAAGATTTTAATTGATAGAGATGTTGATTCGGCATTGGGCTTTGTAAAAGCCACTATTGATGATATTCTTCAAAACAGAGTAGATATTTCTAAACTAATCATTTCAAAAACTCTGGCACCAAATTACACAAATCCCCAACCACATGCCGTTTTAGCAGAGAGAATGAAAAAAAGAGATGGCTCTGGTCCTAATATTGGTGATCGTGTGGATTATGTCATCACTGGTGGTGGTGATAAGCTTTATAATAGAGCTGAGGATCCATTATATGTACTAGAACATAATATTCAAATTGATTCTAGGTATTATTTGACAAACCAACTTCAGAACCCCATCATTAGTATAGTGGCGCCTATTATTGGTGATAAGCAGGCCACTTCGATGTTCACTATCAAATCGATTAAAATTAATACAGGAAATACCAAGGGCGGGTTGATGGGCTTTATCAAAAAGGTTGAAGCATGTAAAGGGTGTAGAAGTCCTTTGAAAAAGGGAGAAGGTCCATTATGTTCTAATTGTAAGTCAAGATCAAGTGAACTTTATATTAAGGCCTTATATGAAGTACGGGAATTGGAAGAGAAATATGCAAGACTCTGGACCGAATGTCAAAGATGTGCAGGCACCTTACACAATGAAGTGTTATGTTCAAACAAAAATTGTGATACTTTCTACATGAGAGTCAAAGTTAAGAAAGAGCTTCAAGAGAAGGTTGAACAACTAAGTAAGTGGTAATGCTAAAAACAACCTGCCTGATGTCAGATATACCATATCTACATTTATATAGTCTTAGGATAAAAATGTTCTAGTCATTAGATGGCATTATAACTCTATAAAAGTTTACGTAACTACTGAAGTGAAGAGAGTTCTGAGTATGTTTTCGGCATTCTATTCTCATCAATTTGTAATCTCTTCAGATTGTGTGAGACATCCAGATGAGATACTGAATCTAACCAAGGATGTGCAGCTGCGGCATCGACGTCGTACCTATTTTCTGGGTCCAGAACAAGTAAGTTTGAAATCAAATGAAGGGCTGCATCATCAATTTCATCCCAGTAAGGGGAGTAAAAAGCATATTTCGCGCTCATAATTTGTTCTTTAAGTGAAGGGGGGCCTAATTGATCACTAAATGGTGGGAAGCCGCATAAGCAAACATACAGGATTACCCCGGCACTCCATAAATCAACCTTAGAAGTGTAACCTTTTTTTACTAGGACTTCTGGAGCAACATATGATGGTGTACCACATAAAGTATTGGTGAATTGCATTTCACCAGTAAATTTGGCTAAACCAAAATCAGCTATCTTAACCTGAATGTCAATTTCGTCCTCATCCCATGGTCCTAATTGTCTTTCATCTGGAGATTGGCGTCTTCTTATGTTCAAAAGAATATTCTCTGGTTTTATATCTCTGTGAATGATATTTTGACTGTGTAGGTATTTTAGACCTGTTAAAATCTGTTTGAATATAGCTTTCGATTCTTCCTGTGGTAGGCTGGTTTTCTTGACTATTCTATCAAATAGTTCACCATCATCGATCTTTTCCAAGACCAAATATTTTTGAATCTGAGTTTTGCTAATGGGCTCTACGAAACTGTCTAATAGATTGACTATATTGGGGTGATGGATTTTCATTAGTATAGTAGTTTCCTCTCTAAACTGTTTATTTTTCTTTTGATCATCATTCTGCTGAGGGTGAAATATCTTTACCGCCACTGTTTCCCCTGTAGTTTTGTTTTTGGCTTCTTTTACAATTGCATAATGCCCTGAGCCTAAATCCTTGCCTAGCAAGTATTTATCAAAAAATGACAGGGGTTTTAACTTTGCGAATTTTCGCACCTGAGATTGACTACTAGTAAAACTAAATTGCGGTTTCTTAAATACTGAACTCTCATCTTTCCTATTCTCATCACTTATATCAGAAGCCTTGTCTTCCTCATTTAAGTCTTCGAATGTGGTTGATGCATATTTGAACAAAAAGGAACATCTTTTGCCAAACACAACTCTATCACCGTTCTTCAAAACATAGTCTCTTTTGATAAGTTTATTGCCGTTGATATACGTTCCGTTTCTGCTCTTGTCCACTATATTTATCAGCTTCCTCTCAGAGTTATCTAGCTTCATGCTAACAATATACATTTCACAATGAACTGTCGAGATATCAGGCTCCTGTAGAACTATGTCACAGGATCGACTCCTACCAACAGAAGTAACTGACTTATCTTTAATTTCATAGCTTTGTTCCTTTCCAGGGATCAGACTGACCATGGTGGCAACTACATCATACACCCTTTCTCCAGTGGCATCTTTTAACCGCTTCGAATTCTCCTCATTTTCGACTGAGTTATTCCTCTTTATAGTCAAGCTCATAGGTATTGTGTTAGATATATTAGCTGATTCAAGGTGCTCCCAATGTCAATACGTCCTCTTTTAAGTGTTTTTAGGTAATATACTTCTCCGAACGCTTACTTCCCGCAAATATCAATTCAGTTCTGGGTTTTATATATAAGATGGTTGCAAAATATATCCGATTTTATTAGTGGATCAAAGTCCAGTTACTATCGATGAGATAGTTTATTACTTTCTATGAGCCACTGTCTTGCCAACTTTACTGAAATTTCATGAAAAAATAATGAAAATTGGTGTTGTTTACATGTGGACGCGTAAACAATGGTTGGAAGATGTAAATAAACAGATAAAAGCAGGATATAATGCAAGTTGAACTGAAACAGCACAGGGAAATGGGCTCGCAGGTTTGCTTGTCATGAAGAAGTGTGGTATATTCAAGGTTTAAACTTTTATATAGTAATATATATTGCTTTTTTGCAGCATCTATGCGAGAGATTGACGAATGGCTAGGAGATAAAATATTTCAGTTCTTTTCTTCTAGCTCGTAGATGACTGTGTTATCAGCGACTGGGTCGTATTCCTTGAATAGAAATTGGGAGAACTTCTTCAAGTTATTTAGACCTCTGATTTCACCGGCACATAGAGGCATTTTGACAACATGGAAATCCTCGTACAACTCATCAATCTGGTCAAGGTACTTCTTTTGCATTTTCCATCTCGATTGACATCTCTTACAGTTATGTTCTTGGTCGAACTCCGCAAATAACAATTGGTTTACAATGATGGAGTTAACATCCATGTCATAGGAGATAAGTTCCTGGATTAATCTTTCAGTTTCGTAAAGGGATAAAAATTCACTGATACAGACACAGACAAAAGTGGTTAGGTCTGGGTCGGTGAATTGCTCTTTAATGGTTTCAACATTGGCTTTCAGCTCATTTAGTTTGCCAGCAATGTCAACGTTACCTGAACCCATCATGGAGTTCAACATAGGGCCTAGTCTACCAGTGATCTCGCTAAACTTGTCCAGTAGTTTCGATAGAGTTGTTGGCAATTGCAAAAATCTCAGTGTGTGACCAGTTGGAGCCGTGTCGAAGATAACAGTGTCGAAACTTTCACCGTCACCTTGTTCTTGCTTCTTAATGTGTTTCATAACTTCCATAAATGATAGAGCTTCGTCAATACCTGGGATAGAACCAGTCAAGTCGGCTAGAGCGCCACCTTGTAGCAGTCCTCCCAAGTCGTCGTTACCGTTTTCGCCTGCGCTGGAGACAGCCATGTCGTTCATGTCCTTCAATGCAGCAGAAGGATCAATCTCCATACAGGACAAGTTGTCCATACCGGTGACTTTCCTGGCATCCTTGTCGAACTTCTCTCCGAAGGCATCACTCAGGTTATGTGCAGGGTCAGTAGAAATCAACAGAAACTTCTTGTGTGGTTGAGCAAGAGCCATCTGAATGGCGATCGAACAAGAAGACGTCGTCTTACCAACACCACCTTTACCACCAACGAAAATCCATTTGTGAGTAGAAGAAGTAATCAGAGACTTCAAATTTGGTTCAACAGTCAAATCCATTATATCCTTTGTAGTAATGCAAGTACGATTTCGTCGCTCTATCTTATAAATGGTAAAACAATTACTTTGCTAGCTTCAAATTATAGTGGAAGCAGTCGAATTCAATTTTATTTATCAATTCATTGTGATATAGCTTCGATTTTGTAAACGGTTGTGTTCGAACTTTTTTGTCACTAGAAGAAAGAGCCGAGTTTTGTCAAAAAGTTGAGAAACCAGTGAAATCAAGATAAATAAGAGCAAAATACTAGAGGTCTGGAGGTCTGAAGGTATGGCTATAAGTAGGAATTGAAATTCATTGTAACAAAACTAAGCAATTGAGGGATATGTCTGATACAGAAGAAGATAAGAGGGCTAAGCAGTTGGAAGAGGCTAGGAAGAGGGTTGAGGAGTTAAAGAATAAGAAGAACAAGAAGAAGAACAAGAAGAAGAAGAATAAGGACAAAGAAGGAGATGACAAAGCAGCTGCTGTAGAAGCTAATGATAGCGCAAACGAAATTACAGAGGCGACAGAGACTGCTGACAGCACGGAAGCTTTAGAAGTTCCTGATTCCAAAGAAGCCACCCCTGCAGAGGAAGTTAAACAGACCGAAGATGAGGAAATAGAAACTAAAGATGATGATCTTCAAGAAGAATCTGTTGTGGCTGATACTAAAGAGGAATCAATTCCGACAGAAGAAGCTAAAGTTGTGGATGAAGCCCAAAAGACTATTGAAGACGTAGAAGAGCTGACAAGAGAAGTTGAAACAAAACTGCAAGGTGATATTAACGAAAAAAAGGCGGCTGAAGAGGAATACACTGATAAGAAAGAAGAGCCAAAGGCTCAAGATGGTCTAGATGACATGTTTGGTAATGATGATAATAGTAACGATTTCATTTCGACTATAAATAAGGAAAAGGAAGCCGATGAGATATCAGAATTGAAGAAAGAGATAGAAAAGCTTATCGCTGAGAACAAGACTTTGAAGTTTGCCAATATAGATCATGAAACTGTAATTGAGGAATTGCAAGAGGAAAATGCCAAATATAAAGAAATGTTGGAACTGACTCAAAACGATCTTCAGCAGGTAAAGAACGAACTTCTACAAACACAAGTTAAACTCAATGAAGTCTCGCAAAATAACAATAAGCCGGTCAATGCCTCACCAACCTTACAATTTGCAAAATTCAATTCAAACTCTGAGACAAGTAATTATGCGCCTTCTAACTCAACAGGACAGACACCAAAACTTAATACATATGGAATTGCTCAAACACAAACAGTGGATAGGGCAATGTTGCAGAAATGGAGGAACTGGAATATAGATATGACGACATGGAGAAGCATTGGGTCCGGACCTATAGTAGAATTTTGATCTATTTCCGTAAGGAGTTAAGTACAGATGACTCTTAAGGGCTAATAATAGCATATCAGTTTGTTAGAATTTATTTTGCCATATATATGTATTCTTAATAGTCATTTATTGTATTTTCTTCTCGATAATTTATGCCTTATATATAGTACTATTTTGTACAATGCCGACTGGTATGCGTGAGGTTATCAAATTGAAAATGATCAGTTTGGAATAAAATAGGAATCTCACTCAAAATTTGAAAACCCCATTACTTTTTTGATTGTGTCATCATCATTATTATCATTATTACTGATATTGGTTTTATTGTTCCTCTTCTTCTTTCTCCTTGAAGTGTCATCTTCATTGGGTATTGCAACGACTCTATTAGCCTTCACAAATGATCGTATTTTCTCCTTATACAATAAGTTGAACTCTTCAATTGGAATATCATCGTTATCTCTGGTCTCTGTAATTAATGGCTCTTCAAATAAAGCCTCAAACTTCAATTCGTGACTCTTGTGGTTCAAATGGTCAACGTACTGTAAACTATCTTTTAGCGTTATATTACATAACTCGCAATAGAATCCGTATTGTTGACCTTTTTTGAATGATGACACGTTTGTAGCTAATACACGTTTATTAAGGCCTGACATAGATCGCTTCAGAAGCATGTCATAGTTTGTATATTTCTTCTTCAATTGTTCCAATTGGACATCGGAAAGAGTATCTTTTAGACTTTGTAGGTGCGATAGTTCAGGGACAGTATCATACTCATCTCGGTCCCATGTTCTCCTACCAAAATTTGACATTGCTTGAGAACTATCTAATGAAGAATTTAGTTTTTATTTGGCATATTAGTTACTAGTGTTTTCTATAATTGTTAGTCACTATATATAACGCCCTGTTTTTACATAAAAAATTTCAAAGAAATTAGCATACAATGGTGATTTTACTCAAGAAAGGAATAAATTAAATGGCAATGTTATGGGATAAGAAATGAGTGCATTAGTATATCTAAATAATAGTATTTATAATATGTGAAGATTTTATTGGAGAGTATTTCATTTTAGGTGTCTCACCTCTGCTCAATAAAGGACGCTCGCTTTGTCGAAAAGTTGATCAACAACCTTATTTAGTTGGCCAACTAATTCTAAAGCGGAATCATATGTTGCATCCTGGTGTGGAGTGTCATATATATATAGCCAACCATTACCTTGGTCTAAGACACCGGAAAATACCTTATCTAGAATCATTTGAGATAGTTTCCCTTCTACATGTTGGGCATCCAGTCCTATCATCTTGGAAATATGAGCGATTTCAACACATTCAAATGGTTCGATTATTTTACACAGGTTGGATTCCAGTAACGTATCGTATAAAGCATTGAAATGAGATCTGGTCAATTCGTCGCTCATCAACTCCGTTCTATATTGCTTTAGCGCTGTATTAAATTCGTGCAAAGACCTGTTGTTGTATGCTTCTGCAACAGCACGCATAGCATCGATACCTCTTGACTGGTATGTCTCTTTTGTGTACTTGGCATTTAAAATACTCTTTACATCGTCTATTAGATTGAGCATGATCTTTGATAGTAACATGTATTTTAGCACCTGGCAGGCTTTGTCGTAGGAGTTGCTTGTGGAGAGGTTGTGGAAACTCTCAAAACTTTCAAAGAAGTAGGAGTATGCGGTTTTATAGTCCTTATCTTCACAGTGCAGGATACCACTCATCAGATCCAGCTCAGCAACAGTAACAGTTGGGCAGTAAATTGAGTTGGCAGCTGTCCTCGAAGCAGTCAGAGCCGCTTTAGATTTCGCCAAGTTCCTCAGTTTATGATAAACTTTGCTTTCCAACAGGTGTACATCAACAAGGGAAGGCTTGTCATCCAATTTCTTGAATTCTCTCAATAAGTTTTCAATCAACGCTAGGGAATCCTTGTATTCTTTTGTCTCGTAATGTAAAGTAGCCAACTTGATCTCCAAAGAGTGCTTCAAGAAAACCCTCTTCTCTCTCTTGGCAAAGTCAATGCTTTGCTTACAAACGTATATCTGGTCCTCTAAGGAATTAGGAACTAGACTAAACTTCTCGATCAGGGTCTTCAACACTTTTGCAGTCTTGGACTTAGCAAACTGCATCATATACTCCGTCGAATGTGGTATGAATTCCCTTAGCTTGGCCTTGTCGCCTTGTTCAACGTACATATCGCCCATCGCAAGGATAGCCTTCTCACGCTCATCCTTCTTCTTCTCATCCATAGGAACCTCCTGGTTCAATATACCCAGGTAAACCTGCTCTGCTTCTGCATACTGCTTCTGTTCCACAAGCTCCTTGGCTCTCTCCAGTGATATCATCGCAAAAAAAGTTATAGTGTGTTGGCCAATCTCTATAGCTTCTGCCTAAACTACGAATTGATACCAATACGTAGCTACCTCCTAGTAATACCCTTTGCAACTACCAACAACTACTCTTTATAACTGCATTAATGGCGCTCTTAGTAGCCCTCAGTCCCTCCCAAAGGGCGAGCTCACTGAAAAGTGAAAGTGGCAAAGTTACCTTATACGTGACGTACATCGTTACATGGGATATCCTACTGGCTGAGGGGGCCGTGAATCGGCGCTTAAAGTCTGAATAAAACTTGTTTTCATTATTTCTTGGGTCGTTGGAATGGTTAACGTTAGTCTAGGAAGATCATACAACTATGTTCAGTAGAATGTGGCTTTCTTTGTGTGGTGTGTGCCGTCGCTTTTTGTTAGGTATAGGATCGGAGCTTATTTCTTTTGCCCGACGCATACAGTAACCCTGGTCAGGCAAGGAGCAACCTACTTGTCTGATCTCTAGACAAGAAAGATGCGACGGTTTAGTTGTATTTTGGCGGGTAATCTTGTGGTGCTCTCGAATGCTTTTGGGTTGTATGCAAACGCTGTGCCGGAGGGGTCCATCTCCCATCTATTTGCATACAGACACAGTTGATCATGTATGTGGTGTCTGGGTTTTCACGTTACTTGGCTTTTTATTTTAATGCTTTCTCTTCGTGGAGTGTTTCATCACATGACGTGTTCTAACTAGTCCAGACATTTGACATGTGATTAACGAGGTGATGACCTGCATTCTCTTGCTGTCGGTGCTGCCCAGTGGGAAAAAGCGTCGCAAGACAACGCCAAAAATATTTGCAAATTGGGAAACGAGAAAGAGAGCGAAAGAGAGAGACTTGCGTTTTTTGCTTCAAATAGAGGGAAAGTCGGTTAAAAGGGCCTCCAAAGTAGAGATTGGTTCTCTCTAAGTTAAATATACCGACGACAAATCATATTACCGTTCTGCCAATTCAGTCAAAGAGGACGTTTTAGTTGTTCTGCCTTATCAATTGAGATAAAACCTTTCCTGGTTTCTGTTTTCTCTATTTCCTCGAAAGACTACTGATACTCAAAAAGATACTTATACTAGATACTCCAGGTATTTTTTGGCATTGAATTGAGCTCTGGTATAGCTTTATAAGGTTAAACTGAGCGAATTATTATAAAAAAATACACATAAAGAACTAATGTCGGACAAAAAAGCGGAGAAACAGCCCCAACCTGTGAGCACAGCGGATTCTCTTCTCTGCATGGATGTTGACCCTGTGCCCGAAGTAAAGATTAACAAAGGCCCTTTGAGACCATACATTGACTTCGAAGGTGACTATGATACCGCTAAATTACGTACGGTTAAGACACTGAAGGAAAAATTAATGGTTGCTATTTTACTAATCATAACCGCCTTTGTCAGGCTTTATAAGTTGTCATGGCCAAGCAGTGTTGTATTTGATGAAGTCCATTTTGGTGGATTTGCATCTAAGTATATTAAAGGTGACTTCTTCATGGATGTGCATCCACCTCTGGCGAAGATGTTGTTTGCTGGTGTAGGTGCATTGGCAGGTTACACCGGTGATTTCAGCTTCAAGCCAATTGGTGAAGAATATCCAGATACTGTTCCATTTTACACCATGAGATTATTCTCCGCCTCTCTTGGTGTTTTTACAGTCTTGATGCTTTACTTAACTTTGCGTGCCTCTGGTGTCAGATTGGGTGTAGCTTATTTGTTTGCTTTGGTTTTTGCATTTGAAAACTCATTTGTAACTATCTCACGTTACATCCTATTGGATGCACCATTGATTTGTTTCATTGCTGCAGCTGTGTATTCATACAAGAAATCTGAATTATACCCAACTAACTCATTTAGGGCTTTGAAATCATTGTTAGCAACCGGTATTGCTCTGGGTTTGGCCAGTTCCTCAAAATGGGTTGGCCTATTCACAGTTGCTTGGGTTGGTCTTCTATGCGTTTGGAAGTTGTGGTTTATGATCGGTGATTTGAATAAGTCACCATGTACAATTGTCAAGGCTGCGATTGGTAAATTAGTCCTTCTATTAGGTGTTCCAATCTTGTTATACGTTGCTTTCTTCTATGTTCATTTCCAAGCCCTTATCCATGATGGCTCTGGTTCTAGTTTCTTCCCATCTGAGTTCAGAGCTACATTAGAAGGTAATCAAATTCCAAGCGATGTAGTTTATGATGTAGGCGTTGGTTCAATTGTAACATTGAAACACTTGAGCACTGAGGGTGGTTATCTACATTCTCATAGTCATGCGTACCCAACTGGATCTGAACAACAGCAAATCACTCTATATCCATTCTTGGATGATAACAACAAGTGGGTCATTGAAAGAAGTCATCTTCCAGGTGCTAGTTTGAAAGATTTTATTGGTTTGAAGAATGGTGAATCTATTTCCCTGCTGCATTTGGCTACTGGTGTAAGATTACACTCTCATGATCACAAGCCACCAGTATCTGAAAGTGCTGACTGGCAAAAGGAAGTTTCGGGTTATGGTTACCTTGGTTTCACTGGTGATATCAATGATCACTGGACTATCGAGATTGACCAAAGTGCTTCTAAGCCTGGTATTGCCCAACATGAAGTTAGAGCTATTGACACCAAATTCAAGTTGAGACACGCCACTGGCTGTTATTTGTTCTCTCACGAAGTTAAGCTTCCAAAGTGGGGTTTTGATCAACAGGAAGTTACTTGTGCCACTCAAGGTAAGCCTGAATTGCTTCTGTGGTACATTGAAGGAAGTGAAAACCCACAATTGCCTGAAAATACCCCTCGTATTTCATACAAGCCAATGAACTTCATTGAAAAGTTCATTGAAAATCACAAGAAGATGTGGAAGATCAATAAAGGTCTAACTGGTACTCATTACTATGAATCCCTTGCTTATGAATGGCCTTTGATGAGACGTGGTATTGGTTACTGGGGTGAGCATCACAGAAAGATTTACCTTTTAGGTAATGCTGTTACATGGTGGGCTGTTAGTGCTTTCATATTGGTATACGCTGCTATTCTTGCATTCGAAGCTGGATCATTCTTGGTCGGAAAACCAATTCTACAAGATAAGAATGTTATTAACTTCCATGTTCAGGTATTACACTATTTGCTGGGTTTTGCAATTCATTATGTACCATTCTTCTTGATGGGTCGTCAATTGTTCTTGCACCATTACCTTCCAGCTTATTACTTTGGTATCTTAGCTTTGGCACATGCATTTGATATCATTATCACTTTTGTTTGCAAAAACAGAAGACAGGCTGCTTATGCACTATTAATTCTATTTACAGCTGCTTCCATCTACTTTTTCCATGCTCATTCTCCAATTGCTTACGGTACTGACTGGACAAAGGATGTCTGTAGAAACTCAAGATGGGTATCTACTTGGGATTACGACTGTGAAAACTATTTCAATGACTTGAGTGAATATGCTAACTACACTTACGTTCCAAAGATCACCACTGATGAAGCTACGACAGATGTCCAGAATGTTGTACCTGCTGCAGAACCAGAACAGCAGGAAAAGAAGGCTGTTGTCTCTGATGTCAACGGTGCTGCATCACCTCACAAACGTGAAAAAGTAGAAAAGAATGAAGCTGAAAGAATGCTAGATGATCTAAGTAATAAAAAGTTTTTGGATGGGAATGGTAATGAGTTGTCTCCGGAACAAGTTAAGAAACTGTTGGAAAAAGAAGGCATTGAAAACTTAAAAATCGAAAAGGAAGTCAATCATGTTCGCAAACGCGTAGCTTAGTTGAACTACAGCAATCATAAATACCTTTATTTACTAAGATTCATAACTTATTGCTGGTATTACTTGTAAAACTTTGTATTATCAGCATGTAACGCTCAGTATATACATACATAATTATACGAATAGAAGATTTGTTTCACTAAACAAACTGGAAGGCCTCTGTCATTCAGGTAATATAGTAAAATAGTCAAATTCAAGTCTAATCCTAAAGTAGATTTGATTGCATCCAATTGTGACAAGCTAAGGAGCTTTCTATTAATGATTGACATGGCAATCCTCAAGAAAATGAGATTTTCCAAAAAATATTCAATTCGTTCTCGAGAGGACAATCTTTTCATGTCACTCATTGTATTCCAAGTACAAACAAAATGCTTTCGCACATGAAGACAACTTTGACAAAACTGGTAGCTGCAACCTGGTGAGCTGCATTCAGGGTTCTCTGCCAGTGCCAAAGTGATTAACTGAACTCTCTTGAGCTGAAATAGGTAATCTGTCGAATTGTAAACGCTTGCATTCTCATATATTACAGATATCGAATTCAATTGTCCATCACCCAAAGAAGCCATATTCACGATTCTGATTCATTAGCGTATCAGCAGAAGCAACTTGACCGAATATTGAATATCTTTAGTGTTTGTCTAGAAATAGAATTCTTTTAGATTTGCACTGAGTGTTTCCAAGAGGTTTTTATTGTTTTTCGACTTAAGTTTGGCACTGAGATTCAATTGTATTCTACTACAAACTCTTAAGTTGTGTGAAGCTCGAATTTGGTTGCAGGTTCTATTTATTTAATAGCCATTTCCATTTGTGCAATAATTGAAAACCAATTGCAACACCAAAAATGGCAAAGAAATCTGCTGCTAAGAAAGAGAAAGACGCTGTACAACAGAGAGCTGCCACTCCAGAGCTTCTCAAGACGGTTCCACAAGTTGAATTGAAGGATGGTCCAGTCAGAAAGTACATTGTGAGCGACCCTACTCCAGAGTTGTTCCAATTCCGTACCATTGGAAGCAAATCCGATGGTATCCTGATGGCCATTGTAGCGTTGTTTGCTATAGTCACCAGGTTCTATGACATTGGTTTCCCAAATGCCATTGTATATGACGAAGGATTCGTGATTGCCGAAGTAAGCAAGTATTTTAATAAAACCTTTTCCATTGATGTTTTTCCACCATTAGGTAAAATGATTTATTACTTTGTTGGTAAATACACGGGATTCGATACATCATATAAATACCATCCAGTTGGTACCCAATTTGAGAATGCGAGTGTCTATCTACCTGAAAGATACCTTGCAGCTGGTTTGGGTGCATGTGTTGTCGTGTTCTTCTTCATGACATTGCGTGCTTCAGGTGTTTCTCGTCCTATTGCTGGTATATTTAGTGTGGCTCTTTCTCTAGAAAATTCATTCATCACAGCATCTCGTTATGTTCACTTGGATGCACCATTTTTATTTTTTGTTGCAGCTGCTATTTATTTCACTAAGAAATCTGATAACTTAAGAGCTGGTTCTGGAAGGTACATCTTTACTTTTACTCATGCAGCTTGTTTACTTGGATTGGCAATTTCAACTAAATGGGCCGGTTTGTTCGTATTGGCCTGGGTGGCTATTGTGACTCTATGGAGATTGTGGTTGCTGGCTGGTGATTTGTCTGTCCCAATCTGTAGAACAGTTAAAGTTTTCATCTTTAATTTATTGGTGTTGTCTTTGGTTCCGGCTGTAATTTACTTCTCTATTTTCAGCTGGCACATTGGCAGCAGAACTGTGGATGGCAACGACAGCATTTTGATGAAACCTGAATTTAGATCAGAATTATATAACAATACAGTGATTAAGGAATCCTTTGCCGATGTTGTTGTTGGTGGTACTGTCAGATTGAATAATATTGGTATGGATGGTGGTTTTGTTGAAGCTGCTCCAGCGTATTATGAAGCAGGTTCTAAACAACGTCAAATTGATCTAAGAAAAAATGAGAGTGTGACAACTGATTGGGTTGTGGAATACTATAATAGATCTGGTTCAACTCCAAAGAGCTTTGAAAACTTGAAGAATCATGAAAAGATTAGACTTTACTCTCCAAAATACAAATGTAGATTACATTCCCATGACCATAAGGCACCAATCTCTCAACATGTCGATTGGCAGAAGGAAGTATCCTGTTATGGTTATGAAGGTTTCATGGGTGATCCAAATGATGACTGGATTGTTGAAATTGATCAAGATCTTTCAGAACCTGGAGAGGCTAGAGAGTTCGTCAAGGCAATTGATACTAAGTTTAGATTGAAACATGCAATGTCTGGTTGTTACTTGTTCACTCACGACGTCAGAATGAGAACTCCGGAATTTGTTATGGACTATGAGATTGCATGTGCTCACTCGGGTAAATATGAATTAACTCTATGGAACATTGAACAGGATCAACCTCATCCTAACTCGCCCAAGAATCCTAAGCGTGTCAGTTACAAGCCAATGAGCCTGAAGGATAAGATTTTGGATTTACATGCTAAGATGATTGAGAAGGCGAAGGTTAGAACAGATAAGAGCTCTTTAATAACTTTCCCAACTACATGGCCTTTATTGGAGAAAGGTATTCCATTTTGGAACGGATTTGCAAGACAGATTTATTTCCTTGGTAACCCTGCCATGTGGTGGTCAGTGAGTGCATTTATTGTTTTATTTGTTGTTGCCTTTGTTGGTGAGTTGATTTTCTGGCAAATGGGTTTCGAGATATCCTCAAATCCTCAGTTTATTAATTTCCATATTCAAGTCCTCCAATATGGTATTGGTTTTGCACTAAACTATGTCCCATATATCTTGACTACGGACAGACACCATCTGTATCAATACTTGCCTGCATACTACTTTGGTCTATTAGCCCTTGCTCATGTATTTGAGCTTGTATATTCTTTTGCATTCAAGAACAAGAGAGTTGGTCTAAGTGTCGCTGCATTCTTCCTAGTTGTGGTAGTTGTAGCATTCTTCAGATATCTCCCATTAACTTATGCTACCCCTTGGACTGTAAGTGAATGTAATGCAACAAAATTGCTATCGAGTTGGAAGTACGGCTGCGAAATATACCCAGAGAATTACCGGATTTACCAGAAGATGGATTTAACCAACTACACTAAAGCTGGTACAAAGGAACTAGATAAAATTGGTGTTGTGCTACATTAAATGGATTGGAGTTATCTTGAATTCATTGGCGTAATAGACATTGACTGATCTGTTATCTCGCTTATGTTCAATGTAGGAGAAGACAAATATTTATCAAATACGACTCATTAATAAGACAAAGTTCGGTCGATTTCATTCACCTTGTTATTATAGTATCCCTGTTTTTAACATTTCTATTATATAGTATACACGAATAATTAATGATTTTATTCTATCTTTTTATCGGACCTAACATCATGCGTCGTGGGACACTGGAGTGGACAATAGCATTGAATGAACTAATCATCTCAATTTCTCTAATTGCTATTACACTGAAAATTGTTTGTCGTATTCGACGATATGCTACATTGGAAACTTTCGAAGTTCAATACGCTGAATAGAGCTGAACAAGACATTGAAAGCGCAGAATGGCTTATATATCAGTGATTGTGATGCCAATGGTGGTTTTTGCACCACTTATAGAGAATTATCTGTGATAAAATAACAAAACAGGATTTTAATCTAGGGTGTTGTTGCTGCGTGAAACTTCTTAAAGGAAAGGATTTTCTGTTTTAGTTTTACACGGTTTGATAGCTAAGCATATAACTTACAGTTCCTGCAAGGTAAAAAGATGAGTGAGTCCAAGGCTGTGATAAGTACTACAGAATTTTTGCAAAAGGCTGGTGAGCTTTTCAAGACTGCTAATGAAAAGAAGGTGACAGTTCACATCTCGATAAAAAGGTATATCAAGGATGACCAGGTTGAAGGGAACTTGGAAAAGGATGCTACCAAAGCACCAGAGTATGATGTCTCCAAAATGGCTAGAAATATAGCTACGAAAGAAAGTTCCGATAAATCTTACCCGATGGTTGTCAGGATATGGTGCGGGTCAAACGCCAAGAAGACAAAATATTCAACAATTGTGCCTACACTTGAACTTGACCAATTTTGGCAAGATTATAGCTCTGTGGTAAAAAGCGGGATGAATGGTTTGATAAAGAAGAAGAAAAAGAGAAAGACGGCTGCTAGTAATAAAGACAAAAAGAAAAATTGATCTAGACTAAACTGGATAGTTAATGAATAAGTTTGTAGGCTCAATTTGAGATTTCTACTCCATTATATAAAGGCCAATGAAAGTTGTATAATAATGAAATAGCATCAAGTACTATATTTTTCCTTTAAAATTCAAAACTAGGCTTGCGACTTTACAAACCGACTAGACCATTGTTAGTAATAATTCTATGATCGCTATACAATACTTTTGACGGTAATTAAGATTTATTGAATATGTCGAAGTTTTAATTATTATCTATTTCGATTATAATGGTACCAGATGGATAAATTGAGCTTTCATCACTAATAGTAATTGCTGGGTTTAGTTCCTTTCTTGGAACAGGTACTATTAGTGTAAAGTTATATGAGTGGTGATAATTAGAGGGGGGATCTTCAGCATCATACTGCTCTTCTGATTGCAGCAGATTAGTGGAATATAGCTCAACAAAAGCATATATCTCCTCTATTGGCAATCCTGCATCAAATTTGCGTACTATTCGAGAGCCATCTTCCATCCTGATTGCTATTCTACTGCTATCCTGACTGGAATTGGGCTCACTCTTCAATGATTTTTTTCTCCATAACAACCATTGCTTTCGTAATACAGTTTGTTCTGCCTCATACGCTGCCCTATTTTGTTCTTCCAATCTTGCGCGTTCCCTTTCCTGATCTCTTCTCAATGAATCGTTAAATCTAGCGTCTTGTTGTTCTCGTATAAACCGTTCCACTTCGATATGTTGTTTCTGTTGTCTTAGTTGTAGTAAAGACGGGTATTCCTTTGATAAAATATTTTCTAGACTTGCTGCTGTGAAATTGTGGACAGGTCCTTCAAATTTACCAAAGAGTTCTATCTTTTTGTTATTTTTTACAGTGAGGACACCTAGAAAGGGAAATGATCTTACCTTCAGCGCATTACTGACTTGCATACCTTCTGAATTCGTCACATCTCCGAACCATAGGAGTATTTGATATCTCTTTAGCAGTTTAACGAAATCTTCCGAGCACAGAATTTTGTCTAAATAGTTGAGACTGTCATCGAGCAGAGGATCATGTAAATAAATCATGCCAAATTTCAGTTGATCTGTGCATGTGTCCAGTAACTGTGTATAGCTGCCTTGCATTATTTCCTTGCTTAACGACCCCGAATCTGTCCCATATAGTGACCCAAAACTGTAATTGGAAGAATCATGATCTCTATTCAGTTCTATCTTTTCTGTTTCCTTCTCTAAGTATTCTATCAGTCTTGCTAGAACGTCCCTGTGATTCATTTGGTTAATATGTTTTTTATCATAAAATCGAAGAAGATTCTTAAGAGGTTTTATAACCTTCAATGCCTGGAGTAAAACCGTCAAACTATAAAATAAAATCATCAAAGGAAATTGGAATATATAAGCCAAAATTCGTTTGATATACCTAGAAGCCTGTGAGTCCTCCACTGTTTCCTCCGGGGAAGCAGAAATTGGGTCGACATTGGTTTCAATTGGGAAATGGCCCGGAATGTGGTCATAATTGCCACCACTTGATCCACTCATTTATATAGACTATCGGACGCTAGCTTTAATGCACAGTAGCTTATTTTGACTACTGGTTGATCCCTTGAATACGCCTACAATTATACATTTTAGTATGATTTCTAAGTTTCCCATTGAAGTTCATCTAAACATGGCTAAGAGAAACCCTTAATTGATACATGTCGGCCATAGTGATTTAGGTTTAACGTCAGTATATACCGAGTAAGAAGTTTATAGTCAAAGATACCTATCATCATAACTTCATTTATAGATATGCTATATGCATATAATTATACATTTAATTCATTAAAAATGCAATGTAGATTAAATACAGCCCTTATTCTCGGAATTTCAGTGTGTTAGTGTTCGGCTTGAGACAGATGGGCTTTTACTGCCTCGCCGATCGAAATGCATCGGCAAACCTTTTAAAATGTACTGTAACTCTAGCGAGTGTCTGCAATAATAAAATTTTGAGCAGTCCACAGTAGTAAATATAGTTTCTGTTGAATAAGTGTCCTCCATTGCAGTGATGGAAGAATTGATCTGATTATATTGTCTTAGCTTTGAAATATGTGATAAAGTTCTTGAAATTATCTTCCGGTAAGCCATATACTGGGTTTATTTTGCTTAAATTAGAATTGACGTTGTTATTGTTTATCTGTGAGTCTATCATCTCAATACCGTTACTGTTTGTTGAGAAAAATGCGCATTCTGAGACAGCTAAACCCAAGAGCACGTAGTTAGTATGGTAGAAATCGGAATGTTTTCCTGGCTTATCTCTTAAACCTGGGTGTGTTTCAGTTTGACAACAGGCCAGTATGTAGTTCCTCAAAGCATCCTTGTTTATACATTCACCATAGTTGTATGATTCTAATATGGCAGCTGTGGCACCCACCCAAAAGCTGTAACAGCCATCAACTAGTTTATTACTTCTACCACATAGACCTAGCTCCTCGTTGTACTGACGAGCACTACACCATTCCATTAGCTTCTCTGTGTTCATCTTGTCTAATGCATTGAGAATCGCAAGACTACCTACTGCACAAAATGTGTACCCACCATGGGCTTCATCACAGAATGGTCCACTGCCAAACCCACCTTCATAATTCTGACAAGCAATCAGATACTCTACTACACCTTCTGTAAGCTCATCTGTCAGTATGTCTAGCATTGAGGCGATTGATAGTGCACAATATACACCACGGGTGTCAACTTCTCCCACGTCTAGACATGTTTTAAATCCTCCATCAGGTTGTTTTAGAGATAAAAGCCATTTGTAAATGGCCCCGCGGTTTATACTCTCCCAGCATTGATCAATATTGTCGCAGAGCGATAATGCATTAATAGCAGCATATGTACCAGCTAAATGAGGTAGTTGTCCCACGCCACCACCAAATGGACCATGATCTGGTGATATGTGAAATAACTTCTCAACAATCAAATGCTTGTTTGTTTCTGATAGCCAGCTTTCATCTAGAACTTTGAGAGAGTTGGCAATCCAATATAAAAGCCATGGCTGCGACGCATCCAGTGCTGCCATTTGTGGGGGTAAAGCAGAATCAAAGGCCATTTCTAGATAAACTTTATGAAAGTCCTTGTTCAGTTCCAACTCTAGATTATTCTTTGTGGAGTTGTTCGGCTCGAGGCATAAATTCTCCAGAAGCTTATTTATCGAATGCAAGACATCATTTCTTGCTAAAGTTGTGTCTGTTTCCAGCTCCTTCATTAATGGAGCTACTTCTGCCATGTTAACGGTTGTATCTGTGATTTCTCTTTCAATGATTGCTCTTTTCCTACCTAGTAACTTTGATATATACTTAGCTCTCCTAGCAGTAGACATTCAAAAGTTAACGGGACTTAATTGCTCGTATTACTGTTCAGGCTTTTCTTAAAAAGTATTCAATATATATAGCGAAATGGGTTTAAAATCGGAAAAGATAATTTATTGATGTATATGAAAAACTCCTTTAGAACGCTATATTACCTTCTCCCTTATATTATATTGCACTAAATTCAACTGCTGAACGACTATAAAAGTGGGTGGTGATTGCTAAGATTTGATGAAACACTTTCTGGCCAATGCCCTTTGTACTGAAAAAAAAAAAGTGCCCCAACTGTCTGGTTCCTGAATTTAGTCCTGCACTTCCCACGTCAAAGAACCTCATCACTGCAAGTTTTCTATGCTCTTTCCCCCCAGATTTTAAATAGAGAGTAATTTACATTGGCAAAAATTGGAATACGTAATTGTCAGTGAACGGAGGTCAAAATTGGTCTGTAAATAGGACAATGGAGTGGGGGAACTCCTCTATTGAAGGGGGGGGGCAATCATAGAGTTTATAGAATCCTAATCGGGACGGGCCACTGAGTCAGTGCTCTCTATGTTCTCCAGCTTGGCCATTTGGTTTACTACAGATGAATGAGTCCCCTATGACTTACTGCAAAAAATAATATCTACTCCCTCTCCATTCGCCCCCCTCCCCCACACCAATAACCCCTCTTCAATGACTATTGATGTCCAATATCGGACAATTGCGAGAGTACTTATTACTGAGTCATGGCCCAAAGAGCATTTCCCTTGACTAAAATTGACTAAGTAGGTTACAGCTTGTTTCATGCAGTGCGAAATGATTTCACCTATTTACAAACTTGCTGTCACCTAACTAAGCAAAATTAAGGCAATAGTAGCTATACTGTTCAAGAGAGATCACAATACCATAGTTGCAAAAAGTCACCTGTACTTTCAACTTCGGGCAAACATTATACAATTCTATATTAGTTGTGTAGTGTGATTCAGTGTTGTGAATAGTACAGGATTGGGGAAACTCTTCCATACATTTGTTGAAAACCAATAAGCGTAAATCACAATTGTTTGAGAGTTTACTGCAGTTTCTACGACGTATTCTTGCGTTGGTTAATATATCTATTTCTTGGCGAGCATATATTGCTTAGAACTACCTGTAGGGGTTTGTAGAATAAAAAAGTGTAGCGGCTATTCTTTGAGATTATGATCTCTGGGAGTAACTACAACAGATATTCTTGTAGTGGTAACTAAGTAAATCAGTGCAAAATGAATCAATTTAAATTTAAATTTATCGTGCCTTAAGATTAGTAATACGTTATAATAAAATTATGATTGATTTCAGCAGTAGTGGATGCACATAGTGACTTTGCGTGTTTGAGGGGTTACAGGGCGGAATGGTATGAACGGGAGCAAATGGAATCTCTACAAGCCAACAACATTATGTTCAAGAATGAAATTTCATTTGATATTTCTCCGCCATATCTGTGGCAGAGTTGATCCAATAGCATCTGGCTTATCTTTGTGAACTATTACATAAAATATAAGATAATACAATCAATAGTACTTTTATGGATCGACTTTTTAACTTATCTGATTTGCTTACAATTTCATATTATATGTGTTGATAATTTATTTTATGTTTTTGTTGTGAATTGTTTACTGACGGAAAGAATTGAAGGTACTAAGCGAAAGCTTCAAATTACTGCACAAAACTTAGACTGATTTAAATATTAGGAATTGACACTAACCATCACTGCTATAAATCCCACAGGCGTTCTACTTCTCAATTAAATAACCAGGTTAGACCTATCTTACATCAAATGTTCAGTTGGTTAATCCCTGATATCCCAGAGTTATTTCTTACTATAAGTGTTTGGTTTAGGTTGCAAGGATGGGAAGATAATACAAAATTGGGATTCATAATAGGTAATACACTGACGACTATCTTTTACATTCTAAGACTGGCACAAGATACACTGCTGGCTGGTGTATCTCGCAAACTTATAAGAGATTATGAATTATTTGATCTGAGTAAATCTGAAACGTTGCTCAGCGATCCCGCATTCTCATCTTATCATGATGTTTTGTTCAATAAACATCATAGCACAGCTAATGCCAGCTCTTACAATAAAAGAGTCAGGAAGGTGACATCTACAGTTTATTGGTCAACATACTTTTTACTACTGCTAAGTTGTTATACATGCTACCGACTATTCAACACTTACAAGGTCTACAGAATATACTACTTAAAGGATCTGAATCTAGATAAGCACCCATCTCTCAAGAAGATAGAGCCAGATTACGAAGTAGATGAGAAACTATTGAAAACTTCTTTAAAGTCTAAATTATTGTCCCGGTTTATAAGACTGCTACAACTACAAGACGAAGTGGAAACTGAATTACCGAAGGTTACGGAGCATTATACCTTAAACAAATGGGATCCATCCAAGTTAATTATATCTCTGTCAACATCATTTTCCCCCACCATTATTATATGCTTAATGTATACAAATGTCACATTTCTCACAGTGATACCCATTATCATACATCAGGGAATATTTTATTTTATGATTTGGAATAGATATGAAGAAAGATTCAAAGATGATGCCCTGCTTATGCGAGAAAATTACCTCCAATATGATACTAAATATGTCAAGCCACTGAAACAAATAATGTACCAAGATGTTATGACTGATACAGCGACCATATCTGATGGTGGATTTACAAAGTTCTTCCCTGTATCAAAAAGTGCGCTCTTTAAGCACCATGAAATGAGTGGGGATGTTATTATTGAAAGGTATAATAAGAAATCTAGAGAATTTGAAAACGTAACAGACATTATAAAGCCACACCACCATATCAATAATACTGTGAAGATACTACCACCAATTATTAGGAAGGATCATAAAACCAACAGATATGATCACCGGCAACAATCAATTCTCAAGGACAGAAAGTTCAATATAGATAGTAATGAACCGCAGATAATCAATGCCCTAACAACAGCAATTCCATCGAGGTCATTTTTCAATAACAACCCATCAGGTTCTAATGATGACAACTGCAGTGGTATTAAAGTACGTTCAAGCCCTACCCGCGAAACTTTCTTTCCAGCAACACCGTTACGAAAGAAGTAACTGCATACAAGCCATAATCCCAGTATATTAATACAATTGAATTTTGAAAGACGAAATTGTATTATTGATATATATTTATGTATCCATTGTTGTTCAAAACGAATGCTATAACACTACTGTTCTATATATTGTCCCACCCAAATACCCAATTAGTCAATCGACCTGACCAAGAACCTGACTCATTCTTATTAGCTTCTTTTTCCTTGATCTTCTTTTCAATGTTATCAAGAAATTGTGTCTTATGGTGACTCGAGTTATGAACAAATAAGGATTTACCGTCCTGTATATCCAACTTATGTCTTGGATGAGCCATTATTGAATGATCCAAGTACTGCTGATTATTATTTATTATAGGTGTTCCAAAGCTTTTCATGTTAGCTTCCTTTTGCCTTCCATTTATGGGTTCAATATGGTCAACCGAACCTAACGAAGGATATACCTTACCATTGCTACCTTTATTCCTACTGTCTTCGTTAACTGACTTATTAATTTGTCCTAAATCTATACTGCCAATATCATCTGACTTATCAACTGAGATTGAGGCTAGCTGCTCGACAGCACTCTTACTGTACGGGATACAACCGATCAAATGCCCAGTAAATACTGTACCGTTTTCTTTCAATGCACGCAACGCAGAAGTAGGAGAGTCGTACGTTATTTTTACCCATCCTTCACCTGTAAAGATAGGCAGTTTTGTACTCATACTGCCTTCTTGTAATGCGTTCAAGTTGGCGTGTAATCTGAAAGTATTATTGTTTATACCTGTTGAGCTCCTAAGAATTTCAAAATCTTCCAAAATATTACCAAAGTGAGAAAAATGTGTGATGACTTGATTTGATAAATATTCTGGATAGCCGAACACAATAACGGCACTTTCACTGTATATCGCGGAATTATTGTCATTCTTGTTAACATCCGTATTGTTTTTACCAATGGTGGATGATAATTTGTAACCACTGCTTTGGCCACTCTTGTCAAAAACATTAGGGGTTTTGATTAACCCACCATAACTGTTGTTATGATAAGACTTACTGTTGGGCTCACCATAATTCGATGTATTTGAAGCTGTTTGAACAATACCAAACTCGTCTTCTCTTTGCCAGTCATGCAAGGATGTAGTTGGAGGATAGTCTGTTGTGCTATTATATATATCAGTAGCACCGAGATTATCTTTTTTCTGTAATAGATCACTTGAGTCTTTCTTACTAAAATCAGCCAAGTTAAATCCATTGTTCTTTAGGTGTATACCGGAAGAAGTTTCAGATTTATTCTCATTTCCAGTAGATCTAAGCAATAGGGATCTCTTAGACAAGTTATTATGTAGATTAGACTTCTTTTTGGGGTTATTATACCAAGAAACAGATCCCATATCATTTTTGGTACCAACGTCTGAGTTTGTGGCCATTCCCATACTTGGAGGAGGTAACATAGATAAAGATTTCAATGCATTGTAGTTTCCTGTAGTAGATAAATTTGATTGGTTTGAATGAAATGATTGGTCCTGATTGGTCTGGTATTTATCCTGGATTGAATACAGTAAATTAACATTTGAGAAGCGATCCTGTTTAACCGAGGCTGTCATGTTATAGGAAAAATAGAAACAAATAAATAACTGTCTGACACTTTGCCTTATAAGTGAATGCTGATTCCTTCTTTAAAATAGACCAATAACTCTAAGTCTTTCTAATAAAATCTAGGGACTAAAAGTTTAAGGTTATTTCTTTGGTCTGATAAAAATGAAGCTATTATCCTTGCTGTAAATGTGAAACAACTCTAATAAATGATATTTCAAAAGTTCAAAGCCAAGGTGTTAAAATTTATATATTTTTATGATAGAGGGTTTAACTACTTGTAGCTAAAAGAATATTATTTTCTGATATAATGCCTATGTGTTTTCCACTTTTATCTAATGATAACTTTTTGAGTTTTCATTTTTGTTTGTGATCTCGCGATGAGCTAAAAAAATGCGATGACATGTAAATATAATCAAACTGTAAAAACGATAATTCTGGTTATAATTTATCTAGCTAGACGCAGATATCATTTTTGTGTTCCTATTAAGAACGATTCAATTTTTGTTTATAGTACATGTATTGTTCTCTCATCTTAGCGTATCCAATATGCACTTTGCCCAGGAAATGGTCAGCAAGTCTTCTATCAGTGTCTAGTCTGGAAAGGTAGGCACCACACACATCGCATACCTGTAATTTCTGTTGTGCACTTTGGCCCACATTTTCTGTAATGTTTCGTACCTTTTTGGCTACTATTTTTCTCTCTTGTTTAAGCTTTTGTAGTTTTACTGATTGCAAAAGGGCCTTTGTGGTTTCATTATTATGGGCCAGAATCTCAATTTCCTCGGTCATCAAAGCAATCTTAGTATCTACATTGTCAAGTTCTGCTGTCACTTGCTGTATAAGTTTCTTTTCCTCAGGTGTGTGTTCTAGTTTTCTAATTGCCACCGATATTTGATTGTCACATTCACTTACGAATTTTGATAATATCATAAAATACTCTCGTTCGAATTCTGGATACCTTTTCCCTTCTATTTCGGTTTCTCTTTCATATTTCAGCTTGTGTTTTGCAAGATGAATCTGGGGGCAGCGACCTAAACTTTGCTTAGTACCTTGAAATAAGTCATAGGGACATTCACCAACCAAGTACGATTTACATACCCTTGGATCCGTCAGCTCATTCCTCGAATATCTATCTTTATCAAATTGCCCTCTATTGTAACGGCTGTAATGCACCTCATGGCCTCCCATGAGCTGCCGAATCTGTTTCCTTTGTTCTGCAGCTGCCGACATCGCTAGTTAGTTCAGTTGTGCATAAAGCGAATATGCGTTTCTTGTGTAAATAATTAGAAAACCACAACAAAATACTGTTACTACTATACTAAACTGATGGATAATCGGTTATGTAACAGGCTTGAAGTGATGACTATTTATCTACCGCCCTCACATGCACCAAAGTGCCAAAGCAATTTGAAGAAGGAAATCACATAACGTATACAATTACATATATACCATTGATTGATATACTATCATTAGATTGGTTTTATAGTTTTTGTGTAGGGTAGAAAGAGTAGTGATCCTGTAGTTGTGAATTATCTTAGCCATACGCCAAGATCCTATGAAATTTATACAAGCTTTGATAATAAAGTTAGCATTACTGGGAATATGGTTTTAGACCATTGCCATTTGAATCTGTGATAGCAATATGTACTATACGGATAATTTTTGTGATATTAGTACGGAAATAAAATATATATCGCACCTTCAATAATGCACCTACGCAGTATCATCGGCTTCCTCTACAAGTACATCGATACAGGAAAGAAATTGGTTCCTGGGCGAGATGCTGTGCTTATTGTAGGAGGTACAATGTCGAAAACAGGATGGAATGTGTGCAATTTATTAGTTAGAAGATATAATGTCGAAGTGATCAACATTGACTCAAGATGTGCATATTCACTACTGAAAAAATTTTCAGTTATTGATTCTGATCAATGTGAAGCAATGGACCTACTGGAAGAACAAATGATAAACGAAAATGATTTGGCAAACCAAGAGGAGGCCCAAGTTGATGATTCACTTGCAGAGTTAGTACTTGAGGGTGGACTGGAACAATTATACTTGGAGGCTGACGAAGCAAAGTTACTCCATCCGTACAGGAGCAGTGGTAATTACACATTTATTGAATGTAGAGACCTGGCAGATTCTAAATGTGTAATAGATGCTATGCTTATGGCACTGGCAACAGGAAAACGTATTACCGTCTTTATCAATAACCTCCAAGAGGGCTTGTATAGCAAATGCCTCGAAAACGGTGGATATGTGGACTCATTAGAGTTCTTTGAGAAATGTACCAATACTAACGTCACAAATGCAATAATTGCAACAAAATATTTTATCTCAGAATTTATTCCAACTATAAATACAAACTTTGGGCCTGAGAATGATTATTATATTGTGAATTTCACTGTCGATCCTAGAAATCAAAAATTGCTCTTACCAGCATCTTATTTCACAACAAAAGCGGCAATACGGCAATTACACGATGGATTATCTTCGGAGAAATCCATATACGAAACAACTTCGAAGATCAAAACATTGCTGGTAAGAATACCAGAGACTCCAGCAAATGTTGATTTACATATGGAGCGTTTTGAACAAATTGCTGATCTTTTAATTAAGAACCTGAAATTGGGAAGAGCTGGAACTTATAATATTACTGCAACAATATTTACTAATATCCTTGCAGACTTCAGACAGTTTTTGGACCAATTACAATATTAGTACTCTGAATAGGGGGTTACAGTCATACAATGAAAATAATGGTTACTCTATGCACAATAAACGAATTTTAACCTGAATAACAAAAGGCGTCTATGGTACGCATTACTGAACTTAAATCTCTGATTGGTAAGTGAAACCACTCAGTGTGCCTCTTTTGTCCCATTGGGTCACATCCATAACAGTAAATGAATCCTTTTCCATACTTTTCCCACAGAAATCTATGTATCCTATTCTCTACTTCGGATAAATTCAGATTACTTGTTTCATCTATAAAAAACCCACCATCTTTATACGTCAATAGATCCAAAGGGGATTCTTGCCTTGACTGCGGCTTCTCCTTCTTCAATTCTAATTTTGTCAGTAGCGTCGATATACTGTTGATTTTCTTTGTTTTTGTATCATACGCATATATCAATTGCTCGATTCTGTCAGGTGTTAAGTTTATCACAGGGTTTTTACAAGTATTCTGCCATTCCAACAGTCTAGTAGACACCATTGGCTTAGTGGTCATCCCTATTTTGCAGAGTATATTCTCTCTGTCATTCCACAGTTGACGCTTCTGGTTCTCTTTCTTCTGCGAAATAATAGATTTGTCAATATATAGCCAGTCCAATTGGCTCTTCTTTTTGTCCTTATTGAAGAATGATTCATAGAGATGCATATATGTATATATGTATATGAAACCGGCCTTCTTACCAACACTCATCAGCTTCTCTGTATGATGGTTAGGCGACTGCCACTTGTGGAAGTGGCAGTACTTCTCATTGGGATCATTCAACTTGATCTTACACGGTAAACCTTTCTTAGTAATGCCTAAGGCATCGAACCACCATAGTCTTATTAGTCATCTGCAATAGTACACTGTCACACCAGATTCACGCCAAAAACTGACTCCTGGACAACAAATTCCTATTGAATAACTGGTATGACTATGTGAAATACGCCAGTTTGACATCAGCTCATCGCTACTCAGTATATTTTTTGGTGTTTATCCCAGTACTCAGAAATTCGATTTTTTTCCTAATTAGGCGATGCCCAGTGCTCAAAGCAATGCTCTGGACCAATTTGACCTAAACGTTAAATATATAAGGTAGCCAATTGGGTTGTATAGAATTCGATACCTAGTAAGACGCCGTTGATAACATAGCACATATTAACAGCTCACTGATGACATTGCTTTACTTTAGATATCCTTTCAACTTGAAGTATATGGCAAGCCCTCACACAATGAAGTACATAGAGCTAGACACATTCTATACGTAGGACATTAGGGGATCGCTCATCTCAATGATGTGCAATGAGCGATCGACAATGGGGGGGCAAGGGAGGACACTGGGATGTTCACAACCCTGCTAGGTTCGAAAGTATATAAGCAGTGAGGAATTTGGTGTTAGTTCAAACAAGCTGTTTTGATGCCCTTGAGACAAAGCTGGCAATTGACCTAAGAAGTACTGATAACATGCTAATCACAGAAAGCTACCACGACGTCAAGACAAAGGAAGGTAACACCTTGCGTATCTTTGTCTTCAGTCCAAAGGTGAAGGGTTACCCAAATGCCAAGTTCCCAGGTGTAATTGTGTACAGTGAAATCTACCAAGTCACTGGCCCTGTCGCTCGTTTTGCTCAGAAGATTGCCTCGGAAGGCTATGTTGTTGTTGCCCCTGCAATTTACCACAACTTCATTGGGCCTGAGCCTTTGCCATATGATGTGAAAGGTACTGACCTTGGTAACGAGTACAAGATTAAGAAGCCAATTCCTTCCTATGATGAGGACAACAAGCTGTGTTGTGACCTGTTGTACAGCTTACCACAGTTTGACGGTAAGAGGATCGGTGCTACTGGTATGTGTCTAGGTGGCCATTTGGCCTTCAGAGCCCTGTTGGACAAGAGAGTTAACTGTGCAACATGTTTCTTCCCAACAGATATCCATTTGAAGAGTCTTGGTCTTGGCAAGAACGATGACTCTTTGGAGCGTGTTTCCCAGGAAGCCTCGAAGGACCAGGAATTGGTGCTGATCTTCGGTACCGCTGACACACATGTCTCTCCAGAAGGCAGAGATTTGATCAGAAAGACCCTGAGAGACCAAGGTGTTAATTTCACCTTCTTGGAGATCCTGGATGCTCAGCACGCGTTCATCCGTGATGAGTTCAGCAAGGGTAGATACGATGCTGCCATCACTCAGAGCTGTTTAGGTTTCCTATTTGAGCAATTCAACAGAAAGTTGAAGACAGACCTAGGTGAGTATGTCCCTGACAATAAGCCTTTGGAACATGTGTGTTAAATCTAGGCACGCCCACAAGCGATCGCACAATAGTAACCTATATTCTCGCATAACCTACAAGTAGAACTATAATTAACAGATATAGTCTCACTTTTCCATCCTTCTCCATTTCAAGTTCTGTTGAGATACCTGTATCTAAAGCGAATATATACACACCCTAAATAGAGACTTGTATACAAAAACATGAGAGACTCTAGCAAACAGTTCAGGTAGTAGAATTGGTCTTATTACTGTGGAGAATTCAAGATAGTGTTACACGTATCTAGTGTGACTGCCATCATCACGACTAACAAATTGAAAAAAAAAAATTTTCCACTCACATAGTGCTGGAAAGCTATTCAGAGAAGAGATGGGAGCAATAGCAATAAGAAGCATTACTATAGCAAGTGGTACTTTTAAAGATAGTTATAGGTGGACTAGGCCGAACCGCTACTAGAAGTACAGCACACAACAAGACTGAGATGAGACCTATCGTTTTAATGGGACACGAGCGTCCACTGACGCAAGTTAAGTACAACAGAGAAGGTGATCTACTATTCACATGTTCTAAGGATATTTCTGCCAGTGTCTGGTACTCAAACAACGGTGAGAGATTGGGTACGTTGGATGGCCATATGGGTTCTATCTGGTCTATCGATTCCGACCACACTTCCTTATACTGTGTTACCGGTAGTGCCGATTATACCATCAAAGTGTGGACTCTAATGAACGGCCAATGTGTTCAGACATGGAACTGTCCTGTTCCAGTGAAGAGAGTCGAGTTCTCCCCATGTGGTAAGTATATCCTTGCGATCTTGGACAACGTTATGAAGAAGCCAGGTTCCATTGAAATTTACGAAGTTAAGAGAAATCCAGAAACTAATGAAATTACCGAGTTCGTAGAAGAACCAATTCACTCCATTGTGACACACGAGGGTCTCGATGCTGCCAGTGTAGCAGGCTGGTCCGGTGAGGGCAAGTACATCATTGCTGGTCACAAGGACGGTAAGATCAGTAAATATGACACTCAGGATGGCTACAAACTAGTGGAGTCCCAGCAAGTACACAAGGACAGTGTGAGTGATCTACAGTTCTCCCCAGACCGTACTTATTTTATCACATGCTCAAGAGACTCCAATGCTCACATTATAGATATTGAAACGTTTAAAGTGTTGAAGACATATGAAACAGACAGTCCTCTAAATAGTGCAGCCATCACTCCTCTAAAGGAATTCGTTATCCTAGGTGGTGGTCAAGATGCCAGTGAAGTTACAACTACCAGTGCTAGTGAAGGTAAGTTTGAAGCCAGAATTTACCACAAAGTTTTCGAAGAAGAGATCGGTAGAGTTGTTGGCCATTTCGGTCCTCTGAACTCCATCGCCGTTTCCCCACAAGGTACATCCTACACATCCGGTGGTGAAGAAGGTCTTGTTCGTTTGCACCACTTCGAGAAGAGCTACTTCGATTTCAAGTATGATGTTGAAAAGGCCGCTGATGCTAAGGAACATATTAGCCACGAAGCCTAAGTACAACAGTAACCTCTAGCATATGTATATAAAAAAGTTATATATCATTATACAACAAAATGTAAACCAATGCAATACAAGTGAAAAACAATGAATTGTGCATGTACGTCAATCACAAACACATATACATAGAGCATGTAAAAACGAGAAAAGACCAATGGGCATTATAATCGTCTTATAATTAGTATATTTTTCTCTCTAAAAATATATAAAAAGGGTACAATCAAAGATCAAGTTATAACTAGAGCAATTGCCTATTTATCAAGGAAAAAGTCTGTTTATTCATTCAATTCATTATTTTTGTTTCACAGAGCCAAGTTGTTTCGAGAAAAAAGCATTCATGGTTATTACAACTGAAAGTTTTCTATGGTATGGCTGAAGTGGAAACGTGAGCAGCTCATTTTTTGCCAGCTTTGAGCTTCTCTAATCTCTCGGCTTCTTTTCTGGCATCCGCAGCAGCTTGCTTCTGTCTCAAGATTTCAGCATCAGACTCCATTCTCTTCTTGGCATCACCTTTCTTTTGATGCTTTGCAGCTTCTTGCTGTTTCTTTAAGTTCTTTTGGCGAGCCAATTCTCTCTGGTTACCTCTAGCCATTGTTTCAAAGTATATCTGCGATGGGTCTACAATTCTAAGTTTATTACCTACAGTGAAGAAATATTTTTCTTTATCTTGTCTCTTAAGAACCACCTGAGTTCCTATTTTTTGATCAGTTCTGTACCTGAATCAATTTTCAAAGCACATTTCATTGTGAAACATACGAATACGAGAGATAATCTACTGCAAAAATGTCAGGAACAATAGCAGCACCAACGCAATTTTGTTTTCTACATTTGTTCCAGTGCGGTCAAAAGAAAATGCCCTTCCAAGACACATGGAGCATGTCTAATATAATAAGTAGAATACAGGCTATACATGGAATACAGGGTATACATGGAATACAGGAGATACATAAACTACTTACGCTCAGGATATTGGGTTACGGCTTATATTTGATAAGATGGTGAAACTCTGGCTTTGTCTTACAAAAGCGTACAGTAACAGGCAGTCTCAAATAGAAGAAAGGAGCGGTGAAAAGCAAGGGTAATTGGAATAGTCACGTTATCAATTGGTAGAATGTGATATCAATCAATCACATGATCAACATTATTCGTATATAGTATAAAACCATATCATCTTATACACATACTGCATGTGATTTTTGCAAAAGCGGAAGCCGGGTAAATATTGACTTCGTTCAGCTCACCAAATCAAGCCCTAAAGAGAAACCCTACATAGCAAACCCTACATAGCAAACCCTAGCGTTCCACCTAGTCATGGCTAAACCAGGGACAATACCCTCAGAGATTCGATAAAAGCTACATTTCACATTACAATAAAAGATCAAAGACCCAAAGCAACTTGGGTTGCACTTACTATACAGCAATGGGAGGGGGGGGGGGATGACATTGATTGCCACCATGCACGGAGAGTGCAGTAGTCAATACCCTTGTACGTGCTATCTTTGTCCCTCTTTATCTCTTAACACACACATTTCGTTCGTTTTTGCTAGTTTTGCAAAAAATTCTTTGGTGCTTGTCAATCCCAAGGAAACAAACACAAACACAAACGCAAACGCAAACGCAAACGCAAACACCAGCAATCCTTGTGTAATGTATAAGATAAACCTTTGAAATGGGTCATATATATTGGTATGCCTGTGTTTTGAACGTGTTCATTGCCCAGAGGAGTTAACCACAATTGAGTTTATTTCTTGGTAGTATTTTTCAATCAGGAGGATTTTTACGTTACTTCCCTAAGTGAAAAAGACAAAACAAACTATAACAACATCTTTGAAGTACAATTGCCAAATTGCTATAAATTTGAAATTACAAACTTCAATTGATTCAATTTAGGAGAATAAGCTAAGTACTAAACATAGAAAGCAGCGCAAATATGTCCCACGAAGGTGAAGAAGATTTATTGGAGTACTCTGACAACGAGCAAGAGATCCAAGTTGACAACAAGGAGACTGCTGTTGAAGGTACTACCGAAAATGAAGCTACCCAGGAGAATGGTGAGGCTGACAAGAAGGGTTCCTACGTTGGTATCCACTCTACCGGTTTCAAGGACTTCTTGTTGAAGCCTGAGTTGTCCAGAGCTATTATCGACTGTGGTTTCGAGCACCCTTCTGAAGTCCAACAGCACACCATCCCACAATCCATTCACGGTACAGATGTGCTATGTCAAGCCAAGTCCGGTTTGGGTAAGACCGCGGTCTTCGTCCTGTCCACATTGCAACAGCTAGATCCAGTTCCAGGTGAAGTGTCCGTTGTTGTTATATGTAACGCCAGAGAGTTGGCTTACCAAATCCGTAACGAATACCTAAGATTTTCCAAATACATGCCAGACGTCAGAACCGCTGTCTTTTACGGTGGTACTCCAATCGCCAAGGATGCCGAACTACTAAAGAACAAAGACACCGCTCCTCACATTGTTGTGGCTACTCCAGGTCGTCTAAAGGCCCTTGTTAGGGACAAGATGATTGACTTGTCTCACGTCAAGAACTTCGTTATCGATGAATGTGACAAGGTCCTTGAAGAACTTGACATGAGAAGAGACGTCCAAGAAATTTTCAGAGCCACTCCAAGAGACAAGCAAGTAATGATGTTCTCCGCCACCCTATCCCAAGAAATCAGACCAATCTGCAGAAGATTCCTACAAAACCCATTGGAAATCTTTGTCGATGATGAGGCTAAGTTGACTCTACACGGTCTACAACAATACTACATCAAATTAGAAGAGCGTGAGAAGAACCGTAAACTTGCACAATTGCTAGATGACTTAGAATTCAACCAAGTCATCATCTTTGTCAAATCTACCTCCAGAGCTAACGAACTAACGAAACTATTGAACGCTTCAAACTTCCCAGCCATTACCGTCCACGGCCACATGAAACAAGAAGAACGTATTGCCCGTTACAAGGCTTTCAAGGACTTTGAGAAGCGTATCTGTGTCTCCACTGATGTTTTCGGTAGAGGTATCGATATTGAACGTATCAACTTGGCTATTAACTACGATTTACCAAATGAAGCCGACCAATACTTACACCGTGTTGGTAGAGCCGGTAGATTCGGTACCAAGGGTTTGGCTATTTCTTTTGTCTCTAACAAGGAAGACGAGGAAGTCTTGTCCAAGATTCAAGAAAGATTCGACGTCAAGATTGCTGAATTCCCAGAGGAAGGTATTGACCCATCCACTTACTTAAACAACTAAGCAAGGAAGGACTCTAGCTTACGTAAATAAACCCTAATACCACACCAAACAATCCACAACAAATGCTACTTTTTCTCTTTTAATTCGTAGTTTTGTTAGCCAGATATCAACACAACCGCTGAGGTCGGAGTATTGAATTATCTGAATTTTTTTTATTAGTAACAGATGTAAACATAGCAATTTATCTATAGTGTCTGTAATAGTTATTATCTGTAATATAATGTATTTTTTAAAAAAACAGACAATACACTTGAAACACAAGTCTGATCACAGCTGATTTTTAGACATTCAATGGTAACCTGATAGGAATCTAAACTAGATGGCTAAATAATTTTCCTTACGTTGGACCGGTTCTCACATAAACGCACTATGTCTCAGTAATCACTTAAGTATTCATAAAATCACTGAATGAATTTCCTATAGCATACTAAATAGTAGCAAGAATGTGGTCTTATTTACAAACAACACATATACCAGATGTGACCATATCACACTTTCAATAACTTCCAATTTAGGTATGCCAGCAGTAATATGAATCATATGATGATAAAGAGTCTTACCTAGCTGCTCCTCATCGCAATAACAAACACCATAATGCCATGGGCATCCCAATCCCAAGGCCTGCCATTTGTTGTGACGTTTATAAAACCCACACACCATCCAGTAACACCCATACAGAACCATTCTTTTATACCGTCTGACGAAAAATTCATGCCGTCACAGTTTCTGCGCAATTTTACTGACCACTTGGAGATAAGAAAAAGAAAACAGGATCTGCCAGCTGGAACAGCAGCACAGTCATTCTACCGCAACTGTAGCGAACCTTCTGGTGACGATGTGAATGCCGAGTCTGTTAAGGCAGGGTGTTTTACTCACCAGTGCTCTGCCTAGCCCATGGCACACAGCCTCAGCAGCTACGGGATGGGGTGGACAATGGTTACTCGACATTCTCGCTCAGATGCGACTGAGTTTAGGCTTCCTCTGCCTGGGGGCTTTCGGCTTTCCTCCCTGTACCCCCGTCCTCCCAGCCTGAGCTACGCCCCCATCGTTGGATACCCATGGTAGAGGAGGGAAGGCTGTGGGAGCGGGCACATCGACTGTAGTGCTGAGGGGTCTCCTACTGGGAGGAAACCCACACTACCAGCCGGGATATTCTGTTCCCAGCCACTGCCTAGCGTGGGCAGCCTGGTTCTCCTACTAGGATGCTAGGCTGGTCTCTCCGTTCCCCAGTGTAGTGTTGTGTCACTAGCTAGCGTCACAACTTCTCCCTCTTTCCATCCGGCAAACTAAACATTCACTCCCACAGAGAAACAACGGAACTTTCCTCAGTGGGAAGGAACTTCAATCACTTCCAACCAGTGACCAGCCTGAAATTTTTCATCGTAACTATGCCGCTCGGGCACTACTCTTCTCTTTAGATATTCATAAAATAATACTGCTTAGTATTTAAATATCAATATTTAAAACTTGTTCCTGTATTGGCTGAATAAGGTGTTAGCACGTTAAAGCACAGACCAGGTAAACACAATGGGTATGTTATAATCAACCATAATGGAGCGCATATAGAAAATTGAATACCATCTGAAGGAACCAATATCGGCTAGAACCAAATTACATGAGACATGAATCAGTTACCAGTATTTCCATATTACAAATGATGTGAACGATGCGATGTTAATAGACAGTATTTGATGAATCCGGAAGAAACTCATTACTTTGATCGATTCTAATGAAAGTACTGGGAATGACATAAACAGCAAGACACACTATGGATCCATCAGCGTCGGTTAATCATGAAATTATTAATAGCTTCAGAAATTGGATTATAATGGAGCCATCAAATGAATTTGACTACGTATTTGAACATACACTGGATGTCGGGAGTGTGATGTGTGTTGCACATTCATTATCGTGTACTGAAAGTAGTTCAATTTGAAGTCATGTGCAGTTATATGAAATATTGGTTGAATCTGATATGGATGGTCCGATTACAGTCGTTTTATATTGGTTACAGATCTTCAGTTAATATTCTGACAAGATCCATCACATAATCTCAAGAGTTTTTGTTACTAACATATTATATTATTCTAATGTATCTAACATTTCGACGAGTTTACACATTCCATTATCGACATATGAAAGTGAAACTAGCTGAGATTAAGCAATACATCAGTATATTCCCAACATTTTAACAGCTATCTCCAAGAATTTACCAATTTTGAAGAACCACTTCAGAAAGCACTGGCAAGAACGTGTCAAGGTGCACTTCGACCAAGCTGGTAAGAAGGAATCCAGACGTTCTGCTAGAGTTGCTAAGGCTGCCAAGATCGCTCCAAGACCATTGGACCTATTGAGACCAGTCGTTAGAGCTCCAACTGTCAAGTACAACAGAAAGGTCAGAGCTGGTAGAGGTTTCTCCTTGGCTGAAATTAAGGCTGCTGGTTTGACTGCTGCTTACGCTAGAACCGTCGGTATCGCTGTTGATCACAGACGTCAAAACAGAAACCAAGAAACTTTCGACTTGAACGTCCAAAGATTGAAGGAATACCAATCTAAGTTGATTGTCTTCCCAAGAAAGGGTAAGGCTCCAGAAACTGAACAAGTTCTATCTGTTGCCGCTACCTTCCCAATTGCTCAAGCTTCTACTGAAATTGAAACCAGAGCTGTTGAAGACAACGGTGAATCTGCTTTCAGAACCTTGAGATTGGCTAGATCTGACAAGAAGTTCAAGGGTATCAGAGAGAAGAGAGCCAGAGAGAAGGCTGAAGCTGAAGCTGAAAAGAAGAAATAAGCAGCATTAGTATAAACTGAATCCATATCATAATACTACATTTTGTTTCTTTTTTATAAATATTTTATGTACAAGGTATAATGGGAAGCCATAACTTATAATCATCTCACATATATTACCATCTAAAACACCAATAATTGCCCTTTAAAGAGTTGTCTTGACAGTGCTGCCTTGTCTGAGAGAGACCCCTGGCTATTTTTATTTCTAAAATGAACTTTAAGATATACCTGAATGCACATAAATATATCTAAGACGCAAACAATATATAGTTGCATGCACTATCTTCTTAGGTTCATATATATTTGATTTAAACAAACTAACAATCTCCTCACAAGCAACAATTAATGGCAGTACTCTTGATAGCGTTATCAACATAAATTTAAAGCATATCAATTAATTTACATGAGCACTTAATTTTCGCATATTTAATTTGGTCTAGACATATTAGACTCTTGAGCTATAATCGGTATTGTATTGGAGAAAATATGGGCTGCGCTGTCCTCTACATGACGCAGACCCGTTGATTCATATCCCGACATCGACTGTGAAACAGAATGGTTATTTTGATCCTCGTGATTGGCTAGTCGTGCTAGTAAGTCTCTTTGATTTAAATGAGTACGATAAAGAACTCTTGTTTGTTTAGATGCTAATTGCCAGTACGGCCGAATATCATCACTTTTAACACAGGTAATTCTATCAAGTTCACTGATAATATGAGATTTCCTATTACTATTGATAAACGGTTTGACATTAGGATCATAAGTAGCAGGTGGTACACCACCAATGCCTGTTCTTCTGCTACTTGGAGGATTGTAAGTAACAGCAAAATCTTCCTGAGTACAATATGGACATTTTGCAGGAGTAGAGTTCACTTTTATTGTTATCCTATACCGAGAGCCTTCATTATTATCGAGTTCTGTATAGCTGAATATGCCTCTAGCAATGTCAATTTCTGTGTTATCGGTTGTTGTCAATGTCCTGCTAATCCTGTTTAATTGCGGTCTTTGTCTTTTCATCAAAATAAAACACTCTGTACATAAGTTCTGTTTACAGCACTTTGTCTTATTCAGCGGCGCAGGCATATTGAAAAAACAAATTGGGCATTCTTCCACATTACTATAAATATCAATTTTTAGATCATCATTAGGATAATATTTTTCTTTTATTGATTCGACTTTCGATCCCTTCTTAGGTATCCCTGCAATAATTTCTGTCTCTTCCTCTTGTAATTTTATTCTTAGGCGTATATTCCTAGCATGAAATATCTTCTGTCTTAACTTCTTTTGCTTCTTGAATGGTAATGATTTATCAATATGGTTCATTATTGTGTCTCTACCTAGGTCTTCTACAGGTAAATTACTGGTCTCTTCCAGTTCCTTGAGCACAGGATGGTCCTTTGGCAAAGAACTCATTCTTTCATGAAGCGGAAGTCTGGTAACAGCACTTAAAAGTTGCTCTCTAGACCAATTTTCTTGAAAATCATCTAAGGGCACATAGAATGGTGCTAGTTTTCTACCTATAATTAAAGATCTTACAGTATGCACAGAATAATCATACTTATTCACGGGCAAGTAATGAAATGGCGCCAAATACCCGCCGTCCACAGATTCGTTATATCTAGAAAGTAGGTAAAACATCTCGTGCTCTTTCTTTTTCTCTAATTCACTAACTGATTTCCAAGCTGTCGATTCCTTCCTGAATGCAAATGTCGACACTAAACTATTTTTGATACCAGATACATACCTTGACCCTATCGATATTCCTGAACCTGCTCCCTGTATATGATCTTGGCCATTAGCATCTTGTGCAACAAACAAATAGTCATCATCATCCTCATCCTCATCATCATCATCTGAAGAGTTAAACAGGTTGTCGTCAAGGCCATTACGATCATCCAATCTAGCTGGTAAGCGCATACTAGTAAAATCATTATCTTGCAAATTCCCCACACGGGACTCTATGTTCACCCTTTCTCGTAGCACATTTTGATCTGAATCAGTTGTCTCTGAGTTTTGAGCCTGAAATGGAGGGCTACTCCTATTAGTCTTGAATAGGGACTCACGTAAACCTCTCAGAACCATACTTTCTATGGCCTCCTATTTAGGTATCAATTCAAGTATGCACCCTTAGTCGACTTAACCACTGCTAACCTATCTCGGAACCAAGTCCAACACATGCAACCTTGGAACTTCGCTGAAATAAATTGATAGTGTGATTTGGCAAGAAACCAAATAATTTATATATACAAGTATGTAGAGGTTTTTGTGCCAAATATTGTGTATTTCCCACTACAACAAAACGGCAAACAGCTACCAGTATTTAAAAGAAGTGGAAAGATAAAGCTTAAGGAAAAGAACTCTGAAGTCCAACTAGCCAAAGGTTTAGTATATCTATGCTGATCGGGCCTAAGTCTGTGTTTATCGAAATGCTTTACGACTGACCCTTACTTACCCACATTCCACCGTTGAATCATCACACTTTTACATGCGATGACCTTATTTCCATGAAAAAAAGACTCCGAAAATGGGAAAAGCTGAGTGATTTTTGATGAGAAGAATAAGAAAAAAGAGGTGTTGATGAACACCCGGGATTAGACTTCAAGCACTAGCAGTGACTCATGTCGCTTGCCTTTACCATAAAGGAAGTTTAACTCCGTCTGTTCTAAAGCACTATGAGAAAATATGCAATTGGGCACATACGACTCTCGTGAAGTGTTTGCCAGAAACAGATTTTACATATGCACATGGGCATGTTCCTTCTTCTGCCACTCACTTGCTTGACTAAGACTCTGATTGCTCGTTAAAACCAAAATTACAATAGCTTGCACATCAGTAAAATATGTAAATTAAGTATATGCAGTTATTTTGATATTAATATTATAGAGTGCAGAAGTATGTGTACTACGTAAATCTCATATCTAGTACAAGCTATGCCATGGCAAGTTACATGTCTTTTTACAGTCATGGCTTTGGGTTCATAAATACATTTGACTCCTAGAATGCAGTTCAGTCGACAAGCTGCTTGTTGGTGTCACAGGCCCCAAATATTGCTTTTTGACCCAGTGTGGATCTATGGTAGGGGATGAATTCTCTGATGAGTTTTCACTGAAGTCACCAGCTCTCTTGTTTGATAGCTCCTTCTCTGCTTGCCATCTGGCAATCAGTGTCTTTGGAACATCGCTTTGAGGTAACATGATCTCTATCATCCGTATCTTATCAGGCTTGGCGAAGGATTCATCGGCTAGCAGTTCTTTAAAATCACTTACTGTTACAATCTTACGGGTTTCGAAAGATGTACAGCCAAATAATTCTAACAGGTATAAATAGTTCCATGGTTGCACATCATAATAAGATGCATCCGATCTATGATGCAAAAATCTATCTACAGAGTAACCGTTGTTGTTCATAATAAAAATATAAGGTTTCAGTTTCCACCTTATTATCGTCGATAATTCTTGTACTGTTAGCTGGAATGCACCATCACCAACAAATAATATAGTCCTGTTTTCAGTAAAGATATTTCTATTATAATTGCGAAGTTTAATTTCAAGATTGTGCTTCACTACTGTTTTCTCTTCCACGGCAAATAAAGCTCCTAAACATGAACATAAAGCAAACCCAACGGACCCCCAAAGTGCCTGGTTAATACCTATAGTGTTAGTGGGAAATCTTGTTTGGTTGATACCAAACGCTGATGAACCAGTCTCTGTTATGATAATATCATTTTCTTTGAACCAATGTGATATTTCATTCCAGACCCATTCTTGTCTTAACAGATTGGAATCTGAGGGTTCCATCTTTGGTGCAATAATATCTACTTTGGCTTGATGCTTGTAGGTTATCTTGGAAGGCTCTATGGTGTCAACTAACGACTGTAAAGTTCCCTTAAGAAGCATATCAGGAAAAGTAGCCTTCTTTATCTTTACAGATGTTGGGAATAATATACAACAATTCTTTTTCTTAAAGCCAAAATGAAATGTACTTGTACTGAATTCTGGCAATATAGCACCAATAAATAATACAAAATCGGCAAAGTCTGTTACTTCTCGAACCTCTGGAGAAGATAAAGATCCTGAATAGACACCACCAAAATTCTTATAGCTTTCATCAATGGTCCCTTTACCCATAGGAGTTACGAACACAGGAAAGTTAGTCAGTTCACATAACGCATGCGTTTCTTTCAATGCATCATGCCGCCTAACACATGCATCCACTACTATTATAGGTTTTGATGCGCTATACATTTGTTTCAATAAGAGATCTATCACCTGTGCGTCCGTTTCTTTTGTCTTCTTTAATATGCTTAGATCTATTGGGTTATTAAGTCTACTCGAGTCAACTGGAATATCGACTTGGTTTACGGGAACTCCTAGATATACAGGCTTTTGGTAGCCCCATGCTGCTCTAATACAATTGTCGACTTCGTCAGCACACAGGTCAGTATCATTGATAATTGCTGTGTGACAGGCTATATCATTTGCTATTCGGTAAAATACAGAGTAATCTCCGTTACCCAATGTATGATGTAGCAAGAGTTGCTTGGTTTGTGCGCTTGTTGGAGGCATCCCTACTATGTGTAGAATTCCCACATGCTCTGCGTATGACCCAGCAACACCATTGATAGCTGAGAGCTCACCAACACCGAAGGTAGTTATGAGACAGCCCAGATGTTTTAGCCTTGAGTAACCATCTGCAGCATAGGCTGCGTTAAGCTCGTTGGTGTTACCTGCCCATCTCATCGTAGGAATCGAATACAGCTTATCCAATAGAGGCATATTAAAATCACCGGGCAGACCGAATATGGTCCATATTTTTAGCTGATTCAGTCTATGAAATAGATACTCCGATATGGAAATCTGACTTGGAAGCCCATATTCTTCAGTATAATTCATCAATTCCTCAATTGTCTTGCTAAGTGCTTGAGTTTATGTTCGGATAGTTAAATTGATAGTCTCAATATCTAATGACCTGACTTCCTAAGTTGTCAATGCTGATAAAAATTATATTAATCTTATCACACAAGACTGATTTGATGTAAACCAACAAAAGATATTATGAAATCCTGGGTAAAAACAATATAAATTGGCAACTGAACAGAAAAAGTTGGGATAATACTCTCTGTTCTTTTTCACTCAAGTTTAATAACTATGGATTTGAAGAATATGATAGTATAGTGTAAGAGAACAGATGAATAAAATAGAGTAGTGTGAAAATGTATATATTCTAGTTGAAATTTTTCGAGTGATAGTAAAGATAGAGCAGAAAGCTCATGGCATTCATTGTAGTACAGTTACTCTAATCTAAAAATACGTAATCACTTGCTCAACTGTCAAACGATCACAGGCTGATTGTTGGAAGACAGAAGACTCATAGAACAAAGGCCAGATATTGCAGAGAAGACAAGGCAGGGACAGCGATGAGAAGTTCGGGCATTATCGAGAGCAATAGTACCTGAACTATGTGATGCTCTTCTCATTTGGCAGATGATAGAAAATTTTTGCAGCTGACAGTGCCAATTCGATGATTTTTCTCGGATAGTGGTACCACGGAATTAGTATGGAGTGAGGACTATGTAACCTTAAATGAAGTCTCAAAGGTTAATGAGATTAACTATGTGCATGCTATGCTGTATTGAGGTACCAGGGAAGCTTAATGCAATGTTAAGGCTATAAGGCAATGCTCTTCTACCAACTTATATTATGATGACAGCAAGTCTATCGTTAGATAACAGCATCTATGTTCACTTATTTTTAATTTCAGCTATCAATTCATGCATTTCTTGGTAATCTTTTATAGGGAATGACATGGCAGCTATTTAGAAGCGTAGAAATAATATTTTTACTGTGACGGCAAAGGAACTATCTAGATGATCATCTATCATAACTATATGCTTATTTATAATTATGGTTGAGGCTTTTTAGTTATTGAAGTAGGTTGAACTCTGAAAAAATTCCTGGCATTCTTTCTTACTAAATAGTCGCAGAGACAGCGTTGATAAATGGGATATATTATCGATTGGATTTCAAAGGGATTGCTTTAATGAACATGTTAATTACAAAGAATACCTCTTAGTTAATAGAAAGAGAACAAGAAAGAAAAAATTATTGAAGGAATATATATGCATTCATAACTCATAAGACTATTTTTATATTATTTAACATCTTAAAAATATTCTGTGATCGATAGCACTCTCCCCTCTGCTACCGAAAAAAATCGGTACATTATCCAATCCATAGCGGTTCCTTATAACCGCCTGGCAATTTGCAAGATGGACAATAACATCCTAAGTGTATCATCCAATTATAGTGGCCTTTGTATTATATATATACATCTCCAAGCGGTTTTTCGCATCGCCCATTTCGTTCATATGCCACAACCTATATCATCCATGCTACTTCCCGTAATTGCAATTTATCCAGTTTCGTCGCATCGGCCTCTCCTCAACTAACAATCAAGTTTATCCGCATACTATATGTACACAACATCAGCCATTTTTTGCTCGCACTAACATAAGTAAGTATCAGAAGGACAGGTCAATTTGATTATATTACATGCACTTCTCTCTCGAAAAAGAAAGAGTATAATCGAAAAAAAAATATGAAATAATGTGATAACCACAGGACGTATTACTGTATATGTAACTTTTGCTTTACCGCTCCTCTTTCGTCGGGACCAAGATGTGCTAGTTCCATCTGTTCATCAAACTCTAGTAGTTTCAGATCTTTTATTATTTCTCTTATCTTTCCGTCGCCAAATCTAATTTCATCGAAGTACGGAGTGCATAAACATTGTAAAGAGTGGTATCTTTGAGTAGGGTCATACTTGAAAGTATTCGATAGGAAATCCACCGTTACTTCGTCTTCTTTCTTGAAGACTTTAGCTAATGGGATTGGTTTGATTTGAGGGAACTTGTGTTCCATGTAATTAGGGTTCATCACGCAAATTTCTTGTTTCGTAGGGGTACCCAAGATTTTAATAATCTCTACTAGTTGGTCAATGCCGCTCTCACCTGGGAACATCGGTTGACCCAAGAGCAGTTCCGCCATCACGCAACCGCTTGACCATATATCTATTTGATTTGTGTAGTTTGTGGCTCCGAATATCAGTTCTGGTGCTCTGTAGTATCTCGAGCAGATGTACGATACGTTCGGCTCTGTAGGTTTCAACTGCTTGGCGCTACCAAAATCACATAGTCGCAAACACCAGGAGTTCGGGTCTACCAGCAGGTTCTGTGGTTTTATATCTCTGTGGCATACGTTAGCTGTATGATGCAAGTAGTTTAGTGCTTTAAAGAGCTGGTACATGTAGATTTTTATCTCTAATCTGGGCATTGGTGTCCGCTGATGCACAAAGTGGCGCAGCCTCTGGTAGAGGGATTGGGGCATGTAATCGAGTATCAAGTTGAGGAAAACGTCCTCTCTCTCGTCTATTTCGTAGAAGTAGTATTTGAGGTCGATGATGTTCCTGTGCTGCAGCATCTTCATGATCTCCAGTTCTCTGTTCTTGAACCGCTTGTCCTGGAGAACTTTCTTTATCGCAACTTTCTCATTGGTCTCCTGTATCACAGTGGTGAACACTACACCAAACGACCCGTGGCCCACCACCTCGGTTGCGGGAAACGATATCGTAATCGGCTCGCTGCTCTTGGCGGCACCATTCACAACCTCGTGCCCATAGTACACCTGCTTCTTCACAATCTCGGGCCCAGTAAGCTTCTCGATATTCATCTGTTAATGTCTCGTGTCTTTTTTCCAAATAATGTACAGGCGGCGTAATGCTCTCTAGTTCCTTATCCTTATCCTTATCCTTATCCTTATCCTGATCCTGATCCTTTTATCGTTCAAGTACTGGCACAGACCATTCCAATTCCAATTCCAATTCGAATGCTAAGTCGACTCGATCCGTTCTGTTGGGAAAGAAATTTTCCCACAAAAGGATGCTTGCAGTTTAAATACTTTGGACCTTATTTGGACCAGAAAAGTCTGTGGGGGGGGGAGGATCGGGTCCACGAAGGGATGCTGAAGGGATGTCAATGGATTTCTTAAGCTTTAGAGTAAGGAAGGGGAGGGGCCGTTTGAGCAAGGGCAGTTAGCCAGATGTAGTAGAGCCAGAGCCAGTAGTGGAAGTAGTGGAAGGGGATGAAAGGCGAAGGAAGGGGGGGCAGAGAGACAAATGCCGACGCAAAACAAGGACATTTACATACGGGGGGGGGGAGAAACTAAGAATATTAAATCGGGACAATTCAAAATGCCCAATATAAGTACGTAGAGGCCCAGACTGTGGGAAGGACAAATCATCCTCCTTTTTCTCGGGCTGGGCGAAGGATCTGTGCTGACTTACAAGTTCGAGAGACAATTGAAGAGGAAAGAGATCGACACCCACCAGAGAGATTGTGCAGTGGGAAGTCAAGGCGAGATAGCGGGGGTCAGAACAGTAAGGG
>ERZ1036435.128-NODE-128-length-69792-cov-12.415432_pt1 | contig 69792 bp, 35 predicted proteins | sample MGYA00514223_ERZ1036435 | MGnify/ENA primary metagenome ERZ1036435 (study PRJEB33795, sample SAMN09464927) | human gut metagenome | host: Homo sapiens | place: USA: Stanford, California | collected 2016-08 | study: EMG produced TPA metagenomics assembly of the... | reverse complement strand
ATTGAACTCAATTGACAGAGTGGACGAAGCCATTGCCTCCATTGACTTCGAATTGTCAGACGAAGACATCAAGTATTTAGAAGAACCATACCTTCCAAAGAAGCTTTACTACTGAGCTTTACCCATTTGTATGTGTGTATCTGTGTAGAACGTATTGATGTAATCAGCCATTGCTTCAATTCCATCTTTATAAAAGCTATCCCGACGGGCCACTGTATGGCATGCATCCCTTACTATGGCACTCGCCCGATATCCCTTAAATGAAGAGCCATCCGAACCCACCACGAACCAATACTCGGCCGACGTTCATGGTAGAGCACAACGATTGTAAACCAACCAACCTATAATCAACTGTTTTGAAGGAGCACACAACCATGGTGTTCTACAATTCTCTGAACATGATAAAATACCCATAATCTTGCCAACTTTATATTATATAAACAGGCATTACAGGTGCGTATGCTACCAAATGAATAGTACTGCTAATATCCGATCGAGAACTCACACAACTAGTTTAGGAGATGGTTGCTAGTAATCTGGTTAAGCAGGTAAGGTTTGGTGGATCCGGATTAAAGATCTCACCGATTATTATTGGATGCATGTCCTATGGTTCTAAGAAATGGGCGGACTGGGTTCTTGAGGATAAAGAGAAGATTTTTGGTATCCTGAAGCATGCCTATGATCGTGGGCTAAGAACTTATGATACAGCGGACGCCTACTCCAATGGTTACAGTGAAAGGCTACTAAAAGAGTTCTTTGAGAAGTACCAAATCAAGAGAGAGACCGTAGTTATTATGACTAAAGTTTTTTTTGGTGTAGATGAAGACCTCAACCTACAACCTGGAGTGAAAATTGATGAACAAGAGGACTTAGTGCTGACCAACCAGCGTGGGCTGTCGAGGAAACATATTCTTGAAGGTGTTAAGAACTCTACAGAAAGACTTGGAACGTACATCGATGTGCTACAGATTCACCGCCTTGACAAAGAGACACCAATGAAGGAGATCATGAAGGCATTGAATGATGTTGTGGAGGCCGGTTACGCTAGGTACATCGGGTCTTCATCAATGCTAGCTACTGAATTTGCTGAGCTACAATTTATTGCTGAGAAGCACAATTGGTTCCAATTTGTTTCATTGCAGTCATTCTACAACTTGCTGAACCGTGAAGATGAAAGAGAGATTATTCCATTTGCCAAGAGACACAACATTGCTTTGATTCCATGGTCTCCCAACGCCAGAGGATTGTTAACAAGGCCTTTGAATAAAACCACCGACCGTATCAAGAGTGACCCGACTTTCAAGTACCTAGACTTAGATAATTTGACCGAAGATCAAAAGGAGATTATCAACCGAGTTGAAGAAGTTGCGAAGAAGCACAACACCTCGATGGCCATTATCTCGAACAGCTGGGTATTAAGTAAAGGATGCAACCCAATTGTTGGATTGAACTCAATTGACAGAGTGGACGAAGCCATTGCCTCCATTGACTTCGAATTGCCAGAAGAAGACATCAAGTATTTAGAAGAACCATACCTTCCAAAGAAGTTTTACTACTAAACTCCCAATATGTAAATGTGTATCTGTGTAGAACGTATTGATGTAATCGGGTACAGCTTCTATGCTATCTTCATAAACTATACCAGCCGCAGGCTCATCGCAGGCATCCTTGCATTGGCCGTCGCCCGACAACCCTTAAAAGAAGAGCCATCCGAAGAGCCATCCGAAGAGCCATCCGAAGAGCCACCCGAAGGCCAACCTCGAAGCCACCCCGAAGTAAAACTCACCCGATATCACTTTCCTACGGTACTTTCTCCAGCCCATTGTATCCTCCCTTTGAGAACACCCTTAGTTTGATCCGACAACTTATCTCTTTCTTTTTCTTTGCCACAGTACTAGGGACTATAGGTCGGCCGAAAGATGGTTCTTTCGCCTTCTGTCTTTTCCAGAGCTGTTATTGCGCCCCGAGCGTTGATTTACAGTAACCATGCTGGTACAGAAGGGGAACACTGCTGCGAAGCGAAGTGGTGTCGGGCTTTCCTGCAAGAGAAGCACAAGATTTTTCACCCGACACCACAGTTGGGTCGGCCGACCTTCCCCCCCATTCTTCTTTTCAATGAAAGCAGACACAACGAGCTTCTATACCAGAGACCTATGTGAGATGGGTTGAGTTGCGGAACACCACGACAAGTTTACTTGACGTACCGGTACTATCCTTGCAATACAACGTCTCAATCGCAGACCTACACGGATCCGAATACCTTAAGGGGTCGTTTAATGGATTTCCCGACATCGGGCGAGTCGAGAAAACTTCTAGAAGCTTGAATTGAGCTGCACAGTATCGATGAATTAAATCGAATTGAGTTGAATTTACTTGGAATAAATCATATATAAAGGGAGCTCATACTCATCCCAACTCACATCTATCAATTGTATTTCTTGCATTGAATGAATAGCAACAAACAACAATAGTATACTTCATAATCAAAAAAAAATATGGCTTCTGATAACAGCAACACAACTGTCTTTGTCTCTGGTGCTACTGGTTTCATTGCTCAGCACGTAGTTAGACAATTGCTTGACCAGAACTACAAGGTTATTGGCTCTGTTAGATCTACTGAGAAGGGTGACCATTTGAAGAATGTTATCTTCAAAGGTGGTGACTTCAACTATGAGATTGTCAAAGACATCTCTGATCCAACCGCATTTGACCACGTCTTCGAGAAGCATGGCAAGGATATCAAGGTTGTCTTACACACCGCCTCTCCATTCCACTTCAACACTACTGACATCGAAAAGGATCTATTGATCCCAGCTGTCAACGGTACCAAGGGTATCTTAGAATCTATCAAGAAGTACGCTGCCCAAACAGTTGAGAGAGTTGTTGTTACTTCCTCCTTTGCTGCCAACACCTCCACAGTTGACATGTTCTACGCTAAGGATTCTTCCAAGACAATTACTGAAGAATCTTGGAACCAAGACACTTGGGAAAGTTGTCAATCCGATCCAATCAGAGGTTACTGTGGTTCAAAGAAGTTTGCCGAAAAGGCGGCTTGGGACTTCTACAACGCCAACAAGGACTCTGTCAAATTTAAGTTGTCTATCATCAACCCAGTATACGTCTTCGGTCCACAAAACTATGTTGAACCAGGTAAGAAGATTCTAAACACTTCTTCTGAAGTCATCAACAGCTTGGTCCACTTGAAGAAGGATGACCCATTGCCAGAGTTTGCAGGTGGCCACATCGACGTTCGTGATGTTGCCAAGGCTCATATCCTAGCGTTCCAAAAGGACGAGTTGATCGAGCAAAGATTGATGCTTCATGCTGGTCTATTCACTACCCAAACCCTGCTAGATATCATTAATGAACAATTCCCAGAACTGAAAGGTAAGATTCCAGCTGGTAAGCCAGGTACCGGTAACCCAGATGATGCATTGACTCCAGTTGACAACTCCAAGACCAAGAAATTGCTGGGCTTCGAGTTTATTGATTTGAAGAAGGACCTTTACGACACCATCTCTCAAATTTTGGAAGCCGAGAAGAACTCTAATTAAAGCCTATAGAGTTGCATTTCATTAACGGATGAAGACAACGGGATAATAAAACCCCACCTGACAGGTCTCGAAGTCACTACTACATATTCATATTTTCGAAATAAACTAGAGTACATTTTTAGCTATCTCTAAATAAACATAACAAGCTATAGATTATGATATTTCTTTTTTGGAAAATACATGTAGCTACAATCAACGTCAGCATGCTGCTCGAAATCAGCACACAAACGCCACCAACCACTGACAATTGAATACTATTCGGTATATTCCTAGCAGTATATGAGTGGCTTAAAACGTCACATGACCACGACTCACACTCTCAAAGTAAAGACAGCTTTTTAGGGGCGAGAAGGGCTCGATTCGCATGACAATGGCTCACTTCCCCCGAAATGGGGACAGTTGAGCGATTTACAGCCATCGCAGGAGGTGGGGGACTATATAAAGGGCGATGATTTCTTGGCTAAGCTTACCTTCTTAAACCAACCTGATAAGTGTAGCAAGGTAACTCTGGAGTTTTCATAAGAAATGTTCAGACAACAAGCGGTTGAAGAGAGGAATTACGATCCTCAATTCAAACCTGTTCAAGGGATCTACGAGGACAGGCTAAGGCAGTTTCTCGACCAAGGTGGGCCATTCAGCCACCAAAATTTGCCTAAATTCTATGATAGGGAGCGCATTAGGCTTGATGGGAAGCATGTAAAAGTGCAATGGTACCAGGTGCCATTTGAAGATGGGTCTGATCCTACTTCCCCTGATAAGAGACCCTCTTGGAAGTCCATTATTGAGAAGGACAAAAAGGGGGAATTGAATTTCCAGGATGCTTCAATTGGCCAGCCATTTGGGCCCAGTTGGTCTACTACATGGTTTAAAGTTCATTTGAAACTACCTTCTCATTGGATAGGCAAAAAGATAATTTTTGATTGGGACTGCTCAAATGAAGGAGTTGTAATTGATCCTGAAACTTTACTACCGGCAACAGCATTTTCTGGTAACGAGAGAACAGAATATCAGTTACCAAAAAATGAGTCAGGTGAATACTTCTTCTACATTGAATCTGGTAACAACGGTATGTTTGGTTGTGGTGCTGGTTCCACCATCAACCCTCCTGATGACCACAGATTCTTTGGCTTGAACAAAGCAGATATTGTTTGGCCAGATTGGGAAGCTAGAGCTTTGCGAATTGATTTCTGGATGCTAGGTGACGCCGCCAGAGAACTCCCAGGCGACTCTTGGCAAAAACATAAGGCAAGGCAAGTAGGTAATCTTGTCATGGATGCTTTTGATCCCGAGGATAGGTCAAGTGTTAGAAGATGTAGAGAGTTGTTGCACAAGGAGTACCTTGACGATTTCGCTGACTCTCCGAAGGTTTATCAAAATGGTTCTGATGTAATGACATCAGTCTACGGTATCGGTAACTGTCATATTGACACAGCTTGGTTATGGCCCTTTGCTGAAACTCGGAGAAAAATTGTAAGATCATGGTCTTCTCAATGTACTTTAATTGATGAATTTCCAGAGTACCAATTTGTTGCATCCCAAGCTCAACAATTTAAGTGGTTATTAGAAGATCATCCTGAGTTTTTTAAGAAAGTCTTGGTTCCTAAAGTGCAAGAAGGTCAATTTATTCCAGTAGGTGGCTCTTGGGTTGAAAATGACACCAATATGCCATCGGGCGAGTCTTTGGCCAGACAATTCTTCTATGGACAAAGATTTTTCATGAAGCATTTGGGTACCAAGAGTACAGTTTTCTGGTTACCTGATACCTTTGGTTATTCTTCGCAAGTCCCTCAGATTTGTCGTCTATCTGGAATAGATAAATTCTTAACCCAGAAGCTATCGTGGAACAATATAAATAGCTTTCCCCATTCGACTTTCAATTGGGCGGGTATTGACGGTTCTCAACTTCTGACACACATGCCACCTGGAAATACATATACTGCAGACTCTCACTTTGGGGATGTTTTGCGTTCATCGAAACAAAATAAAACAACTGAGTTTTATGGTGCTGGCTTGATGTTGTATGGTAAAGGTGATGGTGGTGGTGGTCCTACCAGAGAAATGCTCGAAAAAATGAGAAGAATTAGGTCAATATCTAACAGAAATGGTAACGTTGTCCCCAAATTGGATGTTGGAAAGTCTGTGGACGAATTTTATGACAATATTCTAAAAAATACAGACAATGGTTCAATTCTACCAACTTGGAATGGTGAGTTATACTTTGAATTCCATAGGGGTACATATACAAGTCAAGCAAGAACCAAAAAGCATATGAGGTTCTCAGAAATCAAAATCCATGACTTGGAATGGATAGCTACTAAAGTTTCCATCTTATTCCCGGATAGATATAAATATCCTGCCAATGAGATAAATAAACTTTGGGAAGATATTTTATTGTGTCAATTCCATGATGTGTTGCCGGGTTCTTGTATTGAAATGGTTTATAAGTATGAGGCTATTCCTAGACTTGATGAAGTCATTGAAAGATGTAATAAGTTGATTGAAGATGCATTGAAATATGTACAAAAGGATAAGCATAAAGACGAATTGACTTTAAGAACTCTTCCATGGTTAGAAACCGACTTTGCTGGAGAAAAGGATATTTCTAAGAAGTTTTTCGCTTCCGTGAAAGATAAAGATGACTGTTACTTGCTTTCCAACGGCAAATGGGAAGTATCAATATGTAAGAAGAGAGGTGTCATTAAGAGTATCAAAGACACAAAAGACAATATCGAGTATCTTGACCTTAAGAATGGTAGAAATAAGTTTGGTGCTAACCAGTTTGTTATATTCGATGATAAACCATTATCTTGGCAGGCCTGGGATACTGAGTTGTATTCTGTTAACCAGTTTAATTATCTAGAAGATGCAGACTCTGTAAAGATTGTTGGGGACAGTGGCAATGAATGCACAGTTGAGTCACGCTTCAAGATTTCCAAAAACTGTGAGATCATTACAAAAGTTTCATTAAAATCTACTGATGAGCAGCGGGCAGATGAAAGTATTATTCATATCAACACAAAGGTCGAGAACTGGGAAAGCGAGAACAAGTTCTTGAAGGTTGAATTCCCAGTTAATGTTCGTAATGATTTTGCTTCTTATGAGACTCAATTTGGTATCACAAAGAGACCAACCCATTACAACACCTCCTGGGATGTCGCTAAGTTTGAAGTCTGCAATCATAAGTTTGCTGACTATTCCGAGCATACCAAGGGTGTATCGATTCTGAATGATTGTAAATATGGGTTTTCAGTGCATGGAAACCTAATGAGATTATCACTGTTAAGATCACCTAAGGCACCTGATGCTCATGCAGATATGGGATCGCACGAGATCAACTATGCTATTTATCCTCATCGCGGTGAATTAAACTACAAGACAGTTAGAAATGCCATCGAATTTAACTTCAATCACAAATACCAAATATCTAAAGAGTATGCCGACAAATTACAGAGCATTATTTCAATTGAAGGTGAGCCAAACGTCATTTTATCAAATATCAAGCGTGGTGAAGATGATGAAGAGCTGAATTCCAACTATGCTTTAAAGAAGTTGAGATCGAGAAGTTTAATTGCTAGAGTTTATGAGTCACTTGGTGGTGAGTCTCGTGCTGTCCTAAAAACATCCTTACCTTTGAGGGAGGTTCAAATTGTTGATAACCTTGAATTAGATGCTATTGAGGACGTCAATTTTAAAAAACTAGATGACGGAACTTACGAGATCCCAATAACTTTAAAAACTTTCCAAATTGCTTCCTACAGATTGATATTCTAGAATATAAAATAAAATACTATATAAAATCAAGTTTCAAACTATCTATTATTTGTATTCACAGCTACTACAACTTACCGGAGAGCCATGCTTACTCTTTATTGAGAGGTTTGGCTATCAAGGATCAGCTTTGTTTACCCGGTATCCCGCAAATATTTTTCAAAATGAAAATAAAATATCCAGACTTCACACAAAATGGCGTACAATTATCTTGTCTTCAGGTTTTTGGCAAAATAAAAACTCAAAATAGGAATTGAAAGGGCATCGCAAGCTGATGGTGGATCAATACTAAGGTAAATTATGTTTTAGATGATCTGATTGGTATTACTGGATACTGATTTAACAAGCATTTGAAAAGACTTGTAAGGACTAGTTACAAGGACAACTGCTAATTCGTGTATAGAATTGAGTGCCTTTATTTTAAGATGCAGAACATGCCAGATCAAATAAAAAAAAAACATGTGAAATATATAGAGAGGCATTTGCAATTATTGCCTGCCAAGTATGAGGACAATGATGTGAACAAGATGGCAATACTGTACTATAGCTTTCAAAGTCTCAGCCTTCTTGGGGAGGATATTCAGGGGAAATATAGCAAGTATATACCGTGGATCAAGTCACATTTGATAACAAAGTCTGCTCCGAAGCAAAATCAAAGAATTTCTGGGTTTGTAGGGAGCTTAAATGTAAGAGTTGATGGTGTCATTACATTCAACTTGCCAAACACTCTCTTTGCACTCTTGGTGCTGGCTTTATTGAAGCAGCATCATTACATATGCCATGAAATGGACGGAGAGTCTATTGGGAGGTTTGTGGGCCTATGCCAACTGCCTAATGGCTCATTCAAGTCGGCATTGGACCTTTCAGGCACATCTGTATCACCAGTTGATGGAGAAGATTTGAGGTTTTGTTACATAGCAGTCGCATTGTTATATATTATCGGGTGCAGGTCGCCGGCCGATTATTCTAAGTATATCAATGTCTCCAAATTGCTAGATTATATCAAAAATCAACAATGTTTCGACGGTGCATATGGTCAGTATGGTGAAGCCCATGCTGGATATACATCATGTGCCTTGTCGACATTAGCTTTGCTAAAAGCAAGAGAGACTATAGACGAGAAATTTGTTGAGAAGACATTAACCTGGCTCTCCCATAGGCAGGTTTCCTCATCCGACATCATGAGAAAACAGGAAGAGCAAAATCCATTTTATGACACAGATGACCATGGTGGCTTCCAAGGGCGTCCAAATAAGTTTGCTGATACCTGTTATGCAACGTGGTGTCTAAATTCAATCCAGTTGCTCACTAAAGAATGGCAAGGGTATGTGGATCAGCGTTCATTAGAAAACTATTTACTAAACGTAACGCAGAATCAGATAATCGGTGGCTTTAGTAAAAATGATGCCGACGATCCTGATTTGTACCATACTTGTCTCGGAATTTCAGCACTAATATTACTTGATGAGCGTCTGGATGGCTCTTTATTTTTGCCAGCACATATTTCAAAATTATTTTTGAAATAATAAAAGATGTTTCTGTTCTGAATTATGAAATTATGACGATCATTTATCATGTTAAGAATTGGGTTTTAATTCCTTTAATAACACTTACTACATTTAGTATGGCATGTATAGGTTTTAAAAAATCATATTGCGCCGGAAAACAATATGTTAGTATCTCATTATCACTGACCCACCGGGAGTGGAAGGTGATATCCTTCAATTTGAAAGTGGAAACTGCTTCATTTACTAGTGGTGCACTAAACAAAGACACGTTGATAATCTTGAGATCACCATTAAGTCCAACACCCAAGTATTTTGTATAGCATTCTTTTACCGACCAGTAAAAGGCAAATAGTCTTTTCATATCTAACAGATTTGTTTGATTGTTGATTTTTTCATACTCTTCTGTAGAGAGTACATCTTCGTAGATTTTCAAATCGCCCTCTGATGTGAAGTCATTTATTGATGCCAAGTCTATACCCACTTCTGTTTGGAATAAGTTGGTCATAATAATGCTTACAAAATTCTCTCCATTGGTCATGCTAAAGTTAAATGATTCTGTGTTCTTCACAAACGGTTTTCCATATTTACCCTGAGTAAAATCTATAGCCTGTGTGTTTAATTCAAGCCTGCAACCGTACAATTGCAAAAGTCTGTTGCACAAGGCAGTTACCTTATCTTTGTGAGCCCTCTTTTGTATAACTCTGCATTGCCATTCAAAAGGTAACAACCTCAATGCTTCTTCAAAATTATATTCATCCCTAAAGTAGCTCAAATGCACATCCATGGTCAATACCACTATATGTGGGTCATTGCTCTTGGCCAAAGAAAGCCAATCAGACATCGTCTTAGATTTTTAGTTATTATTCAATTGACTTCTTCACAGCAATGAAATGATCATCAACTAAACCATATAATCGCCTGTGTTTGTTCAGAGAGTACTGTGTTAATCATGTGAGTAAAATTGAGAATTCGGGTTTAATCGTTGTCGTTATTATGGTTAACTCCGATGTTCTGAGCTTTTGTCAAAAATGGTCAAACTTGGCAAAACTTGGTCAAAAAAGTGACAGAAAGTCTGTGAAAATACATATAAATGAGATGAATGCATTGCACCACCGATGAGTCAGTGGTATTTTTAAGCTTTACGTGTGTTTGTTCATAAACTATACCAGTAAAGACAGTAACTGCTAAATACAAGAGTCATGCCAGTTACAAGTGAGAGAAAGGAATTATTTGACTCCGCAGTATCCTTTTTGCAAGACTCGGCGATTAAGGATGCCCCTTTGGATAAGAAGGTGGAGTTTTTAAAGAGCAAAGGTCTGGGCGATGAGGAAGTAGAGTTAGCCTTGCAAGAGGCTGGAAGGCGTTCTCGGGATGCTGGTAATGCGGCGTCGGATGAGGAAACTGCGACCCAAGGAAATTTAGGGCACAGTTTGAACACGACAACAAGAAGGCGTCAAGAATATATGTATGAAGCTATTCCACCCCCTTTACCTCAGAGAGACTGGAAGGACTATTTTGTGATGGCCACTATGACAGCGGGTCTGTTTTATGGTGTCTATGAAGTAACCAAGAGATATGTAGTTCCAAATCTCTTACCAGAGTCTACTTCCAAACTCGAACAGGACAAGGAAGACATCAAGAAAGAGTTTGAGAAGGTGGATCAGATACTCTCTGCTATTCAGGACGAACAAGCCGATTTTAAAGAGAAGGAACAAGAGAAATTGAATGAATTGGATGAGGTAATAAGTGATCTGAAGATGGCATTGCGTGAAACAACTAATACAAAAGAGAAAATGGAAGATGACTTCCGTCTCCTAAAATTAGAAATAACTACGTTGCAAAATAGCATTGATAAATTTATGTCAGATAACTCCAACGTGAAAGAGTTGGAAACCCTATCCAGAGAAGTAATGTCTTTGAAAAATTTAATTACAGTAGCAAAGACAAACAAGGATATTCAGAATGGTACAGGTGGCAGTAATTTGTCCGGCATGCCAGGCAAATCTTTATCTCCTGGTGGTCTTCCAGGCGCTGATTCCATTCCATCAGCTGCAGATATTCTGGCAAGAATGAATATAAGCGGTGTTGCAGGAAAATCAGCAGTGCAAGATCACGATCCAAACGAGAGCGGTACAGAACCCCAATGGAAGAAAGTCAAGGATAATATGGTAGATTCGTCAGAGTTTATTCCAGAATGGCAAAGGGCGAAGACTCCCAATGATCAAGCTAAGCTTGACATCCCCGAGTGGCAGAAGGCAGCTTTAAAGAGTGATGATAAGCTGGATATTCCAGACTGGCAAAACATAAAATCGAGCTCCCAAAATACTTCAGAAGATAATTAATTAATAGTCTCTTTTTGGTTTTCTGATATGCATAATATAATATACCAAAATGTAGAGAGCTCTATTAATTTAAGTGTTGAGGGTCAAATATACAACTCACATAGGTCCAAACTAGCATATAACAAATAAAATATATAATCCAATGGAGATGAATTATTGTTTGCTTCTACAATGCTCTGTAAATAACGAATTCGCCTGAAGTGAATAGCAATATAGAATAGTCTAATAAATACATAATACTATACGATTATATGGAACTTTCATTGTGGAATTCACTAAACGCAAGAAGACTGCAGTAAGAATGAGAGGATTAACATAGAGGCTACTGAAACTGTGTGAATATACAATCAAAAGTGACTTCAAAAGTTAAATTACTAGTAGTGAATTGAAGAACAACAATTCGGTCTTCTCAATTGCTGTATAATAAAGGCCACTAAACGATATTAATCCAATTACTACTGGTATTTAGTCTGGATACAACAAAAGAAAATTCATTTAGAACTAGATCACAGAAGTACAGACAGCCCTTTGGATAGTTACACTTTGGAGAATACTTTAAAATATGGAGAGCAAGTCCCTGAATACTTTAGCCCTTCGCTGTGCTGCAAGAAAGATTCCAGCTTCGGAGTTTCTAAATCTTTATAAAGAATTCTATAATGAAACTTTTCCAGCAAACTCAATTGACAATGATGACGCCAAGACACAAGAAGGGAGTGGTTCTCAAGATAAAACTGATGTTGAAGAATCCATAAGTAAACCAGTTGGCTCGAAAAATGATCCTGTAGCTATACTATGTGCCGAATTTATGAAATTACTCGAGAATGGTAAATATGTTATCCTAGCTGACTATGTGGTAGAAGTCTTGTTTGTCAATTATCATTCTGAGTTAGTTCGGGAATTTCTACCCAAGTTGAAAGACCTAATGAATAAGGGTATTCTAATACATTTTTTTTCGAAGAGTTGTGCGTTTTTCGTTAATCTGACAGACAATTTGGTGATTTCTCAACTAATAAAGGACCTACGAGCAACGATTGTGCCGTGCATACTAGAGACCAACTTCTGTGATATTTCTAATGAACTGGTGGTAGCTATTGCCAAATTTTTGCAGGCCGTTTTGAGATTCACACCTCAGCCAATTCAAATAAATTCCGAGACTTATAGAGATAATACATTCAATTTGACAAAAAGACTTTCATTAATCAACAAAATTTTATCTAAGAAATTTGCAGGAATTATAGATAAAAAACTACAATTCAAAGAGGTTTTAGGACCGTTTACCAAAGATTCTACCCTAGACTTTGATAACTCGCCATCAATTACTTCCCCTCAGTTTATACCAAGCCCTCTTCCAAGCATGAAGGAAAGAAGTGTTACTTCCTCACAATCTGCAATTAAGTATAAGGATCTGAAACTTCTACGGTACTATAAAAACATATGGCTCAATAGTAAACTCATGAATTGGCAGCCATTCGATTCCGAGTTTATTTCGAATTATTCGGCGATAAAATCAAGTCTTTATCCTGATCAGGTACAAAATATACAAAATGTAGACCTGTTGTTTACAGACCTTATTGAAACTGCATTCACATGTTTTGCTCAATTTGTTAGTAACAAACTATATCACCAGTCCAATTCAACTTACAATCTACTGGAAAGAAAATGGATTTTATTCTTATCGAAGATACTACCTCTACTGGTATATAAAAATTCATCCAGAACTGCGCATGTTATAGGTAATGCGCTTGATGGCATTGATGATAAGGTCATCAAAGCAATCAGTGCTTATTACCAAGAGAATGATGATGGGCGTAGTCGGAATGATGACTTATTTGATGACTATCCTTCTACTAGTCTTGATATAAGGCATGATTTTATAAAATCATTGACTATGCTGGGTGTAGTGCCACCTGTTTTCATTACCAATTACCTACGAGGCGATCAAACGGTGGATTCTAAGGCATTGGCTTCAACAGATGATCTGACTTTCACAAATCAACAAGGAATTATTGAGATAGTAAATGACATCCCAAACTTTATCCGATCTTCTTTAGAAGGAATGGAAATGGAAAATGTTTCTGAACCTACTTTAGTTTCATCCAACGGTCTACTACAAGTGCTATCTAACTTTGATACAGTTTCACCAACTAAGCAATTCGAGTTGGCAAATGCTATTGTTGACATGCTTAGTGAATCAAGCACGACATTTGAACTTAATACTTTTGTAAAGTTGACTGCTGTTCTAACTTTTAATTATTCCCATTCTTTGACATCTATCCTGATGTATGTGACACCTGAGGTTTTAACAAAATTGTATCTGGAGTTTGTTGATAAGCATTGGAATTCACAAGTAATTGGAAAACAGGAAACTGATGGTGAATCTCAATTTGAAAATGTAAATATATCCATGTCATTTAGTTGGGCGATATTAATGTTAACAATACTTTATAAACAATATCACATTGATTTTGTTAGCATGCGCGCGGACTATACCACTGATAATATCAAAAATTCATTTGCTATCACGTTTGTGGAAAATTTACCCGATATATCAGATTTGTTTTTTATTGATGAGAAGAACTCGGATGATCCAGAAGTTCAAGTGAAATCCCACAAACTTGTAAGAGATTGGTTGAACGATTTGTTTGTTAATGGATCTCTGTCAGATTCGTTGTTGCAAAATATTGAACCAAAGCAACTAGCGATCCTTGTTCCATACATATTCAAACAAGTCACTTTGGCAATGGAAATAGGAGCTGTTGGTGACTTGCAAAATTTGATAGGTGGATTCGAATATTTTTTACAGCCATTTATGCTAGTTGGTTTAATAAAAGTAATGTACTGGCTTGAGCAATACCTTTCGTGTTTGAAAAGTGACGAAACTGATGAAAAATTAATTCAAAAAGTGCTGTCATTGTTGAACACCATTATATGCCCTTCCACGCTCAACGAAGACTCAAAAGCATTTCACTTTGCTGTCCTAAGACTCAATGCAATTCCGCTGCTAGGGATTTTATATCAGTTTAGATCCAATAAGCATGCTGAATCTAATTATGGAATTTACTCCTCAGATAATGAGGGAAACCCTACTCTCGAATTAATGATATCAAGGTTAATATCTTCGTTGTCTATATCCCCTGTCTATGATATTGATTCCACTATCTTGGTCACAGACAATAATTTTGTACAAAAGCCACCAAAGTTTCAAAGCTTTTTTGTAACAAATGAAATCTCAATGAATAAGATGTTGACTAATCAAATGAACTCTTTTTGGAGCTTGCATAGCAGCACATATTATAATTTAGACTTTCTGAAGACCCTTATAGATACTTTGACCCCAAAACAATTTTTGTTAGATGTTTTGCGAACCCTTGAGTATAAAGTGGAAACCCTAGGTGTTAAAGATGTAAGAAATAAATCCTCCAGCAATGAATCGGACCAAGTCATTGACTATCTTTTCTATTTTCTGGTTCTGTATGATATAGAAAACAGTGAAGATGCAAAGGCCATGGCGCAGTTCATGGAAGATACTGTTGATATATCAATCAATGGTGATTCGGGTATTGTTAAGCAAGAAACACAACCTAAATCTGAATATAATCCAGATGATGATATAGATATGTTATTTGGTGAAAATGACACTAGCATGCAAGCCAATGAAGAAGATACTCTAGATAATAAGGAATTGAAGAGTGACAGAAACTGCGCTCTTGGAAAGAATAGACACACATTTGGATTCATAATACATGAAATTAAACTATCCTACGGAACTTTGGAAAGCGATTCTATGTCATATGAAGATTATAAGAAAATCTGCGAATACCACAGCAGATACTTAAAAATGTTAAAAACCTGTATTTTTTAAAATGTAACTTTTAAGTAATGATAAGTTATTGATGCAATTAATACATATATATGCATATCTTTATTTATAGTAAGCGGTCTCATCGAACTACTATAATAGTATATATGTATGTGGGTAGGTGCGTATGTATTAGTTCTTGACTGTTATCAGGTTATTTGTCGCTTCTGGTTCAGAAGAGAGGGACTTTGGTGTCAACTGTTCATGTTCTGGTCTCGTATGAGTTGTTTGTATATTTGTATCCTTTGTCTTACCTTCCATGACTACCTGTTGGACTTGCTCTTTTTGTTTTGCCCTATCACGCATCCTCTCCTCAATTGTTCCTCTAACGAGTAATCTATAAACAGTAACTTGTTTGGTTTGTCCCAATCTATGGGCTCTGTCCATTGCTTGAGAATCTATTGTAGGGTTCCAATCCGAATCATAAAAAATTACAGTGTCGGCTGCTGTCAAGTTTATACCTAAACCACCTGCTCTTGTACTTAATAGGAAAATGAAAATTTCTGGATTTGTCTGCCAATCATGAACCAGATCACGACGATCTTCTAATTTGGAAGAACCATCCAACCTTATATGATTGTATTGACGATATGTTAGATATTCCTCCATCAAGTCCATCATTTTAGTCATTTGGAAGTAAATCAATACTCTGTGATCGTTCTTCTTCAGCTCCACCAATAATTCATCCAACTTTTTCAATTTAGCAGACTCTGTAATAAACCTATCCATTGAAGGCATCGATATATTTGAAGAAAAATGTTTATTCAATGGATCGGGGTACATTTCACTGATTGGGAATTCTTCTATAGGAATGCACTTTTTAACAAACATATTGTACTGTGTAGGTGGTGGGATTGATGACAATGCTGTTGTGATAACAGGATTGAATAAATATGATGACATTTTATTAGTAAAGTTTAGGGAACCATTTACATTAAAATTTATGGGAGGAGCAACTACTTTTGGACAATACCCTGGTTGTATGCTGTTTAGGTAATCGTTGTGATAAATATCATTCCGAATCCCAGTCAGATTAGGCAGATTGGTATCAGCTTGCGCAATAGAGTCTGCAATGAGATCATTGGCATTAGAGACTACAGTAATCAAATTTTGACTACTTTGTTTACTCTCTTTTTTCAAGTTAATAATCCTCTCAAAGTAATTACTTTTGTGAATCTTCCTGAAAGAGCCATATGCAAGGCCTGTTAACAAACCCAGATATTGACACATTTCCTTATTATTGACAGGATCATATATTGAAAAGTCGGAAAGTAATAATTTCTCCATTATGTCTATCGAATTGTTATAGTTAGGAAGGATTAGATCTTCATATATTAATTTCGGAATTGCGCAATTGATAGGGTTTGTACTAGAATACATCAACTCGGAAATGGTCTCTGTAAGACCTCCTGAAGTTGCTATGCTTGATGAGATCAATGACGATGTTTTACCAAAAGATGTGAATGAAAATGGGGAGTTTATGTCTGCTCTCTCAAATAAATCTGGGTGGTTACAGACCTTCCTGAATTGCATTACTGCATTGATAATGCTTTGATCAGAGTTACCTCCTCCTGCAATATCCGAACCTTCTGCAGCAGCATTTTCTATTGCGTCGTAGTTAGAGGACATCTGAGATTTTAGAACTTGATATAATTTCGTTTGTCTTTGTGTTAAATCGCACATCACATCAATTTCAATCTTGTCTCCCAACTCAGACTGGACATTTTTCTTAATACGTCTTAGCATAAATGGTTTCAATATCATATGAAGTCTTCTTAGCTGTTGTTGATTCAAAGAGCTGTTTCCTTCTGCGTGTGACTCTATATCTCTAGAAAACCACTCATTAAATTCATCATGGGAGTCAAACAGTGACGGCATAATAAAATGCAGTAATGCCCATAACTCTTGCATGTTGTTTTGAATAGGTGTACCAGTTAGTAATAGTCTATTTCTACAGTGAAAGCTCAATAAATTTTTCCATCTCGATGATTGAGAAGACTTAATGGCTTGGGCTTCATCCAATATCATGTACTGCCACTTCATTTTTTGAAGATACGAGGCATCCGCTACAACCATCTGATAAGAAGTAATCATAACATGAAATGGAGATTTTTCACTATATCTTAAGTTTTTCCTATCCCAAAATTTTCTTAATACCTTTCTATCATTTGCAGATCCCCAATATGGAAGGATTTTAAATTGGGGTACAAACTTTGATATTTCATTTACCCAGTTGTGTAACGTTGATGCAGGTGTTACAACCAAGAAAGGTCCCCAGATGTTGTGATGCTCCGCTAAGTGAGCTAAAACTGAGATTGATTGTACAGTCTTACCTAAACCCATCTCGTCAGCTAGAATACCATTGATACCTTGATCATATAAATTAGCAAGCCAATTTAATCCCTTCAATTGATATTCTTTTAGTGTGCATGCTAGCATTTTTGGTTGCTCTATAGTAATTTCACCAAGTGAAGTTGGGTTTTGGAAGTTCATTTCTTCTTCATCATCACTTTCGGTTGATTGCTGCTGTCTATGTGCATCATCAAAAGCCTTCGCTTTAGCTCTCGTTTCTGCTAACGCATTCGATGCATTCTGTGCTGCTTTTAACTTTAGTTGCTCATCATTTTCATTATCAAAATCGATGGCATGGAAGTCATTCTTATTTGGTGCAGTAGTTGTCAAGTCATAATTGTCTTCATCCTCTTCTGCAACTTCATTACCTTCTAATGCACTTGTTTTTATTTTTCTCCCAATAAAGTGAGAGTATAATTCTGTCTGTGTTAATAAGAAGTTTAACTTTTTAGCCTGTCTCTTTGATTCCTTTTCTTCTTCTTCCTTCTTGGCCAATTCTAGTGCTTCTCTTTCTGCCTTTTTCTTCAAATCTCTCTCCTCTCTTTCATTCTTTTTCCAGAAATTTGCCATCTCTCTGATACCCTTTCTAGCACGAGTTTGGAAGTCTTTAACTTGCTTGAAATTTCTAGTCTGCCATTTACGGGCTTCTCTAGCGCACAGAGAAGAAGTTTTTTTATAGTTTAATGCTCTGGTTGATTGAATCTGTTGAACAAGTCTCGAAATCTTCATGCAATCTTTTCTAGCCATATCCTTCCATATCATGGTATATGTATTATCGTAATGTCGTTGAATAGCTTTGGCATCCTTCAAACTCATTTTCATACCATAGGTAGGCAAACCATCAAGATCATCGTCTTCTTTATCGTCTTCATCTTCTTGTTTAGTGTTCTCAGATCGATCAATTTTCCTTCTTTTCCTGGGAGACTCCTGATCAGCAATCTGTTTAGCTTCTTCTTGAAGCCTTTTCTCTTCGGCTTTCCTAGCATCCTGTAAGATCTTTTTCAATTTCTTGACATGCATTTGTTTCAGTGTAATCTTCACTGAGATCTTTTTTTCAGTTGGACTATATTCCGTTATATTCACGGCTGTATAACGCCTTTTACTAGACTTTGGTGCTTTACCTTTGTTGCGCAGCTTAATTAATTCTCTGACAATCTTAGGTCTATCGCTATTGATGGTCACTATTTTACCGTTAGGCTTTGGCTTCTTAATTTCAGGTGCGAAATCCTCGTCATTATTGTCATCATACTCTTTAACTATTATTTCCTCTTCAGATTCATCAGTTTGATTTATGTTTTCCGCCTGATCTTTCTCTGCGTCAGAGCTAACCGGTTCTTCCTCGTTATCAGCAGGTTCTGAATGTAAATCATCACTGTCTAGTTTATTACTCAAATTTTCATCGCTACCATCATTGGCGCTAGTATTTGCATCGGAATCTATGTCGCTTGAAGGGTCATTTGTCTTTTTCAAATCATCCATTGTATCTTGATCAGAGTTTTGCATATTGCTCCCGATCCTATTGGCTTCTATAGTTCTCTCCGCTTCATCTTTTTGATCTTCAACTATACCGTTTGCGACTGAGGCGGTAACACTTGCAGCAGAATTGGTAGAAGAGCTAGCTTCTTGTTTCTTTATTAATTTTGACTGATCAAGCTCATCCTTATGTCCTGAATCTACATCTGAAGTAGGAGAGTTAATGCCTGCCATTGTGTTGTCAGTCTTGTTAGTGGTGTCGCTTCTTGATGCTTTAGAGCGGTTTCCATGATCATTGATAATTTCAGGAGTTTTGACATCAGTTGTGCCCATTTGGCTAAGAGCGGCAAGATTTGCCGCCGCTTCCATTTCAAGCTTAGTTCTTCTTCTTCTTCTATGTTTGATGGGCTTTGCTTGTATGTTCTTGCTCAGAAGCTGTGATCTGGTTTCCTTATAGGATTCGTAGTCTTTCCATTCGTTACGTATACGTTGAATGTTGTCGTATAAATCATCTAAATGCACTTCTTCGGTCATTAAATCGTTATTTTGGAGATCGTTACCGTCACCGACAAGCTCTTTACACTGGGTATTCCATTCACTGATCAACTCGAATTCTTGGTAGTTAGCAAACTTCCAATCCTGATACATCAGTTCCAATTGATCCCTCTTTATGAGTCTGTCCATTTCTCTATTGAGGGATTCCAAGTAGAGTTTGGTGTCTTCCACCGGATCATCGTTATTAAGCAATGCGCTTAGGGACATTACGATATAAAATAGTTACTTTGTCTTATGAGCCAGTCCCTCTTCGTTGATACCTTTAAATCAAATAATAAATTAAGGACCAAATACCTATGTGATAATCTGTATCGAATTTCTAGTATCTTGCTGTTTTAGTTTCTTCTATTTTTATATTTGTAGAGATTTCTACCTTACCTGACACTGACACCCTCACTAGAGATTATAAAAAATGAGCTTTCAAGATTGAGCTGTTGGTGTCTATGATTTCTCTCTTTCTCCCTCTGTAGTCCAAGTCTCCAATCCAGTCTTGCCAGCTTATTTATAGTGCTCTGGTTCACTATACAGACTTTTGATCTTGTATTGCTATTTAGATCTTGGTAGTTTTGTGGTTTTAGTGTTACAAATATTTACTAAGAGAAAGTATATATAAGAGGAAGGATGAAGAAGGAAGGAGGCGAAATTTGCTGTGTCAGTGATCACTCCATTCCACGTTTGGGTGAGTTGCTTTCATTGGTAAAAAGAGAGGGTCCCAAAACGTTTAACTTAGAAGAAAATCACTTCTAGCAAGATAACAAAAGCTTCGGTGTAAAATAAGCTAGGTTTCCACATAACTGCTACCCAATAAAATCCCTACAAGAGGGAACTAATAATAATATGAAGAGAAAGGGAAAAAAAAAATGTTATGGAAAGAGGATTTATCCAGAATCCATTTGAAAGAAGAACGCAAAAAGAAAATTTCTCCTTTGTGAATAAAGAAGCTAAATCCCATTTGAAACCATCCCGATCCACTTTTTATTTAAAGGAAGTAAGAAATTCTTAGGCTTTTTTGAAGCAATAATGAAAGCTCTTGAAAAGACCACTTAGACAATTCAGGAAAGAGGGAAAATATTAATAAAAATATCTGACAACAAGAGCAATATCGCACAAACCAACACTTGTAGAAAAATTGTTTTAAAGATCAAATTAAGTACAACAGTTTGTCTTTGTAAGGAAAAGAAATTTTAAGTTGGAAGTAGATGTAGATAAAAAAAAACACTTGAAAAGCACAATCGTTAAGGAGAGGAGACAATTCAAGAAAAATGAGGAAAAGGATTGTTGGAAGAACGAGAACTTAAGGCATCGACAAGGACGACAAAGACCAAAGGAATGGAATGGGAAAAAAACAAAAGACGAGACTTGCAAATTACGTAGAGAAGAGAACTTGTTAAAAAGGACCTCTGGTCCGCAACCGAGCAAGGCATTAATATAGTAATCTATTTCACCCGTATTCGATATGGCTATTCGGTTAAAACACAACTACCCGAAAGAAACCACGAAACTTCGCAACTGATGAATCCTCATGGACGCATTAGCCAACAGACCGACTATTCTCTCACTTGGTATATATTACAAATATATAACACACGGTACCTTGATGCTAGCCAAGCAGGCCACAAACGGGTAATGCCGCTACTGTGTGAATACAGCAAATTACCATCTGCAGATTGACAGCACCACTTTTGTAACAATACCTAGTATGTAATCCAGGGGACTGAATATAATCCTTGCATTTACGTTTTGGTCACCAATGAAGTACGTTTCCTCACGCCGCGTGAGACTCGCCAGACCTCTGAACTTCCCTCTCAACAGCCGAAAAAACAAGAAAAAAATCGTGTTTCAGTACAAATATGCCATTTCAAGTCACGTGATTCTATCTTGATTTTGTTTTTCTTCACAAGTTTCCTCCTCGGCTTTCTCTGTGTGTAGCTTTGACTGAAGGTGGGGGGGTCCCAGAAAGTTGCACTGCACATCCAGTTGTATATCATAGCATCAATGATAACTAAAGTGCTCTTGGAAGTGTGATTGCTGTGAAGTAGACAGCTGAATATCTGAGTGATCTGCTGAGTGTCTGAGTGATCATATTTTTCCTTGCGATGAGTAATAAGTTTTGCAGAGCATTTTATGTTTTTTTTTTCATGTCTAGTACTGTACGCTCTGGGAACAAGTGGTAATGCATGGATAATATTGTATGGTTGAGTATGTGGAGAGTAGAGAAGTATAGGATACATATATATTTACCTGTATACTTATCTTTCGACAGCGTTTTCTTTTGTTCTGGATAGAATATGCTGACTACATAGAGGAACAAAGCAAAAAGAGTAAATATGTCCACCTTCGGTAGATTGTTCAAAGTCACTACATATGGTGAATCACACTGTAAAAGTGTGGGTTGTATTGTTGATGGTGTTCCACCGGGACTAACACTGGAAGAGAAGGATATCCAACCGCAATTGACCAGAAGAAGACCTGGCCAGTCTGCTCTTTCTACTCCAAGAAATGAGAAGGACCGTGTAGAGATTCAATCCGGTACTGAGTTCGGTAAGACTCTGGGTACTCCCATCGCTATGATTGTTAGAAACGAGGATCACAAGCCAAAGGATTACTCTGAGATGGACAACTACCCAAGACCATCCCACGCCGATTTCACATACTCCGAAAAGTACGGAATCAAGGCCTCATCTGGTGGTGGTAGAGCATCCGCTAGAGAAACTATCGGCAGAGTCGCCGCTGGTGCCATCGCTGAGAAGTTCCTGCATTACGTCTCTGAAGTAGAAATTGTCGCATTTGTCACACAAATTGGAAGCATAAAGATGAACCGTGACCCATTCGATCCAGCTTTCCACCAACTACTAAACACCATTACTAGGGAACAAGTGGATTCCATGGGGCCTATAAGATGCCCAGACGCCTCTGTGGCCGACCTGATGGTAAAAGAAATTGAAAAGCACAGAGACGCTAAGGACTCCATCGGTGGTGTGGTTACCTGTGTTGTTAGAAACCTACCAACAGGTCTAGGTGAACCATGTTTCGACAAACTAGAGGCCTTACTAGCACATGCTATGCTATCTATTCCTGCCTCCAAGGGTTTCGAAATCGGTTCAGGTTTCGAAGGTGTTAGCGTGCCTGGTTCCAAGCACAACGATCCATTCTACTTTGACAAAGATTCCGGCAAATTGAGAACCAAGACCAACAACTCCGGTGGTGTGCAAGGTGGTATTTCCAACGGTGAAAACATTTACTTCTCTGTTCCTTTCAAATCTGTTGCTACAATCTCTCAGGAACAGAAGACTGCCACTTACGACGGTGAAGAAGGTGTTTTGGCTGCTAAAGGTAGACACGATCCAGCAGTCACCCCAAGAGCCATCCCAATTGTGGAAGCCATGACTGCACTAGTTCTAGCCGACGCGGTGTTGATACAGAAGGCTAGAGAATACTCAAAAAATGTTGTTCGCTAATATGATATCAAAAGCAAAATAAATATACTGTACTATATCAACAACAGCAATTTATAACATATCTCATAGAATTAATGCTAATATTACAAACCTAGACTCATATCGCATGTATCTTTAAATACTTCATAGAACCCTGACTAGTAAGTGAATAATCAATGAAGATAAATTGTTATATTCTTAATCGTCAGAGTTGCTCTCAAAATTGTTCAAGAATCGATATCACTTATGACTATACTGTGGACCAAATGATCGAGTTCCGCTGAGGCCAAGAATAAATAAGAAAGTCTTATAATATTTTAAAAATTAAGGTATATTTTTTATTAAATTCAGTTGAAAATCGATGATAATCTTCAAGAGAAAATATTTTGTAGAGAATAGAGTAAAAAAATTATATGTAAAATAAAAAACCAATTTGTAGAATGCTAAACTTTATCAATTGCCAACAGTAACTATCAACAACCTAATAATAAACTATAACTCTGTGGATTTGTTAAATGTGATTTTATTCCTTTAATTTCTTTACAATTCTTCTTCGATGAAACCCTTGTGGGAAACGTAGATACCATCCAAGAACTTACGGATATCCTTGTTTCTGACACGGCAGATTTGTTGAACATCAGCGGCGTTTTGGGAAACGTCTTCAACAGAGTTACCGGACAAGACCAATTCATCCTTTTGGGTGGTAGAGAATTCGACATCGACACCTTCTCTAACTGGGACCAATCTGACCTTCTTGTCACCCAAGAAGTTTCTGATTTCAATGAACTTCTTACCGTCCTTGTCAATAGTGTTAACGTTGATTGGGAAATGCGCGTAGACGTATCTCAACTTGTACTTGTAACCCTTGGTGACACCGGTGATCAAGTTGTCAACCAAAGACTTAACAGTTCTCAAAGCGGCAACGTGCTTTCTGTCACCGTTGTGGACGGTAACCTTGATCAACTTCTCGCTGACCTTGGTGAAAGTAACATCAATGTGCTTCAAGGACTTGACCAAAGTACCTCTTGGACCAGTAACCTTAACGACTCTGGACTTGATGCTAACGGTAACACCTTCTGGAACAGCAATGGATTGTTCGGTTTGAATGTACTTCATCTTTACTTCAGTTGACAGGTGTCTCTTGCAAGTAACTAATAAAAGCTATACATCTAGTAAATACCACTACAATCTTAAAAATATTGCCGACATCAATCGAGACAATACACAATTAGTGGTAAGACTCTAGCTAGAGATGGATGAGGCACAGAGTGAAAAAAAAAGTTGAAAAAAGTTTTTCAGTTTTTTTTTTGCAAAAAATTGGAAATTTCTTCAAGATCATCGATTCTCAGTAAGAAACAACCGTACAACAAACTGTACAATTAGCCATTTCCAATGTCATCGCACCAGTTTTCCTAAACCAGCTTTGTGAAAAAGTTCACCAGTTCCAGAGCTAAAACCGGGTAAACCATCTTTCAGCTGCCACTGGTTGCAACCCAGCAGGGCGTGTCTGGGTTCCCGGGGGGTGGGGGGAATATACACTCATCAAGTGGCAGAGCGTCAATATATGAGAGCTACAGATGCTATTCGTTGTATACTTTGGCAGAAGTGTCAGTATGCCATTAACCTCTATAGGTAAAAACTACAAGTGTGAATGGACAGTGCCAATCTACTGCTGCGTATATTACCAAACAGATATGCTCTCCCTTCAGCGTATAATATTTGGCAAGTTAGAGTTGGCACTTGAACCGTACAGTAATATAATAATATAATATGAGTATACACTCATGGGAGTCATGTGACTTGGTTTCTCCAAACAGAGCTTGAGGGCTCCTAGTTTCAATTTGTACAGCACTTTCTTAGAGTAGTCATCGCAAGTGTGCTGTAACGCTGGCGCAGTGCAATAGGGCACTTACTTCCAAACAAACAACTGTAGTTCCCCCTCCCAAAAAAAAAAAAAGTTTTTGAAATTTGAAAAAAAAAATTGCCGAAAAAGTACCTAATTAGGAAATTTACTACCAACATCTCTACACCACATATACAAGCTGTGAATGGGGCCTTATTACCAGCAGTCACAAAATATATAAAGTTCTATGAACCGACAATACTCAATCCGCTTCACTTAACATGCATTGTGTGAGCGACCTACAGTAGCATTGATCATGCATATATACTAGAGGATGATATGCCCCAAATCCTGAAGTTGTGCTTATGAGTCCCAATTAAATGAAATCATATAGTGTTGTGAAATTGTTCTGAGACCGGCACGTTTGCCAGCGTTTCGATCAGCGTACTCTTGTGTAGCACTGTTGCCCTTTCTAATACATACTCTTGTGTACTTATCTTCCTACTAAAAGCATCCCAGTTCCTTGAATGTAATTTTGAACCATTGATATCATATGATATTTGACGTGTATAGACACATCAATCATCGCAGAGGGTTTCGGACCGTTGGCATGAATTTCAAGTAACTGAATTGACAAATTTAAGGTATCAGAATATTACACTACAAAAACTAATCAAGGAAAAAGAATCTAAAATATATCTCTTCGGTACTGCTCTTTGTTCCATTAGAAATCAGTCAGGTACAATTGCTTGCTAATTATCAAGTTGAAGAATGCTCAACGATATTAACGACCTTCTTGATTTAGAGAAGCACATCGATGAGATTGAACAGAAACGAAACACCCTTGCCAATGAGTTGGAAACATATAGAAATGGGGTTGTCACAAGAAAAATCCATGAAGAACAGGAAAGCATTGATCTGTTAGCTGAGAGAATACTTGCTGCGACAGACAACTTGGAAGCCATTGAGCAACTGAAAACGGAGTTTGGTGAATTGAGAATTCTGAAAGAACTAGAAACTGATATAAAGAATAGAAATAAAAAAAAGGAAACTGTAGATGAGCTGCAAAAACTCGAACCAGAACTCAATGAAGTAATAGAAAGTAATGATGAAAATACCATTACTGATAGCATCATTAATCTACATGACAAAATTTCTTTGATCTGCAACGATGAGGTAATTCATCTAGATGATTATATACAGTATTTCATATTCAAATTTGAAGATGAATTAGTCAGGCCTGTTATATCTACAAAAATGAACGAATTGCAAGACAAACTGCTAAAATCATATTGGGATAACCAAAAAAAGAACAGCTTGACCACGAATCAGATAAATGATCTGCGATCTAAATCCAGCGAATTATTCAGGTTAAATAACTGCTTGTTTAATAATAGCAGCGAACCTTTAGCAAATATGAAAGCTATTGCGAACAACTTTAAAGTGAGATTTACTTACCATTTTCACAACTCTACGACAGACATCGAAACTTACTTTAAATTTCTAAAAGATTATCTTCATGAAAATCTTTATCAGTGCATTTCAATATTTTATGACCCCAGTGTAGGACTATCAAAAGCAATTATCCATCAAGAGTTCATTAACAATGTTCTTAATCCGATAAGGGAAAAAATCAGATCTACACTATCGACAAATGATTTGAAGTCTGCAATTTTCCTGATATCACAAATTTTAGCAACAGACAAAATTTTGTCGAAGACGTTTCATTACCAGGGTAGTGGTTTGGCAAGTTTGATATCAGATGACCAATGGGAGAAATGGATAAATTATGAGGAGGAAATAACGAAGAAGCAATTTTCCTCAATAACTGGAAATACAGAAAAGGAGCTATTACAATCAGCTAACAATTTCAATGAGTTGATAAAAAAGACGTATGTGTACTTAGAACCACTATTAACTTTAGAATATGACCCTGCTCAGAAATTCAAATTACAATGTTGCTCGAACATCTTCCTGAATTTATTCAGCATGTACTTAGAACATACACTTGCTGTTGATACACTTAGCGAAAAAAGATCCAAAGATGAAGAATTACAACAAACGTTGATAAAATTGAATAACCTATGCATTGTCGCCAATAAAATCATTGAACTTCAAGGTATGGAACCATTTGTATTATTGACCGATATTGTGAATAGGAATGAGGCAAAGAATTATATTTCAGTTTTCCAGGATATACTGAATGATTACGAGCAAAACATTCAGATTGATATACAGAGATCTATTGTTCACAGATTGCAGAAACTGCTAAAAGACACATTACGAAACTATTTCAAAATTACTGGATGGTCCACAGACTACTCTCAAGAAGAATTAACTACTCCCAGCTCCGAGATCATAGCAGCAATCAATCTTTTAACACGTATATTTATCAAGATTGACACCCTGCAGGTCCCGCCAAGTATTGTCATTCAAATAAAGAACGATATTTTAAATGTGCTTGTGTTGTACTTCACAGAATCCATTTTAAAGCTTAATAAGTTCAATAAGCGCGGTCTTTTGCAATTTGAACTAGATTTTAATAAATTAAAGGATTGTCTTTCTCTGCCTTATGATAACTTCAATTTTAAAGAAAGGATGTTAACTGAGATATTACATATTCTCCGTTTAAAGTATGATTCAGCACAGTCCCACTTCTACGAAAAGCAATATATTAAGCAAGGATTATATGATGATCTTCGAGCACAAAACAAAATTGAAGTATTAAAGGACACTGAAATACAAGACGCACTATATAGAATAGCTTATGGCAATATCGTTGAATAAATAAATAAGTGATTTATAAACATGAGCATTCTATATGGTTTCATTCGGGATATCAACCATGTCTAAATCAAGATTTTGTGTAACTTCATCTTTAATTTCGCGTAGGCTTTCCTCATTGGAAGCTGTCGCATCCACTAGATTTGAAAACCTTTTCTTTGCAAAGGATTCTACAATTTCACCGACAGTCGATATCATCCCTGTAGGCCCTTCTTTGAACAGGCCGTCCTCATCAGGCCTCTTAATCCAATTCAGATCCTCTCTGGTAGTGGTAATGGAAACATCTTTTTGACTATCCATTTCAAAATTTTCTCCACTAAAATGCTCAGATATTAAATGATCTATTACAGGCCAACCATAGGCATTAGAAAATCTCCTTCGAACAATGATATTATTATGAGCATCCGGTTTTAAGGCGACTATTACTTTTCTCCATGACAGGCCTTTGTGCCACCTTATTGCTATCGTCTTCTCTAGCTCTTGGTATTTAGTTTTTTCCGATGTTACTGTAGACAATGCTTGCAGAAATATATTCTTATTGTTAAAAAAACTACTATCAGGATCTTTTTCTACATCCTTGATATCTTCTTCTGTGTATATCTTGTCATGAATAATTATATCATTCCTATGTTTAGGGTTGACGATGAAATTGATATCTGGTAATGGCGGCAATAATATGGAGGCTGCAGATTGGAAAAACGATACTTTAGGAATTTTTGGATCAGACTCAGGAAATTTTTGCGGTGCCCATAAACTCAACATCTTAGTTAATGGGGATATGAAATTTTTATTGAAAAAAGCCGTGTTATCTGAGACTGTTATATTATTAGGACCAGATAAACTCTTATTCTCTTCCTTTTCTCTTAATTTCTTCAAGATTGCATCATAATCAAGATATAATAAACCTGACGTATAAAGCGGCACTATTCCATCGTTAACGGCGTTTGCGTATATTGTTCTCCTTTCAAATTTCCGTAAGATGCTTCTGATGAACTCCCCGGAAAGAGAATAGAGCAAGGGTTTCTCATCTGGTAAATCAACATCAAGATTCAAGTCCTTTCCCGTACGACCTACAACCCCAAATGACAGTAATAAATTAATATATGCCGGATTATCAGTAACGATGCCTAACATTGGTGAAGCAATTGTGATAAAATTTACCGGTTTAACCTTATCGAAAAACCATGGGTATCTGGCTGCTAAATTACCAATTGCAAAAGTCTGTACTAAACCACCTAAACTGTGTCCAACAAATGATATTTTTTTGACATCTGCATCATATAGATTATCAATAATATAATCCGCCAATCTAGTTCCTAGGTATCGTACACCCTTTTCTGTTTCACAAACATTATCGAAATAACCATCGACAATTAATATTTCATTGGGAAAGTTCGCCTGTGACTTATATATTTCTTCCATCAAGTATGATAAATCTGCAGATACATTCGAATGTAATCCATGTGTCAGAATTACTAAATGCTTAATATCTTTTTTTGGAGCTAACTCCCTTGGTAGCTTCCATAGATCATCTGTTGTTAATCGTGAAACAATCAAATTATTCGATGTTGATCCTAAATGCGGGAGACACTCTATTTCATTATTTTCCTCCAACATTTTTCTGTCCATACCAACTGTCACCTCAAAAGGTACATTAGTATTTGTAGTAAATAATATCTGACTCACTACATCCAATATCCACACGTATTTTGATTGTATGTTGTGTAATGACAACTCCATAACCTTCACTTGTTGCGCTTGTAGATTTGCCTCAAATTGCGGATAATCAGCTGATGAAACGATATGCTGCGAATGATGGTAATTATTACTTCTCACATCACCATACAAAATAAATGGACCAGCCAAGTAACCTGCACGAAATGATAGGGGACTACAATTCTTCAATCTAACATACAAGGAATCAAGCTTCAAATCATCTGGTATTTCATCATCTTCATATAAGATATATTCTATCAAATAACGCTCTATTTCACCCACTTTAACCGATGATCTATAATGATATAGTATATCTTTATTAGCATCTATTTCATCCATTGTTTATATCTCTGCTGGATTATTGGTACTTCATCTGCATTTGATCCTCTCAGCTGTGAATTTGCGAATATCTCCAAATTTAAAAGTAAATGTCTTTCTGGAATATATTTTCAGGTTAAACCCAAATGGAATGGTTGTCAATGAACTTTATTCACCTCGTGTTGTGGCTTTGTAGGCATTCGATCATTGTTCTCGCTCAACTATTATGTTCCCATTGTCTCAACAGTCCAATTTTCATATGTGTGAAGCGATGCCCGATGCCCTAAATCATAAAAACCTAAATCAATCATTTTCAAAAGTTATTTGAATTAATGGCAATTCCATAATTAGGAAAAAGAGTCAAAGGAATATTTTTTGTACGCTTTATATATACAAGTTAATTAATTACATGAAATAATCCTATGTAGAGAACAGGAATTGCTGAACGCTTGCCGAATTAAGATTGATTTGTTTCAATAATGCTTTCTGCTTGTATATTATCGTCAAATGACCTGACAGCATTGATCACATCATCCAGCCTTTCCCCAGATATAACGCCTTCAAGGTCATAAAGATTCAATCCACATCTATGGTCTGTTATTCTGTTCTGCGAAAAATTGTAAGTTCTAATTTTGTCGGACCGGTCCATGGTAGTGACTTGCTCTTTCCTCACCTGTCTTTCCTTTTCTGCCTTTTGCTGTTGTTCAAGTTCAGCTAGTTTCGATCTTAAAATGGAAAAGGCTTTCGCCTTGTTTCTATGCTGGGACCGTTCGTCTTGCATATGAATCATTATGCCGGTAGGAATGTGAGTTAGCCTAACAGCTGATTCGGTTGTATTAACGTGTTGTCCACCTTTCCCACTAGCCCTTTTCACATCAATTCTTATCTCTTCTGGCTTGAACGACCTCTCAAATGCATCGAGGTCTTTGCATTCATCGCCCAATTGTGGCAATACCACAACAGCTGCTGTTGAGGTATGGGTTCTTCCTTTACTTTCAGTGGCGGGTATACGCTGTACTCTATGCACTCCTGCTTCATATTTGAGGATATTATATGTACCAGGTTCATCTATGGCCAGTACAGCATCCATAATACCACTTCCTGCCTCGTTTTCTCTGATTGAAACTATGTGATGCTTCCATTTCTTGTTATGCGCGTAGCCTATATACATGTTCAGCAGATCTTTTGCAAATATCATGGCCTCACTTCCACCCACACCGGGTCGCAGTTCCAACATGCACGCCTTCTCCGCGAAAGGATGAGGTGGGATGAGCCTATGCAGCAGGTCCTGTGTGGTCTTCTTTAGGTTCGGTACCAGCTCGTGGAGTTCAGCAGCAGCCTCCTCAGCAAGACTCTTGTCCACATCGATCATCTCCTTGAGCTCTCTGTAATTCCCGAGCTGTTCCTTGTACCGATCATACACGTCTTGTAATGACATAAGCGAGTTGTATTTCCTCTGCACATCTTCGTCGTACCCGTTACTTATCTGTTTCTCTAGCTCAGCGAGCTCCTTCGAGACACCGCTAACTCTTTTCAAGAGCAAAGGATTCAACTCCTGGAACTCCAAGGCTTCCTCATCGGCCTCGCTCGCAGCTGTGCTGGCGAATCTGTACGCCCTCCACACCGGGATCCTGGCCCTGCTCAGCACTCTCAAATTATTACGGGCAATCCACATTCCCTCAGCACACTCTAACGATTCATTGATAGTGCAATAGACTATTGAATCCAAAAACCATCCCGGTACTAATATGCCAAGGCTTTGTTCCTTTTGCGAGTAAACCCTAACATAGTATGTGTTATGGCTTCGGTTAGTGAAAACCTACTGGATGGGGGACCAGTTTCCAGCTTACGCCGTTGTCAGGAAAGTTTAGTGCCCGGCCCTAGTGAGAGAGTGCGCAAAAATTAGGGTTGCATTAGCTTAGGTCACTGAAAAGAGAAGACGAAGCGAAGACCTAACAAGTTGACAAGTTTGGGGTCACGTTACGTGCAAGTCAAATAACATAACACGAGCAATAAGGGGACGAATGTTCTAGAACCCAGAAACTGGCTACGAGAGCTGTGGGTATGGATTCTTTCGAGATGGCCTGGGGGAGCAGTGCGCGATGCTTTTGGGTAAGGCATATATATAGACAACGTAGTCAGGTCAATTGTACATCAGGCAATTGCAAGCCAGTCCAGTTCCACAAAGGCACAACACAACTATTGCATCTGACTAGTAAAATGGTGGTACACAATCCTAACAATTGGCACTGGGTCGACAAGAACTGTCTTGGCTGGGCGCGTGAGTATTTCCAGGAGAAGCTGGTGGGTCTTGCTGCTCAAGAAGGGGACTGCCAGCTGAGCGTCACGTCTGTGAAGACTGTAGACGGTGACTGTGAAGTCAGCCAGCGGAAGGGTAAAGTGATTTCGCTGTTTGACTTGAAGATCGTGCTTGCCTATGACGGTGAGCTTGCCGGTGACAAGTTCGAAGGCACCGTGAGCGTTCCTGAAGTTGCCTTCGACAGCGATCCCGAGGACTACCAGTTTGTCGTGACGATATTCCAGGAGACCAGCAAGCTGAATGAGCGGGTGAAGCCGTTGATCCGCGAGCGTCTAGTGCCTCAGCTGCGCTCTGCGTTCCAGCAGTTCGGTCCGGACCTACTCACGACACACAGCAGCGATATCCAAGTGGGTGCTGATCAAGTGAGCAGCACCTTCACCAGAGCCAACCAGGAGGCCAGTGTTCCGGTCGCGGGCGCTTCTCAGGCAAAGGCACCGGCATCTGCACAGTCTACAGCGAAGTCTTCAACGCAAGTGCAGAAGCCCGTGGAGAAGACCACTAGCGGTGCGAGTGCGTCTAAGCCAGGCACAACTTCTAGAGTGGTGAACACCAGCTCGATGCACCTGGAACCCAGCTTCAACGTCCCTGCGGCCGAGCTGCAGCGCACATTCCTGGACAGGATGCGTCTGCAGCAGTTCAGCAGGTCGGAGTTGCGCATGCTACACTCCGGTTCCGGTTCCGGCGCTGGCGGCGAGACCCTTGGCGAAGGGGACGAATACGAGTTGTTTGGTGGCAATGTCCGGACCCGCGTAGTCTCCGTAGGCGACAGCAGCATTAAGCTGCAGTGGCGTCTGAGCGACTGGACTCCGGAGTGGTTCAGCGAGCTCTCCATTGAGTTCCACGAGAGCCAGGAGTACCACGAGACCAAGCTAAAGATCACCTGGGACAAGATCCCGGTAGGCCAGGAGGACCGTGTGCGCCAGAACTTCGAAGAGTACTACGTGCGCGCCATCAAGCTCACCTTTGGGTTCGGCGCCGTACTCTAAGAACTTACTGGAGCGCTGGGCTTCCAGCAAACTATATATAGATCTAAGTACGTCCGCTTCCCGCTCTAGGGGAAGTCTATTTTCATTCAATAAAGTATAGATACGTTTTCCCGCAAATGGAAAGATTTCCGAAGATGACTCTGCACGTACTTTTCTCTTCTAGCGTTCGCTGTGCTGCAGCGAAGGTGTAGCACAAGCCCTTAAAATTATGGGGGGGGGGAAGAAGGGTACATTCACATGCACTGGGCCCCCCTCCAGTTAGATCTGTGCCAGTGAATTTCTCTACTTTTCAAGGAAAGTGTCAAAACTTGAGAGATGGCCCACTCCAAGGCACAGAAAATGAAGCAGCGAACAGGGTTTTTTTCTCTGCTGGCCTCTGCGCATTTTTGACGTTATACAAGGCTCAAATTAAAGCTTTCACGGACTTTCTCAGAGCAACTCGTACAAGGCCCAAGCACAGACGCAGTGCCCATAAGGGAATCCACCGAGTACTGTCTGCAAGGAAACACCCGTGCAAAACGCTGGAACTTAAACCTATCAAAAGAAAAGAAGAGCGATGGACGATGGGCGAATGACGCCACTGACCGCTACCAGACAGCAATACAAGCACAACGGTTGCTGGGACAATCAGGCTGCCCAACGCCCACGCTTTCCTTTCGCCCGCTCATACCAACCTTAAAACCAGCGCCCCCCTCCCCCCACAGTCTAGAACTTAGTGGCTCTCTTGCACTCGTGCCAACTTCTTCACACAAGCGCTACCCGCCCAACACAAGATAACCGCCAAGCACAGGGAACACAAGGAGTCAAGAGCCGGTTGCAGCCTGGAGTCACTCCCCACGCGAAATGACTAAAGCTGTACTCAGCGGATTGGCACAAAAATGAAAATGCACTAAAACAATCGCACAACGCGCATGCTCTGCCACGACCCCCCCTCCGTTCTATCCGTCTCGCTTTCTACTAACTTTGCCAGTGTAGCACCTGCACGTCTATCTGTGCATGTGCCATTTCCACAAGCACTCGGAGCTCACCAAGCACCAGAGATACCTACGCAGAGAGCTCGAGCCCGCTTGGGAAATACGAAATTCCCAGCGTTCCAGGTACGGGCATTTCTCTGTTTTTCACGGCTTTTTCGCATCAATTTTTTGATAGATCCTCTGGGGAGTTGCCAGTGGGACTCAGCTGAAGCTCACACCGGTGGATTGGGGGATGAGCGAATCCCCAGGGAAAGCTGGAAAAACTCCAGCCGTGCGCTGGCAGTATAAATAGGGGACTGTTTCTTTCCCCCCATGCCCTTGTCGAAGACGGTTCCAAAACAGTGAGCATAATCTCAAGCACAATTTCAAGCACAATTTCTAGCACAATTTCAAGCACAATTTCAAGCATAACTTTAAATAAAAGCTTTGACTTTTGAGGAAATTGGAAAAATAAGCAAGGATTTTTGGTTGACGTTGACTTGGAAATTTGCTATAATAAGATTAAAAAGATTTAAGATCACAAGTACCACTAAACTAACCTGCATGATAGCGACGACGCACACATATTAAATGGCGCAGACTATGGAGTTAAACGCACACATGAGCTCAAAGGTGAACAAGGAGCTGCCTTCCATTCCGGAGCACCTGAAGTACAAGGGTTTCACGCCGAGCGGGAAACCCCGGCTTTTTGTGTGTCAGACATGCACAAGGGCGTTTGCCCGGCAGGAGCATCTGACCAGGCACGAGCGCTCACACACGAAGGAGAAGCCTTACTGCTGTGGAATTTGCGACAGGCGCTTCACAAGAAGGGACCTGCTGCTGAGACACGCACATAAGGTGCACGGGGGCAACTGTGGGGAGAGTCTGTTACGGAAGAACAGAAGCAAGAGAATGTCCTCTAAGCAGATGTCGAACTCGAACGGCCCTTTGCAACAGTCACCGGGCTCACTTCCCACTGAAAACCACAGTAATGACAAAATAATCGCCAATGGAGACCCACTGGTGGCATTTGAAGCAGGAAGCACAGATGTTAATTCCAGAAAGAGGAAGAAAAAGAACGAATTTTTGGAGAGAACCAAAAAAATGGCTACGCCAACCCTTATGAGAAGAGCATCATTCAGCGCCCAGTCTGCAGAGAATTATGCTAAACCGCTAGGCAGGTCCCAAATGCGCGGGCCCGCAAGGAGACCGTCTTCCCGTTTGACAAATGTCTCTAACAGCAGTAGTCTCACTAACGCTAATGCTCATAATAGTAATAGCATGTTTCCCGAGTTGAATACTCACCACCCGGTCGATAATGTGGAATTTTCAACACCGCAACTTTTACCAGTCGATTTCGGGAATGCACTAACCTTCAATGAAATGGATTTTTTCTCCCTCGATGAAGAGAATGAGGGCTCTGTAGATTTCAGCATAGAAGACTTCAACAGCTTTCAATATCAAGGAGGTGAGAATAACAAAACCCTTAACGAAGCAAATAACGGACCACATGTACATAATAAAGTGGATGAACAAGCAGTAGATTTTGACTTCTTAAAATCTCCGTTCAATAAATATAATGATCCTCTATCCTCAGATGTTCATCTAGACGTGGATGACAGACCTCGCAATAATATTCCAAGAATAAATGAAAACTCTATCTTGGACCAATTTCACAAAAATTTATTATATTCCTCATCATCGAACCCAGAGATTTCTCGAAGTGAATCCTCTCCAAGCTCTTCTGTGACAATGCCAAATGAGTTACCTGACTTGAATAATCATGTTCCAATTACACAAGGAGGTGCAGGCACACCTGGATATTCACCATTTTCAGTTAATAGTTTTGGTAGGGAAAATACCTCTCAAAAAAGTAAGACCAACGGAAAGTGTTCGGGACTAGCAAATAACAATAACAATATTCTACATACAAAGTCATTGTTTACTCACCACAAAAGGAATAATGAGAGCCTCAAAGAAGCAACTCTATCAGGCTCAACCGAAAATTCACCTCATGAGAATGGATATGGTGATTATTCCAATGTTGATAAACTCATTAATACGACAACCACACCAGGTTTTGTAGCTACTAGTGTAAGCCCAAACAAAATATCATCTCATCTGCATGGCCAACACAGTGACTACTTGCCAAATGAGGTTGATTCGAATCCAGAAGTATTTGATGACAATATTTCACCGAAGCAAGGTGATTATAACACAAAACCAAGTTATATTGATAATATTCAAAAATTAACCAGCAGAAAAAATTCATTATTTGGTAATATTTATAATAAGAGTCCAGCTGAAATTCTGAGAAAGGAATCAGCCACACCTGATACACATTCTGTTACACCTCAATACATCACCGAAATAAATGAAATTACGAGTTTTAATAAGGATTTGCAATCTATATTCAATGATTTCATGAAAGAGGAAGAAAAAGACATTATATATGGGAAGCAGAATGGTGATCTATTCAATTTATTGGTTAATGGTGAAAGTACCAAAACAACAAACAACCTTGGCGGTCAGTTACAAACTAATTTCAGTGAAATAGAAAATTTATCTGGCAATGGTCCTATTCATGATGCTAACAATAACTATACTTTCTATGGCTTAGATTATTTGGGGGCTGCAAATATAACTAAATCCTCACCACCTGAATCTGGATCAAATATGAAGAGATGTAAGCTATTTACAACAAAGTTGCGGATACTGTGTCACAGTGCATTAAAATTCTACGACCTGAACTGCTCAAATTCCACATTGTCCAAAAACTCCTCAGATACAATGCTTTTCTCAAAGCAAATTCTGTTACCAAGTGCTAATGAGCTTAATGAATGCATTAGCCTATTTCAAGAGAACTTTCTTTCTCATCATCCATTTATCCATCAAGATATTTTGAACCTTGATATTGACTCGTTGAGGAAGTACGTGTACGAAAACGAAGAGTTTAAATCAGAACTGGATGATTGTTGGAATATAGATTTTGACGGTAGCACAAACGTACATGACATACCTATAGGATCTAATAAGCAAGCAATGGGAATTGCTAGCTTGGTATGTTTACCGTTATTCATGGCAACTTGTGGCTCCATATATAAAAACGATAACAATTTTAAAACCATGGAACTTTATGAGGCTAGTAGAAGAGTACTGCATGTTTATCTAGAAACAAAAAAACAAGAACAGATTAGTATACAAAAGGATCCAACAGTGTCACTGATAATGAAAAGAAAGATGCAGAATCAACAGCATCATGTTTGGTTAATTCAATCACTAATACTAAGTATTATATTTGCCTTTTTTGCGGATTATTTGGATACAATAGACACGCAATTGGTTGTGAGACAGGTTGCTGCAATATGCTCTATCATAAAATCAAATATCTTGGCAGATATTACTTACTCTTCCAACCAAACATCTTCATTTGATAGTTCATTCAAGTATATTTTATATGAGACGAAGATTAGGACCGTATTAATGGCATACAAGTTTTCACAACTACTGACAATTTATTATAATATGGATTGTACAAGTTATTTTGATGAGCATACTGTAGAACAGTTAACAATTCCAGATGATGAATATAAGTGGCAAACACAGCGCTTATTTCAAGACAACAGTTTTATTGACGCAAACGTACCCATGACATCTTCACATTCAGCTGATAAATCTTCAGCAATTAATTTAAATCAGGGGAGTTCAAAATCCTTGCTAGAGCTTCAAAGCGGAGGTAAGTATCAAAAACAACATACTGTAAGCTTTAAACAGTTTTATGATAGTTTTGCTTTTAACAATAGAGGTCTGCATGCAATTCCTGAATACTTAGCCATTAATATGGTGCTTTATGAATACAGCATACGGAATCATTCAAAATTTCATGTATTTCTAACAAGACTGGATAACAAGAAGCTAGAAGCAAATATACCAGCACCTCCGTTCTTGGCAAATGAGGAACAAATGGCTTTTAGCGGCAAGAAAGCAAAAATTTTAATTAAAGACGCAATTGCTCTAAGGAACTACTTAATGTCAATGAAGGTTTTTAATGATGTTGATAAATCATTTGCCAACAAAATATGCAAGACAGGTCTGAAGGAAATTTTCTATGAATTTTTATATTCTGACCAAAATAATCTATTAACACATGGATCATATAATTTGATGACCGATTTTCTTATTGCTCTTAATTTTGCCATTAAGAATCTAACAAGACTAGTAAAATACAAACGGAAAGGGAGTGATGAACTCGAATTCGATAAGAACAAATTTTCCATTTTCAATCTACAAGCTTATTACTATGATTTCTTGACTGTCATTAAATTTATCATGGACTTTGAACGGACTCCTAATTTCAAGCTGTTGAGTATCTTCACCGAACTGAGAAAATTAGCGGATTGTGTTTTTATTCCACTTCTTAATGAATTTTATTCAATAGAGTTTACTCAGTATACAGCTGTGATCCCTGAACAGTCATTTAATAATAAGAAGGCAACTGATGACTTACCTCATATACTCGAAAGACTGGAAAAAATGATTGGAAATGTACTGGTGTATTCTTTTAATGATAATTCATTTCTCAATATGTTTGATGATAAAGTTCAGAATGAATTCCAGTTTAATCCTATGTCTAATCTACAACACTTTTTGAAATCACCCAAGATCAACGATAGCCAACTGATAAATTCGAATCGAGACGATGGTCAAAAGGAACATATCAACAACGGAGAACCTTTTGATGATACATCAATAAACCACACAAAATCGTCCGTTAATTTAGTATTGAGACATCAACAGCTTCAACAACAGCATGCCGAATCAACTGATAGCGATTCATCACTTCGAATGAGAACACACAAACAAGGCTTTGCTGAAAGGTATCAATTGTCAGCTAAATTTGCCAGTATTGGCAAGTGCGTCTTTAAGTTGGTAAAAGAAGATTTTTGCAATGCACATATTTTGGACAAAATGTCAAATGATTACTCAGAGCTTTGTAAACTTCTTGAAAAGGAAGTTTATAAGTTTGATCTATCTGGATTAGAGATTGATAGTAGGAAGGACAATCCTATTCATTACGATGTTAAGTTCTGAGATGCATACAGCTATGAACTAACATATTTTTAAAACTTGACGGTTTTATTTGATTATTATTTGCATGACGCTTTGTAACAATAATAAAAAATGCAGACAAGAATAAACTCGTATTATTTGGTTTGCTCATATGTAATTGAATACTAGAATCATCATTAATTCGTCATATTTGCTACTAAAATTATATAATTTATTTTATTTCTTAACCAATATTCCTTCTATAAGTGAAGTCACATTATTTGTTCATGAATACATGCCAATGTGAAAACCTCCAATAAAAATTACAAAAAGATCAGAGTTTAAGAGCTCTAACCAACTACTCTACTGAACCCATTGCTACCATTGATTATGGTTTGAATTAGCCACTCCTTTGATTCAATATTTATTGATAAGTAATCTGGAATGGCTTCTCTTTTCTGATTTCTTCTTAGCATATCTACAAGTTTATCGTCTTTTTCATTACTATTACAATTCACGAACAAAATGATATTATCTGTAACATTTATACCCTCATAGTCTCTTAACTCACCCAATAATCTAAAAATATTTTCTATTACAACTAGGCGCTGTTTTTTTGACAGTGTATTTTTTAATAGATCTGAATAATCCGAAATTGATGATGGAAAAATGTAACTGACATGAGCCGCACCAAGGCAGGAAAAGGCAAAATTCAAAAAATTATCTAATTGGGATGAACCTAGTACTATTATGGTATAATCACGGAGAATATTGGATCTATTTGAACACTGTTGGTTTAGTGAATATCCTTTTAGATAATTTCTTGTAAATTCAAATATGTTATTTGATATTATTACACCCAGCCTCTGGTCAGCTTCCGCCAGTCTCAAGCTCTCACCAGAGGGTAAAAGATAATTCCATAGTTGATTTATTGATGCATGAGATATAGACCCTACATCCTCAATGAATTTCCAGTGTATGGTGGGCCAGCCAAGGGCTAAGCATTCCAGGTACTTAAGGCTTCGTAAATGCCTTCGAGAAACCACACAAGCAAATGAACGCGTAAAGATGGGTGAATCATCTTTTGGTATTAATTCAGGCTGTATATTTTTCACAGTTATACCATATTTCTCTCTTATAATAGTATCATCAAATCTATTCTGGGCGCAATATTCAAAAACGCTCGAGAATCCCTCCTCAAGAACGAGTCCCCCAAGTTGTTCAATACGTTCTGTAAGTTCAGTAGAATTATCAGCTAAACTACTGAATACAAACAAAGCCTCGTTGTAGTTGTCATAATCATCATTTATCGTACACTCGGGCATTGAAGTATTGAATGATATATTGATCGGCACAATAGGTGAACTCCTTTGATCTTCTTTCGCTGTTTCGGATTTTAGCTTTGCTGGTGTTGAGCTCTCTATATATATAGCATTTTTGTTATTCTTGCGAGGTGATGTTCGACTAGAGCGCTTCCCACTACGTGAAGGTGTAGAAAGATCATTCCCTGGTTCAAGAGAGGGTGGATGACTAACTACGTGTATTTTGCTTCTTTTCATCCATTGCTCTATGGACATACATATGTCAGATATTGGCATCTCAAATACTTCCAATCCGAGCTTACCATTACCCGACAGTCTTTTCAAAAGCACATGGTCAAAACCTCTGACACATCGAAAGTCTTTACTGTTCTCAGATAGACATTTTAATGCAATAATCTCCCCTGTATATCCACCACAATCAACATGATCACCTATTAATAAATTCAAATAATAGACATCTCCAATGTTTACTTCAACTGTACCGGTTTTATGCCGAATTTGCGCTTTATTTCTTATGTAGTCAATTGATTCTATTCGACCTGGGTAAAACTTTAAGTTCGCATCATATTGATACCATACTGCATCTTCAAATATTATATCTTTGGGTTCTAGAGTACCCAAGTTTTGTACATTATCATTCTGAAGTTTTAACTTTTTAATCCATTCTTGTTTATACAGATTGTTAGAATTGATCTTATCTGGTTTGGCTAGACCTTCCTTTTCCGAGATCTTAGCTCGTTTGTTGCAAGGCGACTCATGATCGTTCGCATCATCTTCTGAAGAAGTTGCTAAAATATTTGCCGTCGCCCTTATCTGCTCAGTTTTGGATGATATATCTTGAGAGAAATTTCTTGTAGAATGATGTTGACTAATAGAATCATCCAATTCAGCCTCTTCCTCAATCTCTGGCAGTTCTTGGGTTTGTTCTCCATCACTTATAATATGCGACTCTTTGTCCTCTATTAGTTGGGTATCCCCATAAGTTTGCTCATAATCCTTGTTAGCAGCACTAATGACTTGCAGATAAACCTTCTGGTTATATGAAGAGTACTGAGTATCCAGATGCTGATCATTTTGACTTGATGTGATCTTAGTTCGAGGAACTTTCGATTTCGAAGGAGAGCTTGTACGTGGAACCTCTATAACGTTGTCATGTGATAAGAGTACGGAATTTAATGGTGTTGTTACATCTATGACAGATTGCGACGACATACCTGACTCATACCCAGTCTTGTAAACTTCTGGGGTTTTAGAGTCCAAAGAATTCTGTGAATTACTTGTAACGCCATTTTCCTTTATTAAACTAGTATCATGTTGTGTTGTATTGTCAATCAACTCTGTTGATTGTGTCTCATTTTGACTACCCTGTATCCGCTGTGTGGCTGCTGCACTATTTGCTTCATTCTTATCGCTAATCCGAAATATGAATCTGCCATCTGATATAGTATTATATTGAGAGTGTTCATCAACTGCTGTAGTTTTTCCATTATTGGAGTTTTCGTTGTTGTTATCACTACGATGGCTACCAATGTGGCTAACTTCTTCAGCACCCAGTTGGGATGCATGATATGGATTAGCGGTCCCGTCTCTAAATGGAGAGGAGTTATTCAGAAACGGCTCACCAATTGGCAAAACGATCTCTTTCAAACCAGTACTCAATCTAGAATCATCAATAACAGTTTCTGTAGTGTCTTCAATGGCTGTTACATCATTTAATAAGTTTTTCTTTGCTGTGCTAGCTTTTGAGGGAGATAAATCTTCATGTATGACCATTCTTTGACTTATAGGTGTATCATCAGAATCAGAGTATTCAGAAGTTTCTAGTATTTTGTTCCTTCTTGGTGTTCTTTTATTCTTAAAGAAGTTGGCTATTTTCTCCAGATCAGGCGTTCTTTGATTGGATGCTTTCTTTAGTCCCAGTGGACTATACCTTTCATTGTCAACTATTATTTCGGCACTGCCATTACGCACTGGTGTTTTGAAAGTATCTATTGATTTCTTAGTTGATGTTACCGATCCGCTAAGCTGACCATTTCTGCCTTTAGAACTATCGAATATGTCATTTGTATTCATATATTTGATAGGATTAGATGAGTTGGAAATTATGCTGCTGCTTCCAAATCTATTGCAGTTACCCGTAGATGAATCTGAAATTTCATTAGCTTCCGGTTTTGTTATTATAGCATGTTGCAATGGTCTATCCTTGCCTATATTTTCTTTTTTAGACATACCACTCTAGATTGAAAATTTCTACCTGACATTTAGTGATTATACAGTTTACTTATTGAATTTGATATCTTATGATATGAAGCACCGCCAACTCATAGAATGCATAACAGAAATACAAATTTATGACCGAAATCATAAATTGCCTAGCAATGTTGCTATTTGAGGACTATTGTTTTCTGCACATCTTATCCATTGAAGCATTTATGAGTGGAAACGATCCAGTCATCGTACTTAGAAACTAATAGATGTATAGCATCATGTAAAGAAGAATGATCTGCTTACCTAAATCAATGTTATCCAAATAGAAAACAACATTGTTTGAGTTATACATAGAACTACAATTAATGAGATTAATGTGTGTTTTGCTATCCAGGAATGGACCATTTTAGAATCAAACACAATATTCCAATTTCTCGACTACAAATTGCAGACAATAGAGAATATATTATGATACCGGTTAAAGACTAATTATTGCTTTAAGGAATTGACGACATCGTAGACTTGCTTTGCTCAGAGTTTAATCTTGTCTCCAAGTCACGCAATTTTCTTTCATAATCAAGTAGCAATTGATCTTTTTCATCTATTAATTTGTTTGGTGATAACTTTGAGGAGTTATCACTCTGTTTAAAATGTAACCCGACAATTCTATGCATTGAATGGTGTATATCTTGTTGAATACTATTGCTTTCAACAATAGCTGATCGCCTTTCTAACAGTTTTCTAGCTCTGAAAGTCTCATATAGCACATTTTGCGTGAAATTTCTCAATTCCTGGACATGTGAGCCAAATAATATCCCCTTCAAATAAGCAAATTCAGAATTTGAAAAGTCTTCTACAATTAATTCACCCCAGCTATATTTCCTTATATGTAGCGTTTCAGCTGTCCATGGATGTACGTATTTAAGCTTACTACAAGTAGTTGCAAATGGAACCATTTCATTTATATTCTGTGAACGAGTATATTTGTCAAATGGATGCATATCATTACAAGAGAAGACATCACCTATTCTGTCATTCCCAAAATCATATATTTCTATATTATTATCCCTTAGCTGTCTCTTAATTATTTCTTTATTCGATACTAGTTCTGGCTGACTCAAAATATCAGCTTTTGTTAAAATTGGAATAATATTGACCTGCTTTTGAATTTTCTTTAAAACTTCAATATCAAAATCATTTAATCCTCTCATATTTGGCTTGATGAAATAGAGACACGCATGCGGTCTAGTATCTTCTATAATCCCGGTTCTATGTATTTTCTCTTCTTCAGCCAAATAATTCTCGAATTGGGTGTTAAGGTATGCTGAAATTGTCGCCGAAGTCCCAGAATTATCAAAATTATCACCAAATCCTTCGATAATAACTAAATCAAGTATCATAGGTGCGTTTATATGTGAACTGAGATCTAAATGTTTCTTTATGATTTTTAATTTCTGTGCTATATGTGATCTTCTGGGATCACAGACTTCAACCGCTTGCGACTGCGTATAATCAGGATAGTTACAAAGATTTGCCAAAAAAGTCGATCTCCCTGATCCTCTTTCTCCTAGGATAAGTAAACAAAGATGTTCAGGTTTTTTTGCATTCTTTTTTTGTCTTAGCTGAATAGCATCTATGGTATGAGTACTTATTGGTCTGGGGAAGCGCGCAGCTGACCCAACACCATGTATAGTCGTCATTTAGGGATTAAGTATATAGTCATTTCATCCCTCTTAGATTTTACAATCAAAATAAAATATACTATCGAGCATGCTCCCTTAATGTGAAACCTTTTTGCAACTTCTCTACTATAAATAAATGAGAAATCCCTATTATGACACAAAATAAAAATAATGTGGAAAATATAATGTTTAAATAAACTTCTAACAATATTTTCCGATGTCGAAATTTTTACAAGAACACTAGAGAATTTTGATTAAAATGGCAATTTGATTCAATGATGATTTAAGTCTATTTTATCATCATTATCGTTATAATCATTATTGTTTATTATTAGTTCTATTATTATTTCTATTATTTTACTTAAAACTTGATTAATTTATTAACATGGTCATTAATTTATTGTCTTATAATACTGATTGAAGACTCTATTAGTTGCGAGTTCGTTATAATTTTATTCCATTTTAACTGGGTAAAGTTTGATACACGATATAGTAACGTAATATTCTTGCAGCAATGTTTGTCTTCCAAATATCTTTGAAGGAATTATAACAATACCTGCTCAATTCCCTACTTCTTCGCCATCATCAATTTTTTGATAACTAATTTTATTATCCGAAGTTATAATCATCTTTAGTTGACTTCTTTTATGCTTCTGTCTTTGCTGATGAGTCGATTCCAGGCATTGGCTTCTTTCTTTAACATTTGCAGAGTTCTTCAAAAGTTCCAGATCCTTTGAAGTGGCCTTTGATTCTAAAAATTTAGGTGATGCACTTCCTTCAAGCCTTTCTACTTCTTGGATATAACCATCTGATATTTTTCTAGTTTCAATTCCATCTTTTAACTGGAGCTCCGGCACAAAATCAAACATAGATTTGGAGTTTGACAAGCCGCCATATGACTTCACTTTCTTATCATTATTAATCGGCTGATTGATATGAACGGTTTTTCGTATATTTTTTTTGGGACTGATTTCATTATTTTCTTTGAATAACAGTTTCTCGAATAAAGCTGCTTTGTCACGCACATGCTTTGAGTTTCGAAGCCTATCTAGGGAATCCGAAGAGGACGACAAAGAACTAGAACCAGTTGAAACTGTATCAGTATTCAACACTCCCTTGAACGGACTACTTGGCTCATCGTGAGCTTTCCACTCATTTTCCCCAAGTATTGGTTTTCCTGAAAATATTGAATCATCGGATGAGCGCGATTTATCAGATGTAGACGGAGACAACTCGCCAATGGTATACGTTTGATGTACTCTATCCTTTGTAGTGTGACTTCTGTCTACCATATTTTCGTCCTGAGAATCAACAACCGCTTTTATCCCTTGCAATATTGACTGATAAGTTAGCGCATCTCTATTACTGATGATATCGGTAAAGTTTCTCTTATCACTACTTATGCCATTATTGTTCTTGGTAATAATGATGTTTCCACTGCCGTCCACTTCGTCTATTCTTGAATGACTATAAGACCTTGTCTTTTTCCTATGTGGCTCTTCGTTCAAATTGAACTTGTTTTGGATATGTCTCAATGACTCAATGACAGAAACGTTATGTCTTGTAGTCATAGTCAGCAGAAAATTCCTCTTCTGGTCTAATATATCGAAAACATCTGTTACAAGTCTCCTTGTCCACCAGTTCGCACCATTAGAACCCTTGACTTTATTCCTGTAAATCAAATTCTCATTCGACAATGTCCGCAACATGCTGCAGGTACAGCTAACTGTCATTAAATCATGTGCCTCCAGATTCGAAAGGATATTAAATAGAATATTCAACGGCAGGTCGGTAAGGCTGCTGGGCCTCATGTACTGCAAGATATCCTCATCCATAAGCTCGAAATACTGTTAACGATGTTTGTACAATCTTCGGGGCCAAACGAAATGCAACACTAGCTAAAAAAAAATTCCAAACAGAAAAATAGGTATAGATACCGATCACTTTCCTTTCAAACTAAGTTATGCCGATACACTTCGGCTTATCCAACAGTGTTTATCTATTAACTTACTATTATCTAAGTTTGTGGTCTTTTGACGTTTGTTTGTTTGTTTTTGTCACTTTGCCATTTCCCGAGGGCATCGGGCTTTCGAAAAAGGTGAAACTTGCCATTATGTATAAGACTTACGGGCTCACAATGCAATTATATTATGTGAGGCAAGGAACTTATGAGAGATTGGCATTCAAGAAGTTGATCTCAGTGGGAAATAGTGTACTCGTAGTAGAAAATAATGAGAGTTGGTTGTTTGCTAAGTGCGTTGATCGTGCTTTCTCATGCAAATGCTAGCGTCGACGTTATTGGTGTTCCTAAGGATTTACAAAGTGCTTATAAGGCTGACGGTAAAGGTAAATGGAGATGTCTTAACGATAGCTCTATTGAGATAGACTTTTCACGTGTTAATGACGGAGTATGTGATTGCCCCGACGGATCAGATGAGCCCAGCACTGGTGCCTGTGGAGAATTGACAGAGTTTTATTGCCAAAATGAAGGTTTTATCCCAAGATACATCTCTGGAAGTAAAGTCGGGGATGGTATTTGCGATTGTTGCGATTGTTCTGATGAGGTCAATACTCCACAAACTAGTTACCGTGGCAGAACTTGCCAGGAATTAAAGAAGCAATATGAAGATATTTTGCAGCAAGAACGTCTAAATTACGAGCAAGGGCTGAAGGCATTGAGCCAAAAATTTGAGATTAAAAAGATCGATAGCAAGGAAAAGCAATTGAAGAATATCGAAGATCTTGACAAACAATTAAGTAAAACAAAGGATAAGTTACAAAAATCAAAAGCAAGATACGAGAAGGAGAAGCAATTCTATGTGGAAAAAGTCAAACTAAATGACCCAATTGCCTTCGAGTTGCAAAAGATTGATATGAATGAACTTACAGCTGATCTGAACTCAACATTTGCAACTGTTATTCAAGCAGCTTCTGCTTTCCAAGATATCACAAAGATTCTGGACGATTTATCCATTGGTTATACCAGATCATTGAATGATAAAGTTGTCAATGAGAATGTGAAAAAATATGATGCCATGATTAATAGCAAGGAATTCGATAGAGCAACGATTAGTAGTAAAGTCGAAACTGAATTACATGAACAATTACTGGACTACTTTGTCAAAGAGATCCCTAGACTGGTGTATGATAAGAAAAGTGATGAAACCAATCCTGAGTATGTTATCAGGAAAGCTGGATTTGTGAAGGCTCTGGTTTCAGGGAAGACATCTTACAGTAACGAAATTGTCAACAAGGGAGTGCGTAAGTTTATTAAAATCATGGACACGGTAGCAAGCAACTATAACGTTAATTTTCAGGATCGGAAAGTGATTGAAGCTGCAGCTGCGTACCATGATTTCCTGGGTAAGTATGAGAACCTCTTGAATGGGAACACAAAGTTCACAGTCCCCGATAAACTTATCGAGAATATAGATACAATTATCAAGATTGTGGAGACGCATGCTAAGGATATCCTGTCGGGCAATCTTCACATTGAAGGTGGAGAATCTGGTCCATCTGAATCAAGTTTGGAAGAGCTGAAGCAATTGAGGAAACAGCTCAAGTCGCATGAGAAACAATTGCATAGTTTAGAAGAGAAAGTCAAGGGATTAGAACTAGAAAAACAGCAATCCGTTTTGGCACGTGAAAATGCTACATTATTAGCATTTCAGAACATTCTCGAGCAATTGAACGCCCATAAAAGTGGTTGTGTTTCAAGCAAGGTCAATGAGTACAGCTATGAGATATGTATCGAGCGTGACTTGAATGGAGAGTTAACTGGGATGCTAACCCAGCGCTCCTTGAATGATCCCATGCGTGTGGTTCGTATAGGTAGCTTTACTGGGTTCAATACCTTAAACGAGCACGAATCTCAGGCCAAGCACCAGAGCCACCTGTCCGCGAAGTATCCTGATCTGGACGTGAGACATCTCCGCAACGAAAGACTCAAAATGGTGAATGGCTCGATCGAGGACGAATTCGAGTACCTGTACGGTGACGAGCTCGACAACATGGACCTCCCCATCGTGCTCGGATTTACGCGCGGTGAGAAGTGCTGGAACGGACCCAGTCGTGCCGCCGAAGTATCGCTCAGATGTGCTCCAGAGTTCAACATCGAGGCTGTCACTGAGCCCACCAAGTGCTACTACAATATTGTGCTTGCGGGACCACTGGGCTGTGTCCCTCGTACTTAGACGTAATTTAATTATATTTTCCTATTTACCACAAGCATATAGTAATCAAGCATGTTTACGAACAATCTTCAGTATCGGTCGTTTAAGCACATGGTGACTCAGTTGGCTTGCCATCAACTGCAAAAAGCCTCATCCGCCATCCCAGACCAATTCACTTAAGGCCAATTGATGCCTTCCAGTGCCCATCACAACGAAACGCGAAAAAATGAGAGTAATCGCGGGACAGAGAACTCTTCGAATCTTCCGAGAATGTGGCTTGAAATGGGTCTATCCACTGTATATCAGCCCTGTAAAAAATGAAAAATTGCTAAATGCTAAATGATCACAGACATACACGCAGCAAACCAATACCAGGGCTTCCCGTTCCTATTAGAGATATGTATAGCACCGCTTTGGGCGGTGTTATAATGCTTGGTGTTAGCCCAATGGAAAGTAGCGCACAGCAGTAGAAGCAAAAGCACGACGGACCACACAGGAGAAGGGAGTAAGGGGGTCTACGAGTGTATCTGTGTATCATTGGCTGGTACTGAGAACCCGTGGGGAATCAGCTTTCAGGAGAAAATGCGATACTATTCTCTCTTGTTAAGCTCTACTCCGTTTCTCCGGAGTACAGAGCTTGGAAAGGGAGTGCCTCTGCCCTGAGTCGCAGTGGACCGCAGTGAACGCAGTGGATCCAGTGGATTCTCTGCAGCATAGTAAATGTTATAGATAGGAGAAACAGCCGTACCGACTGCTCTTTGTTGAGCCTTCCAATTCCTAATCCACCCTCGTCGCCCCCTTTTCTTCTAGGACCCGAGAAGAAATACCGCAAAGGAGTCTCCAGTATTTGCAGGAAGCCCTTGCCATGAGATGCCCAGAGATCCAAGCAGGGGATAGCAATCAAATTAAGAGAAAATCATTTTCCTGATCAAGAGATGCTCTCAGTGTAAGCCGCACAGCCAAAATGGAAAAGGAAGCTTCGAAATTCTTTGTAATTGCGAGATATTTTTTGGGATCCCAACAGAATAGCCGAATTGCTCAGAACATTACGCACAAATATAGGGGAAAAGGGAATATCACAGAACAAGATTCTGCTTCGATCGAATGCATAGAAACAATCGAAACCTGCAGAGCTGAGAGAAGACGTTGAGCAACTGGAAGCCGGCTTAGCTCCTTTTCTGTGCGAGGGGTTCACTGGGATCATCTTTACGAAGGTGTCCCATGTAAACAAAGAGTAAAGCACCACAGAAGGCCCGGAAGCCGGAACTCCCTAGTACGAGGCCGATATATTGATTCTCGGTTCACTACGCGTTATTGTTTTTGATTGCCACGAGCAAGCAGAAATCCGATGAGCTTGGTCCCCAGGTCCATGGCAAAAAAAAAAAGTATATAAGAGCCAGAACTGCTTTTGCTTTGGAACGGTATCTTCACATGAAGGTAAGTACGGCATGTTTGACTCGAAGAAGAATAAGACCAAGTTTGCACACGTGAGGGAGGTACAAGTTGAGGATCCGCTGGTGAAGGACCAAGAGGACAGGAGAGGCAATGACGATGCGTTCACGGTTATCAATGATGTGAGCCAGCTGGAGTGGTTTTTCAACCCTAGCGACAATGGTGGGGCTAAAAACAAGAAGAAGAAGAGCCACGGTCTGTTGAAGGCGATGAAGCAGAGTGTGGAGACCAAAGTGGAGACCCAGACCTTGTACTTCTCTGATTACAAGAGCAAGAGGTGTGGGTTTGTGCAACTACTTTACTCTAGTGTTCTTGGTGGGTTGTATAAGGGGTTCCAACTGAACTTTAAAGTGTTTAGTTGTGTTGATGAGGAAGTCAAGTGCGATGTGTGGGAGAGTTTTAAACTGGACGAAGTTAGTGCCTTTGAGCCCTTGAAATTTGTTTCCAAGAATGTCAGTTTTGAATTCAAGGAGATCGAGTTCAAGGACAATATCTACGATAAATTTGCAACTCTACATATCCGTGCCGATATACCACAACAGGACAATAACGTTAAGGATCTGAAACTTGAAATGGATGTAAGCCTCTTGCCCGGTTTTATGATCAACCCAGACGGTTGTAATTACTATTTGGACAAGGCGGTGGCCCTGGACAAGTTATATTCCGAGGAATCTAACAAGATGATCAGACATGTCTTTATTCCAAAGGGTGTTGCCGACGGTAAGATTACTTACAAGAAGTTAAACAGCAAGAGTGGTAAATACGATGACTTTAGCATTCTGTTGACTAACTCGCCAATAGTTTACATCGATGCAGTTCAAGGTTTGCAACCTAACAAAGCGGCATCCAGATGGAACTTTTTATGTTTCCAAAGCGAGCACCATTCTGTGCTGTGCATGGAATTTACCACTACTTCGGAACACGGTAACAAAACCATGACGATATGGTCGACATCAGAGGACGGCAAACTGAAAACAATTGGCTCTAGTCTTGACAAGCACAAAGTTAAATTCAACAAGACCCACAAGGACAAAGAGAACGGGTGGGACTACCCAACCAGCATTCAGTTTCCAGCAGACTTCCATGAGGACCATCTGCGGTTGATCAACAGATATGACGTGCTGGGCGAGTTGCCAGGTGTTGTGAAGTCAGTAGCACAAAACATCGCACACATCAAGCCTTACATCTACCAGTACTGCCAAGAGTCCACTTACAAGAACGAGAAAGGTGTCTCCATCGTCGAGAGCACGTTCATCAGTTGAATTGAAACTCAACACAATACAGAAATCGGTCTGTATCTTTATTATTATATTTTTTAATCCCCCCCCTCCAATTCTTAATCTCATATGCTACATAATCTTAATAATAATCCTAATAATTTTACTAATTTTAATAATCTTATTAATCTTATCAATTTCAATAGTTCTATAACAAATGACGTCGAGCACCAGGCAAAGGCATTCAATCGCTATAGTGACGGTAAGCTGCAATGAAGTAGTGCCAATACTGTTAAGCTACAAGTTGAAAAGAAAACTTACCTGGCACCAAAGACAGTTGGTTTCGACAGATACCAAAGTACAGAGTTGGCAGCGCTCAGCATGTTCACCCTTGGTATCTGGAGCCATTACACAGCTATGTTCTTGTTAACGCCTACATTGCAGCAACATAACACTATAGAAGAATCTATCAATTTACTGGTGATCCCGATCAGATTCGCCACTTTGTGTTTTCTTTCTTTTTCCCCTTGGTAAGTCCCTCGCACTTTGCCTAGCTTCGCACTCTCGCTACTTGTGTATCTTTGGTGAACCCATCAAATAAAGATCACTTCTGACCATCCGTTCTGGAAAAAACTTTACAATCACAAAGAAAATTGTTTCGAGCAAAAACACAACGAAAAATTTCTGTGACAAAGTATATAAAGATGGACCTTCAGGAACTCCTTTCTTCTGTTGTGGCAATAGGTTACTCACATCAGAGAAAAATCATACAACTACACAGAGAAAAATGTCTTCTAAACGTATTGCCAAGGAACTAAGTGATCTAGGTAGAGATCCACCAACCTCATGTTCTGCTGGTCCAGTTGGTGACGATCTGTACCACTGGCAAGCCTCTATAATGGGTCCTCCAGACTCCCCATACGCCGGTGGTGTTTTCTTCCTGTCTATCCACTTCCCTACAGACTACCCTTTCAAGCCTCCTAAGATCTCCTTCACAACTAAGATCTACCACCCAAATATCAACGCTAACGGTAACATCTGTCTGGATATCCTGAAGGACCAGTGGTCTCCAGCTCTAACACTTTCTAAGGTCCTGCTTTCCATCTGCTCCTTGCTGACAGACGCCAACCCAGACGATCCTTTGGTTCCAGAGATCGCCCACATCTACAAGACTGATAGAGCTAAGTACGAGGCTACCGCCAGAGAGTGGACTAAGAAGTACGCTGTATGAAGATATACGATACCATTTTGTAATTCCTAAGAAAGATCAAATATAAGAAACTCAGGAGACGGCCATGAACCTCCCCCTTTTTTGTCTTTGATCTTTCACTCAAGAATGATAGAAGAGTGCAACAGGGAATAAAAATTAAAAGTACGGTAAAACCAATTATAACAACTAAATAAAAAAAAATGCAAGAACAAAAATAACATTAAATGCTGATCTTTGAAAGACTGGTTTTTTTTACTCTGAACTCTGTTATGTCTTATGAAGACGTTCTAGAGCTGGAAAGGTAATTTATCAGTTTGGATCTATGTACATACACTGCAATTCCAGAACTTTTTTTTTTTAATCTCTCTTTATTATCTTCTATTCTCTTTCATATTATTAATGATTTTATAAAGCTTTTTTTTATTGTTTATCTTTGATACACACAAATATTAGAGGTACCGACTCTATTCTAAATGGAGAGGGTGTCTCTTATAGTGAAAGAGAAAACTAGAAATAAGGGTATGTTTGCCTTTGTGTACAATGCATCTGTATATCCTGCTGTTATACTTTGCATATTATTGATAATACATTTTACATAAAAACAAAATGTATAAAGCAAGTGATATTGTCATTTATAATCAACATGCGACTACAATACTATTAATTTATCTTTCTACATTGCAATCAAAAACTTTTCCTTACTTGAATCTGTTCGATAAATAATTTTCTATACTCATACATATTTGAAATATGTAGTACTTATACTCTACAATGGTTTCCTACGGTATGACATAAGCATATTGAATGTTGAATTGTTGAATACAGATTTGCTTAGATGCTATAAAGTCTATTCACGGGTGCAAACGGTTATAACAATAGCCTTCATTTTAAATTTAATAAGACCGTTGTTAAACAGAATACACGATGATTTCTCTTTAATATGTGTCCTGTCATCATCATTCGATAGAATGAGAAATTGAAAAAAAAATCTCCGCGACGGGGAATTGAACCCCGATCTGGCACGCGACAAGCGCCCATTCTGACCATTAAACTATCGCGGATTAATGATTTGATGTTTATAACTTTATAAGTCTTCTACTTTGTTCTATTGAATAGGCAACTTTGTTACCCGCACAAAAAGAGTTCTTTAGTGTTTAGCTGCAGAGGAATCTGTGCACTGTAGGTGCTTCATGTGCACAACGGAAAATTAACTGCGTTAAGGGTCCAGTATATACTTGACGCAAGCTCATCGCATCGAATTGTTCTGATATATTTGGCTAAATGACAGAACAAGCTATTTTTTTGGTAAATGCCAAATGAATCAGCTATTGGATAAACATAATATCAAAGTAGTATGACATCCTCAAAAGAGTTGCTGGTTAAGGAAGATATTCACTCAATTGATAAGTTACCTAAGATTGAGAATTATAAGGCACCTAAGTATCCAGTTGTACTGTGTCATGGGCTGTCAGGGTTTGATAAGTTGATTCTCATTCCATCTGTGTTTAGGCTAACTAAAATGATAAGCAGTAGCATTAACCTGAACAACTCGGATCATTTCCTGGAAATTGATGACGATACCGAAGGTGCAAGTGTGAGGAATAAGGGACTGCTAGAGATAGAGTACTGGATTGGCGTTAAAGAAATACTTGAAAAAAATGGCTGTCAAACAATTACTACAAAAGTGCCAGGTATGGGCAGCATTGAAGAACGAGCACTGGCTTTAAATGCCTCTATTGAACGTGAAGTAAAGAAGCTACAGAAAAAGCAAAAGAAAAATTCATGGTTCTCGAGAAATGAAAAGATAAAGCTAAACCTCTTAGCGCATTCAATGGGTGGCCTAGATTGCCGATACTTAATAGCAAAACTACCGAAAAGAAACTACCAAGTAGCTAGTTTGACGACAATATCAACCCCACATCGGGGCTCAGAAATGGCCGACTATATTACAAAGTTGTTTTTTGATCTGAAACCAAAAAAAGAAAGTGCCCCAAATATTCATTTACCAATATGCTTTTATCAGTTAACAACAACTTATATGCAATACTTCAATGAGAATGTTAGAGATGATCCAAAAGTTAAGTACTTTTCATATGGATCATACTTTAAGCCTAAATGGTATAACGTATTAGCATGGCCTTGGAAAGTCATAGCAAAAGCTACTAATGACGGATTGAATGATGGTCTAGTTACCATAAAAAGCAGTGAATGGGGCGAATATCAAGGTACTCTAAAAAATGTGGATCATCTTGACATTATTAATTGGAAGAACAAATTACAAGATGATTATCTTAAGTATTTTCCAAAAATTGGGTATGAACCAATAAATATCCTAGACTTTTATCTACATGTAACAGATAATTTGGCTAGAAATGGCCTTTAATGACGTTATGACAACTTTAATATATTCTAAAATGAAACAATATTTATCATTAATTGCGATATATGGCATGATAACCATGGTGAATTCTATATTCCTAAGTAAATAGTTAAATTGTAAAAGATTTACAACTCATCATCAATAACCCCGTTTCTATCAGATTCGACAACTTCTTCATCCTTAACATCAGATGCTACACCATCGTTATTACCCAACGTTTCTGAGTTTAAAATTTTGGTTTCAAGAATTTCCTCAGAATTAATGGACTTCTTTTCTTTGGATTGGGAGAAGGTGTGTTCTTTTGCAGAATTTAACCTCTGTTGATCATTTCTATAGTTAGGATCGACGGAAGCCTCTGACTGATCATATGCATTACTATTGATAATTTCTCTAGCTTCATTTTCGACAGCAATTCTATCACTATTATCATTTAGAGTCGATCGGCCAGATGAATTATCGATATTTGATCCTAATGCCTTTTTAGAATTGCCTCTTAGTTCGCTGCCAATTTCATCAACACCAGGTTCTTTTTGCCCCATACCGGATCGTGATAATTTGTCATTAGCAGATGATTGACTGGATTGTGGTGGTGTGTCAGTATCCCCCTTTTGTGTATTAGCCAACTGTTTCTGATTAGTATTTTCTTCCTTTCTTTCAGATTTACTAATCGTTCCATGTTGTTCATTATTATGTGCAGAAAACGGAACTTGAGCATTATTTTCTTCTCCCTGTTTTTCATTTTCTTTAAAATATTCTTCCTTATCTCGGGAGCGGATAATTGTTTTAGTTACTGTTTTTGCCTATTTATTCTTCTCAGAAACTGGTGTAGATTCTGACGCTTTTGTGACCTTCGTTTTTGAAGCTTCAATTGGTGATCCTTGTGTAATTTTATTGTCCTCTATCACACCCGACAGTTTTCCAGCAGCAACTAACTTCTCGAGCAATTCTTGAGCATTTTCTTTGCTTATATCGTCAACGTTTATTATTGAACCACCAGCAAGCATCATATTATCATTGGTCAGGGAACCAAACCTAGATTTGCTATTTTTCGTTCTATCTGAACCTCTAAAATACCACTGAAAGTTATTAGGACCAGTAAAATTAATAGATTTGTCTATAATTAAGGTAGCCTCCATATTAACATCAACATCCAATCTTAACCTATTCAAGTAGTTACCATGCATGTCAACGATGTCACCGATCCACTGGTAAGAATCGTGTACATCAAAAGGTTTTCCATCAGGTGGAGATAACAATCCCAAACCTAGCATTTTATTCATCACATCGATAAACTTTTTGTAAATCTCCATTGGGAATGGGTCCATCTCCAATCCATCCTCAGTTGCATTCCCTGTGTACATTAACAAAGCCCTACCAACGTTAGAATTATTCATTGGTAGAAGGAAATAAACTTGATTTGCAACAAAAGAAACATCATAGTTGGAAACAATATCAACAATGTTATGTTTATCAGGAACATCATTGGACATATGGCAAATAATTGGAACAGCATTCTTCTTATCTTGGTTCTTTGAGAGAAGTTCCAACTGGCATAGATCTGGGACTATTACTTGAGCTTCATAGTGACAGATTTTCGTTTCTCTTGTCCATTGCAACGTCCCTGGTCTCATAACGTTACCACATGTATACTGTATTTCGATTGCTCTAGGCGTACCCGTTACATCACATATATCACCGGATTCAATAATCTCACTAATGTAATAACCGTAATCATCATAAAGAAGTTGAAATTCTCTATTTTCTATTTGTTTGCTGGATCTTCCCAGGGTGTAAGTCAGTTTATCATTAGGGTCTGGAGCAACTCCATGGTATTGAGTGAAGTCACCACTTCCACAATATCGGTACGTCCAAAATCCGTTTTGACTAACTAAGCATTGATTTTTTAGGCTGGCGTCAATAATGTGTGCGCCCATATCTAAGGTATCAATTAGTTTCTGCTTGTATTCAGGATCATTCACAGACTGGACATTCTGTTCATGCAATCTGGTCATATTCGGAAGGAAACATTTCGTGTCGGGACCCAAATCAAATAACTCACCTGACTCCAATGCAGTCTTGTTCTTCATCACTAGTGTATCCCAGAGGGATTCGTTTGCATACGTTATTTGAAATTTATCCGAAGTAGTAGGGTCATCTATCGGCATCATAATAGCCCTTGCAGCCCCCAGCAAGGAAGCAAAAGCAACAACCAACATACTTCTCCACTCTGGCTGTATTCTAATTTACTTCTTCTGTCCCTGATTGGTCCTGTATTGGTCTTATCAAGCCCAGATATTTACTTACTTTTAAGTGGTCTGAGAGTGCTTATTATCGAAATGTTGGAATCACCCACAACGTTCCCTTTTTTTTTGCCTGACTGCCTGAGCAAATTCAATGAATCCACCTCTATTTTAGCAGTAACAATAATAATCTGGTGGTGCCTAATCATACTAACTGAAACATAATCAGAAGACAATAGTGGTTGTGATGTATTTTTTAGTTTATATGTTGGTCTTGTTGGGCCTTGTTAATTCCGAGAAATTGAGCCTTTTTGCAAGCAATCGTGACAATGGGAAGAGAGTGAGTCTAGGTGAGATTACAGTAGATGAAAAAGCACACAATATAACGGGTACTACTCTTGATGCGTCATCTTTAGTAGGTACTTATTGTTTTGGTGCTGAAGGTGAATCATACAGCAATGACTGTTTTTGCTACTTGAAAGTAGACGGTAAGAAGCACAATTATACGTTAATGGTTGATGTCAACGATGACATAGTGGAATCATTAACATGGATGATGAACGATTATTCAAACGGTACTACTGCAGAAGTTAGATTACCAGTTCATGCACCACAACCCCCTCCAATCAAACTGAAGAAGACTACAAAGACATACGCCGAGAAGAAAGCTGAGAGTAAGCTTGATGCAGCCAAGAAAAAGGGTAAAGAAGAAGAAGATAACGAAGAGGAAGATCAAAGAACATTCTTTGAAAAGAACTGGAAGAAGATGTTAATTGGTTTCCTAATATATAACCTAATTGCCGGTTTTTCCAAAAGTCAGCAGCAACAAGGGCAGCAGCAGCAACAGTAGTAATATTGATGTCCATCAGACTTACTAATTAGTATTATAGAGACAATATAGTAACGCGAAAGCAATACCAATACTTTATAGCACATTGCATATTTGTTAATTTTAAATATCATCTAGAACCAAACGGCTTGAGTGATAATCGTCACATATGGCACATTAACTCAATGTGACCATAAAGAATTATGATCTGCAATGAGATGGATAAAGGGTCCGCATTTGCAAGCAATATTCCCGAAGGGCCATACCTCCTAATTGATATATCTTCTTTGCTTTAAAGTCAACTGTTTGACTTATAGTATTTAAATCATTTCACCCTTTCTTCCCATAACTATAGACAGGTAAGTTCTAGCAACAACTATACTCTACTCAAACAATGGACAAATTTAAGTTAAGTTCATTTGGGAAGCATGTTGTGAATAATATCAATCCTGCCAACTATGTGAATCATACATCCAATAATAATAATAATAATAATGAAAACTTACATGATTTTAATGATGCTGAGAAATTCTTCGATGAACCCAAAAGTGAAATACAGTCTAATCATAGCAATCACTCATTCATTTCTGAAAGGTCTCGACCATCTAGAATCGAACCAAGACGTCCACCTATGACTAGCTTTGAGCTTCATGTTGCCAACAGTCCAAATAATTCATATGCATTGGCAAATGTGGTTGCTGTCTCTCCATCGGATTTCCCTAATAATAGCTACATACTACTAGACAATTTATTTGTGTTCACAACTAGGCATAGCAATGAAATACCACCAAAAACCATTGGTCTTAATGGAAATCAGAGGACGTGGGGTGGTTGGTCTCTTAACCAAAGTGTACAAGTTCGTCCTTTCGATTTGGTAGCTTATACTTCTAAACACTCCTATATTGGAAACATGGATGTTGAGATATCCTTCAGATCAAGAGGTAAAGCCGTTAATACCAAATTCGAGCAAGATGACCTTTCAAGGCATTTTGTTAAAATGTTCGAATCACAGGTATTCTCACCGACTCAGTACCTAATATTTGAATATAAAGGACATATATTTGATGTGAAAATAAAAGGCCTGCAAGCTATTGATATTGGAGATGTCCAACCAAAACCACATGTCTCAACAAAGATAGAAACCAAGAGTATTTTAACAAACCAGAGTCATGTTTCGTTTTATAAAGGTCGTGATGGCTTGGTAAACTTAACTGCAGGATCAAGTTTACAAACCTCAAACCCCAACGCTGTGATTCGACCAGACTTTAAGTTTGAAGACTTAGGTGTTGGTGGTCTAGATAAAGAATTCACTAAAATATTCAGAAGGGCTTTTGCAAGCAGAATTTTCCCACCTGCGGTTATTGAAAAGTTGGGTATATCGCATGTGAAAGGTTTACTATTATTTGGACCTCCTGGTACGGGTAAGACTCTTATTGCAAGAAAAATAGGTACAATGTTAAATGCTAAAGAACCAAAAATTGTTAATGGTCCGGAAATATTAAGTAAATATGTTGGTTCCTCAGAAGAAAATATTCGTAATCTGTTCAAGGATGCTGAAGCTGAATATAGAGCTAAAGGAGAAGAATCGTCCTTACATATTATAATTTTTGATGAGCTGGACTCTGTCTTTAAGCAGAGAGGCTCTCGAGGAGATGGTACTGGTGTTGGAGATAATGTAGTGAATCAACTTTTGGCCAAAATGGACGGTGTGGATCAACTAAATAACATTCTGGTTATTGGTATGACCAACCGTAAAGACCTAATCGATAGTGCGTTGTTGCGTCCTGGTCGTTTTGAAGTTCAAGTTGAGATACATTTACCAGATGAAGAGGGTAGAGTCCAGATATTCGAAATTCAAACTAAGAAAATGAGAGAGAATGGCATGCTGGCGCCTGATGTGAACTTGAAGGAACTAGCTGCTTTGACAAAAAACTTCTCTGGTGCTGAAATTGAGGGTTTAGTCAAGAGTGCAAGTTCATTTGCTATCAATAAGACTGTTAATATAGGTAAAGGTAGTACAAAACTAAATCCCAAAGAACTATCTCAACTAAGGGTTACAAGAGCTGATTTCTTAAATGCATTAGATGAAGTTACTCCAGCATTTGGTGTCAGTGAAGAAGATTTAAAGACCTGCGTTGAAGGTGGTATCATTAATTATTCTGAATCAGTAGACAATATATTAAAGCATGGTGCCAGGTACGTTCGCCAAGTTAAAAAAAGTGATAGATCTAGGTTGGTATCACTGCTGTTGCATGGTAATGCCGGTGCAGGTAAAACAGCCCTTTCGGCTGCAATTGCTTTAAATTCTGGATTTCCTTTTGTGAGAATGATATCTCCCAATGATATTGCTGGTATGTCAGAAGCAGCTAAGATTGCCTACATTGATAATACGTTCCGTGACGCTTATAAATCTCCACTTAATATACTTGTGATTGATTCTATTGAGACGCTTGTGGACTGGGTTCCAATTGGACCCCGTTTCTCTAATAACATTCTTCAAGTCCTGAAAGTTGCGTTGAAACGTAAACCACCCCAGGACAAGAGACTTTTGATTTTGACCACCACATCTTCCTATTCTGTTTTGAGGCAGATGGACATTTTAAGTTGCTTTGATAATGAGATTGGTGTACCTGATGTTGGTAATTTGGACGAACTTAATAACATTATGATCGAGACCGAGTTTTTAGATGATGCAGAGAGAGTTAAAGTGATCAACCAGTTGGCCAGAACACGCCCAGCTATTAACCTTGGAATAAAGAAGATTTTGACAAACATTGAAACGGCAAGACATGACGAAGATCCAGCTAACGAGTTTATAGACCTAATTGTTAACAGCTGAATATGCATTGATACATTTTAGTTAAACATATATATTTTTTAATTTATGCGAATAAATTATAGCACATGAAGTAAAAGAAGATGAAGATATTTACTATTATGGTGTTATATCATGTTGCATGATAATAAATAAATAAATAGAGCAAAAAACATACAAATTAATTATGATCGTATTTATCGAGTTTTTATATATATAGCCGTATTATACTAAATTAGAAGGCAGCTTTTAAAAATACAAATTGTTGGGTATACCTGGTCCAGACAGGCATTGAAATGCAGGTGAGTAATGTTATTAGTTAACTTCTTAAAGCAGAAGGTGATAGTTTGTTAAAAAAGAACAGTTTGGAGTTTCCACTCTATATTAGAGCCAAAGCAACGGCAGCCAAAGCGCCCATTAAGGAAGAGCCTTGGAAGGAGTCGGCAAGACCAGCGGCAGCACCCTTGGATTTCTGCTTGTTAGCGGAAGAAGTGGAAGCAGCAGTGGAGGCAGAGTTTGAGGAGTTTCCGGAGGCAGTAGCGGAGGCTCTTTGAGAAGAAGAGGATTGGGAAGCGGAGGAGGATCTGGAGGTCAAGCTAATGGAAGTGGAAGTGGCACCGTTCTTGCAAACGAAGTTGTCACCTTGGATACCACCCTTGCTTTGCAACTTCTTGAATGGGTCACAGGAGAAGTTACCGGCCTTGGTTTCGATGTCGGCACCACCTCTGACTGACTTCAAGGAGCTCATGTCCAGAGTTGTGAAGTTACCGGTGACGATCAAGGCACCGCCGATGGTTTGGACGTTCTTGAAAGTGCTCAAGTCCTTCAAGTTGGTGTTGTTGGCGACCACAAGGGCACCGCCGATGGTGGACAAGTTAGCGAAGGAGACGGAGGTCAAGTCATCGTTGGAGACAATGCTGAAGGATTGGCCGACGGACTTCAAGTTGTCAACGGACAAAGAGGAGATGGAGTTGTTGATGAAACCCAAGGAGGAGTTGACGGATTCCAACTTCTTGAAAGAGACTTCGTCGACGTCTCTCAAGGTAATGTTGTTAGCCCATAGCAAGTCGTCGAAGGTCAAAGAGGACTGGTCACCGTTGAAAGAGAATTGTAGAGAGTCACTGACTGTCTTGACGCTAGACTTCAAAGAGGTCAAGTATCTGTTGTTGTTGATGTTGAAGACGGCGACTTCTTCCAAGTCGGAGAAACCGTCGATGGACTCCAGAGAGGTGTCTGAGATCAGAATATTGTTAGCGGACTTCAAGTTTGAAGAGAAAGTGGAGATGGCTGGCAAAGTGATCAGGTTGATGGTGTCGACCTCCTCTAGGGAACCGAAAGAAGCAGAGGTCAGGATGGTCAAGCTTTGCAGAGCCAGGGTACCGGTGACCTTCTGCAGGCTGTCGGCAGCCAAATTGTTTAGAGAGGTAGCGTTGTTGACTTTGAAAGAACCGTAGATGGCTTTGACGTTGGCCAGGGCAGCGTTACCTAGAGAACCACTGATGACGACGTCACCGACAATGTTCTCACAGCCGGCCAGCTTGTCCAAGTCGGACTGAGCAGTGGCAGTGGTAGTGGTGAAACTACAGGAAGATGGAACATCTGGGACTGTAGTGTTAGCAGCGGAGGCTACACTGATTAGTGCAGATAACAAAAGATGATTCAATTGCATTTGTATATGTGTATTGTATGTATAGTGTGGAGGATGTGGATGTGGTTTTGGGGTTGTAGTCTGAAGGCTGAAGTCTGAAAGTACCAAGATCACAAGGAAATACCTACCGGTTTATATACCTGAACTGATAAGGCAATATTTTTGGTTTCCTACACTACCCATAGAAATACAGATGGCTTGCTAATTATAGCAGATTATCCTACAGAAGTCCCACACTGCTCTCCTCATGCAATGATTCGGTGAAAAGACCAGCCAATGTAAATATCCTAATCGGGAATAGTGAGTAATGCCTCGAGAGGGCCTTGATTGTTCGTTGTTCTTGTTCGTTGTTCTTGTTGTTTGTTGTTCGTTGTTCGTTGTTGTTCTTGTTGGTTCAGTTTTGCCTAAAAGGTGGGAAGTACAGACTCGGTGTCAAAAAATGGCGGGGCTGCCCCTCTTGCTCTAGGCACCCTCTTCGGCCACAAGTGGCTGGGATTGCAGGGTTCACACCGATCCATCTGTAGCTACTGTATGTGGTGATAGTGGTGATAGTGGTGAAATGTTAATTATGTGGTGATAGTGGTGTAGATAATGATGTTTGTTCCGTAGCACAGTACCTACCCTTTGGGCAATTTTTTGCTTTGGAGGGGGGGGAAGGTGGCACTACACAAGTCACAAATCACAAATCACAAATCACAAATCACAAATCACACACACTCAAACTCACACTTACACTTACACTCACACCTTCTACCAAATAAACGCTTGTATAACAATATATCTCCTATACCACAAAACAGTCCGAGAAAATATTGGAAACAGCGACAGCGACAACACATACAACAAACATAACTGAAAAACCAAGGAAATACATTTGTTATCCAGATGAGTAACTTGAAGAGCACTGCGGCCAGCTTGCTGCTACGACAATACAGGGAGCTTACGGACCCCAAGAAGGCCATACCTTCTTTCCACATCGAGCTGGAGGACGACTCGAACATCTTTGTGTGGAACATCGGAGTGATGGTGCTGAACGAGGACTCCATATACCACGGCGGGTACTTCAAAGCGCAGATGCGGTTCCCGGACGACTTCCCTTTCTCGCCACCTCAGTTCAGGTTCACGCCGGCTATATACCACCCTAACGTCTACAGGGACGGCAGACTGTGCATCTCCATATTGCACCAGAGCGGTGACCCCATGACTGACGAGCCGGACGCCGAGACGTGGTCTCCTGTGCAAACAGTAGAGAGTGTGCTAATCTCCATAGTGTCGCTCCTGGAGGACCCTAACATCTCCTCCCCTGCAAACGTGGACGCAGCAGTTGATTTTAGAAAGAACCCCGAGCAGTATAAACAGCGTGTGAAAATGGAAGTCGAGAGGTCAAAGCAGGATATCCCACCAGGGTTCGAAATGCCAACCTCGGATACCGCCTACCTGTCGCAGCACAAGAACGAAAACCCACACGAACAACACCAGAACCAAAGAGATATCTCAGAAAATTTCTGGTACGATAGTGACTTAGAAGATGATGAAGATGTCGGAAGTCTGATGAACGATGGAGACTCCCTAGGTTACAACGACGACGACGTTTACAACTACCAAAGTTACAGAAACAGAGGCGGCGACGAAGATGAGGATGAGATAGAATTTGAGGACGACGACGAAGATGACAGTATCGATAATGATAGCGTAATGGACAGAAAGCAACCACACAAGGCAGGAGATGAAAGTGAGGATGTAGAAGAAGTAGAGAAGATTGTAAAGAAATAACTTGGTCACTGAAAATGATGATTTCTCTTTCATTTACCATACCAGTTTAGTACGGTTTTAATTTTATTACTATTATTTCTCTCTCCAGTTGCTATATTTTTAGCAAATTTAGTTATTTGAAGAGTTATTTTGAAAGTGTTAATTGTTATGGTGTTTTGAATATGTGCCTTGATCGTCTTTTATAGGCATATGAGACATTATAAGTCTAGTACTAAGAACAGTCTTTGAAGAAACTGAAATTTTGGAATTACTGAAAGCTTAGCATTTGACAGATGAACTAGTCAAAATGTCCATAGAATTTACAATATGATTGCGAGTAAGATGCATTTATTTTATTAGCATTACAATTAATTTCATCGTTGTCACAACAATTATTACTCTAACTTTTGTTTAACCGACGAGTATTGAAAATTACAGATAAAGAGACATGAAAGATTGGCAGCCTTCCTAAATCTTAATTTTACTAATTTTATTACCTTGTTGATCTTTCGTTTCCTATATTCGTTCACTGATCTGTTTTCTCTATTCCCTCTTTTTTTTTCTGAATTTTGATCTCAATCTGTTTTGATCTCAATCCTTTTATCATTTCATTCCTTTCCTTTTATTTTTACCGATCTTATTCTTTTCTTTGTCAGGAATAATTTATCATGTCCCTTATTCATTGCATCCTTTATCTTTTTTATGATTTATTTTATTACTATTTTTTTATATTTTTATTTCAACTGTTCCTTCTAATAGTTTCAAAGCAATTCCTATATACAATACGTTTCTGCCTTCTTAAGAAACGTTTACAAGAACATCTACATATACAAGAACTTCTTTCACAAGTTACAAATATATCGTTAATAACAGTGTATACTATCAAGAGTGCCAGATCTGATAACAGTCCCTCCACTTTTAAATGTCAACTTGAGCCCATGGTTTAGTATTCATAAAAATTATAGTATTGAGAGTATGTATTATTGAAGCAATATATTAATCTCACTTTTAAAATACCGATATTTTGTTCATTTTTTATTGTAATTTGGAATGTTAAAAAAACTCAAAAAAAAAACTAAAACGCTTCAAGTAGACACTCTAACGTATGAAATAGTCATCGTGGTGATCCAGAGTAACTTATATTCCTTTATATTACTATAACTACATAAAACCAGCTATTGTGCAAGAGTATACGCAATATTGAGGATCCGGGTAACCTCACCTTGGGAATCGCGAAAACAGCGATGTCGTTCGACGGTATGTGCTTGGTGAAATGCCCTAAATGCCAGGATCTCCCGAGAGGGCCCAATTGCAAGAAAAACAACAAAAGACTAAAATAACAAGAATTTTTGGTGGTTTCTTGGGATGAACACAATCGTCACAATTTAAAGATCTGAGATCTTGCTAGTTTTAATATCATTAACATTGACCTTCTTCTAGTTGAAGGAGTATTGAGGCAAACTTTAACCGTTACTATTTCTGGGGGGACGAATAGTGAGTAAGAGGCTGAGATCCTAGGATAAGCAGAGTATAGAAGGAACTAAAGTTCGTGCTGGACGGTTGATAATAATAGAGAGAGTAGAGTCTCTTCCGGTAGTTAATAATAAAAAAAAACCTTTGAATTCTATAGAGGAGGTTTTTTTGATCCTTTCTGCATATTTCTGGTCAGTTGATAAAACGCGGTAAGTCAGTTCACGTGGAACGATGGCGTCTAATGAGAATCTGATCTCGCATGCCGGTGGAGTGTATGCTGCGCGTTCGCCTTTGAAAGAGACGGATGCAAATTCAAAGCCTGCTGGTACCCTTACGATAAACAATGAAGAGAGAGATTTGAAGAAGCGGCTGATCGAAACGACTAATGAGAAACTGCAACTTCGAAAGAGAGCTAAGTTGGAAAGAGGCAGGTCTATTGAAGGTGCGGTGCAGGTTACAAAAGGAGTAGCGCTGAGGAATGTTGAGAGTCAAGGAAGAAGTATATCTGGTCAGGGTACCGTTAGTGGTACAGCCTCTAATCAATCTGGGAACAATAACAACAAGGTAGCGCTCGGTGAGTTACTCGAATGGCAGATGAATTGGCGTAATATTATGAGACGAGATTCCAGAATATATTTTGACACTACGGATGAGCCTGATATTACGAAACACGCTAAAAGCAAGCTAGAGAAACGTAAGTTACTTCTGAAATGTGGATTTATGTCATTAGGAGCCCAGATTACCCAGTTTTTTGATACTAGCGTCACAATTGTAATCTCGAGTAGATCTATTGATAATATTACACAACTTAATGAAACAGACATCCTCGCCAGAGCAAAGAAAAGTTACATGAAGGTTTGGGGTTATGATAAGGCAGCAAGATTTTTGAAGAACCTTGATGTCGATCTGGAAAATCTAGAGAAGAACAAACTTCCTACCATTGCATCTCCGTCATTATCAAATTTATTACAAAATGAAAAGCTATTTGGACCTTCTGACCGTGATCCTCGCACTCGGAGAGATGATATTCACTACTTCAAGTATCCGCATATTTACATGTATGATCTATGGCAAACATGGGCACCGATAATAACATTAGAATGGAAACCACAAGAACTAGCAAATCCCAATAATCTTCCATATCCAACATTAAAAATGGGTACTTTTGGTAGATGTCCTTTCATTGGTGACCGTTCTTGCGATGAAAGTTCTTACAAGAGGGTGTTGAAAAGATACAGTCGTGACAAGAGCAACAAAAAATATGCTTTAAAGCTAAGAGGATTATATCAGCATCATGCTGATCCAACAGTATCTATGACTAAGAATCTAATATTCATACCACACCTTTGTTTGGATTCTGCTCAATGCTATGAAAAATGGCAAGAACAACATATGAAAGAGCAATATAGGATCAAGCATAAGGATGGCGAACTACCTATTCAGAAAGATTCAAAAGATGGCACTAATGAAGACAAGGAGTCCGAAATACGACAAAATGAGAAAGAAATATCAATTGGTAAAATTGACAATGACAACGGCGAATCTAAAATTGAGGAAATAGCTGAAAATTCTAAATTAGTTCAAAGGGATTCTGTGTGGAAAGGGATTGTGCCAACTGTAAAATTAGAACAGAGTAAGAGATCACTTCCACAACTTAATAGACAAGAAACTGAAGAGTTTCCGGATGACCTGTGCACTGTGAAAAAATACTCTAGAGATCAGTACGAAATAAAAGCTAGTGGTGTTCATCAATCTAATGATATTGCTACATCTTTTGGTAATGGATTAGGCCCTACAAGAGCTAGTGTGATGAGTAAAAATATGAAAAGCTTGAGTAGATTTGTTGTTGACAAAAAAATTGCAACTCAAACCACGAGTGGAAATAATGTGTCCAGCTCAACTAATCTAAAGCATATGTCGGCTGCCAATGGTAATGCTGCCAAGGTGAGTAACGAAAGCATAATGGAAGTGCAACATAAAGTGAATGATGATACTAGTAAAGAAGTTCAAAAGACTACTATCAATCCTGAAAATAATCTCATTAATGCAGCTCCAGGAAATAATAATAGTAGTAATTTGACCTCACACCTAGTACAAAACAACCAGGTAACATCCAAAAGGCCGTTAATGAAAAATTCCGGTTATTGTGAAAATTGCAGAGTCAAATATGAGTACTTGGATCAGCATGTTGTATCAGAGAAACATCTTTCATTTGCTAATAACGATATTAATTTTGAGGCGATAGATTCGCTGATAGAAAAATTAGGATTCCAATTCTGATTTAGAAAATAGGAAACTTAATAGAATCCTTCCTTATATGGATTAAGCCATGGCCATAGCTAGTACTTCATTATTCGGTATTGTTCGGCATTGTGCGATATTTTCCAGTACTATAATGAGCTTCCAATCCAATAATTAATGGCTGGTGTCCATTACATAGCAAGCATTATTTTATAAATTTTATTAATAGGTTAATATTTCAGTAGCATAAAATTGAGCATCGAGTTCTTAAAGATAGAGAACATTGTTGACGTAGCAATCATGTCCATAATTCTTTTTATGGTTGTACAATGAAATAAATTTGAAACGAAGGACAGTATTTTTTTCATACAGACATGTACATAAAAATGCAAGTAATAAAGATGATTATAATAAAAAGTTAGTGCAAATTAAAAAAAAAAATGAAAATTGACGATAATAATGAAACATCCTGATAAAACAGGTAACAAAGATGCAAAAAATTGTACAGGATTGGAAGAAAATATGACAACAAATTTGCAAATGTTAGCCACGTAAAAATGTCTTTTCCAACATTATATGGAAATCCAATGAAAATATCTCTCTAGCTATGAAATAAAACAAAATTGTGCTGCTAAAATGATTCTCTAAAAAACAAAATAAAAACAAAAAACAATCCGTAATTGAGAAGTAATGTGAATGTTATCATAAGGCAAGCCTTAAGGAGATTTTGTGTTGTGCCTCTTTTGCTGCATTAAACGCACAAAATTATTTACAGTTTTCTTAGAAGGCTTTTTGATTCTGAAATCGTCAAAACCAAAGGTGTAGCTTCTAGCTTTCTTTTCGGCGTCAAATAGTGTATCAAACGAGGGCTGGAAAAAAGTGTTTGAGTTTAATCCATAATAAATTGGTGCAAAATAAGACGAGAGCCCTGTATTACTTTCGTCATCGGAGTTCTCATATTCCTCATCTTGCTGGTAACTGTTCAAATCAGTATGTGATTCATAGACGTTATCTGAAATGTTGTTAACTGAGATGGAATCAATTGCTTCAAAATGTAAATCTGGTGAAGTGAATTGTTCGAACTCATCCGACTCTGACTTCTTGTGGTATTTCATGGTACTTTTATCGCACCTACTCAATTTGTCACTTGAGCACAATGTCGGTACTGTTCGTATTTGGCTGCTGTTCTTATTATCCAGAATACCATCACAATCGGGTTTCTTCAGTGTCTCATCTCGAGGTCTATAACTGTAGTCACTTGAGACTCTTGAGGATGATTTTAGCGAAGTTAGAGAGGTATTGCGAGACAGATTTGAGAATGTATCCAGGTAATTGAATCTCTTTGGCTGGGTATAGCCGAAATCATCGGATATGAGGCTTTCAGGTGTTTGTATCGCTAGGCTCATTTTCTTGTGTTTTTTCTTTATAAAATTCTTCATGCAAAAAAATAAACTGTTTTTGAAATAAATGCAATTTTTTAGTCTGTTCTTATGGTTATTTTGAATTAGAGCGATTAAGTTATTAGTAAATATGTGATCGGTTAATATTTTCGATTTTTTATAATTGATCGGCTGTAGAGCATAATCCTTGCGAGGATGGGATAAAAATTTATGGGCAGGAATTTATGGCACAAAGAAAAACACTTTATTGAAAAATGTTATATATTCCAATGTTAATATTTTATTTTATTGATTACTTATATACGTAAGATAAATTAATTATTAAAATAAAATAATTAAATTGAATGATAAAAAAAAATTACCAATCAATTGACAATTGGTAAACATTTTCCAGGACACAGTAGGAAATTGATAGATATTGTATCCTTTATATAATTCTTGTCTGATAAATAGTCGAGTTCATTATCTTGGTATGATGAATTTATTACACTTTCTACAGGACCAATAAATTAAATCAAATGTGTGATTAATCATGAAAGAAGTGCATATGTGAGGAAGAATATGACAGCAAAGATGGGTCTGTGCTAAAAAGAAAAAATTGAATTAATGTGAGATAATGAAGATCTACACTGAAATTGATGCACAGAACAATTGAAAATGGAAGAAAGAGCCCTTGTCTCAAAGGTACGTAACAGTAACGAAAGCCACGGAGAGGAGGGTCAAAATAGGACTTTGTGACAAAAGTGGATAATCGAAGCTTCTATTTTGTTGGATTTTTTTGGATTTTTTTTATTTCCTTCCAATTCCCTGTCTTCCTTCACCTAGAAATCTATGTAGTAGGAAATGGGAGGGAGGGGGTAGAAGGATTGGAACAAAAAAGAGGGTTGAATGCGTGTGTGGGTAGTCGTTGTGGAGGGGGAGGTAGAAGAGGGAG
>ERZ1036435.127-NODE-127-length-69857-cov-11.820721_pt1 | contig 69857 bp, 40 predicted proteins | sample MGYA00514223_ERZ1036435 | MGnify/ENA primary metagenome ERZ1036435 (study PRJEB33795, sample SAMN09464927) | human gut metagenome | host: Homo sapiens | place: USA: Stanford, California | collected 2016-08 | study: EMG produced TPA metagenomics assembly of the... | reverse complement strand
AGACAAGCTCTTCCAGACAAAAAATGAAAATTTTCTGAACTGAAAAATTGACGAAAAATTGACGAAATTTGGCAAACTTTTGGGCATCAGAGGCCATCTTCACACAGTAAACCTGAGTTTACAGAGAGCAAGCAATTCTATTTTGGTTCAGAAATTTCGAATTTCAAATTTTGAATCATAATTAGAGACTCATTAACTTTCATTGTGGAATAAATATTTGGTTGAATTGTTCGGTTGTCTTAATTTCTTGGCAGTTAAGAGAATTTTTTTTTGGGAATAGAATATTGGGTCATTCTCTAAAGGAAGGAAAGAATAGCAAAAAGTATAGAATCGTACAATGCCATTGGAAGATTATCAGAAGAATTTCTTGGAGCTTGCCATTGAGTCCCAAGCTTTGAAGTTTGGCTCTTTCACTTTGAAGTCCGGCAGACAATCCCCATATTTTTTCAACTTGGGTTTGTTCAACACTGGTAAGCTGCTATCCAACTTGGCCACGGCCTATGCAATTGCCATTATCCAATCTGACTTGAAGTTTGACATCATCTTCGGTCCAGCTTACAAAGGTATTCCCTTGGCTGCCATTGTATGTGTTAAGCTTGCTGAAATTGGTGGTTCGAAGTTCCAAAATGTCCAGTACGCTTTCAACAGAAAGGAGGCCAAGGACCACGGTGAAGGTGGTAACATTGTTGGTGCAGCTCTAGAAGGTAAGAAGATCTTGATTATCGACGATGTTATGACCGCCGGTACTGCCATCAACGAGGCCTTTGAGATTATTGCTGCCAACCAAGGTCAAGTAGTGGGATCTATCATCGCTCTAGATAGACAAGAAGTGGTCGGCTCGCCAGATTCTACAGATAGCATGAGCGCCACCCAGGCTGTAAGTAAAAGATACAACATTCCAGTTCTAAGCATTGTATCACTGAGCCATGTTATTAATTTCTTGGATGGTAGAATCACCGCTGAGGAGAAACAGAAAATTGAAGACTACTTGCAAAAGTACGGGGCCTAGATGAGATTCAGATTCTACAGTAATTATCGGAATTATTGTGAACTTCAATCCTCTATGCTGTTTTAGCAGAAATATATCTAATATTTTTCATTTCCACGCTCATTAATAGATTAACGTACTAGTTGTTTTTGTCTTTTCTTTTCTAATGTTTTTTTTTATTAATCTATTCCAAAAAAGTTTCATATCTGCAGTTCTTCATCATGTAAGCTCGTTGGTAATTTGTATCTCTAGCTACCAATCCCCTCCAAACTTCCTCTACTTTATATTGGTCAACAATGATAACCTTGTTGAATACAATAAATGGCGCTGCTGAGATGAGCCAAGTTGGCTTATATTATTAGCTTTCACTTTGGCTATTGCTTCTACCATACCATTATCTTCCTACATGTCTGCTACATACCTCATCCATCTGATGCCCATTGTCATAGAAAAAAACAGTTCCTCTTCTATAGATGTTCTTTCTATTTTATTCTAAATCAAAATTTATTTACCTTAGTCCTTAGTCATATCTTCTTGCATTCACTTCATTTCTGGGCAATGGTCATATTTGGTGCGGTAACCTAAAAAAACAAACGTATGTGCCAATTATAGTAAACATTATTATACAGATAGATAAAGGGTAATATCTCTTGATTATATTTTTGTCTCCATTACTCGATATGATTGAAAAATTGCTGGACAAGAATTACTCAAGCAGCTATTATTTAGGAAATGTTGACCTCTATTGTAGTATCATATATCATCAATTTCAATATATTCCATGCATCATTAAGTTTGACTGAAATTACCTTCTAACAACCTTGAATTTGTTCTTAGGAGCCTTGAATTGCTTTTCAGGTGCTTCAATCTTAGGAGCTTCATAGATTGATTTCGTCATTGGGTGGCCCCACAAGTATGGACTATGTAGCGGTACTATATCGTTCATCTTAAACCCTTTGACTTTAGGAATCTTCTTAAACTCTATATTATCAAAATCTGGACCATATGGTAGTTCCCTTAGGGATTCCACAGTTGTGGGATGCTTCTGTAAATACTCAGCAACAAGCTTCATGAGTTGTCTTTTACCACCAGAGAACTTAGAAGCACTTGGAACTAACTTGCCTTCTTCTTTGAGCAAAACCCTGATTCTTCCTGGGTTACCAAAGTCCTGCGGATGACATTTGTCACCTTCAAATATAGATAGTAAGCCATATTCACGCACAGCATCTGATATAGTTTTTGCCAACGGATTCTCAACAGCCATTTCTATTGGAACTCTTCTACCCTCCTTGTGTGATCTGTTTTTATCAAAATAGCAAGGATATAAAACTTGGAATTTTTTAACCTCATCTAGTTCTTGTTTTGTGATTGGGGCGGATTCTTCAACTTTACCTGTTTGAGGGTTGATGAAACTTATCATTTCCTTGTTGCTACCAGCATATTGCTTTTTACGTTCTTCTTCTTCAATATCCTGACTTCTGACCACTGTGGGTGTTATCTTTGGAGCAATTGGTGTATTCAAAGTTGGATCCAGCTCCGCCAGATCCATATCCATATTGTCGATGTCATCGTAGTCTTCAATTTCTTCCAACTTCGGCATGCTTAGATAATATTCTTATTGTGTTCAATTTGGTAAACAACTGGCCTGTAAAGAAAAACAATAATGTAAATGATTCAAAATAAATTAGTTTAGATGATAAACATTTGACTGCTGCGAATACTGTAAAGCTATCGTTACTTGTCAGCTATTACCATCGCTGCTAAAACCAAACTTCCTAAACTAAAAAACAAATTCATCGGGCTTGGTAGAAATACGTCGTATATGATATATAGAACTATAATATACAATCCAATGAAGAGGAAGCCATTGTAAGTTGGAACAGTTGTACTGATCGAATTTAAAATTGAGTTTAACTAGTCTATAAATTTGTGTTTTCACTCGCAAATAATTCAGCATGAACAAGAATCACAGTAAAGCTTACATAGTTATTTTGTTTGTTTCTAGTTCCTCTTTTCTAAGTAAGAATTCATCTATAATGTCATCGAATAGCTCGAAGACTAGATTGCAATTCAAATATTGATTCTGAAGCATCTCATGCAGTGACTTTGATGCTTCCTTTGACCTTTGGTAACCTATAAAAGTCCCAAATTGCTCGATAAACAAGGTTTGCATCATTTGGAAGGCCTTGATTTCTACTTTGCGTTTTTCATTGCTACTTATTTCCTTCTTGTCCACCTTAGGTCTCCTAAAAGTTCCATTAGGTCCCCATAATAAGAATTTTAAGCTAGCCAGTAGATCACTAACATGACTATCTGAGCTCCATTTATCACCCTGCTCTTTCATGTATTTGTCAATGGTGCTCCCCATTAATTGTTGTAATAGTGTCACAATAGCTCTTCCTCGCAGCCAGCGCGAGTTTGTTCTACTGGAAAATATTGCTATAAAGAATTCTGAGATAATCTTTACAGTTGATTTCGTTTCGTTCGATGTGGATACCTTTGCATAATGAGAAGTAGGGTATTTATTGTCGTAAACTAAATCATCAGTTGATCTAAGACCCTCATCCATTAAAGAAAGTTCTGGTATGCACTCATAGCTTTGGGAATTGTTAATCAAAGGTAATTCTTCGGGGTTTCTGTTTATACTGAATGATAAGGGGTTGGTCAAAAACGTCCTAAATAAATCATCCTCACAAATTTCTTGAATTTGTAAGAGCTGATTTAAAAATAGTTCAAATTTAATCCTTCTTTCATTGCATATGTCAACTTTAGCAATGTTGTAATTTTCTGTAATTGGAATCTTAGATGGAAATGAGAGATCTAACTTTTTTAACTTTTTAGAGTAATTGGCGTGCAAGTACTTGTATAGTACAGCAAACTCATTGAATCTCCTTGAAACTTCCCATGAAGTAGATTTATCGCCATTTTGTCGTTTAACATTTACCAAATAAAAGGTAATTAGTTTTTTACCGCCTTCATCTACATCTTCATAAAAAGAAGATATTGACACTTCGGTTGTGCCATATAATGCATTGGATGATTCTTGGATTAGAAGAAGTTGTCTTGCAACATCCATTCGCTCTATATCTTTCTTCATTGCGCGTTTTGACTTTGATAGAATTCGCAATTGTTCCTTGTCATTGATTAATTCCGCCTTTAGTAATAGATGATCTAGTATTTCATCTTCCTTTTCAGTTTGATTTATCTTTAATGTTAGATCTGCTATGGCTTCTTTGATATCTTTGAAACTCTTTAAACCTGGTCTGAATAGTAATTCTTTGCTCTCTTGAGGTACTGAAAGTTGGATATCATCTATAGACTTATCTTTGTCATAGTTATCCAGCAAGGCGTTGGCAAGAGTGGAGTCCTCTACATTTCTTTTGGGTAGATCATTTGCAAGTATACCGTTTTCAAAGATTATAGACTCCAGTTTCTGATCAATTCTGGAGTTTTTTGTACCCATATTTGTTGCATTTTCTTGAGAGTAATCTTCACTTTTTTGTCTCAGGGAAAATTCTAGAATACCTTTTATGTAAACATTAGTTTGGAAAAATTTGGAGGATGTGATCATATTCAGAAATGAAGCTGATGACTTAAACTGTTCAAAGTATTGCTTTAGGATGTTTTCAACTAAATTGTTCAAAAATCGGATACTTTTCAGACAATCAATAAAGTATATATTCATATCAGGTTCGTTTTGTGACATAAAATTCATGATATTATCTGTCCGTTCTGCATTTATATTTCGCAAAGCATGTATCATGGTTTCAGTTATGAACTGTTTTAGTTGCCTGTAAAAAGCAAGTGGCTCTACAATTGATTGGTCTTCCTCGTAACTATCATCAAGTGGAGTCAAAATGAGATTGGATTCACAAATAAATGATAGCAATGGTTTCAGATTTATATTATTCTCATTCGCCAAAAATTCTTCGAAGAACAATATCAATTCGTTTTGTTGAACTATATCAGCAAATGTAATAGTGCTAATAAAATTTTTTACAAATTGTGTTGATTCCCTCCAACTATTCTTAGAATTAAGCACCTTTGAAGATAAAGAAGGACCATATATTAACTTAGAATTAAAAGTTTTCAGTCGCATTTCAACTAAGTTCAGCATCAGTAATAGCCTTTGTTTTGATGCCTTTTTATCGATATTATCATCGAGGATACCAAAGCATAATAATAGTACGTATCCTATATTATGTAAAGGTACGATTTGTCCGCATGTGGTAATATATCTCAGGCTCAACTCATATTGCTTATTATTTATGGGCAGTTCTTTAAATAACCACCATACTTTAGCGTTGTTTATCAGTTCTTCCGTAGTACCTGAAGTATCAGTTTCTTCATTTAATAGCTGTCGAATGCGAGACACTTGTTTAGTTTCTTTCAAAATTCTTTCAGACATTGATATTATCTGTAGATTAATATCATACGGATTTATTAGTTTATTAATTAAAGGATACAATACAGAGCCTGCCAGTATCTCTTTCACTAAAGATGAAACAATTGTGGAAGAAGCCTCATTCTCATTCAAAATTCTTTTCTGGATGAGCTGGGCTTTATCCAAACAATAGTTTTTTACACTATCATCCAAGATATGGTTTCTGAGTGAGACATTTCTGTGGAACTTTTGATACTTGTTGAATTCTACAGCTAAATGCAAGCTATTTTTATGAAGAGTGGTTTGCCTTTTCAAATTAGCTTCTGTAGTTACACATCGTTTATAGATGTTTATGTGCTTTGTAATCTTGGGGATACATTTTGTACTAATGATATCAACAATATTTTTGTCTGCTTGAATAGTCGCTATTTTATCAGCTGTATTCTCTAGTAAGGACTGAATTAAATTGGGAAGAGATTGGTCGTTATCCTTCTCGATTCTTAAAAGCCATGATTGTATAAAATCAGTAACAATAAACTCGATAATTTCCCTGATTTCTGATGCAGTTCGAGGATATTTATCAATTGTAATAAATTTACTTTTATAGGTGGCCACATTATTTGGTAGTATATTTTTATGACACGAAACTATTTCATTTATTCGTTTACTCTTGAAGTGTGATCCTGTAATAAAATTCTGCAGTTTAATTATGCTGCAAAGCAAAAATATTATGGCCAAAGACAGTATGCATAGAATTAACAAGCCATTTCTAAATAAGGATGGTACAAATAAAAGGATTGCGAACCCAAACACGCTCGGCAGTTTTTGCATTCAATGGTAATATCACAAAGTCTCAGCTAGCAATCTTCTCGAAAATATATATCATTCAGCATACAGCATAAAATAAATCTTTTTTTTAGTTAATATTACATTCGTGGCCTGGATTGAAGAAAGTATTTCTGGAATAAACTTGTATCAATGACTATCTTCAAGTTATTAGGTTATTATCATTCTTATGACAAAAGGTATCCATTGAGATTTTAAGCCGTTCGAAGTAACTTTGAGTAGTATATATTTATCATTAACTGATTTAGTTGAATTCTTAGGTTTGAAGTCCACCAAGATATATCTATGGTTTCTCTACTTAACTATATTGTTGACGATACTACTGTTTACAATGTTTCAAAAAGCAAATCTTGTATTTCTTTGATTTGATTAGAAATGATCGTGGACAGCTCATTTCGTCTGCTTATTTCCTCCAGCATATGTTGTTCATCAGTCGTAGAAGCAACTATTCTGGAATTTAGATATTTTGGATGAGTTAACAATTTCTTCAAGGCAGAATTCAATTGCTTATAGTCCTGTTCTGAAACAAGGCCTGGGATTTGTTTCACATTATCCGGGTTCTGAACTGTACTGTTGTTTCTGGATGTGGATACTGAATTGACCTTGTTTATAGCCTCCAGCATTTTTTGCAATAGGATTATTTGTTTAGTTTCATTGACTAAAGCAGTTGATACAGACATGTTGCTGTCGAACCAAGAACTCAAGACATTTCCGATCTGATTGGAAAAGTAAGAGATGAAAAGATAGGTCTCTGGTAAGATTTTCGAACCGAAGTTACTCAATAGAATTAAGGTAATTGACAATAATCCATTGCTCCAAATATAATGGATCCTTGGTTGACTTGAAGTTTTAATCGCTTTTCTCTGTAACGCAACCGAAAGTGGAGATTCGACAAGAACTGTAAATAGTCCATTAGTTATAAGTTTTTCTGCAACTTCTCTTATCATGCACAATTCTGCAATAATGCTCAAACTTAACTGACCCAGGATTGGTTCATCGTTGACTAAATACAAATGGGAGCTGGAATATAAATTTAGCATCACTTGTAATGTACCCACTTCATAAAGTGATGAAGCAAAAATGGAATTGAATTCTGAAGAGGGGTTTAGCTCCTGTGTTTTTACAACTATATTCAGTAATAGAGAAATGTCCTGAATTTTTTCATCGATGTTTGCAATAGAATATTGTCCAGATGTAGCTTTCATGCTATTGATTTCGGAGAGAATATTAGAGAATAGCAAATATAGTCCTTTACAGAAGGATTCTTCGTTGGTTTGTATTAGAAGGTCGGCATTTAGCTCCACAAATTGAGGGCCATCTTTTACCATAGATAGTAATAGTAAGATGGAACGTAATATTGGTCTGTATAGCAATGAACCAGTATTTTCCGGTATATTTGTCAAAAAATTAACCTCTGGACTTTTGAGTATTTCTAATAATTGAGCTAATAGTTTTTGGATATTTTTATCTGGAAGCTGTTGACCGTTATTGTGAATATTGTACAAGAAAAAAAAAACAAGCTCTAATCTTTCCATATAAACATCTGTGAAAATAGGAGCTTCAACGCCATACTCGATATTATATTGTAAAAGATCGGATAGCAAAGACATGTAGCATTCTGGAACAATACTATTTTTTCTCTTGATGAAAGCAGTAATTAAAGCGCCCCATGATTTAGCTGCAGCTACTTGAGCTACTGTGCTTTGTAAATTAGAAGATGCATCGATAATTTGATTTCTTATGCTATCGGTACCAGTCCAAGACGAGTCATTACCTAAACATTGATCCAATATCGAAATGTCAAAAATGTTATCGTCAAAATTAATGAATGTTTTGGCAATAGGTGAAAGAGCGAACATAGAAAGTTCTGCTTTGTTCCAAATTTCTGATATATTCTTCTCTAGGTTTGTCTGTAAGTCGCTTTGGTAACCTTCGATCAAGAAAAACTTTTGGAGGTGAGGAACAATCTTGTCACTTTCAAGCAAAGACATTAAATCACTATTAGGGTTTTTCGATGTAAAAATATATAGAGCAAAAATCTCTACAATTCTAGCAATTAGCTTATAGCGTCTTTTTAATTCTTTGTCATGAGTCACCTGGCTATCGTCTGAGGAATTAGTTCCAACAGTTGCATCCATTAAATTTTCCAGCTTATTAAGCAGAGATACAATAAAGTCATTGTCTTCATCTAAGTTTCTCGCATTACTCCATGTATTAAATGCATAGGATATGGCCTCAAGCAAATAACAGCAGGTTGTCTCAGGATATTGATCCATTTTTTTTGCATTGTTCTTCAATACGTTCAAGATAGAAATTTGGTTGTCTTTCGAAGTATTCTTTAAACTGGACGATATAGCTTTATCCGGAGCTCTTCCCGTTAGGAATAGGATTGATAAACCATCTTGTTTGCTTCTTATCAAAGTTCCAAAAAAAACATATAGCGTCTTTGCCAGTTGATAATCCTGTAGTGTTGTGGTCAAATCCTTGATAATTGAAGACAAAAACTTTTCAGAGTAAGTATGTCCAAGATATGAGTACAAAAATGGATACTCACTAGACCATGGTACTCCAACCAGGCTGTTCAATAATTTCACTATTGATATTTTTAATGTTGGTTTAGTTAAATAAATGTCGATTAATTTAGGTGATTGGCAAAACAACATCCTTTCAAGAGAGCTGGCATTGAGTTTTGAAACTCCTCTAATAGAAACCAGAAGATTAGCTAAATCGTATGCTTTTTGAACAACATGATCATATAGTTCATCAAATAGCCCATTTCCAAAAATATAAATTGTTTTATTCTTGGGGGATGTGATAGTATTTATTAATGAGATCACCACAGGAGGATCGTAGGAGTCTGGGACTAAGAATGCGTTGGTGATTGTATCCGCTGCTTTTGAAAGTACATTCGTAATTTTGTTTTCCGGAGGTGTTTCTGAATCAATTCCGTGAACAAAGTAGAGTATTTTTGAAAAGGCTTTTGTTAGTTCCAGAGAGAGCTCAAATCTTTGTTCTATAGATTTAGAATATTTCCAGAACTGAAAACTTTCATAAACATTTAGCAAATGAACGATAAGGTTTGATAAAATCGATTTTTTAGTCTTCAATGGTACCCCAGAATCAGAATATAGGCTAGTGGTAACAGCATCATCAATCAAGCCTACAGTCATCTTAGCGATAGAAATTGTAAAGTCATATTCACCATTTGTTAGCTCAATTGATCCTAAAATAATATTCACAAGTCCGGATTTTCCGTAGTGATCTAACAAGTCAGAAGTCGAAAGGTAGGCCCATACGAAGTGTGGGAATCTACGGACTAGAACATTAGTAAAGGAGGCACAAATGCACAGTAGCTCATAATTTCTCTTATGCAAAGCTCTTTCAAAAATTTTAAATACCACAGATATTATGTCATCATCTCTTGGTTTGGATAATTGCGAAGAAAGTGACTCTAATATTTTAATTGAATGATCAACAGGTATAGTAGAAGACATGATATTAGACAAAAGACTGATAGCGGCTATCATAAATTCCTTTTGTTCATAATTGATATCATTCCCTTTGACAGTGTATAAAATGGATAAATTTTGTAATATTCTTCCTAGCAATGACCATCCATTATACTGATAGTCAAAGACAAGAAGCGTTTCGTTAGTAACATTATTTGTCGTAAAGTTACTACTTCCATCTTCAGAATTGTATTTCACTATTGAGTCTTTTGTATGTTCCTTCCCAGAGGTAATTGCAGGCACGTCAGCCACAATAAAAGCCTTTGTCGATTTGGGGAGTGGCATTAATACATCATCATCTTGTTCAAATGGTGGTTTTACCAACACTTCAGAGCTGAGTTGAATTTGCTCTAGGGTAGAAGAATCGTTACTATTACTTCTATCCGCCACATCATAATCTATTGAGCCTAATGGCATTTTTACAGCATAAGAGCCAAATGCTTCCCAGTTAAATTCAGCCAGCTCCTCATTTATTGAAGTGAGATTAATAAAGGGAAGTAAACCTTCATCAATTAGAGGTAATTTTGCCTTGATTGTATCGAATTTTGTAATAAATGCATTATTTGAAATAAAGTTCTCGATGACACCCCTTGGTAGATCATTAAGTACTGATTTGATAATTTTAGTAGTAGATGCTGTAAAAGGGATAAAATTGACGGATAATGTCATGAAAGATGCAAATAGAGTAGTGAAGATATTATCGTTTCTTATGCAGTTTGATGTCTCAAGGAACTTCGCCAACAGACCAATATCTTCTGCATTTTTAGCAAATAGTATACTCATAGAATGAATTGAATCTTGTGGAAAGCATTTTCTAATAAAATCTAGCTCGTTAATCGATGTTATTTCGTCGCTATCATCCTCTGCTATAATTGATTTTGCGCAAAGAATAAAAGACCACATATACAGAACAATTGGCATACGCTTTTTATGCATCTCATCCAACAGAACAGAGTGTACTAGTTTGAATGTAGCAACGTCATGTAGGAAGTCAGTATCCATATTGAGATTGCTATCTTCTCGAGCGCTAGATAATCCCAAAAACACTATTGATACAATGGAAATTGTTGATTCTAATTTAGCAATGAATAATGTATCAACCATTGACCTTTCTGTATTATCCAAGAATCTTCTGTTTGAATGGGTAGAAGATATTAGTGTAACTTGATTAACAATCTCGCTAAAATTAGAAAACCATTTCTGGGTTAAAGAGACAGCCACGTTACGGTTTATTATGTATAGTGTTAATAACTTCAATAGTTTGAAACAATACAGAATGTTATAGTTGATGATCAAATCAATTATATCTTGGATTGTGTCCTCATTGTCGAGGTGCAACTCTTCCAAGTGGTCCATACATTGTAAGACACATTCGTCGACACTATTTGTTGCTGTTAGAGTATTCAGCAGAACATCAATAACAGTCGATATTCTTCCGGTCAATGAATCTTCATTCTTTGCATTGTTTACATTCAAATCAGGAATGTATCTATCGCATATGTGCCGCCTAGTATTTAGATCAACCATAATATCCACCATCGAGTTACGTTCCAACAATTCTTTCTCCAGAAACTCATTCAAATTATACTCATTGGACCCCTCAAAATCGTAGTCATATCCCAATATTTTCCTAGCAATAACTCTCTTAGTATCGTTGTTATCATTGTGCTTGGTGCTCTCATTTGATCCCAATTGCAATTCCAGTAACTGCCTTTTATTCTTCTCTAGAAATGCGCTGACGGCATTAATATGCTCCTTGTTTATCGCATCATCCTCAATGCTATTTAGAAACCCGGCAACGTCTCTGTACTCCATCGTCATCGCCATCATGAATATAGATCTCGGGTTTGTTCCTTTTTAAAAGGTTAAAAAAGCACGGAAACCAATCTTTCTTAAAATAAGAACCCTATTATAAAAGAGTTCTTTCAGCCCTGCCCTTCCAAAGATAACCGAAGAGTTATTAGTAGTGTATACGTCAATTGCACAGGATAGACCACTTTAAGCCCATCTAATAATGTTTAGATTTCCAAGTTCCCATTTTTGAACTTCGTAATGAGGACAAAATTTCAAAGAAAAAAAATGAAGTTAAGATTAGTACTACGTGTTGAATGATGTGTATAAGCTGTTTACTAGAAGCTTATAAGGATGAGATCTGCTTTCAGCCGCTGAATCTTGAGCGGCTGAAGTATGTGACTAGTGAGCAGCTATTGATGAAGAACATGATACTACAAAATTTAATAAGAAAGTTTAGCCGAGCACTATGGTGAATTGGATCTTTCTGTAGCCGGCAAGGATCAAAACAGCTCTGTGCTTATCTAGATAATAGGTCTTAAAATACCTATTGGATAGGTTTATTAGATTTACAAAGGATCTCAGTAAGAGAAGGTGGGAGTAGGGGGTTGGGTATATGTATGCTATTGAGCCAGAGGTCCCGTCAGATAACTAGATTATCGTAGTTCTTTGAACTTTCCAGTAATAGAAAGTTCAAGAACTGGGACAATTACAGTTCAAAAAAGAACAGAGTGACTCGTATGCAGATTGTACTACCTCGAAAGGTAACACAACCATATATTGATATCTGCACAATTACGGCTCCGACCAGTATATTAATTGAGCTGGCCGGGAATTTGACATATGTGCAACAGAGATTGGGGGTTAAAAATGTGAATAAAACTGGTTAAAACTAGAATGCAAACTCAGGTCGTCGTCTGACGACTATTATTTAAGTGTGCACGTCCTAGCATCATAACCAATAGAAATGGAATGTATCTCCCACAGAATAAAGTAGAATACCTGTACAATTTATCATTCTGGTACAACGTTTCCTTAAAGTTATAATAAGCGTTTGATTTACTATAACTTTCTGATAGGACATTGTATTAATAAGTTATACCAACACTCAATATGAAGGATTCTCATGTTGAACACAACTGTCATCAAAAGTGAAAAAAAAAAATTTGCCTACTGTTTCGAAGTTAACACGAAAAATCTCATCAATTGCGATGAGTTGAGTTTCTAAAATAAAAAAAAAAAAAACTGAAGTAATGATTAGGGCATCGACAGATTTAAATTGCCAGTTATGATTGTGAAATTGGTAATTTTAAGGTGTGTTGAAAAGAATATAGGACCAAGACATTAGGTGATATCTCAAATTTACCATGGAGGCGACTAATCTACAAATATATTGGCATGAGTCACAACCTGTGTATAGTATTACCTTTCGTGGAAGTCAGGCTGACGATGATAATGATGATGAGAACTCTAATGAGAAGGGTGAGTTGTTCACTGCAGGCGGGGACAACAAGGTCAGATTATGGCGTTTGAATTGTGAGGAAACAGGTAAAGGTACTTGTAAAGTGGATACAATTGACTTTTTATCAGGTTTATCATTGCACGAACAAGCTGTAAACGTAATACGGTTTGATCATAGAGGGAACATCTTGGCATCTGCTGGTGATGATGGGCAGGTTCTGCTATGGAAACTAACTGACGAAGAAACACGCAAGAAACAACAACGTATGGGAGATGAACCTGTTGAAGGTGATGGTTGGGCTGTTTGGAAACGTTTACGAGGCACGGCAAATGACTTAGATAACATGCCGGGTGGTGGTGCTTCAGAAATTTATGATTTATCATGGTCACCTGACGACAAATATCTGGTAACAGCTTCAATGGACAACAGCTTAAAGGTGTTTAATGTTGATACAGGAAACTGTGTTGCATTTGCAAAAGATCACAACCATTATGTTCAAGGTGTTACCTGGGATCCATTAAATCAATACATTATCTCACAATCGGTCGATAGGTCTATTAATATCTATGAAATTGAATTAAGAGATTCAAAAGATATAACTAGTTCAACAACATCTACAGAATTGATAAAAAGGCTTAAGCTCAAAAATAGAATATTCAAGAGCGAACTGCCTTTTATAGACGAAGATGCTAGTAGTCGCAAAATTGACTATTCAGTTCAAAAATCATCTTACTTATATCACAATGAAACACTGCCATCTTTTTTTAGGAGATTAGTGATGTCCCCTTGTGGTAGTCTTCTTGTAGTCCCAACTGGACTAATCAAGAACCATCCAACTTCTACTAGTATAGGAACGAAAGATGATGGTGAAGAGAGTTCACAATCTAATAGTATTAATACCTCCGCATCGAGTGATTTTAATAATGCGGTATTCATATACACAAGAGCTGCGATCAAACAAAATTTGGGTAAACCTAGCATATGTCTGCCGTTCTTCAAGAAACCAGCGGTTGCTGTAGCATTTAGTCCCATTTTCTATGAACGGACCTCCAATAAACCGTATGTGGATCTTCCGTATAAACTAGTTTTTGCTATTGCTACAATTAACCAAGTTATCTTCTATGATACCGAAAATATTGAACCTATTTCAATAGTAAGTAATTTGCATTACACGCCATTGACTGATTTAACATGGTCACCCAGAGGTGATATGGTTATGGTTTCATCTACTGACGGTTTTTGTTCTGCTATTTCTATAAATACAGCGGTTTTTGGTCGGAGAACGAAGAAACCAAGTTTCACTAATACTATTGTGAAAGAAGAGATAAGCTTGAATAGAGAAGATGCGTCAGAAGTAAAGCAGCCAAAGCGATCTCATGATATAATTAACATCCTTCCAGTTAGGAAAAAATCGAAGGTAGATACTAATAAGAGTACTACTGATAGCGCTAGTACACCGGATGCTACTGGTAATGATAAGGAGAATAAAGATGACGCAAAGACCTTAGAAATAATTAAGAACACGGAGATTGAAAATTCGTAAATAATATATAAGTCAATTCATATTTATAATTGGATATCATTATTAAGTCACTTTCGATAATATCTTAACTTTGCATAGTATCTTTATTAGATATTACTATTGCGAAGCTAGTTAAGTGGTTCTGCTTACTGAGCTGTCCTGCTGACAGGAGCTATAAATATGAAATTCACTCTTCTATAAATATAATGCGAAAATAATAGAATAGAAAATAATATATGGAAGTCTTAGTCATCGTCGTCTTCTGAGTCGCTACTATCAGTTTCAGTGTGGTAGTCTTCGTAGTAATCTTCTTCATTTTGTGGTTCTTCATTACTCTTGCTATTATTTGCAGTTGAGCTTTCATCCTCCTTTGGTGGAAATTCAAACTCTTCACCTTTCAATAATCTCTCGACGGTCAACTCTACAGAGCCTGTCTTTTCCAAGTCATATTTGATCTGTTCTACATCCAGGTGTGGGGCTAATGTAGAAACAATCTCAATCATTCCCTCAGTCACACGTCTCTTCCTCCGCCTCTTGACAGTCTTTTGATCTTTGCCAGATACAAGAACATCCTTATCTATTTCTTCTCCGTCATTGCTAATATCCACAGTTTTTTTAATATTCTTATGAGTAGGTTGATTGAGATACCTCTTTACCACCAAAATGAACGCCACCAGCAAACCCAAGAATACTTTTGTAGACAGATCCATTGTACTATGTACTAATCTACTCGCTAAACGATCTATATTGGCAGTTGCAAAGGCAAGAATTATGAATATTATAATTAAACCTCCATGATTTGTCTTTATATTCTGCAATTGGCACGCTCATCGGCTTTGCATTAAAGTTCCAATAATGATTTTTCAAAATGGGAAACTTCCGATGAGCACTAACAAATTGCAAAACTGAGACTTATAAAGAACAAAGATGCTTGATTTGTAGTACACCCTTATGGATTTGACATGACACTTGAGCATGTCTATTTGAATAGATCAATTTACAGCAAGATATGTGATCATTTACATACAGTTTTGTGCCTGAGGATGAGATTAGAGCTTTCTCATATAGAACCCTCTAGTTAGTAATTCTCTGATCGGCATATATTTAAACTACAGCAAAGTCAATATGGCTCTGTTTAGATTTTGAAGCAGTATGCAAATGTTGTATGAACTGCTAATAAGATAGTTCCTCTTGACCATCAACAACTGGTGGGAAGTGACAATGAAGATGAGAACTAGCCAAAAGTCTGAGCAGATTCTTTCTTCGAGCGAACCGATAACGTCTGCAGGACGAAGGAAGGGGGGGAGGGGTGATGTGCATCCTGATATTGTGCATATTGCCCAAGACCCTTGCTTTGCGAAAGAGGGGTCCATTATTGTTGATCACAAAATTACCTAACCTTGTGGAAAGCATTATATATAACTTAATGAACTATTTCCAATTCAATTGGTTCTCAATTTGTATATAGTTGTGATACTTATCTGGAAAAGGTAGCTAAACTAAGTGACCAGGTGGAAACTATAAGAAAATATGACTATTATAGTTGCCTCGTTGTTTTTGCCGTTTCAACCTCAGTTCGAGGTGAATGCTGACCAAGAACAGACAGCTGAGTTGGTTGATTCCAAATTGGTCAAAATATCCGGTGAGCAAGAGGCTCATGCTAATAAGAATTTACCAGATGTGAGAGTACAAGAGACAGATGCATATGCTACTGCAGCAACTCAGCCGTTTCTAAATAGTAGAACACCGCTTGCGTTGAGTTCGGCTGCTTCCCAATTGAATGTTAAGCAGGGTCCATTATCCTCAGAGCAATTTTTGGAGAACTTAACAGCAAATGCCACAACGGCTGGCACTCCAGTTAACCCAAACTTGGGTGTTCATGGGCATGCATCCGCAGAGGATTTCTTCACTACGAACAATTCAACTGCCATAAACAACAATGCGTCTTCTCCTCCATTTTCTGTCTCTTCAATAGCACCGGAAATCAATGCTAATGTTGACGGAACTGATACAATGGATGTTACCGCTGATTTGTTAGATAATGTCAATAAGTCTTTGCTATTACACTCTGTTCTAAACAGTGGGCAGGGAGTCTCTAGCCCTAATGCGGTAGAAGGTCATACGGCGACGCATTTAACTAACCCAAACACTACTGTTATTACCCCTAAATCTAGAGCAGTTCCAGAGAGCAATCCTGGTGTAGTTAACTTTGATAATTATAAGGAAAGACGTGATAGTCAATCGAACTCAGCATTCCCTTCGATGAAAAGGGTTGCTTCAGGCTCACATGGACCCTCTCACTTAAAATATTCTCAGAATGCTATAGATGCTGCTCTAGAATCTGATGTTATCGATGATGCTGATGACAGACAGAACTCAGAAGCCGAGTCTGATTATGAAACTGACAGAAAAGTTCATTATAATGTTCCAGGTTTTGGTGGATATTCTTCAACTTCTAAAAGATTAAAAAACTCACTAGAAATTTTTAGCAGAGTGCCTTGGAAGATAGTTCCTTCTAGAAAGGGTAATGGTGCATTGAAAAACGCCATTAATACATCAATTTTAGAAAAGGATATCAAGGATGGCGTTAAATGGGTTGGTACGTTGGGTATTCCTACTGATGAGATTCCTGTTGAGACAACGAAAAAAATCGTGAAGGATCTTAATGAAAACTACCAATCTTCGGCTGTTATTGCTGATGATGTAACTTTTAAAGGTGCATATAAAAACTTTTGTAAGCAAATCTTATGGCCTACCCTTCATTATCAAATTCCAGATAATCCAAATTCTAAAGCTTTTGAAGATCATTCTTGGAATTACTTCCAAAGGCTTAACCAGTACTTTGCTGAAAAAATTGTTTCGATTTATGAAGATGGTGATATTGTATGGGTTCATGACTACCATTTAATGTTAGTTCCAGGTATGGTGCGTCAAAAACTTCCGAATGCAAAGATAGGATTCTTTCTACATGTATCTTTCCCTAGTAGTGAAGTGTTCAGATGCTTCGCACAAAGAGAGAACATGTTAGAAGGTATTTTGGGTGCCAACTTCGTTGGGTTCCAGACTGCTGAGTACGCAAGACACTTCTTGACAACAGCAAACTTGCTATTGACAGCCGATGTATCTGGTGATCATTTAAGATACAAGGGTAAGGTCGTCTCAGTAAAATCGACACCGATTGGTATAGATGCCTTTGATTTAGCAAATCAGTTACTGACTGACCCTGTTACAAAATGGAGGCAATTGATAAGACAAAGATGGGCTGGTAAGAAACTTATTGTTTGCCGTGATCAATTTGATAAGATTAGAGGACTTCATAAGAAGCTTTTAGCTTATGAAAGATTTCTGAGAGAGAATCCAGATTATATTGAGAAAGTAGTTTTGATTCAAATTTGTATTGGAAAAAGTTCTGATCCTGAACTTGAGCGTAAAGTGATGGTGGTGGTTGACAGAATCAATTCTCTTTCTATCAGCATCAGTGTTTCACAGCCTGTGGTCTTTTTACATCAAGATCTGGACTTTGCCCAATACCTAGCTCTAAGCTCAGAAGCGGATCTGTTTTTGATAAACACATTTAGGGAAGGAATGAATTTAACTTGTCATGAATTTATTGTTTGTTCAAGAGAAAAGAATTCACCACTTCTGATCTCGGAATTTACTGGTAGTGCTGAACTATTGAAGGATGGTGCCATCTTAATTAATCCATGGGATACAAGACATCTAGCTAAATGTATTAAGATAGGTCTTGAGATGCCATTGGATGAAAGGAAAAGAAGATGGAAGATTATGATGAAATCGTTGATTAACAATGACTCAACGAATTGGATTATGTCGAATCTACAAGCTATTGAACATTGTTGGGAATTCAGTAAAGAGAGCTCTACGTTGTTCAGTCTGTCTTCAGAGGAGTTGGCAAGTGAATACCAATCTGCATCGAATAAATTATTCATCTTGAAAATCTCGGAGCCTCCAAGCCCTAGAATGTTAGCAATCTTAAGGGAACTGAGTTCAAGGTGTACTGTTTATATTATGAATACCTTTTCCAAGACAACTCTTGAAAACCTTTACGGTCGTGTTGGAAATTTGGGTCTTATTGCTGAAGGCGGTGCTTATGTAAGGTTGAATGGAACATGGTACAGCATTGTGGATCATGTTGACTGGCTTGAGGAAGTCACCAAGATTTTGGATACCAAGATTGAAAGATTGCCTGGCTCGTACTATAAACTAGCAGACTCTATGGTCAGATTTCACACTGAAAATGCAGAAGATCAAGATAGAGTTGCCAGTGTTATCGGTGAAGCTATGACACATATTAACACATTATTTGCCGATCGTGGCATTCATGCTTACGTGCATAAGAATATATTGTTTGTGCAGCAAAAGGAATTGTCTTTAGAAACTACAAAGTTTATCCTAAAGTTCCATAATAGTGGTAAAGTATACAATACAGGTCACTCTACTCCAAGTAAACACAATAACGAGATGTCAGCAATGTTTTCTGGTCAAAGCGACACCATTGATTTCATCTGTGTAGCAGGGTCTACGTCTCCAACAATTGAACCGATATTCAAGCTGGTAAAAGATGCCACACTTGCTGGTAATTTAAGATATGGACATACTATTGTATATGGTGATGCTCCATCTACATATGCCAGGGAGCATACGAGTGGTTGGAACGAACTTTTTAATATCTTTCAAGATCTGGCAAAGTCAAATGAAAGACAGTGATTAAAACTATTTGACAAGATTAGTTGGCCAGAAATTTGCCAATTTATTCTACTATACACTCTATTATACAGGCTTCTCTCGTAAGAGTATTCATGATGTGCCACCTAGTGCCCCCTAGGACTTCGAATCGGTATTTGATCTCGAATCCGTGAACTTTACGATTTGATAAAATATATGATATTTTAATGTCCACGCTATACTTGTTTGAGCCTCCGGTGATGTATGCATATATTTTACTCATTTTAAATGTAACGAAACTAAAATATTCATCGGAATATTTATTATTCATATATACTTACTATTCTTATGTATTAACAGTTATTATTATATCTGCTGTTTTATTTACTTTCAGAACAAAAAGCTTCCCAAAGACAAATAAATTTATTTTTCCATAAGATGGCACATCAATGTCAAATTACTATCAACAAATGTTAAAGCATATTTTTACACTATTGATACTGTCAAAGTTTATACTAATCCAGGATCTGTGATATTTTATTCTTCGCTCAAAATTTTTGTAGTGAGCCTATAAGTTGAAAATTTTTAACACCTATTTGTAACAAACACTTAAAGGGCGGTTAGTGTAGTGGTTATCATTCCACCCTTCCAAGGTGGAGACACGGGTTCGATTCTCGTACCGCTCATTTTTTTTGCATTTAATGTTCAATTTCGTGAAATCTTTTTTTTTCAATTATGTTTCCCGATTAGGAAAAACATCAAATTTTCCTGTTTTCTGGTTCAAATAGCCAATTCGACGTACAGCAGTCTTGCGAAAGCGGTATAGTCAACTTAAATTAGTTAATACTTCTAAGGTTTTCAGGGTTTTTATTCATTTCATCTGAACTGTAAGTTGAGGATAATTATAGTGTTTTGTTGACCAGTTTTTCTATTTTCTGTGGAGTAGCAGCAATAACAAACTTGAACACTAAACTTCACATAATATCGACTAGAATATAATGTCGTCGCCATTTCCACATGATGAAGAGACGAGGGGTGGTCCATCTTCCCAGCCTGCTTCGTCTCTAGGAGGCTTTGGTAGTAGTAGTGGCTTTGATGAGTCTCAGGTTGGTTCGCGCTTACAGTTCCCTAGTTCATCACAACCGCATGTTCCTGATTCTGTGGGCAGTAATATACCCGGTATAAGAGATAGTTCAGCGAGAGATTCCTCACAATTCAGTTCACAGAGACCATATGAAAATGAGCCGGAACATGAGGAAAATGAAGACATGCCAATGCAAGGTTGGAGGAAGAGGACATTCAACCATATTAAGAAAGTTGAGGATGTCACAGGTGAAAAGGTAAGGGAGGCTTTTGAACAATTTTTGGATGAATTTACTATTCAATCGTCTGATACAGGTGAATTACAAAAGGTCTATAGAGCACAAATTGAGTTTATGAAGCTATATGATTTAAGCACTTTATATATTGACTACCAGCATTTGTCCATGAGAGAAAACGGTGCTTTAGCTATGGCTATCTCGGAACAATATTACCGTTTTTCTCCATTTTTGATCAAGGGTCTAAAGAGGGTTGTGCGTAAATATGCACCAGAACTACTCCTGACATCAGATTCGGTCAAGATGCAGAATGAGGATGATGATTTGTCTACTATAGATCCCTCAAGTATGCCAAGAGATTCTGAAAACTCTCAGCAGGCGACTAAATCGACAACAACTAATAGTCCTGAACAAACTGAAAGACTTTTCCAAATAAGTTTCTTCAATTTACCTACTGTACATAGAATCAGAGAGATCAGATCAGACAAAATAGGCTCCCTAATGTGTATCTCTGGTACTGTAACAAGGACATCAGAAGTAAGGCCTGAACTCTATAAAGCAAGTTTCACTTGTGATATGTGCCGTGCTATGGTTGATAACGTTGAACAATCTTTCAAATATACTGAACCGACATTTTGTCCAAACCCTGCATGTGAAAATAGAGCGTTTTGGACATTGAACGTATCTAGATCAAAATTCTTGGACTGGCAAAAGGTAAGAATACAAGAAAATACAAATGAGATTCCAAATGGTTCTATGCCACGTACATTAGATGTTATTTTGAGAGGTGATGCTGTAGATAGAGCAAAACCTGGTGATAAATGCCAATTTACTGGTGTTGAAATTGTGGTACCAGATGTCTCACAATTAATGTTACCTGGTGTTAAACCCAGTTCATCGTTGGACACCAGAGGTATTGCTAGAAGTTCAGAAGGGCTCAACTCAGGTGTTACTGGTCTAAAATCTCTTGGTGTGCGGGATCTTACTTATAAGATCACATTCTTAGGTTCCCATGTTGTTAGTGTAGGTTCTAATATGAATCCAAACGAAAATAGTTCTGCAGAGACTAATCTGCAGTTTATTTCAAAGCTACAAAATAATGATATCTACAGCGATCGTGAGAAAGATCAAGAGATATTTTTAAGTAGTTTAAGCCCTGATGAGATTAATGAACTGCAAGATATGGTTAAGGATGATCATGTTTATGATAAGTTAGTGAGATCAATTGCACCATCTGTGTTCGGTCATGAAGCTATAAAAAAAGGTATATTACTGCAAATGCTAGGTGGTGTTCACAAAACCACTGTTGAAGGTATCAAACTAAGAGGTGACATTAATATTTGTATTGTTGGTGACCCATCTACATCTAAGTCTCAGTTTTTGAAATATGTTTGCCGATTTGCTCCTAGATCAGTGTACACCTCTGGTAAGGCCTCCTCAGCTGCTGGTTTGACTGCAGCTGTGGTTAGAGATGAAGAAGGTGGAGACTACACTATCGAAGCAGGTGCCCTTATGTTGGCTGATAATGGTATTTGTTGTATTGATGAATTTGATAAGATGGATATATCAGATCAAGTTGCTATCCATGAAGCTATGGAACAGCAAACGATTTCTATCGCAAAGGCTGGTATCCATGCCACTTTAAATGCAAGAACTTCTATTTTAGCTGCAGCTAATCCAATCGGTGGTAGATATAATAGGAAAACATCCCTTAGGGCCAACTTGAATATGACGGCACCTATCATGTCAAGATTTGACTTATTTTTCGTTGTATTAGATGATTGTAATGAGAAGATTGATACAGAGCTAGCCTCTCATATTATTGATCTTCACATGAAACAAGATGAAGCAATTACTTCTCCATATTCTGCGGAACAGTTGCAACGTTACATCAAGTATGCAAAGACCTTCAAGCCGGTTATCAACAAAGAAGCTAGAAAATTTCTAGTTGAGAAGTATAAAGCGCTGAGAAAGGATGATGCACAAGGTTACAGTAGATCTAGTTACAGAATTACCGTGAGGCAACTGGAGAGTATGGTCAGATTATCGGAAGCTATTGCTAGAGCTAACTGTTCTGACGAGATCACTCCTGAATTTGTAGCAGAAGCATATGATCTATTGAAGCAGAGTATTATTAGAGTCGATGTCGATGACATTGAGATAGACGAAGACCCTGAAGAGCCTGAAGAGATTGCCACGGATGTTCAAGCTGCAATTGTTCAAGAAAACACTGACCAACAAAAATCAGACAAACAAAAAGTTGTTGTTACATATGAAAAATATGTTACTATGATGAATATGATCGTCAGGAAGATATCGGAAGTAGAAAAGAATGAAGGGGCGGAAATGACAGCGACGGATATCATTGATTGGTACTGTGTACAGAGGGAGAACGATATTTCTTCAGAGGAAGAGTACTACGCTGAAAGAAAGCTTGCATACAAAGTCCTGAAAAGACTCGTGAAAGATAGGATATTAATGGAGATTCATGGTACGAAGGATAATCTCGATGATGACGAAGACCATGATGGCAATGGCAAAATTGTCTATGTCATTCATCCAAACTGTGAAATGTTTGATACAGCACAGGACGCTTGATAAAACGATATCTCATGGGCTTGTTTTAGGATGAAAAATACTATATATGAATTACTGTGAAAACACCGAAGCCTTCAAATCATTTTCTATACATTGTAACATTACTAATATCTGTAAAATATAATAAGTGTAACCCTTTATAACCAATGTTTTCACATTTGGGTAAATGCTCCATGGAACCGCTGAAAATACACTGCTAGATAGAAATAGCAGCGACGTACTGCAGCCCCAGACTTGGAATGGTACGTCATGTGATAGTCACGTAATATATTATCTGCAATGGGCTGTGGTTTAGTCCCGTAACACCAGACACCCAGAAATCCGCGTTTCTGTTCAGATTTTCCCGTGGGATTCTCATAATTAATGGGAGGAAGCTGAAGAAGATTCTGACAGATTCATGATGATTCTCCCCCCCCCCCAAGCTCTTCCTGAAAGTGGCAAATTTCCACCGGAATTTGTTGAGGGTTTGCAAATTTCGTAATTTTTGAATTGTTAATGAGAGAGCTGATATTTTCCCGATGGAACCCCTATTCCACGATTTATTCCGCTAATTTTTTTGTTGATCAGTATAGAACAGTTCAAGTGGCAATTGCGCGACATAAATTCCGGCGGAATTTTGATTTCTTTGAGTAACTAAGCACTTCAGTTTTTCAGGAGCCCTGGTTAACTCTACAGATGGAAGTGGAGGGAGCAAAAAGTCAGAAAACGGCGTGGGGGGGCAAGGGGATGGTGAAGGGGTAAGTTGGATTAACCTCTGCGCGATATCTCTGTCTCTGTCGAAGACTCCTCGGATCACAAGTTTCGGCTAGTGGCAGAGCAGACACCCGATTCTTGCGCTGTAGCTCCAGTTGAAGGGTCTAAGAGCAGCGGACATAGCTGGGACTATACTTCTGAGAGACGATTGACGTAGGACATGGCTCGCCTGTGGATCTCAGGTAAGGGAAGGGAAGGTTGAAAAGGCAGGAGAGTTGTACGTGACTATCTGAGTGTTTTCTCTTTATTTGATTGTCATTTTCTTTTCTGAGCTTCTAATGCAGAAGATGAAGCTTTCTTTGTCATTGTCCCACCCATGACTCAAAGGGAACTGCAATGGAAGGCGTGTAACTTATGGCGTTTGTGAGAGTTCTGCTGGGAAAGCACATTATCCCACTGCTATTTTGCTTAGATGTCACAGCCAGCTAATGTTGAGAGTAATAGCCGTCTTATGGTGTATTGTGAAATACTATGTAGCATTGATAGTCTTGTCGTTATTTTTCGGTGAAATTGAGTGGAAGAATCAAGTTCTTATGAAATCCGCGCACAATACTTGCTAGAGAACGACATAAAATTCTATTTTCAGTTAAAATAGACTTATACATGTTGTAATAGAATAGGATATTCTAGAGCGTTTGACCTTCTTTTTTTATGACTAACAGGTACAGTAGGTGTACGGACCTAAGTCTTTGAATTATAACTTGGTTAGAAAAATTTTTATTCAATAATTCAATATGAGTAACAGTTTATACTGGTCATGCGCAATATTCAATTGATACATAACAATTTTTTCTGTCAAGAATTGAAACTTTATGAATTTTTTTGATATATAAGAGAGTTAATGATTTTGCATTTCAAAATTATTGTTACATATTTTAACTTAGTATATAAAAAAAAATATAACAGTACAATAGTTGATACAATACCTTTGATTGGTACCTAGCTGATTGAAATCTACACTTTTTCTATTAAGTGAAGCTAACAAAAAAAATCAATTTTAAATCAATTTTAAGAATTTAAAAAAGATCAAAAGATGACCGCAAATAATAATCCATACGCGCCAAGTCCAACTGATTACTTGTCCAACGTTAACAGCTTTCAATTAATTGACTCGACGCTGAGAGAAGGTGAGCAATTTGCTAATGCATTTTTTGATACCGAAAAGAAGATAGAGATTGCAAAGGCTCTGGATGACTTTGGTGTCGACTATATTGAGCTGACATCCCCAGTTGCTTCTGAACAGTCTTACAAAGATTGTAAGGCAATCTGTAACCTAGGGTTGAAGGCAAAAATTCTGACCCACATTCGTTGCCACATGGACGATGCCAAAGTGGCCGTTGAGACTGGTGTTGATGGTGTTGATGTTGTCATCGGTACATCCAAGTTTTTAAGGCAATACTCTCATGGTAAGGATATGAACTATATTGCCAAGAGTGCCATTGAGGTTATTGAATTTGTTAAATCCAAAGGCATTGAGATCAGATTTTCTTCTGAAGATAGTTTCAGAAGTGACCTGGTCGATCTGCTAAATATTTACAAGACTGTCGACAAGATCAGTGTCAACAGAGTCGGTATTGCCGACACTGTTGGTTGCGCCAACCCTAGACAAGTTTACGAATTGGTAAGGACTTTGAAATCTGTGGTTTCCTGTGATATTGAGTGCCATTTCCATAATGATACAGGGTGTGCCATTGCAAATGCATACACCGCATTGGAAGGTGGTGCTAAGTTGATAGATGTCAGTGTTCTGGGTATTGGTGAAAGAAATGGTATTACCCCGCTAGGTGGTCTGATGGCCAGAATGATTGTAGCCGCACCAGACTATGTCAAATCCAAGTACAAATTGCATAAGATCAGAGATATCGAAAACCTTGTTGCAGAGGCAGTTGAGGTTAATATCCCTTTCAATAACCCAATTACTGGTTTCTGTGCTTTCACACACAAAGCTGGTATTCACGCTAAAGCCATTCTAGCGAACCCATCCACATATGAAATCCTGGACCCACATGATTTCGGTATGAAGAGATATATACATTTTGCTAACAGGCTTACAGGTTGGAACGCCATCAAGGCGAGAGTTGATCAATTGAACTTGAATTTGACCGATGATCAAATCAAGGAAGTTACCGCCAAGATCAAGAAACTAGGTGATGTCAGACCTCTAAATATTGATGATGTGGATTCTATAATCAAGGACTTCCATGCAGAAATTACTACACCACAGCTACGCAGTATTAATGGCCAAGCTAGGACCAGTGCTATTGACCTACAAAGCTTGGACACAGTAGAAGAAAATGAGCCAGCTCAAAAGAAAGCAAGAGTTGATTAAGCATTACGTTCTTACATATTAGAGTATGTTATGTGTATATGTTAATAAACAGTCATCCCAAGTAAAAGAAGAAAATATAAAGAATTTGCATATATTTATCGGCTCTTTATCTTCAGAATGATTGAAAGGTGATACTGTATTATGAATGTAGTATTAGCAAATATTTATAGCTGGTACACATGAGGCATATTGACAAGGTCATGTGATTATGTTTGCTCATCTTTACAGCTACTCTTCTTTAAAAGCTTAGGGTTGACTGGTATCTCTAGTTTCGAAGTTCTCACTCGAGGTTATTCAGAAACCCTAAAAAATTGTACAACAGAATCCAGAAAAGAAATCGATCTGTTCCCCGGTTGAAGAAAAGATCAAGCCCTAAAAAAAGAAAATGCTTCGAAGTCATTGGTTGATTCAGTAGTAAAATCAGTTGTGCTACTGCGTTTCTTCTCACGCACCAAATGACACCTATTTTTGTGGGGGGATAGTAGTGGAGAAGTAGGGTTCAAGGAAAATCATAAAAAACCTGACACATGGCTTCTAACCCTAAAAATAGAATAAGCTAGATAATGTGCCCTTAATGTTCGTCGCCTAGCCATATATTAGGGCTTCTACAAGTTAATACCACCATATGTTAAACCATTCTTGTAAATTTGGATTAACTATACAAATATATAAACTTGAAACAAAAGCCATAATATTAGCTCTTACATCTGCTCATTCATGACTATTTAGTATGGCTAAACCTTGAAGGTGGTTTATTGACACTCACCTCTCTGTCTGTGCAGAAACCACAGTGAAAGTTAGGGTATAAATTAATATTTTTGGACGAACCTATTGCACTGGAGTGTTTTGGGTCAGTAACTAGAATACCCTAATTTCTAAAGTGTTCTCTATTATTACCTCTTTCTTCTGGGAATGGAGCCCGATGTAAGCGTAGGTCAGTCCAAAAACACAAAGAAATCTGGGAATTCTACGGCCCTTTATGGCAGTTTCAGTGCTGGCATTGGATACCACATCATGCCTTGGAGCCATCTAATATATAATATATGCTAACTTCCCTTTTCCATGTTTATGACAAGTAAATCAAGTATCGTATCTTCATATTTCTTACCCGCTTTTTTATTTTGAGAGCTCTGTATTTAATGCTCTTTTACTTTTCATAGTTTTGTATAACTTCTTATAAGTACTTCTTGATAAGTTACACTAACAAGACAGCACAAGTTTACAAACAAACAAACAGATTATTATGCTACGTTTAAACGCTATAAATACTTTGAAGCAAAGCAAGAGTGTCACTCCAGCTTGCCAAACAGCAATGAGAAGATATTCCAACATTCCACCACCAGTAGGAGGGTTCAGTAGTACTGGCCAAAGCGACACTTTCAACAAAAGGGAGAAGGCTGCGGAAGACTATTTCATTAAACAACATGAGAAGGAACAGTTGAAGAACTTAAGGGAACAACTGAAGCACCACAAGGAGCAATTACAGGATTTGGAAGAAAAGATAGAGAAGATTACCAAGAACTAAAATCCTAGACACGAATGCATGAAACAGGTTTCTTTACTACAATTCCAAACTGGAAAATGCTTATAGCTAATAGTCTTCTTCCTATTATTTTCATTTATCATTTGAGTGTCCAAAGGAAAATGAAAAACTAATATCCACTTTTATTACTTTTTATTAAATATTCCAATTATTCTTAAAATTCATTTTACACTATTCTATTCAAAAAGCAAAAAGAATAAAATATGTCATTATTATTGATAGTATTACTTATTGAATTTTTCTTCTTTTTCACAAATTGACTAAAGTCATTATATGACTTGCACATTTAGTAAATGGACAACAGTATTGCTTAGCAATAATCAAGTTATTGACTCCGTTGTTCTGTTATCCTGCTTGCAATTGATTCAGTTGTATGGAAATTGTTTTGTTTCCTCACTAGAGTTTATTCCATATACTTACATATTAGCCAAGGCTACCAGATATAACAATAAAATAAAGGCAACAATATTCTTTTGCGTCTGATTTCAAGATGATTCATTTCTATAATTCTTATGTATACGCTACATAATCTAACAATGTACGTCAGTCGCAATTCTTGTTTGTCAGTTCCTCCGATATACAATGCCTTCAGAGCTCGACAACCAAAACATAAAAAAACCTCAGACACAATGAACAACGTTCACTATAGTAAAGATCACATCAAATACATGTGATATATTTGTGACTTGCAAAATATTTAGAAGTTAGCAATTCATTGTTGTAACACCCAGACATTTTTCAAACTTTCTCAAACTTAGAAGCAAAATTTCAGAAATGCAATTATTTCCTGTTTAGGAAATTTAAACGTAAATTCATATAAATATAATAGTACACGAAACATCATGCCTATAATCGTGTTGTATTACTATTTATAACTCATCTTTTTTTTTTCAAAAAGTTTCAACTTGCTCGATGGCAGTATGTGGGTCAGATTATTCACTGAATCTCTACATTGACGCCATTCCAATACCATAATACTGGTTCAGTGGTGCATACGCCTATCGCATATTATTACCAGTAATTAAGCAGTTCCTTGTCAAAAAAGTTTGTGCATATTAGTAGTTCATACAAATTTTTACATTTGTTTTTTTTTCTTGTAGTTTCATTGTACAGAACCATATACACCAACATAAGAAGAAATGTCTGACGCTGCTATCTCTTACGCTGCCTTCATCCTAGCTGACGCTGGTTTGGAAATCACTTCTGAAAACTTGCAAACCTTGACCAAGGCTGCCGGTGCCAACGTTGACAACGTATGTTAATCGATTAAAGTCTATTTAGGACATCAAAGCCTCAACGTCCTTTCCGTGATCAATTGGTTATAGAATTCATTTTTACTAACAATCTATTCATTTCCTCCAACTTATTAATTGCTCTACTTTGAAGCTTTGCCCCGTTTTTGTGTTTAAATCTCTGTGAATGCTATTTAGGACTGTATTGAGAATATTTTTTTCTGACTAAATCCTTCATATTAAGTGCCTGGTTGATATTTATAATCTGAAAAAGGAATACCATGGCAGCTATATTAATTTGACCAACTATGGAATCGAGACTGTATGTCCAATATTGTAATAATATTGTTTTGAAAATTTGAAAATTAGAAACTATGATCTTTAATAAATGCTCTTTGGGGCGACGAAAGAATAATAACAGAAACGCTAGTACTGAGCTAGATATCGACATTATAGGGAATAAACACAAAACGCCAACGGTTGTTATGGGTGATGCAATAAATTATTGTAAGGGGGAGAACTATATATGTTTAGGTCTGGGCTGATGTTTACGCTAAGGCTTTGGAAGGTAAGGACTTGAAGGAAATCCTATCTGGTTTCCACACTGCTGGTCCAGCTGTCGGTGGTGCTGCTGCCGCTGGTGGTGCTGCTGCCGCCTCTGGTGAAGCTGCTGCTGAAGAAAAGGCCGAAGAAGAAGCTGAAGAATCCGATGACGACATGGGTTTCGGTTTGTTCGACTAAGCGCACAGAAAGTCTTATATTACAAACTTTTTTACGCAATTCACAAGCAAATGTACAAATTCTATCTTCATAGTTCATAAAGCTTTTTTTATATTAATATAAAAAAATTATAAAAAATTATCAAAAAAATTTACTTTGGTTACGGTAGAATATACAAATTACAGAAATGTTTATTATTCATATAATGAATTAGCTCATTTCTATTATTTAATTAGTATTCGCAATCGGCTCTAACTTATGGTAGTAGATATATATGATTATCGTTTACTACGAGTGATCTCTTTAATCTCCGATGAGCTTGACAATCTTTACCTTTAAAGGTAAATTAAAGCTTGAATCGCAATAATAGGTCCAAACTTATGATTAGTGAGTACTCAAAGCAAATATTTAGTTTACTAGCTATGGTGGTATTGTTGACATTGCATATAAATTAAACAGCATAATAATTTGTTCTCTGATAAAGAAGAGTCAACATTTGGCATTTTTTCCGAAGACTTAATCATTTTGCATTGCATTCACAAATAGCAAAGAGTATATATCTCCTATTTCAATCACTCAAGTCAGCGCACATACATATCTGATACAAAAGGAATGGTACGAATATCGAGTGCTGCATCATACTTCATGCCGCTACTGTGCTCCAAGAAGCCTTCGGTGGTCGTATCTGCAGTTTTTGTGGTAACCTTAATATATTCGTTAGCATATCTATCATCCACAATTCTTCCGAATGCGTACGATGACCCTAATATGTTTGCTCCTAATAGTCAGGACTATTTTAGGACATTTTTATTAGGGTTTTTCTCTCCTTGTCTACTTTATTTGACAAGATCATTTTTACTATCGGTTAATCCAAATCAACGTTTTATAAACTTGATACTTGACTTTCCTATAAATGACAGCTTTCTCTTACTGATTATAATAGGTCTGGCATACCCTCAGATCCAAGATGGCCACGGAATACATACTAAAAACGATGGAGATGATGCATCTGCGGTGCAGTGGCATATTATTCCAAAACAATCTTATATTTTTGGAATATCATGGTCCTTAAGTGAATTTATTATATGTGCTATTAGCAATCTTTTTGAGTTTCAAGAAGTATCGATTGCGGGACAATTGAATTCAAAAGAAGATTCAGAAATAGATGTACTTAATAGAAAGAATTCCTTGAATAGGGAAAACATCACTCTATCAAAATGTATTGGTGTCAGAAGAAAGTCATCTACCATTTCAAACAACGTTTATACTAATGATGCCGATCCTGAGGTATCCACTTCAAAATATGGTACTCTCACTTACATGGATTATACGAGTTGGGATAAATTCAGAAAATCAAACTTCAATAGCGACGAGTATGGTCGTGAAGCGAACAAAAACATCACCACAGACAAAACAGGACGTGATCCTTTGATAATTATAAATCCGAAGGACAACTCCTTGAGAATCACCTCCTTGAATAGAGAAGGTAACCATCTGGAGTTCGAAGAAAGTGAACCAATATTTAAAGACAAGAGGGGATTTACTTGGGTCCGGTGGAAAGAAGATAATTACTTGGAAAATCAAGGTAATATGCTAGATAGTGATACAACCTCGATTAGGCATGCTAACGTAATAGAAAGACTTACATCGAACGGAGGGCAAAAATCCTATTTTACATTGAAGGGATATGGCCATTTAGGTAAGAATTTCTTTATCATGTCGGTAGTTATTTTTAGCAACATTTGGATGACCATTGGCCAGTCATTGCTAATGTCAATATATTTCATTTATGTCAGAGGGCATGAGAAATTATTCTCTGACACAGTAATATTTTTTGGCAGTAAAGATATTACATATTTCCTGCTAGTCGTATTCATACCATTTGTTTCAATGAATTTTTTAATCAATACCTATATCTACCTTCAGGACACACTTGTTGAATGGTTTATCGACCCGTACTTTAATATGAATGGAGGTATTGGTGCTTCCTTAAATAACCAATATCCCTATTATCCAATTGTTGAAAACTCATTACTTTTTCCCAACAAAAAAAGAGTGAGTACAGCAAACTTAAAGCCAACGAGACAAGACTTAACTTCCTCATACGATTCGGCATTGTTAATGGAAAGTGCAATGCTCTACGGTAGCCATAATAACGCCGATGACTACGATGCAAATGATCCCAAACCTTTAAAGCTTGCCAAAAGAATGATAATAAAATGGAAAGAGATATCAGCGTCTGACCAATTTGTCTTGTCTGCAATGTTCATATGGGGACTATCTGTATTTGTGTGTGGCATTTTTGCTACGATCCCATCGTTTAATATCCTTTCAAGATAAAATAACGCTGGTTATAACGTTTGGGTATTCTCATTTTCTTTTGTGCTTGAGTTTAGGCTGGGTATGTTTCCAACTATATACCGTATGACCTAGAAAAGAGAAACTAAGATGGATCTGATAAGGCTTTTATCTTCTCCCAAACATTTCATTTGTCTGTAATTGAGGCTGTATCGTCCCAATAATCAACAAACTGAGAGAAGACCCCCATGTTTAGTACCAGATCAGAAGGAAAATATAAAGACATAAAATGTGTTTTGATATACGTGTATTGTTGATCGGCCACGAACACCATAAATATTCTAACACTGTCGGCATAATTATTTACCCTCAGCACCCCATACAGAGCACCTGAAAAGCATAAAAAGTCAACAAATGCTTTCATTCGCACAGATCATAAAGCTGGAGATATTTTAACTATAATTTCCATCATACCATATGCATGATTCACTGTCAATTGCATGTAATTTTGACATTTTGCTTCAATTGCGGATTTTTGATCTGGTCTCTACCCTTTAATTCAAAATACTGCACAGAAGGCACCGTAGGTTTCAAAAGATCTCGTGAAAATAATTAGCTACTGCTGGCAACGTATTTTATGATGTTTTGAACTAGCCAGGTCATCAACTAATAAGCTGTATGCTATGAATGATAACAGCACGACTACATAATATCTGCTGGTACTATAGCTAAATTGAGCCTGCGAAATTTATTTCAAACTAGGACAGTTGGTGTTTAATAGTGGAGATTTCAAATGCTTGTGCTAGCTTAGAATATTTTTTGATCTAGAATTGACCAAGTCATCTCTTCTGTCTTCTTTATGCAATGCAATTATCGCAAGACACACTAATGAAAACGTTGATCGGAGAGACAACTTGACAAATTATTTCTGAGGTCCATTTGTCTAATAGGCTTGAGGATGATATCGATTTATTTTGAAAATGGGACTGAGATGGACCCTGGCTAAAATGTGGCTCAATATATATAAGTAATAGTTTTCTCTACCCAAAATTGTCTCAATCATAACTCTAGAAGCAAAATTAATGAGAATATCTTGATCCCTGGGTTATGGCTTAATGAAAAGCGCGTAAAATTAACATTTTACAATTGAATATCATCATACTCTTTCAAATCGGGAAATTAGGGTGATACCAGAGGACTTTAGTAAAAACCATTAAACATTCTTTTGTAAAGAGAGAGAAAATAGTTGCAAGTCATTTTTCATTGGAACGATTATTGGCAAGATGTTTGAGACGCCCCCGTACTGCGGTCTTAATCCCGTGGAATATGAAATACTTGTGCGATTTCTTAAAAGGAATGTCACATATGAGATGCTCACCTTTCTGATATCTAAAACGAATTCAATGATTAAAATAAAAAAGACTAATAGCCCCAAACCTGTGGAATTGAGTCTATTTGTTGAGGAATTAGTCGCATCATCTAAAGTCCAAGCTTCTACATTAATGGCAACAGCTGTATATTTGGATAGATTGAGCAGAATAATCCCCTCTAACGTATGTGGCATTGAAACTACAAAGCATAGAATGTTTCTAGGATGCTTAATCTTATCATCCAAATCTTTGGATGACTCATCACTTTTCAATAAACATTGGACAAAATACTGTAATGGACTACTTACGTTGAAGGAGGTCAATTCAATAGAGCGTGAGCTGTTATCGTACTTTAATTGGGATATCAACATTCAGATTGAGGAATTATACAATACTTTAGAACCTATTTTGAAACCAATTAGAGAAGAAATGGTTACAAGAAGATATACACTTTACTTACCAACGCCTTCGTCTTCTCCAGGTAAAATTGATGGGCGTATTAAGCTAAGCTCTCACCCAGTGCTTCAAAAACAAATTGCAGAAGAAATATCGACCTATCTTGACGATGCATCCCCAGTGTCCAGTATTAGTACCTTTTATGACTCTGAGTCACCTACATCAATGCAATCAGGGCATAACGGTCGACTATATCTGTGCGATAATTGCTCTACTCCAGCGCTCGGAAACAGTACAGTTAGTTCGGAATATGTATTAGATAGTTCGAATCAAAGAAAAAGAGGCCATTCAAGTGATTTGAAATCCACTAAGTCTGAAGAGGAAGAAAGCAATCTAGAATATTTGTTCAAACGTGACAAAAAATTGGTAAGGTGGAATAATCGATGGTCAATGGTTTTTTGAATGTACTATAATCTAAGTACTTAAAATTTTTGAACTTAAACACTAACGATTTTTACCAATTCGCAGCGACTGATAAGTTGATAACTTTATCAATTAAAAAGTATACTTTTTTCATATTCATTATCAAAGTGGTTATGTGCATATTTTCTTTAACTTAGAAGCATACTATAATGCACATTGTAACAACTAAACTAAGTGATACCTCGTGTTTCCATTCAATTTGAAATAGTCTTTTCTACAGATGTCATTTTAAATAAAATCTAAATAATTTCAGTTTTATCATATCATTATGCAACTATATTAATGTAGCTGTCTTGTTAAAATACCAATTAATTCGATAGAACAATGACATAAGATAAATAAGCACTTTTCATAGCAAACATAATGCATGACTCACTTTTGCAAAGGTTAACTTGCTGACTTTTTTTAAGGACAAAGCTTGCTGTATAAATCAAGAATCTTTACAACAACAAAATCTTATAAGTAATATAAATGTTCTACAATCTAGTCGGGAAAGATACTCAATACACATCAAAGACTGCAGAGGTAGAGACTTCTGAACATAACCGACCATTATATAGCACCCCGATAATATAATGTTACACGTGTAGTAATTCCACATCTCGATGATGATGACAATCAAGTCACTGCCGATCCACAGTCATCCGATATATCAGCAAATTGCGTTCTTCTATATTGCTACTACTATATGTGCATCACACTGCTAATTTTGTCAAAGTAGCATAGATATCTACAGGTTGCAGAGCCATCAGAGTAAGCTAATTCCTCAAACTTCTAGCGCAAGACATGATGTTAAAGTGTGGCAGGCAGTACAGGATTGTTTCGAAGAATGCCAGCAGAGTGCTGAATAGCACTGCCGTTAGTGGCAGAAACAGATTGGGACTTTACATGCAGCCATTGTTGACCATGGCAGCTTATACTCGAACATACTCTTCGAAACTACCACCACGTTTAACAGCAGAGACATACCCAGAAGTGAAAAGAGATGGCAGGTTTAAGTCCTTGGCTAAAGATGATATTGACTATTTTAAATCTATCCTGTCTGAAACCGAGTTATTAGAAGGAAATGATAGTAATGACTCATTGGCAGCTTACAATGAAGATTGGATGAGGAAATACAAAGGTCAAAGTAAGTTATTGTTGAAACCAAAAACTGTGGAACAAGTCTCAAAGATTATCAAATACTGTAATGATAATCGACTTGCTGTAGTTCCTCAAGGTGGTAATACCGGCCTTGTTGGTGGATCTATCCCTGTTTTTGATGAAATAATTTTATCTCTCGCTAACTTGAACAAAATAAGAGAATTTGATCCAGTAAGTGGAATTTTTAAATGTGACGCCGGTGTTATCCTAGAAGCTGCAAATGAGTATTTGGAGAAGAATGGTTACATCTTCCCTCTGGATTTGGGTGCTAAGGGTTCCTGTCATGTTGGAGGTGTGGTAGCTACAAATGCTGGAGGTTTAAGATTACTGCGCTATGGTTCATTACATGGATCTGTTCTAGGTTTGGAAGTTGTTCTACCAAATGGGAAGATTGTAAATAGTATGCATTCCCTAAGAAAAGACAACACTGGTTATGATATAAAACAATTATTTATTGGTTCAGAGGGTACGATTGGTATTATTACAGGGGTTTCCATTTTAGCACCTCCAAAGCCAAAGTTCACTAACGTCTGTTTCTTATCGCTTGAAGATTACGAATCCGTCCAAAAAGTATTTGTGAAAGCAAGGCAAGAGCTGTCAGAGATTATATCTGCTTATGAATTTATGGACAATAAGTCTTTGAGCTTAACTAAAGATCATTTGGAAGGCGTACCTTTCCCACTGGAAGATGAACATCCTTTTTATGTTTTGATCGAAACTTCTGGATCAAACAAAGAGCATGATGATGCAAAACTTGAAGCTTTCTTAGAGTTAGCAATGGAGGAAGGTTTAGTGACTGACGGTGTTGTGGCACAAGATGAAACAGAGCTAGCTAATCTATGGCAATGGAGAGAGATGATTCCTGAATCAAGTCAATCCAATGGTGGTGTATATAAATATGATGTTTCTTTACCATTGAAGAGTATGTACTCTCTAGTTGAGGCTGTAAATGACAGATTAACTCAGCATGGTCTCCTAGGTGAAGCACCAAAGCCAGTTGTTTCAGCTATTGGATATGGGCATATAGGTGATGGTAACCTTCATTTGAATGTTGCAGTTCGTGAATATACGAAAGAGGTAGAGAAATGCTTAGAACCCTTTGTATATGAGTTCATTCAAAGACACCATGGTTCTGTGAGCGCTGAACATGGGCTGGGTTTCCAGAAGAAGAATTACATTCAGTATTCGAAAACCCCTGAGGAGATTGAGATGATCAAATCTATAAAAAATCAATACGATCCGAACTCCATCTTGAATCCTTACAAGTATATCTGAGAGGTTTCTTGTTAAAATAATATATTCAGTGTTTGACTCCATCAAAACTTTCTCATAACATTTATCATTAGGAATCAAACTACGGTATACGAGTTAAGTATTAGTTATATTTAGTAATCATTATTCATTTATAAGTTACATGTTACTTGTTAAAAATAGAACGTTCAAATCTACTTCCTCTATGGAACAAAACCTCCGATACGCAAACTTTGAAGTGCGGCTGAACAAATGTGCCTGAATCGAGCTGGACCTAAGGGAGTGCCACCATACCATCTAGTAACAATTACTATAACATTGAAAGCATTAGACCTTTCCAATAAAGTTAGAAGCCGCTGGCCTGCACCAGCTTCACCACAGTCTGAGCTACCTTGCTGAACATTTTTTAGCTGAACCACCTCATCCTGCTTCTTGTTATTCTTTTTTTTGGTTTGCTTCTCATTTCCTTTCAACTCTTCAGTTCCAGTTCGCCAAGCATACATATGCATGTGACTAGCCTTTGCTATATGCTTATCACTTTGAATCATGCCTTGCAATATATCTGGTATGTCCTTCTGGTCTCTCAAAAAGCAGCACCTAGCTTGAAATTTTGATTTCTTATCCGTTACGACATCTGATACATTCCAATCCATATTAATAATTTGCTCTTAATTCAAAATCTTATCTGTATGCTCGTCATTCTCATACACATCCGATTATACTCATTTGATATTGTTGCGATGAGCTTTAATTAATACCATTCTTATAGCCATTCTAGTTCGCCATTGTTCAACCTGAAAATCACCGCGATTTTTTTTCACTTAAGTATTTAAGGGCGAATTAGGATGGCTCGATACCAAAGGTTTAATCATAAGGATTCCAAGATCTCATCAGTACCAACCAAGATATAGGCTACATTCTTGCCATTCTGTTTTGGAATTTGGTCTGTTTTGTAAGAGTTCTAGGCTAGAGGTATATAGCTGGATCTATTTCTCTGCATTTTGAACCATAGAAACAATAAGGATAGCAGTTTTATCTTTTTGTGGAGATTGAATCAATAAGGTGTATTCACATAGTAATTCTGTGGAAAACGCAGAGCACATTGAGAGTTGAAATTATTCAGATTAGTAGCGTATTGAGCGCAGCAGATACTTAGTTGAAACGAAAAGAGAGTGTTTGCTCAATATTTCCTAAATATACATATAAGAAGACCTGCTGTTTGAATTAATTCAATTTGGAGATAATAAATGCGCTTGGCCTATTAATGTCCAGAACAATAACACTAGCTGTATCTACCCCCTCTAATAAGAAGGGTAACACGTCCACTTACTGTATATTGGATAATAAGGATGGCAAGTTTACAAGAATACGAAGAAGCTCGAATTTTGGCGATGAAAGCGTAGATAGCAGTGTGCTGGCATTTTGCTACCTGGTTCCAAAGGATAGATCACTATATGGCAACCAAAAACCAAGTGAAAGAGCTGAAAAAACTAACAATCCAGTTGAAGGTGACTGTACTAGTAACATTAACACTGAAGTCGAAGAAAACGAAACTAATTTTCCTAATTTTGACCTAAAAGATGATTCTGACTATATGCTCATATGCAGGTCTAATGGGATCATTGAGGTTGTTAAGGACTATCGACAAAAAATTTATCAGAATTCCTCTTTATGGCCACAATTCTTATGGAAATGCTTCCCTGATGACATCGACCCAACAGGAGATTTCGACTTTAGCATTGCAAATCTATCATACTTCAAGGGCTTGCTTTATTGTTGCACCACATCTGGAAAAGTATATATATTTATTCTTAATCTTCCAGAAGATTATATTCAGGTTGAAAACCTAATTAGTAACAGTGATAGTAACAAGATCAAAGATATGAAAAATGATGGTAATGGAGGAACAACTGCTGCTCGAAATATATCCCCTGATGAAGAAGAATTCTTTAAATTGACTCAATACAGATACTGCGGTAAAACTGATGATATCTGCTATTTTTTAATTCCTATTGATGAAGACACTCGTAATAGTATCTTGGGACAACAAAAATACACAGCCAGCTATAGTGGAGCAATAATGTATAAGTCGTCAGGTTATAATAGACTTGACCAAGGTATTGCAAATTTTCAAATAAACCCACTGGATAGGCTGAGTTTTATTGTATCTGCACAAAGGTCACCGCTTATGATAAGAAAAGTTGTTATGACACGGATATTTGTTATTTTTTTGCGTACCTATTTGAAGAAGAAATTAGAATGCCAACCAAATCAATATTTGCAATCATCCTCATTGATTTTCAATCTGGATAATGACATTGCAAACATGCCACAAATTGATCATCGTTTGTGGAATTCGATTATACAGCTGTCTGGTACAGCTCCATTACAATCAATTATCGTTTGGAAGCAAAAGTTTGGGGGGAGGAAAGATGAAATTGATAAACTATTGCATAACATAGCTGATAATCAAAATGTTGAATTAGCGGAAAATTTAAGTATATCTACTAGGCCACTATCTAGAGGGAATTTGATGGTAAATAGGTCCCAAGACTCCCTGTTCAGACGAATAAATTACATGTCTAGACAGTTGACGGAAAAAAAAGTGGATACGCTCCTGAAATCACTAAAAAAAAACACCTTCCCTATTGATTTTTGTGCTGTTCAATTGCGACAAGAAAGTCAGCAACATATATTTAATGGGTCATATACGTTCAATGATGAGCCGCCATCTGATGTAGAAGATGATGTGATAGTATCCTTCCTTACAGACAAATATAGGAATTTGGACATTTATAGTATCGAAAAGTTTTTGAAATTTCATGTTTTCAGACCAAGGTTGATGAATGAACCCTTGGTGGAAATCAATGTGTACCCAAATCACCAGTACAGTGAATTTAGCAATACAAAGGATTCGAGGGAGAGGTTTGATGAAATATTATCACAAGTTTGCTCATTCAAAAAGTTGTTTGTATTAACAGAAAAGATAATTCTAATCATAGGAAGTGGTGGTGTTTTATTATTAGATAGAAGTCTTCTTAAGTATATGAATCACTTAAGCGATAACCCAATTGAATCAATTTGTATCATTAAGATAGATCTGGGCCTACTGAATGATGCTATATTACTGGTTGATCGCTTTGAAACTTGCAAGGATTGTAGTGGTGTACTACTCAATTTCCAGTTAATTACAACAAACCTAAGTGGCGAGATAAACTCTTATAATTGCATGATGAGACCTCATTCAAGAATTGGAAGCTATGAATGCACCGACAGTATTCAGTTAACAAAAGTCGGTAAATTCGTTGATAAATTAATTTTCATAACTGATTTCAAAGAACAAGTATCAAGTCGTAAAAGGTCGCAATCAGATATTGAAATGGGACAGAGTAGGAAGAAACAGAGGTCACTATCTGATAATTTCGTCATATCTTCAATCTAATCATATACTGTTGCATTTCAGCCATTCTTACAATAAACTGCTCGGGTATATTTTTGCTTGAGTAGTCTTAATTATTTATGTAACTTTTTTTATATTCATTATTGTCGGTCTCATAGTGCCTTTATTATACACAAACATCAACAACAATATATGAATCTATAGTGATCATCATATACGATATTTCATTAATTTTAAGGTTTCCGAGACAAAGGCCTTCGCGCATGCGCACAGATCATCAAAACTAGCAATAATAGGCTTTTGTACCATCTCATTGCGATCCAATTGAAACGGTAACTATTAATATCGAATGCATTTATTTATTACTGATAGAAACGATTTTGTATATAATTGTTTAGGTGTAAATATTCACCTAAAACAGACCTAATATTACCAATCATTCTTATTGCGGATTGGCATACTGTTCGTTCATTGAATGTTAGGATCTAATAGAAGGTTGAGCAGTCGCAAATATATTTGGGCTCTTGATCTATCTAATATTGCAATTAAATTTACCTACTAGGAATTTACTAAATCTATTCAATTTGGATTTATTCCTGATAATAGAAAGATACTACTGCTAGATCAATAAAAGCGAACAGACACTATTTTTTGTACTGTGCGCCAGTTTTTCTGATTACTGGAATGAATTTTAAAGAGGACTTTTCATTATTCAAGAAATGCTTTGAATGTAGTGATGATGATCTAGGTGACCTTTGGGTATCTCCTGACCGGAGAACTGTCGAGTGGTTAGTAGGTAAAGGCACGGAATGTAGAAGGCGATTTACTTTCAACTCATCTGCTGTAGTAAGAGCTGGATTTACCAAATTTGAAAATCTACAGACGAAATGTCTAATAATTGTACTGAGAGAGCTTGCATATGTCTACTATATCGCCAATGAAAGCTCAGAAATTGCAAAAAGTGATAGTTCCACAATATGCTTCCCTTTTCCAATAAAAGATGCATTTATGTATCAAAATGGTATAATATTGGAACGGGATGATATGTTATCATTAGAACCTGGAAGTGGCGGCAAATCAATTTTTTCTGAAGAAAGTAGTGGAAGAACCTCTATTGAGCAGCAGTTCATATCACTTTCTGACCCATTGGCACCTTTTGGGACCCTAGTATTTATTAATGAAGATGATACAATACTCACCTCAAGTGGTAAGAGACGGAATACGCGGGAGATCGATACTGTGGATGGTAATATTCTATTTAAGAAAAAAAGACGTACATGTAGTCCAAATGAATATACTAAAGAACTGGAAAATAGCGAACAGACTTGTTTAGCATCATCTAGGGTACGACATCCTTTAAAAATGATGACATTTCCAAAAAATTCTGGGCTTAGTATCACTGTTCTCTATGATTCAGAAGAATTGAATTTGCAATTTTATTACACTAGGATACTTGGAGATAATGCTAGAACAGAAAACACTTTGTCAGACAATAAAAATAGTAATAGTGCAGGTCAGAATGGTCATTTACAAATCTCCAAACCTAGAACTATAAGTAAATTGGAAGCAAGTCAGCAACTAGAAAATAGACATCAATACAGCAATGACTTAAGAAAACTTTCGTTGATGAATCGAAAAGTAACACCAAACGCTGGCCTTCCGGTTGATGTTCAACTGAAATCACCTGCAGATTTTTTTCAAGAAGTTAATGTAAGTCATCAACAGCTGTCATCATCAACTTTAAAACGGAATGACTCATCTACTATGGATAGATTGGGGATAAACGGCAACGAAAGCTTATTGAAAAATCACCCCAATAGCAGCGTAAGAGTTTCGAGTAGTACTATGGCCACAACCGACACTATGAACAGCGAAACATCGATAAAAGATGTTGTATTAACTAAGATTTCAACTGTTAAACTTCCTGAATCCTTGAGAAATGGCGAAGGAGGTATAAATATAAAATGTCTTCCTTTAAAGTATGAAAATATGGAGGGTGTATTAATTTTTGACACGGAAAAGGGTTATTATAAATTATGGTTTATTGATATGATCCCTGAAGTAATTAACTCTAATTCATTTCTACTTTATGGCACATTTCCACAACTGATGATCCAGTTAAAAAATCTGCCTAAAGTGGATTTTGGTAATATATTGGACTTTCAACCAACAAATAGCTCGGAATATAGATTAGATGGCTGTGTTTTTGCCATTACAGAAGAGAAGACATATATCATGAATCCTTACCTTGATATATATTATGAAGAAAATATAATGGCCATTAGAAGAATGGAAATGGTTAGCAAAGAACAACTGATAGTTCATCAATTCCCTTCTACATTTGTGAGATATTTTACTCTATATGACCGCTGTCCCAAAAGGCTGTTGTTAAGAGAGATTTTTGTTTCGTTTAGGTATATTTGTGACTCGAAATTTTATCAACTACTTGTTTTCTTTTGGTTTCAAATTAGTCTTGAGTATGTTAATTCTAAAGAAAATCTCGATGTGTTTGATTGTGAATGGGAATGCTTTAAGGTTTTGATTTTTAGTCTAATGTCACCAGACTCTTTAACTTCACTACCTTCCTTACGGAACTCTCGAATTTTAAATTCACTTGAAAGAATGGATGTTGGTGTCACTTTTCCAAAAATGGTTATGGGACTGCATTTGTTAAGAGAGGAGACCATTCTAAACATATATAGGAGAAGGGATACCGACGACATGGGTTCTTTGATTGGCGCAATAACAACTACTCTGGAATGGCCCTCTCAATGGGATGATTACTACCAAGATTATAAAGGTCTCGAAGCAATCCCGTGCTGCCTAAACTTGTCCTCTAATATAGTAAATGGTTATGTCAAACCCTTGGATGCACCGACTTCAATTCTTGGATCTTTATCGAGTTTAAGTGATAAAGATGTTAACACTATTGTCCCTTTTATAGAGTTTTCTAGACTAGTTGAAATGGACAATAAGGTTAACGAACTTATCACTCCTCGGACCTTTAAAGTAACTCGACTATTTGAGTCACTAAATAATATATCACCTAAAAGTCACTTTTTGAAAGTCTTGACAAAGTTCAAGATGAATAGGGAAGATCTGCAATCCTATCCACCTGGACTTTTTAAGCCTATGGTGGAAGCCTTACAATTGTTTGAGAACAATTTTGCTGAGATTGAAGAGGATGTTGATGTTGGACTTATATCGAGAGCAGATTTAGCGAGATACTCAAGTATACTTAAAGAAAAAATGACATGGAAGGGTAGCAATGAAAGTGCTTTGAAAACTGATATAAAAGCGTCACCATTACTAAACGCGAAATCAACGAAATCCATACTGTCTGTTCTTTCTGATATTGTTTTGAGTTCAGAATCCCAACTGTCAAAGGATATACTTTTAGATCAAAATGCTTCAGAAGATATCGATGATGGTGTCAATCTAAAGAAAAACTCGAGTCTGATATTTTCGGAGGATAGAAGGTTTAATGATGCTATGACATTGTTGTCTTTTAGTAAGGTTCAAAAAGTTCCTTTCTTTTCTACTGATTCCGAGTACTCGAAAATACTAAGTAAAAAAAAGAAGATTGCAGAAATTATTGCTCTTAGATCATGCGCTCAGGGTATTGGTTGGGCAATGGTAGTTTTTGCAACAGAAAAGCCATTGTCAACCCAAAAGTGGGTTTTGAGGCCAATAAATTTTTCAGTTTCCTTTCCTGACGAGACTGTAATTAATGTTGACAAGGATCTCATCCCAAGCGATATAATTGAATGGGGTGAATTTCATGCAGGTGTAAGTTCTGGCTTAAAAATATCTAGAAAAACCAAAGGAGTAAATGGTAGTTGGATTGTTTTCAATAAGCCAAAGGATGTAAATGCATCACATGCAGGTTTCCTATTAGGTCTTGGTTTAAATGGGCATTTAAAAGAGTTAGAAGAATGGCATATTTATAACTACCTCAGCCTAAAGAATACACATGTTGGCGTTGGTCTATTGTTAGGAATGACCGCTAGCATGAGAGGTACCATGGATCTGACGTTAACTAAAATTTTGAGCATCCATATCGCTTCCTTATTGCCTAAAGGAGCTAATGATTTGAATATTGATATTCGAGTGCAGACAGCCGGACTTGTTAGCTTAGGACTTTTATTCTTGAAGTCTCAACATAAAAAGATGACAAACATCCTTGTTGATCAGTTGGAGTCTTTAGTACTCATTAATGAGGAGTATGTTGCTAATGAAGGATATAGAATGGCTGCTGGTATAGCTATTGGCATGATCAATCTAGGTGCAGCTGACAATTTTACTAAATCATGTGGTACTGAAGAGCACAAAAAAAGTCGAAGCAATTTGGTTGAAGACGACCTTGATTCATCTTATAATTTGCCGGAGATGCAAGATTCTGCATATTTTACTTCTTTGAAAGATGGATTGTTAAACAAGTTGAAATTTCATTCAGAAGCTGAGAAATCTGAGCTGCCTCAGAACTCATATATAGGCAGGCTTTTAGCTATTATGTTGATATATCTGAAGAGTGAAAACTCAGATGTTGCCGATCAAGTTAAGCCAAAGATTAATTTTGGCTTTGAAAGAAGCTCTTGCCGTCCCGAGTTTTATATGTTTTCAGAGTTTGCATATCGCATGATAATGTGGGACTCGATCCATGACTCTGTTGAATTCTTGATGGAAGAGCTAGGCGTGGATATACTAGACTCTTGTTTGAAGTCTGATCATATGCAAATATATTACATATTATCAGGCAGGATTTTATCCCTAGGGTTAAAGTTTGCCTCTACTGGAAATTTAAGAATTAAGGAATTCTTGCTCTCCTTGTTTGACCAACTTCTTCCCTTTTATCAATACCCTGGAAGAGACTCTGTTGATTTCAAATTAGTTGTAACTTCTATTAATGTGCTGTTAAATGTTATTATGGTATCCCTCAGTATGGTTATGAGTGCACGGGGTGATTTGGATGTATTTAAACGAATTAGATACGTTCATGAGGTGGTATTTGGAAGTAGCTCAGATATTTATCATAGAAAAGAATCGAAATCACAGAACAACTGGGATCATTCCGATGCTAACACAATTAACAATCAGGCAGTAGGTAGTAGTCGAAGGAGTTCTCTAAACGGGTTTGAGGAGGTTGTTGAAGGAGGTTCAGCAGGAGAAGATACCGTACCCCCAAATTTTGACCAACCCGACACAGATAATCACTATGCAAAATATATTGCCACAAGTCTGTCCATAGGATTTTTGTTTTTAGGTTCGGGTCAGTATGCCTTAAAGAACACCGATAAAGAGTCTGTCGCTTATTTAATCTTGAGCACTTTGCCTTTATTTTTACCTCCGTATTATCTTCAAGAATTGAGACATTTTTGGAGTTTGGCAGTTGAATCTAGATGTCTCTTAGTTAAAGATGCTAATACGGATAAAATGGTATCTGGTGTTGATATCAGAGTTCTCACAAAGTCTGCCAACTCACAAAAGCTCAATGAACAAATTTTACGAACTCCTTGTCTTCTGCCTGAAATTAACGCCATTAAGGCAATATCGCTAATATCCAATGACTACTATCCCCTTCACATTGATTTCAGTAAAAATATCTCTGCATCAAAATTATTCAAAAACGGGACAATTTTGTATGTCCAATCAAAGAAAGAGTCTTCATATCCTAATGGTGCTTCTGACTACAGAACTCGGAATAATACGGATGTAGTTGACCTTTCTCTAAGTAAGAAAATAGAGAAAAGATTACGGTTTGATAAAATTATGGTACAGCCTGCTTCTTCTATACTTTCTTTGTTGCATATAAAAGGCAAGGATTTGCAGGACCCGCTAAATGAGTTCGAAGATTCTAGTATCTGTTCAAGAAACTCTAAATTTGATCTTGAATTAATTCAAAACAATAGAAGAGTATCATCGATATCAAATGATGACCTAGCAATTTGGTGGAAGCTTTACGAGGAAGCGCAGCATTGATTTAACTGGCTGTTACCTAATCGTGGTGTGAATGAGGAGTTTCTGAAAATGCACATAGATATAAATATGTATGCATCTATATTCGTTAACTCAAACAAAACTGTTTAGATTATTGTAAATGATACGATCTTTTCATCTTTGCAATTTTAGGTAATGAGCGTATATGAAACTATATATTTTTATTGGTATGCGTATATCTAGATATATGGTCTCCCAAGAGATATGTAGAGCTTTCTCATTTGAGAAGTACCGTTATTTATAAAAGAATATGCAAAATATGGTTAATTTGATAATATGTTGATATTCAACATAGAGTTATGAAAGGGTAGCAATTGTGATTAATTCATAGTTAGTCTTTCTGGATAGAGCCTAGCTTTTGTCCCATTTTGACTTTCTCACCAGTTTTGATATGGAATTGAAAATCTTTTGGTGCTTCAAAACAAAGAACTACAGTGCTTCCTAACATGAAACCACCCATTTCCTCCCCCTTTGTCAAAGGAAGTCCCCCTAAAACCTTACTGGCTTTCTCATAAACGGCTTCATAGCAAGTATGTGGTTTTATTTTCCTCCTTTTGGCATTGGTCTTTAGTTCTTCATCAAAATTCAATTTGATTGATCCAACATTAGTGGCACCAACTGGAGTCATACTGAAGAATCCATGTCTCCAGTAACCTAAAAGAGCAACTCTCTCATTTAAAACAAACAGATTGGGGAAATTTCTTTGAAAATATGGTGCAACAGAGAAAAGGTCACCAGGAAAGTGACGACGGAGGCGACAAACCCAGTTTATTGGTGAATGAAAGTGGTGATAGTCACCAGGAGCCAAGTAGATGACAGCAAAATATAGGTTAGTCTCTTCGGGGCCAGTCATACTCGAAGTATATGAAGGGAAGTTAGGTGAGACTTCGGTTAGAAGTTTCATTGTCTTAGAGATGCTAGGAGTATTATACTCGTCGACAGTTTTATCACCCTCATTCTCAAATTTAATAACGTCAGTTGCCTCCTCATCTTTCGTAGCATTCAAGTCTGGAGATGAATAAGACACTTTGAATTTGTTTGCTCTTGCAAATTCCTGATGGCGCTCTTCATGGCCGGATAAGTCCAGAGTGGATTCACTCTTACATAGTAAAGGATGGCTATGCGTACCCAAAAATTCCTTGATAGAATATGTTAATCCTTTGACCTGTTCAACTTCGCCAGTTTCAGAGTTAATAATACCAATCTGAAGAACTTTACCATCGCTAGGACAAACGATGACTTCATCACCAGGAGCAACAGGTCTGGTCTCAGGCCTAATATTACGGTAGAAGAAATCTGATAGGTTTGCATAGTCCTCTAGATTTGGGTTCTCCATTTCATCCAAGTTAACACCAAACAGGTAAGAGTAAAATTTAAATCCCGAAGGTCTTAACCAAATGGGTAAAGTGTAGGAATTAACCTGGCCCCAAAGACGTGAAATAGCGTTCAAAGGTAACGTTGAGTAGCAAAAAAATAGCCAGTTGTTGTCAAGAATCCTAATCTTCTTATACCTTTTCCCTTGGCCCTCGCTGTCCTTCTTGCTATCCTCATCTTCCTCAATTCTACGTGAAGTCAGCAACAGAGTCCCAAGAACAATTGTGACACCTGTTAGCACCGCCCATTTCATATTTACAGAAACAATGTATTTCTCCTTCTGTTTCGTGGTAACACTAGCATAACTCCTAGCTTTGCGGACAATCTCATTGGACTTCCTCTGCGGATTGCTTAACCTATTGGTAATGCCACGCTTCAAGATGGCAGTTCTGTTGCGCAACTGCATACCATTAGAAAGGCGCACAGGCATCCTACCACTAAGCAGAGTCTTGCTCTTTAACAGCACAGTCTTGACTGGAATCATCGCGATTTGGTACTGGTATTCCCTTAAGCAGCGCTAGTTTCTTTCCCAGAGAAAAAGAGCTCACCGTCTTAATTTCTATTATCTCAGGTGCAAGGATACCACGATCACTCTAACGGTCCTCTTGGTTTGTTTTGAATAGTGTCTTATGACTAAACGCAAAGAGCACGATGAGCATTCGAGAGTCTTTGTTTGGCTTCCTAAGAAGTCGATTTGTGCGAAAGGTTACGCGAGATGGGCTCAAAAATGAAGAATGCCGAAGGATTTTTGGCATAATGGCCTTTTAAAGCCTTCAAACTACAATGATGAATGCATTTATATTGATTACATAGAGCTTTGATATAAGTCGTACAGATCAGTGTTAGAGTAGTATTTAGGTTTAGTTTTAGTATCATTTTTATTTTTATTTTTGTTTGATTAAACTAAGTTTCTTTGTATTCGTAAGGACCAGGGCGAACTACGCAGTCGAAATTGAAGTCAATGAGCAAGTCGTCTGTGTAGTACAGCTGACCGCTGATGTTGTCACCGGCAGCAATTGGACCCACACCAGCAGGTGTACCTGTGAGGATGATGTCGCCTGGCTCCAAAGTCATCATTGTTGAGATATGCTGGATGATTTTGTGGAGTGGATATAGCATCAGGTTTGTGTTACCGTCTTGTCTGCGAGTGCCGTTGACATCGCAAGTAACTCTGAATGCTTCCTGTAGATTTTCTTTATTGGCTTCGAATTGGGTCTTTGGGATCATATGTGACATGGGCAAGAACGTATCGAAACCTTTGCCGATGGACCACGGTAGACCTTTCTTCTTGGCTTCGTCCTGAACATTACGAGCAGTTAAGTCCAGCGCCAGGGCTACACCTCTGATGGAATCGTAAACATCAGCTGCAGTGAATTCAGACTCGTTGGCATTCGAGATGTACTTGTCCATCACCAATGCAACTTCAATCTCATGATGGACTACGGTACCTTTTGGTATCTGGATAGTGCCTGGGTTGGTACCGTCATCGTTCAAACCATGGTAGCTTGCTTGCTTAGGCAACTCTTTTATGGCGTGTTTCTCATCGACTGGTGTTACAACACTGGACATTGGCTTCAAGAAGAAGAATGGCTGTTTTGGAGTTGCATTGTTCAACTCTTTGATGTGTGCAGCATAGTTTCTACCAATACAAATTATCTTCTTTGCGTCCTTCAGGTAAGTGTAGCTCATCTTCCCTGCAAATAGCTTTGCTATCGACATCTTCGGAATTATCTGAATAGAAGAAACTTCGATGACGGTGCTGTAGCTTTTATACGTGGGGCAGTAGCATGTAAATCATTTGGAAGATGATCAATGAACTCGACAGGCGTGATTCAAATTCCAGGACTCCAAAGCAGTTAAATGGATAAGATTGCGATGTGGGGAATTCCGAAGTCCTTTATGATTGGTTAGTCATGTGAAGATTTAACAGATGACAAACGTGACTCTTTGATATTTATAAGAAGGCTAGACAGAATATTCAAAAAGGGAGGATAGTATATAAATTGTAGGACGGTTGATTTCCCATAATATTACAACGGATATTACTTAAATTTACTAGTTGTTCTTGTATCTCTTTTGCCCTCATTAGTCAATACCTTTTATCCAGCCATGGTAAACGGAAGGTGAAAATGTTTGAGAGTATGCTTAATAGAACCAATAGTAGAGAGACAAGGGGCCGGTCTATAGAATTGTTTACATTTATTTGCCCGAATCTGAACTATCATGACTTGTATTTTTGGCAACTGGGTTTGCACCGTTTCTCTTGACAAAGTTTGATGATGTTAGAATTTGCTTTGTGCTTTCTATAATTTGAAGTGCAGCCTTTATGTCATTGTTCATCAAGGATTGCTCAAGCATAAGTAATATGGAAGCTGAGACTCTATCGTCACTGCCTTCGGGTGTTATACCAGCGAGATGGCCGATTATCTTCGACATATCATTATACTCTGTTTGTAAAATGCCCAAATCCGTTTCTATCTTCTTTATATACTCTTTCTTCTTCCGTCTAAACCTTGACGCAGCAACTCTGTTTCTTTCCAAGAACTCCTGTCTTCTTCTCTCTTGTTCATCCAAATCGTCGTTACCAGTGTTGACAGCATTGTTGGCTTCCGGGTTAGTGACAGTTGCAGTTACAGTATTGCCTTCCGATTTCTTAGAAGCTGAGCTTGTTGAAGCACGTTTTCTCTTAGGTTCTGTAGCCTTTGTCGAAACACTCTTCTTCCTTCCTCGTTTCTTTTGTGTACCAGATTGATTATCAGCACCATCGGCACCTGAGTCCTTCTCAATGGTGGTGTCTGCAAGTGGGAAGTAACTGTTGGTCGGTACTGAATTAGATTTAGTGACGCCTTGTACAACTGGTTGACTTCCGGATATGTTAGGAGTAGACTCTCGTGTATTATTGTCCAAGTTCAGTTGCTTGGCAGAAGAGGCTAATAAAGAGCTCAACCCAGGGGTTAATTGACCAGCGGGAAGACCCCCCAATGCAGTTAGGGCTTTATTAGGAATGTCTATTTGTCCATTCATCTTTCTACCAGATCCTGATTCGTCTTTATCTCCATTTGTTGGAACTACAGAGTTACTGTTCGCTCGAGAAATGCTCACATTGTTATTCATCAGCGAGGGTAGAGACCCTTGATTGAACTGGCTACCCAATATGCCCGGTGTGAAATTAGCCCTCAGGTTAGATTCGTTAGGTGTTAGTCCTGACTTAAATAAGTTCATCAAAAACCCAGGCAATTGGCCATCTGTTTCACTACCATTTGCTACTCCTTGTGCACCACCTAGTGGTGTTTGTCCCCCAGTAGCACTACCGTTGTGCGAACTACCATTTTGACCAGATTGGGACTGTCCTTGTAAATAAGATGGTGACATTAAAAGAGGTGGCAGTTTCTTAGAGCCACCTGGGGTCAGCAAAGGAGGCGACTGCATCGGCCCTCTCTGGTTGCCATAAATCAAAGATGCGGCACGCTTTTGGTCACCAGCTATTTGAGGGTCTATATTCAAACTACCCGAACTACCGTTGTTCTGGGAATCCAGATAGCTCAACGAGGCCATGCCCTTAGCGTTGTCTAAACCATCTCCATTCGCGGCAGAATCATTCGTATTACCTATGTTCCCACCATCACCACCACTTTCTGTTTTCTTTGTCGACGCAAAACTTTGCTCAAAGGGATTGGGCTCCAGATCAAACGACGACACTGTCCCCAACGACCCCGATGGTCTAGAAGACGTGTTCTGCATAGCTGTCAGATGCTTTCCTTTGCTCTATTCACGGAAGTCTACTTCTTGATCGTGATCTTCCTAACAGAAACCTCGTATTATATACTTTTTTCCTTGCACTTTCGATATATTTGCTATTATGCAGAATTTACCCGCTTCTACAACAAATATTCCAATATTGAGAGCTAGATCCCTTGCAGCTGTGCGGTATCTCTTTCCTATTTCTTTTTCTTCTCCTCTGCACGTTAGTTTAATCCCGGGGGCCACTTCAAGCTCAAACGCACACTTGCAACGCCTAATAGATTGTATAATGATCCAGGGAGGAGTGCTTGGTATGGGTCCAACTACTTGGGAATTTCCAACAAACTTTCCTTATCACCAGTTCTTTTGTTCCTGGGGGAATCCTTTAAATTTTTTGCCATCCCGCAATACGTCATTTTGGATGTTTGACAGGGCCTATGCACGTCATGTTGATATGCAGCTACTGGTGGTGGGTGTATATTGGTGGGGTTGTGTAGCTATATTGATTTATACATCCCGAATTTTATGTACTAACTACAGTCTTTGTTATTGAGTGCAAAAAATAGGTAATGAAAGAATAGTACAGATTGCTTTAAACACGTTAGAAAACTTTGAAAAAAATATTTATGTGGGGGGAGGAGAGAGGAGGGGGGTTGACTACTTGGTACCTATCCAGAACTCTCCGTTTTCCCCACGGTTGATATCTCTTCTTAATTGCCGACTTAGTAATACGCCTACTTCGTATCTTTCTTTGTTTTTCTTGTCCAGGTATTCTTGTAGTTTTGCAATTGCTCTTGTGAGCTTACGTGAATCGTCTATAGATAATGTGCCCTGCGAGTTCATTTTATTTAAGTAATCGATCTCTTTCTGTATCTTGCCGCACTTTGTGGTCAAGTAGTAGTGTCTTTGCTCGTATCTCTTCAGCTGCTCGCTTGGAGTTTGCTCCAGACCCATGTCTTGTCCACTGGACTTCCGGGAGCTGTTAGTAGAGCTATTACTACTGCTCACAGAGATCACACGGAATGGGTTGGTGGTTCTTCTGGTGTTTCTCAGCGTCTCTTTCATCTGCTCTGTAAGCTCGCTGTTCTGATTCTGTTTCTTGGGTATAAATATCGTGGACTCAGCATCATCTATATCTGTCACCGGTGTCAAGTTGCCATTGTCCGCAACGTTGCCTCTAAGATCTCCAGCAGCTAGTACAGATGATCCCTCAGCCTGCTTGGTGTCTCCTATAACGTTATTGCTCTCAGTGGAAGTATCTATCTCATTGAACTCTTCCTCTTCCACATCCTCCCACTCATCGTGCCTTGTAGGTTGTTCCTCTGTAGTAGTTTGCGGCGGAATTTCGGCATGTTTCATCTCAGGTTCTAGTGCGTCTGTCTCCTTTATCACAGGTTCTTTCGTCTCTGGTTCTACCGTCTCTGGTTCTTTCATCTCTGGTTCTTTCATCTCTGGTTCTTTCATCTCTAAATCATTTACCTCCGGTGCTTGTGTCTCTGGTTCTGGCATGCTTTCAGTTTTAAATGTATTCGTTTCCTCATTAGTACCAGCCTGTTGATCTTGTGCTTGTTCTGTTGCTTGGACAGAACTCTCGGAGGCGTCCTCTACCTCCTTTGCCATACCTTCATTCGTAACTTGTTCATGTTCAATATCCTTTGCCTCAGAAGTTTCCTCGGCTGCTGTGGTAACCACGGGTTCTACTGGTCCAGCTTGTCCATCTACTTCCTCACCAACTGCACCTTCGACACCTTCGGTACCAGAGTCATGGCCGTCGTTCTCGCCTAGTTGCAAGTTCTCATCGATCATCTTGTTCATCTGGTTGATGTCTAACTCAATCTGGGACATACGTTTCTTGACATCTTCCTGATCCAGCATCTTGCACACACTGTCTTTGCTAATATCTGACGCGCAGCTAAGAGCCTATGCTCCTTTTCTAATATCCTACACTTTGGCGTTGTTTTGGTTATTTTCTTGCTATTTTGGTGTTTTTCCAAAAGACTTTCGCAAAGCTCTTTGCGAACTGCCAAAGTGATAACCCGAGGCCATCGAGCTCCGGATTGATCGATTTGCGATGAGCTGTCCACATCACATAACTTCAACCGGCTTGTCCAGCCTAGATAACAGTTCTGACCTATCATACCAATGTTTCCGGGCAAGGGACCATTTCAAGAACTTTGTGTGCGGAATAGGCGGTATTATCATGGATCGTGTGCGGTCGCTGTTGAATTCCAGGCGAGTAGTCAGAGTTCCGGAAGATGAAGGTGAGAGGGTATTGCTACCTCCGCAAAATTCGGTGAGTGCTGAGTCCACAGCAGAGCATCTGTATAGACCGCATGTCGGCGGGGATGACGACGACCAGATGACAATGATTGACGGTGATCGAGACGACATGACTATGCACACTCTGCTTTCCGAGAGCTCTACAATTGGTGATTTCCAGAGACTTGGGTTTGTAAATCGATGTCCCAACTTCGATAATGAGCGGGTAGTGCCGTTTGTCTCTGTGCTTTTAAGTAGAGGCTTTTATGCCTTTGCGAGTGAGGAGTCATACAAGGCTTACCTGGGGAACAAGAGAAAGATAGAAAAATTTGATGTGCAGTCTGAACTGGGAATACCTCTGTTTCATGCACTGCCGTCTAATGTAGTTAAATCGATGTTCGGATCAAGGAGTACTCCAGTGATGAGGATATTCAAGTTTATTGTAGTGCGAACATGTGATGCCAACGATAATGAGGGAAGCACTCGCGCTGATGTGTTGGATTTTGCTCCTCAGGGTTCCGAACTTGTATCAGAGTTACAAGGCACTCCGTATTCTGTCTACAAATATCAGTTCTGTACAATATTCAAGGCAGTTGACACTAAAACTGGTAAAGTAGAACATAAGTTTGCGTTTAGTAAGCTAACTAGCGATGTCAAGGATACTGTTATTACGGAAAATGTCAATATGACTAACTATATGCAGAGCAGAAACGCTGATACGAACTATGCAGGTCTAAACTTGAGGTGGTATGGATCGACTGGTTTTGCAAGCCCATTTGGTTCTAACAACATTAAGCTGCTGGTTCTTGATGACTCTATGCCATCCTATATGACTCAAGATACACTAAATGACTATGAACAGGCTAGAAGGGGGGAGAGACTCCGACCATTAGGATACCTTCCTGTTTGGGCTCGATACTCAGATGATAAAGTTTCTGTGATTCCGAAGAAACGGACGTTAAGAGTTGCCACACTAGATATAAAAGAACAGAATAGAGAACTTTCTTCCGATAATCCAAATACGGCTTTTGGCTTACCATGGGACACACAGGTTTTAACTTGCATGTGCATGCTTTTACATGAATATGAGTCTCGTAAAGACAAGAGACATAATGCGACTTTGCGTTCGCAACTAGTTGGTCCGGGAATGTTGATGTAACTTGCTGAGAGAAGCGATTTTGAACTCGCTTATAAAGTGATTATTTTCTGAGTTTTATTATATGCAGAAAGTGAGGTATGCTATGTAATTAAAATAGAGATCAAGGTACTAAATGGATTTTTGCCTAATTCAGTTATACTAATGCTATTATCTATTCCTATGATGTCTGTCATTCCTCTGTGGAAGATGGTTATAACCGTAATGCATGTTGTACCACTTGATCATGTTCTTTGGGGGCTCCCCAAATACCATATAATATTCACAAAACAGGCAAACTGGCTTTTTTTGATTAATTAGAGCGCTGAAATTAGGTTCAGTTTTTGGGTGTTGTACTGTATATTCGTAATCATGATAATTATAATTTTTGTACTTAGGCGCTCTTCGACGATTGTCTTGGTTGTTATGATGATGCGGACAACAGTCGTTGTAGTTTTCGTGACCATCTATATTTTCTTCAGTATGTTTATGATCTTCCGGTAGAGGCTCCGTTTCGAATTCCACCTCGAAATTACCTTCAGCGGTAGTCAATCCGCCCTCAATATGCTCCTCTTCTTCTATCCTATCAGATTTATGGATCTCCTCCGTTATGTTAAGCTCTTTGCCATTAAGAACTGCCTGTAGTTTCCCAGTAGTGTTGGGACCCAAACCATTCGGAAGTACAGATTCAATCATCTGTGTGATTTTCTCTCCGATTGAATCAGAGCCATCTACAGTACCCTGAGTTTCATAATCAAAAATGATCTCTGCTTCTTTGCCATCAAGCCGCAGTTGGGACTCGTGATTCTTCAATATATCATTTAGTTGGTCATTTAGTATTATCTCCGCTTCATTTTGAACACCGTCGGACATATGGTAATTACTTTCATTGCCTAATTCAACGACTTCTTCATCGTCACCATTAATATCTATAGCCTTATTGTCTTTATCATTTTTTTTTATTATGAAATGCATAGGTTGTGTTCCTGGGGTATCATTTAATTGATTCGACAAAATTCTAGTTAAAGCTTTCACTCCTTCTTCCATCATTAAATTTAGCGATATGGGGCCATTTTCCGAAATCAGCTCTATGGAAGTGTTATTCGTATTTTGATTATTAGAGCTCATCCTTCTTTTCAATTATTGCCACTGTTAATAAATCATCTAACCTACACTGTAAGCAACGTCTCTTCGCAATCTTCTGTTTCTGAAATGATAGTAAAAGCGCTAAATAGCAGATAGAAATATTATACCCTTCTGTAGTCTTAATATGGAGACTAAGTATCGTTTGAACTACAACAATAACCTGAACTACTTTTAGTCATCAATGTATAGTATTTCACTATTAGAGATGCCCATACCACAGTTAGACGATCTGCGGATGTAAAATTTCAAGAAATACATAACGTGATTAGTGATTGTAGTGAATGTATATAATTCATAATTGTCAAAGCCATATTGTACTATCATTTTTAAACAGAGATACAAAAGTGAACTTGATTGATATATTTTCTTGTATTTATATTTTTTTTTTAATATTTTTAATTCAATTTCTCTTCAAAGTTCTTTGCTTCTCAGCATTTTGGATCACCTTTTCTTCAATAAATAAACCTTTGCGTCTTCTAATGTTATTCATATGAGCACGCGAAATATTTTCCTTGTCTGCCGTTTCACCTAATTCTTCCAATTCTTCCTCTGTGGTTGGTACCCAGAATGGATCCAGGTCTATACTTTCATATCCATCAAAGACTAGCTGAGGTTGAGCTGCACCCGAAGTTTTCTTTCTGATGTCCTCACTGAGACCGAAGGCCTCGACAACAGGGATTCTAGCAATAATCTGGAAGAATGGTGTACCTTCTTTCATTTCTTCTGATATAATTTTACCGTGTCTTTGTTGCACAACGGCGTATACTTTACCAAGAACATCCACTGACGTTTGAATATCACATGTATACATTGCCCACATTATACGTGGTGACCAGTCCAAAAATGACTTATGAATGCAGTCTCTAGTTGTTGTAATCAATCTACCAGAGAGATTTGGCTCATCGACCTGATAATGTGGGTCATCTATCTCTGAAATTTCATTTTCTGTCATCTCGTGAATATCTTCCAACACAACGCACATTCCTTGGACTTGCTCGTTTGCTAATGGACCCTCATTCACAGATAATAGAAAACCATTTATTATCGAATCTGAGTATTCGAACTGTGGGGCCTCATGTTGTTTGACATTTCCAAGAATACCATTATTGGACACTAAAATATTTGCACCAATTCTTTTTGGACCAAACGCTGCTATCTTGTCCATATAACTAACTAATTCTTCAGTTCCTTCGCTTTCTTCAAATAGTGACCCCAATTTTTTCCAAAATGTATCTTCATCCAGTATCTGTTCCTCAATGTTCTCATTAGCTGACTTAGAGGATACAATTCTGGCAATCGTTCTCTCGTGATGTGTCAAAAAGTTGGTTATTTCATCTGATAGTGGGATACTTCTAAAGGACATTCTGTATTTTCCTAGTTTTAGCTCAATAACAGATCTTCCAAGTTCCGGATTCTTTGGTGGATTCATTCCTGATACATTTAAAAATGTCTCTCTGTATGGGATAGCAGGTTCACTATGTGTGATGTCAATACCAGCAAATCTTTCTTTCAAATCCTTCAAACACCTTTCCAAGTGCAGTTCACCAGCTGTACATAAAATGTGCTCACCAGAGTCTTCAACCTCAATATTCACACATGGATCAGCTAAATCCAGTAATTTTAGACCTCTGACTAGTTTATTAATCTCCATAGGATTTGATGGTTCAATCGCAACACGAACAATAGGTGTGGAGTGTAAGTTTACTCCTGCAAGGTTTAAGCCCTTTGCAGAGTTACCTACAATAGTACCATTTTTAATGATTTTTCCAGCTAAACCTCCAATGCCCACAATATTACCAGAAGGACAAGAGTTTAAGCTTACTAGTTCCTTACCCATAAATAAATACAGCTTGGTAATTGTTGTTGTGTGTATATGCTCAGTAGGATTTTTTGGGTCATACTTGGGACCTATGACTGAGATTTCTTGTCCAACTTCTAATGTACCACTGTATATCCTTGCAAATCCGATTAGAACTTCGTCCTTTTCATCAAAAATATCGTCATCCTTTAACTCCTCTAAAGAGACAGGTTCGAAATGTGTTTCCGCTAAAGTAGCACCGGTAGAAAATGGGTCTTCTTCTTCATATTCAAACATAGAGCTGAGCGGATCGTTAGGATCGATTTCACCTGGGACAAATTCAGGAATAGCATCGCCATTTGTATCTGAATCATCATCTGACACAGCTTCAGGATCTTCCTCATATTCAAAGCCAAGATCTAGAGGAGCAGCAGGTGCCGTAACAATCTGGAAAGTATCGTTTTTGGTTTTGTTTTCAGTTCCTGAATCTAACTCTGGAGTTATGATCGTCTCTTTAGCCCTTGCATATAGGTCCTCTTCAGTTGAGTTATCTTTTGATTTTTCTAGCATTTCTGCTCTTTTAGCTGCATTCATCGCCACTTCACGAGCTCTCCTATTTCTTTCAATTATCTGATCTGCTGTCATGTTCTTATCGTCCTCAAGAGGTAATTCATCTCTTGGGATCGATAACATCTTGGATACATATGCACATAATTGACCATTTCTATTACATTCCTTCATATCTTTGATCAAGTCTTCGTCAACATCCTCTTTTTCATATTCCTTACCAATTATGACATCTAGCCTCTCTGATTGTGACTCTAGTGGTGAAGGCAATTTTTCGATCACAGTTAGTAGAACAGCTGTACTTACAGGTAGCCACTGGCCCATAATCTGTCTTAGTAGTTGTTTATCATCTTTAGTTCTTAGATCACGGGCAGTTAAGGTCACGTCTAGAATTTTGGTAAACTTCTCTACCATATCGAGGTCCTTTTCCATAATAACATTTTCATATATCTTCCATATGTTATCGAGTATCAATGAAACAAATAGAGGCTTTAGATTTCTTCCTTTCAGGTTTTTATTAGTGATTATTTTCTTGGTCTTTGGCTCCATGTAAAAATCACCCCATAGGACTTTCTGCAAGTTCTCTCTTTTGGCGCCCATTTTCTTTTCATAGAATTTGGCTAGTTGTCCAATGTTGAAACCCCAGCCATCTGCTGCAGAGGCAAAGATCACCCTATTATCCGTTGGTGTAAAGTAAATCTCGGAGTCATCCTTTTCAATGAATTCTGCGTTGGCGTTGGTTTCAAGCCTTTCTCTCCAGGACAAATCATCTAACTGTCTCTCACCAGCGAAGAATGAACCAATGACGGAGTTAACTTGTTCAATAGTCTTGTTTAGGTGGATGTACGCCTCCATAGGTGTCAATTGTAGTTCTGTGATTAGTCTATCAATCTTATTCAGTACCAGCACTGGTTTCAGCTTTTCTGTCCAACATTGTCTCAGCACAGTGACTGTTTGAGAGCAAACACCCTCCACTACATCAACCAGCACAACAGCACCGTCACATAGTCTCGAGGCAGCACTCACTTCACTTGAGAAGTCAATATGGCCCGGCGAGTCAATCAAGTTGATCAGATGTTCATTGACCAGGGGTTCATCTTTCCCTTCTTGCTTATGCAGCACTCTGAAGTAAAGTGAAATGGCAGATGACTCCATCGTGATACCACGCAACTGCTCGTCTGGTCTGGCATCCAAGTATCTCACTCTACCGGCCAGTCTCTGGGAGATAATACCGTTGGAGGCCAACAGTGAGTCAGCCAGCGATGTCTTACCATGATCCACATGTGCAACAATACATATGTTCCGCACACAGGTGGGATCGCTCTGCAACCGCTTGAAAGTCTCTGGGAGTACTCTAACCATTTTCACCGTGGTTTTTATTGTTTGCTGTGTGATGTACTTGGCTAAAACAACACTCAATGACCCATGTAAATATGTTGATGCTTTATATTGCCCTCATCGAGAAGCCGATTTTGCGATTTTTTGGAAAAAATTTGCGATGAGCTAAAGCTATTAAGAGTATAGAGGGTACTTCATACTTGAGGAGAGCACCTTGCGCAAGGAACAAGGCAAGTGTATTGTGGTCAGAGAGTAAGGATGGATGCGAGGGTGTGTCCGCAGTGTGGTGAGTTATTACACAGGTTCATGATCCGGATGAAGCATGCCGTGGTGATGTGTGCCAACGACAAGTGTATGTACCCGTTCAACACACCGGGCGGTATAGAGAGCAACCTGGTATATGTGGAAGGGTCAGAACTACTGGAAGCATCTACCAAGATAGAGAAACCACCTAGCCGACACTGAACATACACAGCTATTAATTACATTTTACACACATGCATAGGCACACAGTGCACGCAGAGCACACAGCCACAAATATATATTCACCAGAATTACGGTAAAGGACCTACTTCACATTTGATATTATATCATCTATATTTTAGCTAGATATATAGACACGAATAGCCAATATATTACAAATACCCCAGCCTTCAATATCCACTGTTATGCCTGCGAAGGCTATGCATATCACCAGGTACGCCAGCGTAAATGCTTCGAAGCTCCTAAAAACAAAATTTTGCCAAAATAACGAACAGCGAATCTTTGGAATCACTGAGATGTGCAGATCAGGAATTGCAAATCAACAATAACAAGCGCTAGATCAAACTTTGCTGGGAGTTCATTTAGCACACAAATTTGTAGAAGGCGTGGTGTTACGTGGGAGACGCAAATAAAAGCAGTGTAGAGCAAAAAACCAGTATGTTTGGTGGCGAGTATGATCACGCGTATGATGCTAATAACGGGCAGCGGTTCCAGCCGCCAGTGCTGGATGCCATGGAGTTTGAGAAGCCCGGTAGTCCCAGTGTTGGGGATCATTTTCTGAGACAGCAGATCTCAAACCAGTCTTTGCACGATCAGTATTCGAGTCACATGGAGCAACAACAACAACAACAACAACATAATGCGGCGTATGGTGCTGGTTTCACTGATATACCTCAGTTACACCCTTCCACGCCTCCACATGGTCTGGTACAAAAAATAAGTAATGGTAATTTCCATCCTGCTATGAACCAGGGTGGGAATATACCGAGCACAAGTAACATGAACAACATGTTCAATACGCCTCCACCTACTATGGGAAACAACCCACTGTATTCGCACGACAATAACTCTACTAATCTGTTACAGGATAATCTAAACCAAGCTCGTCCACAGTTTTCTCCGGATCGTTATTCAGTTGATTCCGATTTCAACAATGGGGCCGGGAACCACGTTATGGCTAATGGGAATTATAATATTAATGGAAGTCAAAGTAGCAGTCCTTATCATCAACCACAGACTTTCTACACCAACAGCAATTTGTCATCGGGACAATTAAGTGCCCATAGATCATCTCCTCAAAGGCAGCCTGCACAGCCATTACAACAGACAACTTTCACCCAACTTCCGCAACCTTCTTTACCTCCCCAACAGCAACAGCAACAGCAACAGCAACAGCAACAGCAGCAGCAACAGCAGCAGCAGCCAAAATTTCAAAGCATGGTTCCTCCACAACAAACACAGCTTCAACAGCAACAACAGCAAGAGCTACAAAATGCGGGTAGCTATATGTATTTTGAGAGGAGACCCGACTTATTGAGTAAGTCGACACAGGACAAAGCCGCTGCTGTCAAGCTTAAGGTTGAGAATTACTATCAACAGTCAGTGAAGTATGCAATCGAGAGGAACGAGCGTAGAGTAGAGCTTGAGACAGAGCTGGGATCGCATAACTGGTCTGAAGAACGGAATGCAAGACAGCTTGCCTCCCTAGGTAAGAAAGAATCGCAATTCTTGAGGTTGAGGAGGACCAGGCTATCGTTGGAAGATTTCCATACGGTTCAAGTTATTGGTAAAGGTGCATTTGGTGAAGTTAGACTTGTTCAAAAGAAGGATACTGGTAAGATCTATGCGATGAAGACGTTGCTTAAGTCTGAGATGTACAAGAAGGATCAATTAGCGCATGTCAAGGCTGAAAGAGATGTCCTGGCAGGCACGGACTCCCCTTGGATTGTTTCATTGTACTACTCATTCCAGGATGCACAATACCTTTACTTGATCATGGAGTTTCTACCGGGTGGTGATTTGATGACGATGTTGATCAGATGGCAGTTGTTCACGGAAGATGTTACCAGATTCTACATGGCCGAGTGTATATTGGCCATTGAGACTATCCATAAGCTTGGTTTCATTCACAGAGATATTAAACCGGATAATATTCTAATTGACATTCGTGGGCACATTAAACTTTCAGATTTTGGTTTATCTACGGGGTTCCACAAGACCCACGATTCCAATTACTACAAGAAGTTGTTGCAGCAGGACGAGGCTACTACGAAGAATGGGGCACCAAATGACGCAGGAGACGGCAGTAACAACCGGCAAACCATGATTGTTGATTCTATCAACCTGACTATGTCTAACAGGCAGCAGATTCAAACGTGGAGGAAATCTAGAAGGCTGATGGCGTACTCAACTGTTGGTACACCTGATTACATTGCGCCTGAGATCTTTTTGTACCAAGGGTATGGCCAGGACTGTGATTGGTGGTCCTTGGGGGCTATTATGTATGAGTGTTTAATTGGATGGCCACCATTCTGTTCGGAGACCCCGCAGGAGACGTATCGTAAGATCATGAATTTTGAGCAAACGTTGCAATTCCCTGAGGATGTACATATCTCTTACGAGGCGGAGGATTTGATCCGTAGGTTGCTAACGCACTCCAATCAGAGGTTGGGGAGACAAGGCGGTGCTGACGAGATCAAGAGTCATCCGTTCTTCCGTGGGGTGGACTGGAACACCATACGACAAGTGGAGGCACCATACATCCCCAAGTTGAGTTCCATCACGGATACCCGATTCTTCCCAACGGACGAGTTAGAGAATGTCCCAGACTCGCCCGCAATGGCACAAGCTGCAAAACAAAGGGAGCAAATGATGAAGAACGGTGTGAATCCGAACCAGAACCAAGTGAAGGAAGATCTACCTTTCATCGGCTACACTTACTCCAGATTCGACTACTTGACGAGAAAGAATGCATTATAAGTTTTTACCTTAGTTTCATTTATAAGTTCTAATTTTTTTTTATACATAAAGATACAAATGATTATCACTTTTCAACCTACGAGACACTGTACAATATCCAAATGTAATTGCAGCTCGCCCAAGTAAGCACAAGCTAAGTGTGTAGTATAAACAATTGTATAGACAGCATACGTGTTCAATATGTTAGCCACACAGTCATAGCCGCCAATGCAAAATTGAAAACAGAATTTTACGTAGCCTTCCACCCCCCCCTTTTAGCCCTCCCATTGTTACTCCTTTGTGAGACATGTGTCAGGAACAATTGGCAGCTGTGGACCTTAAACGATTACAAGGAGTGGTCCCCCCCCAAAATCAAAGGAAAATAATCTCTCAGTGCCCAGGGAACTAGAAGATGGCAGATGGAAGATCGAGTCGATGGCAGATGGAAAACCACTCACATTACCCGATTAGGCAAAGATATTGAAATCAAAAAGACCATGACATCATCCTCTGGCATTGTGTGGCCCTATTTGGACGAAAAGCGCACAGAAAATGGAGCAGATCATTACAGGCATTAACATTTCTTTTTTTCTTGGGTCGTATTTTCGATTTCCAATCTGGCAAGATAGAATTCTCTGTGTTGCAACACAATCCGTAGAAAAGGTTTAGAGTTGGAATTAAAACACCTGTACACCCAGACTGAGGGAACAACTGTGCATAGTGATTTACTTAAATTTAGAGTACGATGCTCTTGTGCGTGCTTTCTATGTGTATGAAGTTGCGTTCTTTTTCCTTTCCAGTTTCCATTTTCCTTTCCATGTTCTATGGGGCGTCCTAAATTGTATCGAAGTCGAAATCACGCTCATCCGTCGGACGCCCCGTTTTGGGTAATTGACTTACCCAAAGGGGGTGTGTGTTCACAACCCTTTCCGAGTTTGAAACCAATTTTGTGCGGCTCTTGCCCCTTTTCATATCGGGGGAGGGGGGGGCGTGTCCTTCTTTAACCACAAAGGGATAGAAGGGGGAGCCCAATCCCGCAATGACCCGTTCGGGAATACTGAAAGGGGGGAGACATTTCTGAATAAGGGAACTACTTCCTCCACGGTCTCTAAGTACTTTGGGGGGAGGATTTGCCACACCAACGGATGATCGGGATTGGGAAGCGAAGAATAGGAATCCCCTTTTCCCGTAGTCGATTCCTCTCCAACCAAAAGTGTAAGAAGAGCCCCCCGGGGGAGGGGATCTGTACAGAAGTTCAAGGAGAGAGACAAACACGGTACATAATTACAACAATCCGTACGAGGAAGTTAATATAATAGAGTAAGCTCATATAACAGATACACGCAGTCCCAATCGGGTCAAACAGTTGTATTAACAACCGTTATGTACGAACGGGGGGGGAAAGGATGGGAAGTGGTAAGTGTAGAAAGACGAGAAGGAAGGTGGACGCAGAATGGAAGAGAAAAGAGAGAATAGGGATGTTCTGGCCCGATAATGTTGAGGAAATTAGCTGCACACAGAAAGTACAGAAGAGGGACCGAAGGGTAGGATGAGACAGCTAAAGGACTCATCGAAGGTGAAAACCTCGATGAGTAGCGAACCCATCTGAGGGTACAAAGGCATCGAGTAGGAGGGAAAACTCCCCTAAAACTGAGAGAATTCGGAAAAACAATAACAACTCTTTTGCTCAATTCATCTTTTTCATCTTTTTCATCTTTTTTTTCAATTTTCAATTTTCATTTCTTGCAGTACCTTTCCCATTTCTAGTCAGCGATGTGCCCTGGGACTAACCTGTACACAGTGTAACCTTTGAAGGTTTGAGGGCTTTTTTGTTTTTGTAAAAAGAACTTGTAATAATTGGTAATTGTGTAAAATAGAGAGAGAGACAGAGAGAGCCCCCATCACAATAATGAGAAAGCAATTAACTGTAGCACATGAAATAAGGACAAGGACAATTCCCTTATTAAGGAGAGACAAACGAAATAGGAGCTCATCCACATAAGAAAAGCATTTCTTGGAAACAATTTTTTTTTTAAAAAAAACATATATAAACAAATCTATATAGCTTTTCTTGTGACTCGATTCCTTTTCATTTCAGGACTTACCAAGAATACCAAAAAAAAAAGGAAGTTGCTATAAAGAACAACCCCCGATCACATAAAAAAGTCAAATATTATTAACAATGAAATTCCAAGTTGCTTTGACTTCTCTATTGGCCGCTGCTGCCGTTGCCTCTCCAGTTGAGGACTTGTTCAAACACAAGGCTAAGAAGAGCTCCACTTCTAGTGTACACCCATCTTCTACCACAAAGGGTAAGCCAACTTCTTCCGCACATGCTAAGGCTTTGCCATCCTCTTTGGCCTCTTTGTTGGCTAACACTACTGGTAACGCTTCTAACATGACTAACAGCACTGTTGCCCCACAAAAGCAACAATTGCAAGTCATCTACACCGGTGGCCAAGTCGCTATCCCATCCACCAACGCTACTAACACTACTGCGTTCTCTACAAACTCTACAGCTTTGTTCAACACCACTTCCGCTTTGAACATCACCGAACTATACTCCGTCGCTGCCACCATCAACCAAACTTTGGCCGACAACTCCACCAAGGGTGCCGTCGTTGTTGCTAACGCTAAGTCCCTAGAATCCCTAGGTTTCTTGACCTCCATTGTCTTGGACTCCAAGAAGCCAATTGTCATCTCTGCTGACGAGAAGATGGCCTTGGCTGTCGCTAACGAAACTGCCGCCTGGAACCGTGGTCCATTGGTCGTTTCCAAGGAAGGTCTAGTCTACGCTGGTATCTTCACCCCATCTTCTGCCAACGCTGTCGGCCTACCAGTCGCTGTCATCGATGATGCCAAGAAGGTCCAATGGTTCTTCTCCCCAGCTCCACCAGCTTTGATCAACAGCAACAGCACCATCAGAGTTAACTACACTAACTTCACCAACACCGACATCGAATTCGCTGCTACCCCATTGGTCCCAATTGTCTACGATGGTGGTTACTCCAGCTCTTTGATCTCCTCCTTGGCCTCTACCGTCCAAGGTTTGGTCGTTGTCTCCTCCGGTAGCTCCAACTCTACCACTTCTACCATCGAGTCCGCTCAAATCCCAGTCGTCTACGCTAACTCTGGTGCTCCATTGACCCCAGTTTCTTCCAAGGACGTCCCACAAAACGCTCTATCTGCCGGTTACTTGACCCCAGTTAAGGCTCAACTGCTATTGTCCATTGCTGCCATCAACGGTGTCAACTCCGATGAAGCCTTGATGTCCATCTTCCCAAACTAAACTGATACAATTATATTAAAGTGAGTGATTTGTTTTCACAGCAGGCTTCTTCTAATCCAACATTGTTTTAATATCGTAAGTTAGAACAGTAATGGAGGGTCCTCTGTGAATCTAGGCACTTTAATATCTTTATCTTTTCCAGTTTGTTTTTATTTCTTAATTTGCTATGGAAGGCGATACATTTTTTACCAATAATATCAAATTAAGCAAGAAGTTCTCTTGCCATTACACTGCAAGTTCTGTGTATAGCAATCAGAACTCCGAACGCATAATACCGTCATGAACTTTCTAATACCACTATTTTTTTATTTCAAACTCCGACTTTTACTTTCTACTACACGTTAACACATTTTTTTATGTCGAGGCAGTATAGAGAAGAGTTTAATACTGCGAAAATACCTAAATTTAATTTCGCAGTTTGACAACTTGACTTTGCCTCGATTGTTCGTCCACCTCGAATGGGTTTTGCTTTGCTTTGCGAAGCAAGATTTCCCTCTTTGATTCAATTTCTTTATTTGACTTTTATTTTTTTCCTACATATTTTTCTACTATACAAGGGTTTTTAATCTATACCTGGTTGTAAAGCAAGTACACTTGTGATACCTTAATTATAATTTATAATTAATTTTCTCTTTGAATTTGATTAAGTTCTTAGTTTTTATCTCATCTTAGAAAAACACATACATATATATATATGCCGATTGTTGCTCAATTCGAAACGAGTCATACACAACAATAACTATTCTCATCTAGTCAACAATCATAAACTCATCGACCAGAGATAAACCATCTTATCTTATCTTTCCAATCTCAACGACAACAACATCGACACTTCTCTGCAGCGATAACGTGAAAGCTATTACCACCAACAATGCCGGAATCCCGACGGAATATCACGTTTCCCTCGTTATCTCTAACTTATCTCTCTAATCTCTGAGCCTTATCTCTCAGATAAGCAACTGTTATCGGCCCATCGCATCACCCGAATCATCATGAAAAAATAACAAATAGAGGTTGCTTTGTAGTTTAGTCAAATGCAAACTGAAACGGAGTTTAGTAAGATCGTAGGAATCCCTCGCTAAGTATGATTAAAAACAAAAGGGTCTTCATACTGTTTGCAAGTTCAGTTGTAAAAATGCAAGTCCGCCTGCAGGTGTCTTATCTTTTACCCGATGCGGAACTCCAAATCTGTAATCATTTATCTGAGATAACAACCCATATTGCATGTCACATTACTTTTCTTTTTGTGATCATGATTGTTTAAACTCTCAATATAACGCGGTTATGCATTAGGTGCTACAGTTCTTGATGTATTGACCTCTGCATCGTTAATATTATCTATCACAGATAAGGGAAACCTTAATTGTCTCCATTAGTAACGATTTTCTATATAGAGGAATAAAATGAAGTCATGATTCAATCAACTGACCATAAAAAAACATATATAAACTACCCAATATTTCAATTCCATAACAGCTTGATAATATGAAATCTTGTTTTGACAGTGTTAGTATATTCAATAAAAGTGAACACATTGAAAACAATTATACACTAGAATACAACAATGTCTTACAACTTTACAGGGACCCCAACGGGTCATGGGACAGGTGGTGACTCACTTACCACCGATTTAAACACACAATTTGACCTAGTCAATATGACGTGGCTAGGTGTATGTACCTCAGGTGTCTGGCTTATGGTGCCTGGCATAGGTCTGCTGTACTCTGGTCTTTCCAGAAAGAAACACGCCTTATCACTTCTATGGGCATCGCTCATGGCCGCTTGCTTAGTGATATTCCAATGGTTCTTCTGGGGTTACTCACTATCATTTTCCCATGAAACTAGAGGAAACGGATTCTTGGGAACTCTAGAGTTTTTTGGTTTCAGAAATGTCCTTGGTGCACCATCCGTCGTCACATCAGTACCTGATATCGTCTTTGCTATCTTCCAAGGAATGTTCGCTGCTGTAACTGGTGCTTTGATGCTTGGTGGTGCTTGCGAAAGAGCTCGTCTAATGCCAATGATGATCTTCCTATTTCTATGGATGACAATCGTCTACTGCCCCATTGCATGCTGGACATGGAATGCGGAGGGATGGTTAGCTAAACTGGGTGCTCTGGACTATGCAGGCTCTGGACCTGTTCACACGGCCTCCGGCCATGGTGCTCTTGTCTACGCATTAATCTTGGGTAAGAGAAACGATCCAGTCGCCAAGAAAGGTATGCCAAAGTATAAGCCACACTCAGTCACTTCTGTTGTGCTGGGTACCGTCTTCCTATGGTTTGGATGGCAATTCTTTAACCCAGGTTCTGCTGGTAATGCTTCCATTAGAGCCTGGTACTCTGCTATGAACACAAACCTGGCTGCCGCATCTGGTGGTCTAACTTGGTTATTCATCGACTATTTCAGAACTGGCGGAAAATGGACCACCGTTGGTATGTGCTCTGGTATCATTTCTGGTTTGGTCGGTATTACACCTGGTGCTGGCTTTGTTCCAATTTGGTCTTCATTTATCATCGGTGTGCTTTCTGCAGCAGGCTGTAACTTAGCCGTTGACTTGAAGAATGTTCTGCACATCGACGATGGTCTTGATGTGTATGCATTGCATGGTGTTGGTGGTTGTATTGGTTCCGTGCTAACCGGTATCTTCGCAGCTGATTATGTTAACGCAACAGCAGGCTCATACATCGCCCCAATTGCAGGAGGATGGTTAAACCACCACTGGAAACAAGTGGGATACCAACTGGCTGCTATTTGTGCAACAATTGCCTGGACAGTCACCATTACTGCAATTTTGCTTCTTGCCATGGATCAAATTCCATTCCTGAGACTAAGATTAAGACCAGAAGAAGAGGAACAAGGTACTGATGAAGCGGAGATTGGCGAGTTTACATACCAAGAGGAACAAGAATATATTCCTGAACCAGTCCGTTCAAGATCTCCAGGTATGCAACCAAAAATGTCCTCCATTGACGATAAAATTACTGGACCACAACAAGTGATTGATTCAAAGCTTTCTGAGTCAGAATCAGGATCTAATGAGGCAGGCTCTAATATGGGTGAAAAGCAAACAGTTTAAATACATCTCACTAAAGTATTCATTTTTGTTAATCCCTATTTTGAAGTCCCTCGTTTTGATCCCAATATATAGTTTCCAAGATACAAATCATAATGCTTTTCAGTCTAATAAGTAATTTTTCGCATGTGCAATTTAATTTAATTTATCAATAACAAAGTAAGATTAAAAGTTTCACTTCTATAATGGTATAGTGTTTTATTATTTCTATTTTACAACAGAATATGTCTATATTTTGTATCGTAATTAGGCTTACCGTATAAAGCTTTTTGTTTATTATCTCGAGAGTGTTATCCAGCAAACAAATGAAGATTATATATGTACAGCAACAGTGTATTACCTTTGATTTTATTACCTAGTATTAACGTTCTAAATTGATATTGTCACCAAATTTAGCATATAAAGAGGTTTTCAATTCTTTTATTCTGTCCTCCAAATCATCCTGTTTACTTTCCAATTGAGAAATCTTTTCGTCTATTATCTCTGTATCCTTTTCGAGTTGCTCAACAACTTCACTCTGTTTCAGAAACACAAAAACCTCACCCATTTTATATTGTACTTCCTCATCCTCATCTATAAGTTCAATTTCTAGTGAAACATCCTCTAGGTATTCCTTCTCCTGTCTCTCTTTCTTCAACTCTGCTTCCAAAGCATCCTTGCGCATTATCAGCTTGGAGAACTCATTGATCTTTTGTTGATCAGCAAATGTCACCTCAATATTATTCTTCTTGCCTTCTGGTAGTAGTTCCATCTTTGCCGATGTTTTTTGGTATGATATAGTATCTCAATGATCCTCAAACCCAGCTTATAAACTTCCCCTTCACTGTTTCTTTTTTTTTTTTTTTTTCTAATTTTTTTTTTTTTTGTGACTGTCTTATCGCAAATTTTTTTT
>ERZ1036435.123-NODE-123-length-71214-cov-10.917495_pt1 | contig 71214 bp, 43 predicted proteins | sample MGYA00514223_ERZ1036435 | MGnify/ENA primary metagenome ERZ1036435 (study PRJEB33795, sample SAMN09464927) | human gut metagenome | host: Homo sapiens | place: USA: Stanford, California | collected 2016-08 | study: EMG produced TPA metagenomics assembly of the... | reverse complement strand
CCCCCCCACGCATCCTTCCTTTCCATAAAGATAAGACTCGACTCGACTCACAAGAAAAATGACGTACTTCGAGTCATCTCGAGTTGCAACTTGTGCAACAGCAACTGCAACAGCAACTGCTAGTGCAACTTGTGTTTGCAACTTGTGTTTGCAACTGTTAGTGCAACTGCTAGTGCAACTGCTTGTGCAACTTGTGCCATTTGTGGATGTGCAAGTGCTTGTGCAATTTGTTGGCAAGTGCAACTGCAACTTGTGTTTGCAATTTCTGGATATGCAATAGCATGACATGTGCTTCCGGGAACGTGTTCCAGAAAATTCTTTAGAAAAGTATATAAAAAGGGCTATCCCCCCCAATTGTAACAACACAATATCTTATAACAAATGTAGATAAGCACAAATGTCCAAGCATCTTAGAAACCCTGTACTGAGAGATATCCCCACTTCTGCCAGCGAGTGGAAGTACGCCATCTGCGGCAGACACAAGCACGAGATATACCCGATCGGTGCCAGTAAGGCCAACGATGACAACCACGACAATGACAATGACAACGACAATGACAGCACTGAGCACAAGAAGGGCTTCCAGAAGTACTGGCCCATTATCACCACGGGTGCAGGGCTGTTCTCCGACGGGTACATCAACAACTCCATCAGTACGGTCTCCACATGCCTATCGCTGCTATACGGGAAGGAATACTCCGAGTCACACGCCATCAGAAACATCTCATCAATTGTCTTCGCCGGTACCGTGTGCGGTATGCTGATCTTCGGCTATTTGGCAGACCACCACTCCCGTAAGTTCTCAATGCTGCTCGGTACATCCATGCTGATCCTGTTCACCATCCTGTGCGCTGGTGCATGGGGTAAAGGCACCACGAACACCCACGCCGGTGGCCTCTTCGCAGCGCTGACCGCTTACAGATTCTTCCTGGGTATCGCCATCGGTAGTGAGTACTCCAGTAGCTCCCCCGCCGCCGCAGAGGCCTCGAACTTGCTGCCCCGCGGTAAGCGTAACAGATACTTCATCTGGTTCACCAACACTATGATCGACTTCGGCTTCGTCATCGGAGCATTCGTGCCTCTGGTGCTCCTTTGGATCTGCGGCTCCCACCACTTGACCCCAGTCTGGAGAATCACCATCGGCCTCGGTGCCATCCCGCCTTGCTCTCTGTTCGTGCTAAGACTGTTCTACAAAGAGGGCAAGAAGTTCCGCGAAACAAGGTTTAACAGAAAAGTGCCCGTCTGGAGAATCATCAAGTTCTACTGGTTCAGAGTGGCAATCGTATCCATCATCTGGTTCCTCTATGACTTCTCCTCTTACGCTTTCGGTACCTACTCTTCCATTATCATCGGTCTAGTGCTGCCAAAGGACGCACCTTTGTACAAGAACTTCGGCTGGAACGTCGTGTTTAACTTGTTCTATATGCCAGGCTCAATCGTCGGTGCTTTGCTCTCTGACTACTTCGGCCCACGTCTAGTGATCTCCGTGGGTCTAATTGTCCAGGCAGCCATCGGTTTCGCCCTCGCCGGCTCCCTAGACCACTTAAAGAGACATATCGTCGGCTTCGTGTTCATGTACGGTGTCTTCATCACACTCGGTGAACTGTCTGCCGGTAACAACATGGGTGTCGTCGCTTCAAAGGTTAACGCCACACCAGTAAGAGCCACTCTATATGGTGTCGCCGCAATGATCGGTAAAGTAGGCGCCTTCGTTGGTACATACGTTTTCCCATCACTGATCAAGAACCACGGCCTAAGCAGCCCTTACTACGTCTCTTCTGCCCTTTGCTGTTTCTCCGCTCTGCTAGCATTCTTGTTCTTGCCTGACTTGGACCAGGACGCTATGAAGAGGGAAGACGATAAGTTCATGGAATACTTGGCATCCACCGGCTATGACTTGTCTACAATGGGTATTCAAACCGACGACGAAAGTGAATTGTCCACTATCTCCGTCAAGAACTCCGAAATTAACGAGAAGGCCTTTGACAAATAATTGCTCCTCAGGCATTACGCTTCTCCATATCCGTCTTACTATTCTTAAAAGGTCAACTACGTTTTTCTTGCCGATTGCTCTTTGTTAGATGCAAAAATCAATCTTCGAATGTACCTACTGTTCTATTTTTTATTATTCTTACCATTGTGAGCTCCCATTCCACTAACTATTGATATGTGCTGATTAAAATTGTTCATAAAATCAGACACTTTTTTTTTATGATCTGTTCCTTAAAATACTCTAATTTTGCATTGATTGTTAAGTTCTTGAGAAAACTTTTATTACTATTTCTTTTTTTTGTTGTTAAACCTTGATAATTGTACCTAAAATTCTGGGAGCTTCTATTTACAAACTGATACAAGATACACTCAAAGTCTCAAAGGCTGCTAAACGTCTTCGAGTTGAGACAAACTGTAATTAATTATGTATAGTAGTCAATTAATGATAATAGCTTTCTCCCTAAATTAATACCTTCTTTTGAGTAGTAATTAGTATATATACCTTGAATCTGGTATACATGATTTTCAATACTTTCAATTCCTGATTTATAGACAATAGACGAATATACTAAAAATGAAAAAGAACCACATTAAAGTTCAAATGTCTATTTTTGAAATTGCGCTAAATAACGAGAAGTATATGTGAATTAGAATTAGAGAAATTATTAGGTAAAAGTTATGTAATGAAATGCTGTGCGAACTGAATGGATTGCATTGTGCTGTGCTGTGACTTGAAACAATTTTATGATAAAAATTGCAATGTAATAGTGTAGCGACTTGTAGTTTGAAAATTTCTAAGAATTAAATAGTTAGAATTTGATTGCTGCAGTAGAGATACTCTATTATTTAATGGGTCTTGGCCTTTTCAGCGGCCTCCTTCTCTCTGGCAACATAGTTAGCGTAGTCTAGCCATTGTAGAACTTGCCAGACAAACCAAGCCAAGATAGCACCCAATAATGGACCAATCCAGTAGATCCAGTGGTAGTGTGGGAAATATCTCTTAGCTAGAGCAGCACCAAAAGATCTAGCTGGGTTGACACCGGTACCAGTGTAGGCGGTTAGGGCAAGATGGCCGATAAATAGAGAAATACCAATTGGAAGAGCACACATGAAGTTAGATTCACCCTTTTCAACGGCGGTCATTAAGACAGTTAGACATAGAATGGCGGTACCGAACATTTCCAAGAACAAACCTCTGGTTCTAGAACAGCCTAGTCCTAGACCGTTGTCGAACTTGACTGGACCTGGAGTCATAGCAGAAGCAGCACCACCAGCAGCCATACCACCAAGTATTTGAGCAATCCACATGACAACACATCTGGTTGGGGTGATAGCTCTGGCCAAGGCTAAGGATAGAGAGACAGCTGGGTTAAGTGCACCACCGGAGACACCGACGAAACACCAAATAGAAAACATAACGGAAAAACCGAAACCCAAGGCAATCATGATCAATTGACCTGGGTGAGAACCATGTGGTGGACTGTCCTTTAAAGAGACATCATGGTTAGCAATGTTAGCAATAACATAGGCACACCACAAGAACATGAAAGTACCGCATAACTCACCCATAAATGCGATCACGTGGTTTCTAACAGAGTCTGGGCCAATATTGAATCTTGACCTCAGCATGTTAGCGCTGTTGGAAACAGATTCAGGAGCATCTGAGTCCTCCATCTTGTCGACATGTTCGACCTGTGTCTTGTTTTGAATTTCCAAATCAGAGTCCATATTTGACTAATTGGATAATGTTGTTGTTTTCTTCGATATCTAATGCTGTTACAGCAAAATACAAGATTAATTGAAATTGCTCGAGCGGAAGGGAGTGATTATCTTGCATTTATGTCTAGTATTTATAGGAAAATAAAGACTGCAAAAATGGGCTTTGATATCTTGCAAGATTTTTTTTTCTTCTCATTGAATCAAACTGAAATAAGCAAATCCTTTCAATGTCCTTGATCCGGCTATAGTGGGAAAATACTTTAGAAGGGCATCAGCATCCCGGACATCAGTCTACTGAGTTTTCTAATCCCTTACTGTTACAATAGATTATTGTAATGAAATGAAATGGACAATTGCTTACAGAAGGACTTGCTGAAGGGGACCCATGTGAACTTAATTACAATGAACATGAATGTTCATACAGTGCAATCTAAGGGCAAAAAAATCATAGTTTCCCACAGAATTTAGTTTTGGATCAATTGATAAAAAGAAGCACATAGTAAAAGGAAAACCCGTGAATATACCTTTTGACAATTAAAAATAACCTGCTGGGATCTCGTTGTCCTTCTTCTACACATGATCTAGAGGGTCTCTTCCACTTCTTTGCTGTTGTATTGCCAAAAGCGGTACAAATATAGAAGATTCCGAAATAACACCATTATTCTTTATTACTTGATTTCCGTCTTGCCCAGGACGTTTTGTTTCCTACAGCCTACTATTGTTTGATATGGGTGATGTAATACCTTATTCTCAATGAGTACTATAAGCAGCAAGGGTTTTTTCTTTTTCTTTTTACAATTATTTCATTTCAATTGTTTTTATTTCAGCTATTTTTATGGAGAATTCCACTACCTTTTGTTACCTCCTCTTTAGCCCAATGGTTAGATAAGAACAGTGTCCGCTAACTTCTTGTTATCCCAGAGAGGTTGCTCAAAGGTTAGCCTCGTTTCACCAGTACGACAAGACTCTGGCATCCGATTTACTACAGACGATAGGAAGTGTACTTCCAGATTTGACCGCATATTACAGATTAACCCCAGGCTCACACTGGCCATACCAGTATTTCTATGTCAAGTAGTATTCCTATTGTGTCTTTCGAAAAAATTGCTTTTTTAGTTTCTTGATATACACAGAAGCTTGCCTACGGCCTTGTGTCGAACAATGGGGAATAAGAGCATAGAATTGTTCCATACTTTGGAGGGCAAATAAATCCCCATGGGGGGGGTGGAAGGGACCCTTTCCCAGGTATTAATGGATGAGAGAAGGGCAAATCGAAAGTGCCTAGAATATTCCCTTGAAGGTATGGATAGAGGGAATTTACGACAAGCTTTCTCCAGCTGGTACGATTCCTGTGCATCAGGACCAAAAGAAATAATCGTTAGAGTCGGGGGGGCCTCAATCAACTGTAATGCCCAAAAGTGGCAAAAATTGGTTCTTCTGCAGGGGTAATTTACAGTATGAGAGTGGGGATCAATGTCCTCCCCATACTAGCAATTGTTATTCTGTGGAAGAAAAAAATTAAAACTCAAAAAATGAAAAATTGAAAATTAGAAATTAGAAATGAGAATGAAAAAGGAAAAAAGAAATGTGTTAAAACTGAATTGAGCTGATATTATTGGACAAACCAAAACCTGCCTTCAGAGCTATAAGCAACGATGCTTGGTAGTCTTAGAAATTCGTGCAATTGGGACACCTTTTGCATTCTAAATCCTTATTTGACTTGTGAAAAGGGGCTACTTTGTAAAATGTGTAATAGTAGTGAATGGGATTCAGTTTAGCAGGCGAAACTCTGAATGGTCGGGAATAAGATTCGGCATCTATTATTTGGACTTCTAACCCCTTGCTGTAGAAAACATAAATGGGCACAAAGAATTCTCCGCTCGGCGATTCCTAGCGTAAGTACAATGAAATATGCCGGGAATTTGAGCTTTCCAGAACATACAAGATTGTATGGTCTTTCTTGTTATTCTGAGGGTTTACAAAGTTTACTCATGGGAGGCATCTGAAGTAGAGCATCGGCACTAATAAGCAATTCGTCGTTCCTTGAATTGGGGCCCATTGATCCGTTACCGTCAGTTTATTCTAATAAGGAATATTGAGTTGTATGATTTTTGTTTTCATTTGTAATAGGCCGCAAAGGCAAAAGTAAAAATAGAACTTTAAAAATAAATAGGGAAAAGAAAAGTAGAACAAAAAGTTGAAAATATAATGGGAAATTTTTATATTCAGAATATTATTAAATATTAACTAGAAGTAAACAGAAGTTCTTCGACGTAGGGTTTATTGGCAACTTTCCTGGAACTAAATAAGAATTCCTTTATGTGGATTGCACGCTCATTGTCTTTCTAGGTACTAAACCCGAAAATAGACACAATGTAACCCTCGTACTACTACAAGTCGTGATAATTAAAATCAAATGGAATAAAAATAAGGATGTCAGAAATATGTCATTTGTTGGCATATCTGATATCCCTCTTATTCCTTTTGTGCGCGTATTAGAATGTCTATTCTAGTTGAGTGATTGTGTTGCGGCTGTTACATCTTTCTCACCGAGATGAGATGTCATTATAATTAGTAACCGTGGCTTCTATGGGAATAAAACTCAAAAAATTAAGTCGTAACGTTTGAAATTTTTGTAAAATGAAAGTGCTATAATAAAAAAAATAAAAAACAATGCTTTGGGGGGTCATGTCTATCCTCATGTATGGTGATAAAATAAAATTGCCAAACGAGGGTTCTTTGGATTAGGAAATATAATAAAAAAACAACCGAACCTGGAAGTAAAAATAAAAATAGTAAGATAAAACCAATTAATGTTAAATGAGCGTATAAGTTACGATGTGAGGGTTTTTTTCTCAATGTTTTTCTTTGTCTTATGAAAAATCAGAAGATGTTACCAAGGACCTTTTCGTAGAACCAGTCCCATCCCTTAGTCTTACTGTTCTTCAATCTTTCTCTCCTTTCAGCGTCAGCGATCTTACCTTGTTCTTCTTCTTCATCGATGGCAGCCTTGAAAGTGTATAGATCGACTTCCTCTGGCTTCCAGATCTTAGTCTTCTTAACGAATTTGTAGCCGAAGTAAGAGATCACGAACACTGGGATACCGATGTAACCAGTGATGAAATTCTTGTAGTCGAAGTGGTGGTTCAAGAAGACGGTGAAGTTCTTAATGAAGGCAATCAAAATACAGAAAGCTAGAGTGAAGTAAGAACCGTATGGTTGGAATGGAGCACGGTAAGCGAATCTGGATCTGTCGACATTTTGGGCCTTGACAGCTCTGAAGAAGCAAAGGTAGGTGATCAAGATACTGATCCAACTTAATAGACCGAAGATGGAGACAACATTAACGAAGTAGTTGAAGATCTTGGCGGAACCGGAGGAGACACTCATGTATGCCAATAGACAGAAGCAGGAACTCATTAGAAGCGAGTAGTATGGCACACCCCATCTGTTGGTGACGGCGAATATCTTTGGAGCCTTGTTGTCGATTGCCAAACCGTAAAGGGTTCTGGAAGCGACGTACAAGTCAGAGTTACATGCACTGAAGACAAACATTAGCACGCAGGCGTTGAAGATGTGAGGTAGGGCCTTGATACCGGAGTTGATAATAGCGACAACGTATGGAGAAGCAGCAGCACCGGTACCTGAGGTCTTGGCCTTCTTTAGCAATGGGTCATCGTATGCGACACACATACCTAGTAGGAAGATGGTGACCAAGTAGAAGACGATGATACGGTACATTGTTAGTTTGATGGCCTTTGGAATGGACTTTCTTGGGTTTGCTGCTTCTGCGGCGACGATACCAGTCAATTCAATACCCAAGTAGGCGAACAAGGCGTAAACTAGCACGGCGACGAAGGCGACGAACTTACCCTTGGAGCCGTCGATGGATTTTGAGTATGGTTTGAAGGCACCTGGATGGTCGTAGAATCTGAAACCCAAACGGTCGTGGGTTGGGCCACCACCAAGCATGATCACAAACAGCAAGATGATCAGACCGATCATGACGATGACTTTGAAAGTGGATAGCCAGAACTCGAATTCACCGAAGAATTTGACACCGATGAAGTTCATGGCGACGATGATAACAAGGAAGATGGTGATCCATACACCAGGGTTGACCTGCTCACGGTCTAGCCAGTATTGGATAACCAGAGCTGCAGCGGTCAATTGGTTTGGAGGCAAGATCAGGTACTTACACAAGTATGCGTAGCCGACGGCGAAACCCAGAGCTGGGTCACAGTATCTGGAGGCGTAACTGGTGAAACCATCTAGTGGGATGTAAGAGGCCATCTCTCCCAGGGCGGCCATGGTGAAGAACACCAGCACACCAACGAAGGCGTAGGCGATAAACATCGACATGGGACCAGCCGTATATAATGAGCTACCAGTACCGATCAGCAGACCCGTACCGATGGAGCCACCGATGGCGATCATGGAGATGTGGCGCGCCTTCAGGTCCTTGCGCAGTCTGGTGTGCTCGTCCTTACCATCGTCCATGTAGTCGTCTTGCTTCTCAGAGTCCTCCAGACGGGACGAGACCGTGGACAGGTTGTCCATGTCGTTGATGTCCAGACCGTCCTTCTTGTCGTGGTTAACGTGGTTCACGTGGTGTTCATGGTGAGTGTGTTCAGTCAAGTTGTGCCCGCGCGAGTCAGAGGCGCCCAGCGAGACCATCGAGTGGTTCTCAGAGAACACAGGTGGTACAGACAGCGTGGTAGTCATGGTTGTATGGTTTTTTTTTGTCAGTGTCACTGGTTGGTGGAAGGGAGTAAGTCGCTGACAATGCGTTACCTTATATAGTAACGAGATCGGCAATGGATCCTCGGTTGGCCTCGAGGTGCAAGACAAAAGTGACATCTCCGTCTATCCGGTCAGAAACCGGAGAACTATCGCCGCGCTGTCCCGTTCCCCCGTCACTCCCGTCACTCCCGTCAGTGCTGCTCCTTCCTAACTTAGCTCCTGCTTACTTCTACTCAGTTCCACTAAGCTCTGCTCAGCTCTACTAAGCTCTGCTCTTAGCTCTGCTCTTAGCTGTGCTCTTAGCTCTTGCTTAGTACTGAGACTTCCCCATCCCCTCCTCCCCGCGATGCTGTCTACGTCATCAGCGATACCGCTGTCTCATCCTGGGAGGTCATCTCCAACTTTCTCTTTGCGAAGGAGTCGCATCTTTCAAGGGCACTGCACACACCTCTGTGCGAGTCTCTCTGAGGAATGTTGTTGGCATTGTGTGACTCTCTCCCTCTCCCTCTCTCTTGGCCCTTTGTTTGTGAGGGGGGGTGTCCCCCCGCAGTTATCTCTTATCTTATCAGGACCCTTATCTCTTTTGTTTACGTTTTTACGATCGTGCAGGCGTATCTGTGGGGAAGTTCCACCTTGTTGTCGCAGATTATTCTCCACGTCTGTGATCAGGGTCTCGGAGCAGTGGAAGCTGCCCGGTGGCAACCTGCCCACTAAATTCCCCGTGGAATTTCGGCACAATGCCCGATCTCTTAGGCTACTGCCATATCTACCGCCATATCTACAATCTCTTCTGCAATCTCTTCTGCAATCTCTATGCAATCTCTATGCAATCTATGCTTTCCTGCACAGAATGGGGTGCAGAGGAGTTCGGTGCCCTCTCGAGATAAAAACAATGGAGGGGTGTGGCGGAGATGTAAATGCGTCTATTGGGTATTCGTTTGCTTTTCTGTTACGTATTCGTGTATTTAGCTATGCTATTAACTATGTCATTTGCTATGTAAGTTACTGTAGTGCCCGCACAGTGTCTCTTCGCAGGTCGTGCAGGTACCCCTTGTGCCTCGATGTGTCAAGCGGCCTCAGCGGCAGGCTCGTCCTACGTGTTGTAGTCTTGGGCGAGCCATTGGCGGTTGTACAGTTGTGTGTGGCACTGTTAAGAGTGCTACTTTTTGTGATGTTCTGTGTGATGTTCTGTGTGATGTTCTCTTTGTCGTCATGCAGTTCCAGCCTGGCCTTGACGCTAGACAGAACCCGCTGCCTCGTCTCACGGCTCTCCTCGTATACCTTCACAGGTGACCTAACTTTAGTGACTCTCATGTTGGTTTGGTGCGTCTGGGAGTAGACAGGAACTACACTGCAAGAGAGCACCGCCCTTCCCTTATATACCAAGCTTGAGCAGTTCCTTTTTCTTTATCTCTCGCTGCTCGGTTTTCGTGTTTTTGGTAGTCCGCTTACACGGTGAGTTACACGGTGAGTTACACGGTGACGCGGTAGCGCACGAAAAGCGTGGAAAACACGTACTGCTCGCCGTCGGGGCTGCACAGCGGGATGTGTCTGTAGCCCTCGCGCAGCTGGCACACGCGCACACACGTCGTGGCAACAACCTCTTCGCACCGCCTCACAACAACGCGCACAAACACGAACGGGTACTCATCCCGCCGCACGTCCTGCGACAGCGCACTCCGCCACACGGGACTGAACCCGTTCTCGTGGCACTTGCTGCTCTTCTCCACTGTGCTGCCACAGCTGAACATCTCGCATGTGACCTGCGTGTAGTACGGGTCCTCCGTCTCGGCGGCACCGATACTAGCCGCCTGGCTCTTCGTCTCCGTGCTCTCAGACAGGTTGGGGAGCAACTGTGCGCTGATCACTTCGAATGTGACGCGCAGCACCGCACCACAACGCTCGCGCCTCCGCTTGCTCGGCGGGCGCGCAAGCCAGCCCGGTTTCAGCACGTAGCCAGAGGGCATCTGCTGCTGGTTCCGCGTGTTCAGCTGGAACATCGCCACGTTGAGCTGGTGGCCCACGTCGTTCGTCTGCCAGTTCGTGGCCACCATCTGCACGCCCAGCCGCCAGAACCGCACGGGGTCCTCGAAGTTGGTCGAGCGGTACCGCAGCGCGTGCGGGTACACCCGCATCATGTGCCGGCGGTTGTGCTTGTCCACTGCCGCGGCTACCTGCGCGTCCCCGAGCATCTTGTCGAGCCGCCGCTCGTCCAGCGAGAAGCAGTGGTATAGCGTCTTGGACTCCGGCAGGGAGAAGTTCCGGAACTTCACGCCCCGGAGGCCCGCTAGCTCGTACAGCTCGTCCACAATCGCTACCTGCCGCTTGCTGAAGCTCAGCCGCCGAATCCGCGAGCCCGTCTTTGTCATAGCAGTGCTCTCGTCATAGGATGACCGCGAAGACGACGACGACGACACCACTACATTCATAGACTTGTCGCTGTGGCAGTCGCCAATGACAGTCTTGGTCTTCTTGATCTTCAACAGTATGCGGTGCCGCAGCTCCAAGGGCGAGGGCAGCTCGCTGCGGTCCTCGCACGTATATAGCAAATCCCCAAATGTGTCCTTGAATATACTCGCTGCGATCCTCTGGTTCTTGCTGTTGCATCGCACTTCCATGGAGATTATCAGCGGGTAAGGCGAGGTGATGAACGCGTACTTGCGAATGATCTGCGTCACGGAACTCAGCGGCAACGCAGAGGTTAGCACCCCATGGCACACAACGGGACTGCTCTCGCCGTCCCACATATCAATCTCAACACTGCGACACCCTTGCTGTAATGCCTGTATATACCCCTCTACTGATGGTGCCCCACCTATTTGCTTGCCAGTGAGATATGTGTTATGCGAGGACGCTATGTAATACTGGTTCATAGGTCTACTGTAGTCCTCATTGTTAGGTAGCATGTACGGGGAGGTAGTGAGGTACTTCTCAAACCCTTGCTTGTTGATGCCTCCACCAGCAGTCTCATACCGCTCGTACAGGTGTCGTGCCTCATCTTCATCCATCCTCTCTCGTTGGATCTCGGTTAGAAACTTGTAGAAAGTATCAAAAGTCAGCTTGTCTTCGTGTAAACCAACCGCTTCTTGCCATACATCATCGATCTCTTTGCGTGCTTTCAATAATTTTACAAACACTTGGAATTCTTCAAAACTCAGTGTCCCACTATTGTTGGTATCTGCAGCATCGAAGAATCGCCTAAGGTATCCCGCAGAGCAGTATATGTGGAACCGCTGGCACATTTGCCGTACATCTTCAAATCCCAGCACCTCCTCAGCTTTCTCATCAGAATTGCGTGATAACGCCCGGTTCCAATGTATGTCGGCAAACTTGTCGTGGTCCGGAACCGCTAAACTCTCCATCAACTCTCTCCTGGTCCTCACTAGCCCAAACACCAACGAACAGAATACGTTATAGTCGCTCTCATCCCTAGCAATGACATGGAGCGCCTTCAACTTGTTGGACACTTTGTAAATGATGGTTACCCAGTACTTGCTGTAACTTGCATCGACATTATACTCTTCCCTGTAGTTGCTTCCGAGTTCACCGGGCCGTATGCTCTTGATTGAGTCTAGGTTAAGTTTCTTGAGACCATCTTTCCACGTAATATACTTATTCTTCTCCAGTTTAAACATGTACTCTCTTTGTTTTTTCCTGGTCACTTTCTTCAAAACCACACCTTCCCTCATCACTCCCATGACTCTCTCCAGATCTGAATCGAGCTTGATTCCAGAGTTATCAACTTCTAAAAGGTTAGGAACCCAAGGAGCCATCGAATACGGGTAAGTTATCGCACCTATACTTTCTCCTAGGTCCTTATAGTTCAGAAATGGAGCCATCTTCTTCACAGACTTTAGATTCTTTTTCACACTTGTGCTACTTGATGAACTCAAGATATCATCCAGCAAAGATCTCGAGGAATTGCTCCGCCGTAAAAACGAAAAGGACTCACTACTGGTTCGAGATTCACTCGACAACTTTCTCTCCCGACATACTACTTCCTTTGAACCATCACTCACCTTCATAGACCTTAGGTAGAATGAATAACCGTTGTGTTGTTCTCAATAACAGATAATAATTGAATGCTTAACTCAAAAATACAGGCTACCTCAAACTAAAAGCATAATCAATTGGCGCATTCAATGCATCGATGCATCCAAGAATAGTTACCTGCGCTTTGTATCGGATCATCGATTAGATTGCAGATCAGATCATGTTTGGCTTGCTCATCGCCACTAATTTTTGACACATAAATAAGCTGACATAAGTATGTCGTGCACCGCTACGTATATGAGTCAAGTGCAGATATATAAGGTATTAAAGTATTGTTACAAAGAGAATAATTAGGAACTCGTCATGCCATAGACGTGAATCCTTGCTACTATTTATAAAGCATGAACTAAATTTCAAAATGGACGTCTCCTGGAAGATGTCGGGGTTATGAGTGCTGATAGTGGTGTGGGTGGTCTTAATACATTACCTCTCTTTGACGAGGGGCCCCAAGCGTTCATTGATTTTGGTGTTCGTTGTGGAGTTGCAATAGTCCCAGTTTCTTTGTACTTACTGAATTGAGTCCTTTCTGCCTTTTTCATCAAAGACGGCAGCTTGGTAGTGCCGTGGGTTTTATAATACATGATCCTTTCACCTTCTAGTTCTTCAAGTGACTTTGCTGTTTTCACCGGCGTAGAACTTGAGATTGTTTGTGGTTTTGATATTTTGGTCGGCTCGGTAACTGGATCCTTATTGTGAGGAAGAGCCGGAATGGAGTTCAGCACTAACTTACCACTATTTCGAGATTTTTTGTCGAAGAAAGGGTTCGGATCATCCAATAATTGGTCTTTGTTAGTGTTTGAGACAGGCTTTATACGCATCCTTTTCAAAAGCACACTACCAAATTGTCTGCTTGCAGATGGTGTACCTTCCGAAACAGATCTTCTATTTGAAGCACCGTGTGAACTTCCATTTTTCAATGTCAGTGATTCAAAGTCCTTGGTCACACTTGATATCTCAGGTCCACTATCTACACTTACACTCCTTAGAAGTTTGTCATCTACTCTAACCTTCTCCCATCTGTTTTTCATTTCATTTGTTTTCGAAGCAATGCCAGCATCTAGCAACGAAAACTCTTGAGCTTTGAAGATAACTTTGAAAGTTCTTTCGATAGTTAGCGACTTTTGAGTCATTTGATGGCTCATCTTTTCTCTAATCTGAACGTTTATGCCAATTTCTTCCACGGAATTCAGTTTTTTTTTCAACTTTTCATAGTCATCAAGAATGAAATTGATTTCATGATTCAAGTTTACAAAAAGAATGTTCCATCGTTTATCTATCAGCTCAGCATTCAGTTCAGATATCTCAGATGACATGAACTCATACTTCTTCATCAATACTTTGTACTTATCTCTAAGAAATTCTACCAATGAATCGATGTTTGTTATGTCTCTTCTTGCAAAATTGTCAATTCTATTGGGTAGAATATCAGCTAGACTCTTTTCAATAGCTGGTACACTTCTTCTTAACTCCAAGAACCTTTCTGATATCAGTTTCTCTTGCTTGTTGAATGTCGGCACCGAAATTGCATTCGAATCTGAGTTTTGCTTTAGTAACTCCACTATTTGCTCTAACGTAAATGAGGGTGCATGTCGTACAGGTGAGGTGAACCGCTCTTCTTGTATATCGAAACATGACTGTATGTTTTCAGAAACAACCTTGTCTAACCCATCCATGTGATCGTTGGAAATCTCCTTAAACTCAAGTGTTGTATCCAATAATTTCCTCAGTTTGTTTAGCCAGGGATCAAGATCATCACGCAGGGTGGAACAACGCTCTATCAGGTCTATCAAATGCATTTCATGCTCATCCAGTGACTTATTTGGATCAGTGTTCAAATTGGCTTCAATACCCTCAAGTATATCTGATAAAAAGGGTCCTATGCTATTAATATCATTTACAAGCTCAAACAATAATTCCTTGCGCTCTTGCAACCAATCAAGGTACTCCAGAAGACTGGATACTTCGATCCCCGTAGAGTCAATAATCTGTGGAAAAATTTCTAGTATTCTATTCATTTGCGTCGTAATCCACTCCAACACATCACAGAGGTCCTCAATACTGCTATCATCACCTTTGATAAATTGCACACTTCGAAGTTTCGATATTGTGTCATGTATTTCCGGCAGTTGCGTCTCCAGGAGCATCTGCAAATCGTTGTTGAACGTCAACTCATGGTTGCTCATCGTTCAATTGTCAGAATTATCGTCGGCTCTTATCAAATCAGCATATCAATTGATATAAATCGCTAATCATGGTAGTTTATAGTCGAGATGAGCTTTGCTCTTTTGTTTACTTTTTTTTTCTTCAACTTTTTCACTTCTCGCCCTTTGAATTTGATGAAAATCATAGCGATGAGCACTAAAGATTATCGGATGTATTCGAACAGAACAAGTTGATATGGGAAATGAATTATTCTTTGATTAAATGCTTTATTATGGAATCGATATGGAAAAAAAAGGATATATGATATATAAATAAGATGAAATTGGGTATTGTAATATAAAAGATTGATAGTGCAAGCAATAAGGTACTAATTATGTGAACTCCTTCTAGAGGTTTTCATCTTTTTGTAGCTTTAATGGCTTGCGTTCACTAGTAACATCCTTCATTACATTTTCAATAGTATCTTCAATCTGCTCATTTATCAACTCATGGCCTTCTGCAGATACTTCTGATACAGTACTGATGTACATTGGTGGGCTGCCAGGGTCTTCTATGACTGTTTCAGGTTCGGCATTCTCGACAACTTCTTCAACTACCTTTTCTGCCATTGTTGTAGGTGGTGGTGTTACAGTTATATTAGTCGTCTGATGTGGAGTTGATTTTTCATTCAACAGTTGCGATAATTCACTTGTAGGATCATCCCATAATTCTTTGAATTTACCCATTTCAACTACACTACCATCATGCCCCAATACAATGACATTTTCTGACCTACGGATAGTACTCAATCTGTGAGCAATGCTGACTATGGTCATTTCTTTCTTTTTCATTAACTGGCCAAATGTGTAATTAATTGCACCCTCACTTTCAACATCTAATGCAGACGTAGCTTCATCTAATATTAGTATTCTGGGTTTCTTTATCAGAGCACGCGCTATAGCAATACGTTGTTTCTGACCTCCACTCAGTAATGTACCATGAGGACCAATTACAGTATCATAGGAAGACTGGAACCTGGTGATGAAATTGTGACAAAAGCATTGTTTGGCTACTTGTCTAATCTCATCCTTAGTAGGCATTTCAGTTAATCCATATACTATGTTATCACGGATCGTGCCTGACATCAGTATTGGTTCTTGTTGAACGAGTCCAATGTGTCTTCTCAAAGATTTGCTGTTCAGATCGTTGATATTTTGTCCATCGATTAAAATTTCACCAGATGATGGTTTATAGTATTTCTCTAGAAGCAATGCTACAGTAGATTTACCACGTCCAGATGGCCCCACAATGCAGACATTAGATCCAGCTTCAATCTTGAAATTCAAGTTTTTGAATATCATATTTGATGGCCTTGTTGGATAAGCAAAGGAAACATTTTTAAACTCAATTTCACCATTGCCGGGTTTATATTTCACACCTTTAGTGGTTGATATGCTGGGAACTCTATCAGTCAATTCAAATAATCTTGAAGCCGCACCAGCACCTTGCATAATCTCTGAGTAAAACGTAGATAGACCAAAAATCGAATTTCCTGTGTACTCTGTATACATCATAAAAGCAGTAAGGTCACCAATAGTCAGGGAATTTTGTAAAACAAGATAAGATCCAAAACCAAGCACCGTTAAAAAACTCAAATCACCCATTGCAGAGGTAGAACTGAAGAATTTTGCATTTATAACAGCAGCCTTCTTACCAATATTGAATATATCACGGATTGCAAAGTTGTATCTGTTTATTTCTCTCTGTTCAGCAACAAATGATTGAACTGTTTTTATGCCCGATAATTGTTCCTCGGCAACTTTGGTCAAATGACCAGTGGCTTCTTGTAATTCCCTCGAAGTTGTGCTAATCTGCTTACCAAAGACAGATGCACTCAGTATCACCGGTGGCGTGAAAACAAGTAGTAGGCATGAAAGCTGGGGTGATAGTGCCAGCATCATACCAATACCCACACTACCACATATTAAAGCCTTAAACCCATCGGACACTTTTTGAGTCATCGAACGAGATACCACATAAGCATCTGAACCTAGTCTAGATATCAAGTCGCCTACTTTGTGGGTGTCAAAGAACTCGGCGTCTTGATGTATCGTCTTTTTAATAACTGTAGCCCTCAATCTAGCAACCAATCTTTCACTTAGGACTCTTAGCAAGATAATTCTTCCGTAGTTGGCGGCAATACCAACCAGTAATGCCAATGCAAACCCGCCTAGGAACTCATAAAATGAGAGGCCAAACACAATGGGTGGTAGTTTATCTATACTTACCGGCTGTCCATCCACAGAATTAGCAGCCAGTGCGTTCTTCAATTGATCTAGAATAAGACCAATGACTTTAGGTATTGTCATACCTATAGAGCATGAGATTGTCAGCAGACCCACGGCAGTTAGCAGCAGCTTCCAATCTCGTCTCACCAGTAGCATCAGTCGTACTATATCCCTAAATTCGGAGTGATTCTCCTTGGTCTCGGATTGCTCCTCCTTCTCCTTCTTGCTATACTTTCTGTCCTCCTCGTTTTTCTCCTTAGTAGCTGATTGGGACTTTAGACTGGCATTACTGGTAGTGGTGTTATATTCATTGTTCAGTGCTCGGTACGCAGTGAACGGCCTCCTTATAGTGCTACTAGTCAGCACTTTATGACTCACCCAAACGCCATAGCCAGCGCCTGTGTTATGAATTATCTGTCTTGTGGGCGGTCTTGCGAGCAGCGAGAGATACCTGCTCCCAGCCCTGGGCAACGCCAGAGGCGTCACTCGCACTCCCCTCAGCACCGCTATTCCAGAGTACTTCATGTCCTATTCAGCAGCGGTTGTCCCCTATCTGTGGCAATCTGTGGCAACCTGTACAACCAAGTACCAATTTCAATTGTTTTGTGGGGCACAGTTGTTGCCAGGTAAGAGACCTCTTAAAGTTGTAGGCTATGTAGTCGTTCTTCCGCAATCGCGATGAGCAAAGTGATAAAAGAGCTCGGTGATGTGTGTGTGTGTGTGTGCGGGGGAAAGTAGAAGTTTGATATAGAATGAAGCTATGATATTAAAATCCTTTTATATAGTATATTCAGTATGATTTAAGTATGTGCTTTTTCCTTATTTACACTCGCGGGAGGGGCAGATGAATATAGACTCAGTTTGTTGTAGTGATTTACTCCTGCAATGGGATAGGGTCGGACTTTGGAGAGCCCTTCTCATACTTGGTGTATGCTGCATCAGTCTTGCCTCTGCCCATCACAGCTGGCGTCTGCAACTCCTTCTTCAACGACTCACGCACGGTTCTGGCAGCAATGGCCAGAAATGAACTGTAACTGAGCCCGGCCTTCCTCCAGGCAGTACTGGCATTCGCAACAGCAGACATCTTGTGTTTTGTATTATTATTGTCTGGTAGTCGAGAGCCATGCAACCATTAAATATACGCTCCTAAAGTACCCAAGCTTGATGTATGTGAGCGTTCAACACACCTCGGAAGGGGTCTGGGGGCACCAGCTTTTCGCAGGAAATCCTCCCCGGGGGGTGGAATTCAGTCACGTGAAACTATTGATCAGATATGATTGGCTGGTGTATCACGTGATCCAAACTACCAGCCTGGCACCCTCCCCAATCACGTGTCAGCCAGAGTGCAGGCCAATGCATGTGAAGGATATATAAGCTGTTGTCGGTGGTCCAGGTATTGTGAGGTGGTGGAAGGTTATCACGCAGCTACAGGTGTGTTGGGCTCACTCCCCGTTCTCAGGCTTGTACCTTGAACTTTGGGCTTGACCTTTGAACTTTGACCTTTGACCTTTGAACTTCTACATGGACTTTGGACTTGGGAAAGGTATACGACATGTTTATACGAGTTGTCTCCTGGAATGACGTCTTGTCCTGCTATAATTAAACGAAATCTTGCCCATTGTCTTTCGATTTACGTTTGCTTAGATCTTGTTTTCGATAATTAAACGATTTTGGGTTCGTAATTGGACCCCTCTTCTTGAAATAACCCTCTTATAAATGCCTATATTGATTGCGGGGGTAGGGGGCGGGGCTATGGTAACTCATTGGGAGGGGCAACTAAACGAATATCATATCAAAGCCTTGATTTCATGTATGTGAAAACTGTTACTTCACAACATATATAAGCTTGTCTTACACATCCTCGAATTGGTTGTAATGTAGAGCCTGAAAGAAGGTACACCCACACCCACATCCCAACAAACACACCAACACACACACATAAACCATGTCTAGGTCCTTGTCTAGTTACGAGAGAAAGTTGCTCTCTGAGATACTAGAGAACAATAAGAACGGTACTGTCTTCGGTGCCAGTTACATATTCGATGACTCAGTCACCGCCGATGAGCACATATGGGATGACGACAACGACACCCTAGCCGCCACAAGAGTGGAGTCTCGCTCCACCAAGAAGCCTGCTCTGTCCCTGACTTTGCCGCTGGTTACCAGGGCCCTGAAGAGCCTCATTGAGAAGAACCCCGAGATGTACACCACCGTGAACGACTTGCTCGAGTTCGCTCCTTTGAAAGAGATAAGAACACCCGACGTCATATCTGTGGTCACCTTCGATAACGAGAAGGATGAGAAGGTCAACTGCCACTCCGGCGGTCCACCACCTTACTTGATCCGCCACATCCTGAAGAATGATGTCTTCCAGCCCGGCTCCAACAAGCCATTGTGGAACTTGTACCTGATCGACGAGTCCCAGCTGGTGTTCCACTGTCAGGACATCCTGTTTGACATATTCTCCGCGGCCAACTTCCATAAACTGTTTCTGAAGGAGCTGATAGCTGTGTGTAGACCACAGCAGAGCTACGAGAAGCCATTGGAGTATTTGTTTAAGTTGCAGAAATCCTTCGAAAACAATTACTCAGTGCCAAAGTCCATCTATGACAACTTGAAACTGCACTTGCCTGCAACGCGCCCAGAACTGCTAAACTTGCAGACCCAGTCCTTCTTCAAGTCCATCTTTTGTAACGCCGTCAAGAAGCCTCTGGACTTCATCCAGATGCCAATCACGAGCATTACCAACAGCAGCTCTAACTCTGATAACTCCACCACAGTTATCAGCCAAGAAGGTAATCAATTGAAGCTGTTCAGAACCAGATATACCAATATACTGACTTCTGCAACTTCTAACTGTGGTCATACCATCTTCGGTTCCGTCTCCAATGAAAGATTCAACTACTTGAACTCGGTTGTGAAGAACGAGAAGATATGCCTAAGAAGTTTTATTGCCGCCATCACAATGCTGTGTCTGAAGCCTATGGTTAAGAGCTTCAACGGCACTTTGATTTTCTCAATGCCCATGAACTTGAGAGACTCGATGAACGAGAAGAGAGATTTTGGTCTGGTCTACAAGGACATTAGAGTAGAGTGTCCTCTCTCTATGATTGATGACAAGCAATGCTCTGTGCCAGGTCTAAATGAAAGTGATCCTGAGTACAACGAAAAACTGCTGGAAATACAATTCCAACAGATTGCCACTTATGTTACTGAAAGCATTGAGCAAAGAATGAGTACTTGGAAGAAGTACGGTTACAATGATAATGATATGAAGAGAATGAAGTTCACTAAGTATGACGAGAAATTTGCGCCAAACACTAGACTAATAAAGATTAATGACGTATCAGAGGTATCTTTCGATGACAACGACATTAGATTCCCTCATATCAAGAGCCCAGGATTCACTACAAGTCTCTCTCAAAATACACTAATGTCTCTTTCATATACCCACTGTGAGGAGGATGGTTTGAATATCTGCATCCATTATCCAGATGGATACAACATGGAGAATTTCGTGGACTGCTTCGAGTCTTTCATGGAGGAGCAATAAGCTTTCTCAGGATATTTTCTCATTCTATAATATTTATAAATTCTTACTCTAGGTTTCTCGTTGTTCTATTTTATTTCTTTTCATTAGTAATGTTTTTAATTCACTTCTATTATACAATATCTATTTATTCATTTCAAAAAACAAAATTCCGGTGATGCTTGATTATCAGAAATTTTCATAATAAATATTAATTCTTGTTGGTCAAAAATTTCTATATTCATCTTCTCTTGCTGCTAGCAGATTTGTCTCTCTCAATAATATCTCCAACGCCACCAATTTCTTCCAATTTGTCCTCCTCGATACGCAATTGGTCACGTCTTTCCCACCAACGTTCTTGACATAAATCAAAGGAATGCTTTTTCAGATGCTTACCCTTGGCATTTTTGTTATTAGAAATGGCCCATTCGAGGAATGCCGCACCTTCACGGATATAGAAAGCTCTTAGAGTTTCAAAAGGCTTAGGATGAGGTAACCAAGGTCTTGGGTCAGGGTATTCAAGTTCTTCTTCAATTTCTTCTTCTTCTTCTTCTTCACTTTCTTCATCATCACCTTCATCCTTTTCGTTATCGTCTTCTTCGTCGTCGTCTTCATCATCGTCATCTTCATCATCATCTTCGAAATCAGAATCTTCAACACCCAATTCCTTAGCTCTTTCAATTTCCTTCAAATCTTCCCAATACATAGTCACACCATCTAATTTATTCAGGTCGATGCTGTATAAGGAGTCAATCATGAACTCTTTGTCACCCAGTTCCCAAATACCACCAAAAATAAATAAAGTATCGTCTATAACAGTAGTGGTAGCATTGAATCTTGGATGTGGAAGTTGTGTGAGGATTGTATGTTGCACTGCTAACTGTTCTTCTTCTTCGTCTTCCAGATCGACCTTCGCAAGTGCGGTGTTGATCTCTTCATCGTCTTCATCGTCATCAGATTTGTCTTGCAAGTTGGCCTTCTCCAGGATAGAATCCAACAGCATCTTCAATTCCTTCTCCTGTTCTTTCGAGTTCTTACCGGACTTCTTAGCCACGGCATTGTTATTACTCTTTCTCGATCTAATAGACAACGAGTACCATCTGTTACTTTCGATGTGGTAGGAGAACAAGTCGTTGAAGAAATTGGATTCCAAGCTCTCTTCAGTTTCTTCGAAATCGTAGACACCTCCGAACAAGATACCTCTACCCTTGTGGTAAGCCATTGAGCACCCGACTCTTGGCGAAGGCTGGAACCCTTGTTTCCGTCTGCGCTCCCATCTTATGCCGCTGATATCGCTCTTCATCTTCAAGTACCAGCAGTCAGAGAGGATCTTACCCTTTTGGTAGCCCTTCTTGTTGGCCTTTACTTTACAGTACCCACCCCACAGGATAGCACCCTCTGCGGTTGGGATGAACGAGTGGCCGGACCTTGCGTCTGGGACCTGGTGGTTTGAAGGGAACTCGACCTGCTTCCACTTATAAGTGGTGATGTCGAACAGCCAGCAGTCGCTCAAGTAAGTTGTGCTGGTGCCGAGGTCTCTGAACCCACCGTGCAGGATGAAGAAGTTCTTCCACACTGTGATTCTGTGTCCTGATCTTGCTGAGGGCCCGACTTTGGCGTCTACCTTGGCCCATTCCTTTGTGTTACAGTCCAGGATCCATGTGTCGCTGTAGTGGTAGAAAGTGTTCTGTTTTGGCGAGGAGAACTCACCCCCGTGCAGCAGCGCTATACCGCTCGGGTGCGCGGCCATTGCCGCGCTGGACCTTGGCATGGGCGCGTTCTGGGACGTGTACCTCTTCCACTGGTTGTTTTCCGGCGTGAAAGTGTGCAGGTCGTTGTAGAACGTGGTCGTGGACGTCTGCGGGTTGGTGAACTCTCCGCCGAACACTATAAGCTCTTTCTTGCTGCTCGACGCCGAGGGGTTTCCGACCATGCATGGGTTCAGCCGCTTGTTCACTTTGTCGACTGAGTCTACGGCCACCTTCTCGAACTGCTCCTGCTCCTTCTTGAAGTTCGCGAGCACTTCCTCGATGTCCATGTCGTCGTCGTCCTCGTCGAGCTTCTTGGCCCGCTTCTTGTCCTTCGACTCCGCCTTCGCCTGGTTCTTCTTCAGCTTCTGCTCCGCACGCGCCTTCTTCGCCTCCTTGTCCTTCTTCTTCTTTGCCATTGTGGTGTGATTGGTTTGGTAGGTGTAGCTCTGTGTGTGTAGCTGTACATGTGTAGCTGTATGTTTGCTTATATAAAGGCTCATCGCATGCGATGCCGATGGCCATGGCGATGGCGATGGGTGATTGAAGCAAAAACTGGAAAAACATGTGACAGATGCGTGTAAAAGTATAACTGTGATGTACCGTGTATATGTACATCATGTGACCTCCACTGAAAAAGAAACACCCACACACCCACAGGAGGGGAGGGTAAAATGGAGAAGTTTGGGCTCCTCCTTCGAGCCGAAAAACGCTCCGGACCAATGGGCGTCAAGAATCAGAATTTCAGGGGTTGTTTGGTGGAAGGGAGTACAGACAGAACAGAGAGACAGCAGAGACGGGGTTGGATGGGGAAGGAAGGGCAAACTCCGAGAAATCGGCGTAGTCGTCCCCCTCGCAAGTATAAATACCCTACCCTAGTCCTAGCCGCGATGTCTTGTTCTTCCGTCTTGTCTTGTCACTTCCTACTGGGGCTACTTAGCACCAAGCGAAAAGCAAAAAAAAGGCAGATAAAATGTTGAGGGCTAGCAGTAGGGCAAAGACATCGCTCATCGGGTACAGCGCGCGGATGATGCATTACAGAGTAGAGACGGACACTTTCGGCGAGATCAAGGTACCCGCGGACAAGTACTGGGGCGCGCAGACGCAGCGGTCGTTCCAGAACTTCAAGATCGGCGGCGCGCGCGAGCGCATGCCGGAGCCCATCGTGAGGGCGTTCGGTGTGCTGAAGAAGTCAGCCGCCATAGTCAACGAGAAGCTCGGGACGCTAGACAGCGAGATCGCGGGACCCATCCAGCAGGCCGCTGACGAGGTCGCCAAGGGCAAGCTCAACGACCACTTCCCCTTGGTGGTGTTCCAGACCGGGTCAGGCACGCAGTCTAACATGAACGCCAACGAGGTCATCTCCAACAGGGCGATTGAGCTGATCGGCGGCGAGCTCGGCTCCAAGAAGATCCACCCAAACAACCACTGCAACCAGGCGCAGTCCTCCAACGACACTTTCCCCTCGGTGATGCACATCGCCGCGGTCACGGAGATCACCAACTCCCTCTTGCCGGAGATCACCCAGCTGAAGGACGCCCTCCACAAGAAGGCCGAGGAGTTCCAGGACATCGTCAAGATCGGCAGAACACACCTGCAGGACGCCACTCCGCTGACCCTCGGACAGGAATTCAGCGGCTATGTCCAGCAGCTCGTCAACGGCATCGCAAGAATCGAGAACACCCTGCCACACCTGAAGTACCTCGCACAAGGTGGTACCGCTGTCGGCACAGGGCTGAACACGAAGGAGGGCTTCGACAAGCTGATCGCCGAGCAGATCTCCAAGGAAACGGGCATCGACTTCAAAACCGCCCCTAACAAGTTCGAAGCTCTCGCAGCTCACGACGCGATCGTCGAGGCCAGCGGTGCCCTGAACACGGTAGCTTGCTCTCTGTTCAAGATCGCACAGGACATCAGGTACCTGGGCTCCGGCCCTCGTTGCGGATACGGTGAACTGCACTTGCCAGAGAACGAGCCAGGTTCCTCCATCATGCCTGGTAAGGTCAACCCAACACAGAATGAGGCCATGACCCAGGTCTGTGTCCAGGTCATGGGTAACAACGCAGCTGTGACCTTCGCGGGCGCCAACGGTCAGTTTGAACTGAACGTCTTCAAGCCAGTCATGATCTCAAACTTGTTGAGCTCCATCAGATTGCTGGCAGACGCTTGCCACTCCTTCAGAGTCCACTGTGTCGAAGGCATCGAGGCAAACCGCGAGAAGATCAACCACAACTTGCACAACTCATTGATGCTGGTCACCGCTCTGAACCCAAAGATCGGCTACGACGCCGCCTCCAAGATCGCAAAGAACGCTTTCAAGAAGAACATCACCTTGAAAGAGTCCGCCTTGGAGTTGAAATACTTGACCTCAGAAGAGTTCGACGAATGGGTCATTCCTGAAAATATGGTCGGCCCAACCAAGTAAGTGGACAATATACTGCTTTCTCTGCGGGGGGCCACTGGCCTAACTTGCACATAGAGAGGAAGACAAAAGCGGAAAAGACCACATCATATGTAAGTAGTACACACTATACCTTTCAAATAAACAATTTAACTCTATGTAAAAAAGAAAAAAATGAAATGATGAAATGCATATTTTTGTAACTGGTACGATTTCTTCAAGATCTGAAAATAATACAATCCTAAACCATATTTTTTTCGCATTGGCCTATTCAGTGACTGGCTCTACTTCTAAGTTGAAATTACAAACAGCGCATCACCTTCTTTGGTTTAATTTAAAATTATATTAGTACTACTGAAAATTGTTTTCTTTGTTAGCATAGAACAATATTGTCTAGAGCTCAGTGATTTGTGATCTAAGACAATAGCATGAAAAATATTTTAAGAATGTTAGTGTCCTCTTTAAAAAAAAAAAAAAAAAAAAAAGACTGAGAGGAGAAAAAGTTTATGCCTGTTTAATTGTATACAACTCTGAAAGTATTGAGATCGATAACAGAAATAGTCGATAGCTGTTATTAATTATTAAATTTCATAATGCGAGAGTGCAGTTGCAGGCACACAAAAAGGTTCGAAAACGCTCTTACTATCTATCCATAATTCTTCAAACATCGAGAGTGTATGTTTACAACTGTTTAAATTACAAAAAATATTAGTTCTTGAGCTGAGTGAGGTAAAGAGTCATTAAGTCGTTAGTGTACATTCATTTTATAAGTGATGGCTCGAATGCAGTTCTTATTAGCTGCATTCTGTCATCGCTAATTTCGTTAAGATGGCATTTATGTTTCTTGTGTTAGTTGCGTTTCATTACTCTTTACCGCTCAAAACTTGTTTCACAGGTTCGGATTGGTTGATGTAAAGCTTGTGCTCTTGAATATACCTGATCACAGAGTTAGGTAACAAATACTGCACGGACATGTTACGTCTAATAAACAGCCTGACTTTTGTAGATGAGATATCATTGTAAATCAGTTGCTTTATAACAAGGACGTTCCTTCTGTGCTCATACATGATATCATGTGACAATAAGAAAGAACGAACATCAGACCCTGTTCTTTCCACAATCAAACAACCGTAATTACCCAGGATATGATGTAAATCCTCATCTGCCCAGACACCAGGTTCGCCCATAGATTCTATCAGATCACCACCTGCTAACAGCATAATTTTCACACCTCTCTTATGTTCTTCCATGTGGTATCCACTGTTGTCGGCATTCCGTTTCTTCTCATGGACGGTGATACCTCCTCGCTTGACATTGATCTCGTGGTTGAAATGGTCTAGGACTTTTGCGGTCCTTGTATAGCTTGGCTGGAGAGATTCCCAAGCATCCACCATCAGCCAGGAAGAAGTTCTCTCACAGGCCAGCTCACACATCCTGACACGGTGATACGATGGTGCCAAACCTTGTTTCTTGTAATTGTCACTTACGGGAGAGTAATAGCCACCCACAACCTCGAACCTAGTCATCTCTGAGATGGCGTCTAGGGCCATTTCAAACATTCTCAGGTGCAGATAAGTGATGGGAGAGAACGACCCGCACGCCACTATGACGAGAGGCATCTTGTTTGGGTCCTGCAGCCTGTTAGCCAGTCTGTGCGTTGGGAATTCGTAGTCCTCGAGGAACCTGGCCTGGCGGACAATACCGTGGGGCACTTCCTCCAAGTCGGCAATCTGGTTCTTGTGCACACCAATACCGATACCGTGTCCCGACAGCTGGCCGAGACTCTCGCGCTTGCTACCACTGTCGCTGTCCATATTTTCGTCGTCCAATTCGAAGTCCTCCTCTGAGGAGCCAGTGGTCGACAACGGCTGGAACTCGCTCTTGTTCAGCGGTATGCGCTGGTGGTTACCCTGCGAGTGCGGCAAGTGAGTTGTGTTCTTCTTCATCTGCAGCGGAGCGTCGATAGACGCGTTGTAGTCCGCCAGCACATACGGCGTAATGGGCCCAGACTTTGGAATCTTCGAGGTTGGGTCAGGAGGTGGCAGCAACTTCGCGTCAGGGTCCCGGGGCTTGAAGTCAGGGTCTCTAGTAGGATCCATGTTTGTATGTTTTTGTATCTTTTTTTTGTCTTGTAGTGTCAGTGCAATGCAGAGCGCGGGGACAGAGTCTATAGCAGCAGCTCCGCTGCTGCATAGACTCATTATATATTAACCGCTCTCAAGCTCTCCTGCTCTCCAGCTGTCAGTTTCTCGGGCTCTCAAGCTCTCAAGCTCTCAAGCTCTCCTGTCCAGAGCTCGCCTGCCACTGACGGTGCTTATCCACCACAGAACCTGGCGATGATCAGACCCCTCCTCTCCCATTGATAAGCATTACACACAACCCCACTCCCCTGCACCGCCTTCTAGGAACAAAATTGCCAATACCCCTATAGAAACGGAAGACGTCATTTTTGCCAAATTTTTTTTTCAAAATTTTTCAGTTTTCGTTGCGGAAAGAACCGTCGCGAGTTATATTTGTTACAGACTATACAATAACGCACGCAGGCCCAAAAAATAAAAACCGGAGTTAGTGCGATGAGTCGGTTTTTTTTTCACCGATACTGTTGCGTTCTATACTGTGGTACTTGCTGAGCTGGAGCTTGCTGTTGTGTACGGTACTGTGGTACTTGCTGAGCTTGAGCTTGCTGAGTTTGAGCTTGCTGAGCCTGAGCTTGCTGATACTGTGGTACCTGCTTCATGCGTTTCTCTACTAGATCGTTGTATATAAGGGCTGTGTTTCTCGTGGAGCAGCCGTTCAGCCAGGAGAACAGGGCGCCCAGGACAGGCACCAGTGTGATGCACAAGTCGAACGTGATGTTCGCGAGCAGCTTGGTCTTCAGGCCCGTGGGCAGCCTGTTGTTGTACAGGTTGCGCTCGGCGTACGTGACCAAGGAGTTGTGGATCATGTACATGATGATCGGCCCCACCACGGGGATGATGCTGAACACGGGCGCCCAGCCAATGCACTCCGTCCAGCAGCAGCACCCGCACATGGACCGGTCGTGTGTCCAGGACTTAGACTGCAGAGTTTTGAACCGCTTGCGCTCTTGCTTGCTGAACAGCTCCGCTGGCAGCTCCCGGCGCACTTTCTTCTTCTGCGGACCCACCCGCGCGTAGTACGGGTCAATCACCGGCTGGAAGTTCTCCTGCGCGTACTCATTCGCGAAATCCTCCGCATACCCAACTATAAAGTCTCTCACTAGCCCAGACATTACTTTTGTATTTACGTGTGTCCTACAGTAGTATACAATCCTTCTGGCCTGTCTTGTGCGAAAACTCCGTCCTTTATAAATGCTTACGTCGATTCAGGGACAAAACCGTAAGTGAGTATCCCCTTTTCGTGAACCCCACACATTTGACTCCTTATGACCTTACCGGATCGTGCCATGACTACAAGCAGAAATCACTGCCCTTGGTAAATACATAGAATTAGTTGACGCGTACCATCCCATATATACGTGTATACCAAAGTTTATGCGAGTTGAGCGTAACGGCAGCAAGCTGGGAGTCAGGGGGACCAGGCCATAGCAAACACTGCCGTGGCCGTTATGACTCCACGCCCAAAGAAGCAAAACCTTGGAAGTAGAAACGTTACCCGGATAGAAGAGCAGCTGACGTGCACTAGTTCACATACATTTACCCGGCTTTTCCCTCTAAACACCACTAAAAATGCTTTGTTAGTTTTGTGACTGCTTTTCCGTAGGTTGTCTGGGATGCATGCATAAGACCATAATCTTTTTACCTAATTAGGAAATTTTCTGTCTAGAAAACCCATACATTCTCTTATTTCAGCTTGCTTGTGCTGGTATCGACAGGAGGTTCCCCGTCTTGGTGGGGGGGCCAGCGGGTGGGTGAACAGACAAACAGTTTGGCCAAGTCCTCCATCCCCCTCTGCCTAGTTTCTCGTCCCTCTGCCTAGACCAGCTGTTGCCTCTGTCTAGCAAAGGTGGCCTAGGCTAGCGTCCTGGTTGGGTAGTTAGTGGAGTCTGCCTTCTCTTCCTGTCTGGGTGGATGAGCTCTCGCTTTGCGGAGAGACTGCTGGAAGCTCAGGATTCCTCACTGAAACTTTTTTACCCAGTTGTCCATTGGGCTATACTTGTTAGCATAGCGCTTAAGCGCAGGTATAATATAACTATGTGTGTGTTTTTAGACTGTTTATTTCAAGATACCTCTGTCGAAACTACACGCGAAAGAATCACATACAAAAATGGCCAGAGAAGTTACTGATATCAAGCAATTCTTGGAATTGACCAGAAGAAACGATGTCCAATCCGCTACTGTTAAGATTAACAAGAAGTTGAACAAGAACGGTAAGCAATTCAGACAAACCAAGTTCAAGGTCCGTGGTTCCAGACACTTGTACACTTTGACCGTCAACGACGCTGGTAAGGCCAAGAAGTTGATCCAATCTTTGCCACCAACTTTGAAGGTTAACAAGTTGTAAATAAGGCGACAAGAATAGAGATTTAAGCATTTTTTTTATAAAATATTAATCACAAATTTTTTCAATTCCTACAAACCTTATAAAATGAACAATTTTACTTTACAACTTATTTTACCATACAAACCGTCCATATGACAAACTGAATCAACATAAAAAAATGAGAATAAAAATGGTCATGGCTTTAAAAGAATACTAGTGGGTATGCGTGACGCCATCTAGTTCGGCTATTCCAATACTTGTACCCCAAAATTCTGTTTCAATGTACTCCCGCATTCAACCGAACCTATTGAATAATAATAGGGTTGGTGTGATGTGGAATTGGACGATTTACAAAGTTGGATAGTTCTTAATACTGGATTCCCACTCTGCCCTCTAGTATTCTCTGGATAAATTATAAGAATCTCATCATTACTATACATTTTTCCTTGTATAATTTTAATATCATATTTTATTGACATCAACTCATCAGTACAGGTATAACTATAAAGTTATACCTGACTGCAAAAAACAATCAAAACTTTCTGTTAAAAGGCTGGACTATCATCCTGATTCTAGTAATCCCCGCAATAATATACAAATTATATAATGCATATACCTTTCAACTGCTGGCATGGCCGGCATTGATTTACTGTCACATGATTTATCAAACTGTAAAATTAAGGGGGGATTGTATCACGTGGTTTATACTTTCTTGCAGGACCCCGACATATAATACATCATAAACAGCTTGATATCATTACTTTTTTAATTAATACTACAAAGACAGCATTCTACTTATGATGACTCTACAACGGAATTGAATACGCCCCCAGATATTGTTGGTATTTTCTTGATTCTCATATCTTTAGGATTTCTGGAGTTATGAATATCTAAATAGGGACAAATATATGCAAATACAGAAAAATCATATACCAGCTGGCATTGATTATTTTACAGATGGTGTTGTTGTTGCCGTTGATGTTGCCGTCGTTGTTGCTGCTGTTGGAAGTTTCTCAATTAGCTCTGCAGTTCGTATCCATCTTCTTCTTCTAGTGTACTTTGAAAATGTATCCTCGATGCTTGGGTTTTTCCAAGTATTGTCATAGTATATATAGCCATCATTCTCCTTTGGATTCGTTAAAAACCTCTCTCCTGGTACCTCAATGGCGCCATCATTGCTTAGATCAAGCTTCCATTCACTATCGAGCCATTTCCATTCTTTGTTTGGTAATTGGAAATCAGATGGTTTGGGGGCCTCATTTAAGAACTCGTCAGTCCAAGGTGTTCTCTCATAACTCAGCATGCTTGACTTCCATCCAATTCCAAGCCATCTTCTCTGGTTCTCATATAAGACATACGTAAATTTGTATTTCTTGTCTAAGTTGATCTTGGGCTCCTGTACTTCGTAAGTCTGTATACCCATCACCCTATATATCACTGTTCTGACAAACTTGAATTTCCACAGTAGTCTTCTCAAAGTCTTACACCATGGAGAATGGTATGTCAATATAAGCACACCAAAGCTTGCGATGTTAAACCGAATGAACTCGTTACCGAGCAGGCACCCCAGCAGCACGTAAATAGGCGAGATTAGCATACTAACGTACAGCAATTTCGTTATATCTTGTTCCTTTAGTGTAATCACTGGCTCAATGAATTTATCAAACTTGTACTGCACGCGATTCATTTTAAGTACTATATCTTCCAGAATTGGTACATCTTGAGGTGATTCGACAAAGTTGTAAATCCACATAAGGCCCAGTACACAGAATATCACTATCATATGACCCAAGTAGGCCACAAACACCTCATAGTATAAGACAAAGAGGAGATAAGCCGGTACTAACACAATGCTATTCCATATGCTAAAATCACTCCACGTCAGTACCCCAAGAGCCTTATCTGTTAACTTCAGGTATGGATACAATCGTACCATGGACCGCACCACGCTAGGTGGCGTCGAGCTCAACAGCGGAGAGGGCATCACCACCATGCCACTCTTACCTTCTTGCTCCTCATCAACCTCAACATCCTCACCATCCTTAACCTCCTTCACTTGTCCTTGGTGCAACGCCTTCAGGATAACCCGCGTGGTGTCTCCACCGAGCCGCGGCTGCACACTCTCAACAAACTTTGCACGCACTACCTTATCACTCATGGTATACTTGGCGCTCTCCTCAATGCAATCAAGCCCTGTTCCTTTAGCCCTTTAAATTGCATTCCTTTATGCAACTTCAACACTCTACCGCATTTACTAAATTAACACCGACCCTTGTGAAAAATTGGATCAAAAACTGAAATTTTAAGAGTTTTGCGATGAGCTCATCGCAATAGTAGTGAATTTGTGGAAGTTGGGTCCACAAGAAAGAACTATCCGATGTTTAAGAAGAGGAGTGCTGCCAGTAACACTCGAAAGCGGGTGAAGGTTGAAACTCCGGTGCAGAAGCCTGCTGTACAGAAACCTGCGGTGGCGGTGAAGCCAGTATTGGATAAGAGTCATGTTGCCAAGTTAGAGGAGGAAATAGCATCGAGACCAGAACTAGATCAAAAAGCTGTAGGTGAAGCAGATGCGACAGCGGTACGGCTTAAGAGACTGAAGGAACAGGCCACAAAACATGACAGGTTGAACTCCGAACCAGTAGCATCAAGCAAGAAGATACAACAAGCAGCGAACCTACGTAATACTATTCTAACTGACTTTCAGCCAGATGTGTGTAAGGATTTCAAGCAGACGGGTTACTGTGGTTATGGCGATAGTTGTAAGTTTTTGCACTCAAGAGATGATTTCAAAGCGGGCTGGACTTTGGCCACTGATTGGAAGATCGATGAGCAGAAGGAGGAGACGAAGAAAGAGTTGGTGCCGTTCAAATGTGTTATATGTAAAGAATCCTATGAACGCCCTGTGAAAACTAATTGTGGACATTACTTCTGTCAGAAATGCTTTGTAAATAGGATCAAAATTGACAAATCTTGCTTTATATGTGGGGAAAACACAGAAGGCATAGCTAAGATGGCAACTGATTTGGTGCCGATGGACAATGCAAATAAGGACAAATGAATTATAGAGATGCTAGTATTTGATAGATATCTAGGAGTTTTAGGAACGGAGTAACATTGCGGGTGAATTTATTTACAACTTGAATGAAGAGGACCAAAAAAGTTCTTTAACGGCAGGTATAATTCCTTAATCTTGATATTAACCGGGTGGTGTCGTTTCTCTCATGATCTTCATGACGATTGATTGGGAACTTGATAGATGCTAGCAATTTTGACATTTCGTTTGTCATCTCCACTTCGAAGAACTGGGGCTTGGCATTTTTGTCTATTGCATTGATGGTACGTTGGTAGAGAAAACTATACTCCTCCAAGCCCAAGCAATAGTTATTTAACAGCACGTCTACGAAAGTCAGTATCTTAAAGAAGCATTTACCCTCGAGGCATAAAGATGCAGGATAAGCCATGATAAGTTTCAAAGCAATCAGATAATAATCCTGGAAGCTGTCACTATCTATTATCCAATTAATAGAGTCAAGATAGCCCTTTAGCACATCCATCATAAACGAAATAAATATCTGACTTGAAGAATAAATCTCGACATTGTCAGAGGGCATAATATTACTTTCAATCATCAGTCGAATAAAATGAACTTCACAATCTAAAATGGGTGAGACCATTAGTTGAACAATCTTATCTTTCAAGATCATAGATGCGCTATCTGCTTCATCTTTAGCGAATTTGTGTATAATGCTTAGTATATTCTTCTGGATAAATAACATCTGTTGCATACGACCCTCGCACTTTCTGAAACTTTCTTTGAATAATAGTCTTTCATTCTTGATATCGTTCATAGACAACAGGCGCTTCAATATGGAGAAATCTTGATAATCGATTAAATAGTCACGGTAATTCTCATCTATAAATTGAACAAAGTTAACCGCAAAATTCTCAGATATGAATTTTTTGTTAAAAACGCTGATAATATGTTGTACTAAGATATTGATCTTTGGGTACATTTGTAATTTCGCCAAAGTGCGCACCAACCTCTTCACCAGTTCTAGCTGATGAGATTCACCGCTGATTTTTTTAAACTCTAATTTAATACCTAAATCTCTACCGAGCACGGTGTTATATAAGGCATAATAGTCATCAGATTCATCGATGTATAGTTTATCTATTAGGGTACTGTAAAGCCTCTCTCTTATGATTTGGTATGAGGCATCGTCAGCAATTGACAAAGCTTTTCTCAGAAAGTATAGACCATTTGGCTTATCAAAATTAATTCCGCTATATTGGAAATATGTCCAAAAGGTCATCTCAGATCTCTGAATCATATAATCACAAATAATGGTGTAGTATTTTATCCATGGTCGACATGTTTTCGCAAGTTGTTTGGATAATGATAGAAGTCGTGAATTTATTATCGACATGTGGATATTTTCCAAATGTTTTACCATAAATTTCATGAGAGACAAGTTGGCTGACAATAAAGGTGTTTCAATATCGCCTTGCATATCTTCGAAACATATTACTAAATATTTCAAAACACTCTTTAACGTCCTTGTCGGTAGGTTCGCACTTATTTTGGCTGTACGATTAATGAAGCTAATCCACATAGAAACTAGATAGTCATGTTTTGAAACATATTCTTTAAAGAATAGATGAAATATATTAAGTTTCAGCGAAATTTTACCATTTTTCTTTGCTGTTGTACGTATTAAAGCCAAAAATGACTCTAATACAGACCTAGCAACTATTCTAGTGGTACCAGAATCTCTATCGTGGAGATATGAATCGTTCAAAACTGGTTTTAAAAGTTCACTCAATCTTTTCTCTATATTTAGATTAGAGAACCAGCTCAAAATGATAATTAAATTAACTCTGTTAATCAGTATAGATGTGGTGTCGGTGGTTAAAATTTCACTCATAGGTGTAATCTTTTCAATGATACTACTGTGAACATTTGAGCTCCTCAAAATTGACAAGTATTTGTTAAAGATCGTTTTTCTTTTAATTTTCTCGGTTGGAGAGGAAATTACATGGTTCAGTTCTGATTCCATATGCTCCTCAGGAAAGTCTTCAAATCTCCTTTCTTTAAATATTTTGTTAAGTTGGAGAATCAGCAGATCATTTGGTTTCCATTTGTAGTAGCTGTTGCAATATCTAACGAGCTTTAGTACACCCTTGAGATTTTCATAAGAATTTATTATTTTAACAGACTGCCATTGGGGTTCTAATATTGGCAATGTAGTAATGATAATTGAAAATAATGAAGGAGAGTATGTATTTTTTCCCAACCTCTCCCAAATTAATTCAATCCCATCCTCAAAATCACTAATAATTAAAGAGATAATGTGGAAAGCTTCATTTAAGTACAGCGATTCTTGTGTTTTTAAAGTTTCATAGCATATATCTAACAGGTTAAAGAATGACACAGTGTGATTTGATAGTCTATCTTGAAGAATCTTTTTATACTGAGTTGAAATATCAGCATACTTGGTAATTTCAAATAGCATTAGCTGGCACATTACTATCTGAAAAAAATGTATTGGTTTGGCTTTCTGATAAATTGAGGAAAGTTTTGTTCGAAATTTGCGATGGAAATCTTCAATTATTTCATAAATATCACTTTTATTTAGGTAAAGTAAAATGGAAGTGACATGAACGTTAAAATCAAAGATCTCATCATCACTTGCACCGTTGTTAACAATTTCGGTAAACAATTTAGTCAAGTTATCTTTTAATGCTTTGTAATCCATCTTTGATAAAACATATGATTCATTCCCAAGAGATATTTTTATCACATTGGGTATTTCAATTGCTTTGTGATTAAATAGTGACTCGATGGCTGGAAATCTCTCTCGTAGATACAAAAATCCATTCTGAAGTCCTGGGGGTGCATCTTCTGTCACCTGAAGCTTTGAGTTTGGATTATGTTGCACCACAATTTCATCACCAATTTTCTCCACAACGGTACTGAAGCTTCTAATATCATTCCTTTTAAAAATAGCATTTTCAGGTGGAGCTATTTCATATGGTCTTGATCTGGATTTCGTTTTCTGTTGTCGATCCCCTTTATGGTCTTTCTTATCTACGTCAGGAATCTTGAGATATGGTTGTAAATTGGATAAATCACCACTTGCCTTTTTACTAGTTATATTGGCCTCATAATTGTTGTAAGGCTTTTCTTTAGGTGGACGTCTAATTGAGCGCCTTGAATATTTTATACCTACCATGCTATATTCCTTGGTAATAGGGTTGTAGGTTGACTTTTCTTTTTTCCTCCTCTTGATCAAAGACCCTGGCTTATTACTTCTGGGGGCCCTTGACTTATTGTCCTTTTTGGATTTATTAGGTGAAGTTCTGTGTAACATCATTGACAAGGAAGGTTCATCAAAGTTATAAGCAGGATTCAACTCCCGAGTTAGGTTTTTATTTCCATCTAAGATTTCTCCAGCCATGTAAGTACTATACCTTCCCTGAACATCTTGTTTATTATTGGAAATGTAATCTATACCGCTTTCATCCTCAAGTATATACGGTGGTCTTTCATGAGATGACGCCATATCTTCAGCAATTAAGTGAGATTGGGCTGAGTTTAAGTTCAAAGGTGTGACTTCTTCTTCTACTTCACTAATATCGTCAATAAGGAAGCCATCATTAAGTGTGCTTGAATGTCTATTTGCTACTCTTTTCCTTAATGCCACACCTTTGTGCGCCCTTGAGGTGGAGGATGTATTGGACTTAGGTTTAGACTGTTGGCTTTTCATATTTTTTTCCCACACAGAACGTGGTAATAAACCTTTGAAACCAGTCTTCAGGTTTATTTTCCTGCCTCTAAACATGATCTCACTCTGGCTTGATTTTTGATTACTTTGAGAATTTACCGTATCGTCACCATCACTATCAGTGTCACTATCATCATCCAAAGACCTGTCTAAGCGTATACCTCTGTACCTACGTGGCACAACTACTTCCAGACTGTCGTTGCCAAGCTCATCATCATCTTTAATCTCTATACTAGCTTCGGGGTCAGACTCACTATCCGAATCTGACTCGGGAAGTTGGAAATAGGTATCCAGATCTGCTGCTGTAGGTGCAGGCAACTCCAATTGAGACATCATGTCATTGCTGACATCATAACCTTGAAGCAATTGCTTGTGCTTTAGCCTATCCAAACTGTACGGCATCTTCTGGATAGCCTTCCGCTTTCTTAATGACCACCTGAGTCCTATCGCCGGTACTGGCTGGTCTCTAGATTCATTTGTATCACCACTCGCATCCAAAGGTGCTGTCTCTGACTGCCTAACGCCAAGTTCTCCCGCAACTGGAGCCTGAGATAAGGGCTCACGTAACTGCGAAGATGGTACATCCGTGTCCTGCCAGTCCTGTTGGAACAGCACTTCCTGGTCCTCCGTCTCCGAGCCCAGTACTACCTCATCACTCATATATCACTGTGCGTTCGCCCTCTATTCTCCTCACTCTCAGCTAGTGTCATTAACTTGCATTCACTATTGTTCTAAGCTCATCGCGTTTTTAAATTCAAATTTCAAGAACTTGGAAGAACTTAAAGCTTTTCGGATCAAAATAAAATATTAAGAAGGCAAGTAGAGGCAGGTGAACCTTGTACATAGGACAAAATCACTAGTTAGTTAACCCTGTGGCAATTGAAGAGAGTAAATGTCTGAGGAAAAACTTCCGCTGGGCAAGACCCATTCCAGCATAGAGACCACGGTGACCAAGCTATTGATGTCTACCAAATTGCTCTTGCAGACGTTAACACAGTGGTCTCGTGGGTCTGTGGGTCCTAGAGCGGTATCTGATGCCTATGTGCATTTGGGCAATGATTTCAAGATTGTATCCAAGTTTTTCACCCATGCGAAGGTGGATATCAGCGATCTAGGGGACGTACCCTTGGCGTTGCGCAAAGTACTGGAAGTGGCGCTAAGGGAGCCGCCCTCTGACGAGTCACTTAACAAGTACTTGCCTCAGATCAGGGAGATCATAGTTACTTTGCTTGATAAGTTGAAAGTAAAGCAGGCACTCCTGAAAACCATGAAGCAGGAACAGAAAATGATGATGACATCTCCTCAACATAGGAAGCAGCATTCAATAACGAGCTCTATATCTTTGGAAAGTGAACGTGGTGGTGTGAGTACGGCAGGCAGCAGAGTTAATAGCATAGTTTCCAATGTGCAATCGCAGAGAAACAGTGCGACTGTTGATCAGCAATTTGTTGATGCTGACACAGAATCTACAACCACAAGCGCGGGATTAACTTCGGTGACCGCTGTGGAGGATTCTCAACCGGAAGAAGGAGATGCGCTTGCACAGCTGAAAAAGGGTAATAACCTGCAACGTAAGGCTTCAAAGAGGTACTCTGCATACCACATGGCTAAGTTGACAAACCATTCAGCTACAGAGGCCGCTAATGCCGCAGCTCTTGCTTCAAATGGTCTTCCTCAAAGTCTAGACAATGACTTGTCTTCAGAGAGGATTATTTCACAAGGTTCCAAGAGGTTGTCGAGTACTGGAAACAAGTTGACCGAGAGATTGCAGAATGAACTTGAGGACAAGCATGAAGATGAAATCAATCCCGAAGCTGTTCAAATATCTGACATAGATAAAGTTGAAGCTATGAAACAGGTTGAAGCAACTGATAAGGCAGAAGCTAAAGGCGTTCTTTTCTTGAAACTTGATAACAGAGTCAAGAAATGTGAAGCCACTTTCCCAATAACAATGACAGGATTAAGATTACTTTTTGTCGAAATGTTTGCTTACTCTCCAGGTGGAGATTCTTTTCCGGACATATATATTAACGACCCCGTTCACAACATATCATATGAATTGGATGAACATGGGCTAAAAGAAGTCAAGGAAGGATCATTAGTTGAACTGCATTCGCGTCCTACACAAGCCCCCCCATCAAGTGCTGGATCAGATCTAATAGATTTGCTCAAAGATGAGCTTCAGAAGAACCAGCAGGTCATGCTTGATAGAATTTCAAGTCTTCAAATTAATTCCGCACCAGTTCAAGCATCATCATCTGAGAAAGAAAATGTGGCGACAAACAAAGAATACAGCAATACTCTCAAAGAGGTACAGCATGAAATTGCTATTGTAAGACAAGTTTATATCGATAATAAGAAAGCCTTAGAGAAAACTATAAAATTCATTCTGGAGAAGGTTGATGCTTTCAAATCCGTAAATCTGGCAACGAATAACTCCTCTAACCGCCAATATATTGAGCAGTCACAAACTGAACTGGGAGATGTATCAGATAAATTATTAAGTAAAGTTGACGATTTGCAAGACCTTATTGAAATTATCAGAAAGGATGTTGCTGAGAGGGGTGCACAACCGTCAAAAAGAAAATTAGAACTGGTTCAAAAAGAATTGAACGATGCTGAGCATGATCTACAAAGGATGAAATCATTTATCGATACTGAAAAGCCTCATTGGAAGAAGATTTGGGAAACAGAGCTGGATAAGGTTTGTGAAGAACAACAATTTTTGACATTACAAGAAGATCTCATCGTGGATTTGAAAGAAGACTTGAAAAAGGCTGTCGAAACATTCGATTTGATTGATCAATGTTGCAAGGAACAGGAGAAAACCCCAGCTAAACCCAGAAGAAATCCAGTACTACCGCTGTTAAAGCCTGGAACCTTTAACCAAGTGAGGGAAGAGATGTTAATGGCTGTTCAGCAGTTAAATCCCGATCATGAAAGCAGAGTGGAAGCTTTAGAGAGAGCAGAAAAAATCTGGGAACGTGAAAGAGGTTATAGAGATGAGGATGAATTCAGAGACGAGTTAGGCAACTTTGTTGAGAATTCAAACTTGAAGAAATCAGGAGGTGTAGAAGAGGTAGAGAGAAGAAGAAGAGAAAAGGACGAAGAAAATCTGCGAGCCAATTTTGGTGGAGGACAATTGTTGTAAAGATAGTATCACAGAGGATTTTGGTATTTAATATATATTTCCTTTACCTTTGGTTAATATAATATATGCATTACTTAGTTCATGAACTAAAAACTTTTTATTTCGACGTTCGCTTCGAATTCATATTTCTAGATATTCCGTTATATATAGAATACTTTCTCTTGAGATTCTTTAGCAAAACAGTAAGTATGGTTTTCTTAATGCTAGTAAGAAATCTTTGGAGGTCCCTATGATTTAGTAAATTCAAATTTCGACTTGACAGAAGACAAATATTGTACAACTCATTGACGAAAGATGAAAAACTACTTACTGAAGTTGCAATATGGTTTGAGTTCAGAATTATCCTCACAATATTTATTGTTGCATTTTCTACCTGTTTTAACATCGTGCTGATGCTGTTTAAGTTTGCATTCATTGTACCATAATTCAATCTCATTTTAAAAAGAACTGCACATTTGGAATAAATGTTACCTTCATGATCGCTTATATCAGTCTCGTTCATAGCAGAAAATCGTTTTATTACCTCCAAAGTTCTGGGAATAATTTCAACACCGCAAAATGGTATAGCTGTATTGGCAATATTGTCAGATTCGCTGAATACAATTTTCCGATGATTCACTTGGGCATTATATTCAGTAAATCCCTCATTTATTTTTAATCTTGCATAACTAATAATTTCTTTTGAAGGTGAAATAAGGAGAAAATCGTCTGCATGACGCAGAACCAACCCATCATTATTTAAGATATCCTTGAATACTCTATTCTTTTCAAGCATATCATCATACAATATATCAACAATTGTAGCAGATAGGCTCAACCCTTGAAATAATCCGTCCTTTCTGAGATAGCATTTATCAAATAATCGTATACTTGTCATTTCCATTTCAAACTCGATCAAATCCATAATGTCCTCCTTTGTCAAGAATGTTGTTGTAGAGTTATCAACCATTATTTCAAAGTCTCTTATGTTTATATGACCATTTACTATTGTATCATATCGAACTTCATTGTTTTTTGTATTTAAAATGGTAACGGAGCGTACATAGAATTCTTCATAGCCGCAGTTATTAATTAAGCTACTGAGAACACTTTTGGCTTTTGCTATTGGGATTGAGTCATAACAATTATGGATATCAAATTTTAAATAGAATAATTTCGGAATATAACCATATTTGGAGTGTAAGTGGCATTTGTATTGACAGATGTGATCAGATATTTGCATAGCTGAAAATAGCAGTTTTTGGGTTGTTTGACGAGATTTGCGTAGATAATCCAGTATTAACTTTGTGGGCACTATAACCTTTGTATGATTTTGTTTGTACTGTAATAATTCCTCTGCATTATTTCCTTTATATGGAATTCCAATCACTCTGAATTCATTATTACCTTTCTTCGGAATCAGGCGAAAATTGCAGTGATTGAATTGAGATTCCATATAGCTAAAATGACTATTACAGTGAGTGTTTTGGACCAGATACTTATCAAGATATTCTTTCAAAAAAGGTGTGGAAATAGAATTCCATTCATCATTTCTAAAATATAGTATCTTACTGTAAGATGATACCTCAGTGCAATAAAAAAAAGACTTTAATAAAGAAGGGATTAATTTAGAGAGCAGGTAATTCACAACGCAGGTCAGGTATAATCTCATGCTTTGCTTTTGCTGTCCAATTGGGTCAATACTGAGATATCTACGAACTGCATTGACATTCAGTTTTGTAAAAAATTCTTTGACATTTATTTTACCGTTTAGTGGCAATTTTAGTAGTTGGGAGATTTTAGAAAACAATACAAAGCTATTCTTTCTAGATCCAATTAATTGTAGAATTTTCAATTTTTCTAAAATGACAACTATGAACTTGTTAACACACTTAACAGGAGTAGCTCGATCTAGGTGATAGTTGGAATAGGTTTTTGGGCAAATTTTATCCAGTATTGGAATAATTGGGATTCTCTGCTGGTTTTCTAACACTTGCTTCAGAACAGTTTCTATGACTGTAGTCCTCAGCGCTTTTTTATTTAGCTTAATATCATTTTCAAATATTTCTCTCATTAAATATTTTACTTGTATATCCAATGTCTCATTTAACATATCCCTGTCAAGTATGATAGATTTTATGCAAAATCCTCTTGTATTGTGATATAGGTAGGGCCGATTATTTATTGAAAAGCAATTGATATCAGTTTCTTGCTCATAGTCATTGTCTATTATCCAGGAAGGTGGTAAGTGTGGCTTATTTAATGAGTTGCCAGCTACTTGCTGTGTAAACTCGCCGTTAAAAGTAAATATTGAATGATTTAGTATTAGATTAACGAACTTTGGGCTTCCAATATTAGTATGAAGTAACTCCCAGCTAGAAGATTTCAAAGTCTTCACTGCAGAGTTGCTGTTCTCACAATGTAATATAGATCGGACGGTATTATTCTTAGCCAATTTATACCCTGCTACTAAAACATTATTCAAAAGTCTCTTTTGCAGCAGAAACACAATGCATTGGTCAATTAACTTTCTGTGACCAGCAGAACTATCAAAGAAATCTTTATCAATATCGATCTGTACTTCATTCTCAATCACAAAAGTAGAATCTAAGAGTACGCCAAGTTGCCTTAGGGAGTTTTCATTGGTTGTAACTACTTCTCGAAGCACTTTCATTCATTTATTATCTGTTAGCATAGTAAAATGGAATATTAGTCGTTAATTTATCAAGGATGTGTAAGAACTTATTCTATGGTTGTTTTTTTGGTAGATGTATATTATTTTCTATTGGTTGTTGTAATACTTTCGAGTCATGAATCAGCTCAATCACACCGATTTTGATCAGGACATCGCTAAAAAGTGAAAATTTATTGAAAAAGTGCACAGCTCATCGCAAGCAAAATAGGAACTAATAATATGGAAGCTACTACATTAGAGCTATATCTTTTATGATTCATGCAATTGCTTAACTAGAACATGGTGAAGAAGGTAGACAATAAAATTAAGATTGATTTCAAGCGCTGTATAGTGGAAGATCGTCTTTTGCAAATCCAACCTCTCGATATCAGTAATGTTCCTGAACTATGCAACGTGTGGACAATAGATATCCAGCCACAATTGTCAAAGTCCTTCATAGAATTGGTAAAGCTAAACACTAGGGATCAGGACCCGATACCTTTAGCACATTGTAAGAGAATTCGGAAAGTCATAAATGAAGAAGGTAATAATCTCCTGCGATGCATTATATGCTCCACATTAATGTACGATAATATTGACGAAGTAAGGGAATTAATTAAATTTGATTATGAGAATCTTAACTCGAGCAATAAGGTACCCAAGAGGGGTCCATATGATAAAGATTTAGTGAAGGAATGGTCAGAGAAGTATTGGCCTTTGGTTTGGAATGGTAATCCCAATGATCAAATTTTAAATGATTCAGAGTTCAAGATGGATGAAATAAACTTCTACCTAAAAATCATTCAAGAGGAATCTAAAAGAATAGGCAAGGAATCCGGATCTTTGCCCATAGTTTCAGTTTTTGTTGATCCCAAATTCAAGGGTGACTTTATTCTAGCAGTAGATCAGAGATCGCATAGTGAAGAAGAACACCTCTCTTTAGAAATTGACCATAGTATTATGGTTGGTATAAACAAGGTTGCAAATACGGAAAAGAAGCGGAGATCGTTAGAAGACAGTAACAATGTCCCGCAAAATTATTTATGCTTGGATTTTGATGTTTATACCACACATGAACCATGTTCTATGTGTTCAATGGCACTAATTCACTCTAGAATTAAACGGTGTATATTTATAGAACAGATGCCAAGGACTGGTGCCTTGATGGCAAACAGTGGTAATAGTTATTGTATGCATGCCAACAAGAAATTAAACTCAAAGTATGAAGTATACAAATGGATTGGTGATGAATATAAAGTACCAACTATAAATAAAAATATTTGTGTATAAATTTATTTAAACATTGGTAGTTTTGTGATCTTTGTCATTATTATGCCATATATGCAGTTTACTTTTTATATTTTGGTGATAAATATTAACGATATTTGCAAAAATATATAATACAATTTTTACGATCACTTTCGGCGACCTCTTCTTCCTAGTCTATCAGAATCTCTCTTCATTCTTCTTAATTGTCTTTCTCTCTCCACTTCCCTCTTTTGAATCTCATCCATTGATAATACTTCAACTCTTGGTGACCACGCTCTGTCCAGTTCACCTTGGTTGGCTTCAATTCTCACCATTCTATTATTCTCATCTGGATGTATCAGCTCATGATTGAACTCACCTTTAATCCATTCTTTCTTTATTTGTAACAATTGTTCGTGAAGAACCTGAGATATGGATGGCAAGAAATCCCTGGTTAGACCAAGATCCTTCACCACAATGGTAGCAAACTTCTCGGGTGTTAAAGATTCATCATTGATGTTCCACTGGAAATTGTCCTCGTAATACCTACTGTTTAAGTTACATGCGATGTTTAAATGAACGTGAAAGTCTGGATACGATCGCATATTTTCGTTGGCTTGCAACAAATGCCCGCTTGAAGTTCTGTAATTCTCAATTTGATCCCTTATCAGTGTTGCAATCTGTTGTTGTATGTAGTTATTCCCCAAAATCCCTAAATCACGGCAATAAACCAGGGAAAATTGCTCTGGCGTTACCGAAGTGTCATTTATGTTCCATAGTAAAGAGTCAGTAATGGAAATTCCATCAGCAGTGTCTTCTAGTTTTAGCGTTATTGGCACAATTATTGGCACAGCTAGTGAAGATGATCGCACCTCATTCTGATCGAGTTCTAATTTATACCTGATAGCAATCCTACCACCGAAGAAAGTATCTCGAACTTTCCTAAACTTCAGGACATTCAATGATGGATCGCTTTCACCCGTAATAATATCCTCCAGGTCCGGTAGAACCACATTCTCAGGCAATTTATCATCCACAACTGCCTCGGTGCTCGCACTTCGGTTATTACTCCCTTGCCTTTCATCATCGCTCTCCTCAAAATCCTCAAAAGCATCAACCTCAGAGTAATTGACCGCCCGCGACCTCCGCGAACCACCACCACGCTGCAACGACTGTACTATCGTCCCATCCTCCTTCACTCTGTTGTAGAAATTAGTAACCACACCCTGCGGTACAAGCCGTCTTTCCACAGCCTTAACCATCCTCACACTAAAACCTGTATGCCCCTGTGTCAACCCTGCAAATGTCTAGCGCAAACTCGACCTAACCACTACTCATCGCTATAAACTGCATGTTTTGACGCCAAAACTTCTTTTTAAGGCTGGCGTAGCAAACAAGTACGTATTAGGTGATATGATGTTATTTTGAGTGGGTAAGTCGACCTGGGACTCACTCAATATCAGGAATAGTCTAAGATGGCCACTCAAATAGGTTATTTTAGACGCCAAGAGGTGTATAAATTTGCAACAGTTATAGTTATAAGGAACTGGGGAGCTGTGGTACTGTCTAAGGCAGAGTTGTATTATATTTGTTAGTCCTTTTTATCCATTGTGCTTTGGTTTTGGACGCACGCGTTTTAATTGCGTTCCCCGTTGAGTGTTTGACAAACTTAGGAAGAATGGTTTTGTATCCTGACGAGTTAGTCTCGCAATTGTGTGAGGAGATAGCGTATGAGAAAGGTGCGGTTTCATTAGCTCAGCTGTGGAATATTGCCGAGCGAGTTATGGGTGTTACAGCATTGGATGATGATGAGCCGATGCAGCGCTATATCCTACAGTCTCTGTTTTCGGACCCAGAAGTGCTGGTCATGGATGGTGAGGGCAACAGTGTAACCAAGTCGGTCACTGAGATAGACTCAGCATGCGTGGTGAGCATTAGTGAAGAGAAGTTGTGGCAAGTGCTTACTGGCGGTTACTCTAAAAAGGACTCCTCTATCGGAAATTCAGCCTTCCAACTGTTGGTTGAGATTGCACACGCCAGAGGACAAGGTATTAATACCATGGAACTAGCGCAGATAACGAAACAGGATCCACGTAGTATTACAGGAAGACTTAAGAAGCTTGACAATTTAATCAAAAGTGTTCAGGTTATTCATAACGGTCATGTGGTGAAAAACTTAAGACTTCGCAAATTCATCACAGATATAAATGAAGAGGAGAATGAGGAGGTATACATAAGTATGAGAGATCATTTGGCTGAGATCGTAGACGTCGTTAAAAACTCGAAAAATTGCATACGCCAAGTGAGTGATCTCAAAAGACAATTACAATTTGATAAGACAAAGCGATTGTCAAGAGCTTTCATAAGCGCAATTGCTTGGTTAGATGAGAATGGATATTTGAGAAAGGTAATCGTAGTGTCTCCAGTGAATCCAGACGTCAAAATAAGGTGTGTCAAATTTTTGAAAGATTATAAACCTAGTCAGGACGCCAATGAATTCTCAGATTCAGATATGGGTGAAATGTCAAATGATGAAGATGAAGCAGAAAATGACGATGACGAGGCAATTGAACGTTTGAATAGTACGAGTACTACTGATGTTTTACAAGGTCAAGAATTGGTTTTGCAAGAACCATCTAACACCACTTCAACCACTAATGGAAATAACAACATATATATGAATAGATTCTATCCAATTCAGAATCAAACATATGCAATGGTAGAGAAGACCGGGGTTAAAGGATTGCCAACGATGGATATTATAAATTCACTGACTGGCAGAGATTACAAGAGGCCGTTTGGTAAAATAAGTGATTATTATATGGTTTCGAAAAATAGCAAATCAAAAGGCGCTAATTTTAAGAAAAATAATAAATATCAGTTGACTAGACTTTATGATTTCGAAGGTAAAAAGAAGTTTTATCGTTTCTTCACAAAAGAAAATTTTGAGAAGTTAACTGACACAACGGTAGGCAATGCTGAAGTCAAAAATTATAATTGGCCCTCAGATTTGAAGAAACAGAACCAGAACATTTACCAATTGTCGAAAAAGCTATTCTCACCTTTGAATGTGACACTAAGAACCACATTAGACAATAGTGGCAAGCGTATATTTTTCTGGAACGGAGAGCTTGATATCGAACGCCCTGAAATTCCAAGCGGCTCAAAAAAACGAAAGATCACTGTATCTGAAGGAGAGCGCAAATCGAAATCAGTACAAGAGAAAAGGAGTAGAAATATATCCGATAATTTGGTAGAAAAGGACGTTGAAGGCTCTAAACTACCTCTGTTAAATATTGATGGGTTTTCAGCAAGTTCACTTAGATCATTGAGTAGACAGAAGGCTATCATGAAAGTTCTAGAAAAAAGTGGAGGCCTATCTCTCCTTCGGGAGCAGTTTTTCGAAGATGTTACTAATTATATGTCCTCCAGTACCGTGATCGATAAAAAGACACTAAAAGGTGATGTAGATTTAATGATTGGTAATTCAAAGCTAACACTTTACACAGATCCTGATACACAGAGAAAAGTAATACATTTTCCCAATGTACCAATGGCAAAGATATCAGATTTACTGACTGATACAAAAGACAACAAGAAGAATTTTTTCAAGGATATCCTACATGATACAGATATTTACTTTTACGATCAAAATGCAAAGGACAGATTTAATAGAAAGATGAAAGCTACAGAGAGGATTAGAAAGTACCAAAATGGTAGGAAGAATAATAACAGTGAAGTCAGAAACACTAACTCTTCATCTGTTAAATTATTTGAAGAAAGGAAGAGATCTCGAAAGGAACGGATTGATAGGACAAAAAAACATAACGGTAACATTACACCTATTGTAGAGGATAAACAACTCGAAAAAGCTTCAAGAGATTTCAATATTTCTACAAAGCTTGGTATAGCCAAGCTAATAAAGCTGGTTGTGATTTCTAAATCTATAAAGAATGAGGTTGTTTGGAGCCAAATTACGACTTTATTTCCTTACAATTCTATAGACAATTTAAAAAGACAATGGACAGCTCGCCGCATTAAGATGGGACAACATGGTTGGAAAGCCTTACTAAGTAAATGGCGTAAAATATTACTTCAGGGAATAAGTGAGGAGCTTGTAACACTGGAACAAACTGAAAACTTAGAACTCTCGATTTTGCTACGATTGTGGGAGGATAAAGAAAAAGAGGTTGACTCTGAAAGGGTAAAACTTTTGTATAATTATCAAGAAAATCTAAAACAGCTGACGTTCCTTAAAAAAGGTGATAACAAGACGGTCAGTACTCACAGCTCCATTGCTATGTCCTCCATGATCCAAAGAGAAATTGCTTCTTTAAAACACACACCAACACTATCTAATGAATGCTCGCCAGATGTGGAACAAAAGGCTCGCAGGCAAGATCAGATTCGCACAATAGTAAGATCAATATTAGTAGAGTCGAAAGAGATGAATAAGAACGAAATCGATATCTTGAAGGATGTACCTAGAGATGAATTAGATGCCATTATCATGGATATGGCAAAGCAAAAGCAGTTGTATCTCCATAGCTCAAAACTGAAACCTACAGAAAGAATATTTGAACTTTTACAAACAAAAGGAGACTTTTCGGCGTTCAAGAAAGCAGCGAATTTGTCGGAAAAAATAGCTCAAATGCTGAATTCTTCGTACGGTATAGTAATTAATGAAGAGTTTGAAGATGTTTGTTCTTGGATATTTATAGATTTGATCGACACAGGTGATGCTTGCATCAGTATAATGCCCTTAGAAAGACATGTAAGACCATTAAAATATACAACAAGGTCATTTGAAATTAAGACGTTGACGCCGCCGCTTGTTCTTTACAATAGTAATGGAAGTACGGGTATAAACTTTGATGTAAAGCAAATTCCTGTCCCATTGGGAAAACCATTTTCCAAGCTATGGATTGATTCTGAAGGCTCTCTTAGATCGGATATTTGGAAGTCGCTACTAACAATAGTGTTAACAGATATTCTTTTCAAACCAGGTGTACAGAGCACTACCATTGCAAGCGATTGCGAAAGTCTAATTGGCGTTGAGGAAATTGAAGTTATTTGCCAATGGCTAATCAACAAGAATTTAATTGTGAAGGGTGATAATGATGGCTTCACTGTACAAAGTCGTTGGTACAACTTACTTAAAGTATGAATATATTATTTTCTATTTCTAATGATCGCAAAAAAGGATACATATGTCTAATTATAATTTATACCTTGTACCTGCAAAATAGGCAATGATACTCACCATTCTGACCCAAATTACCTAGACATTTGTCATGGAAAGCATGCCTACACTTAAATACAACAACATCATGATTTAAACTTAGTTTGTAGAAGTCACTTTCATTCTCAAATCTTATTTTCCAGGTCTCAAAGTCCTTTTTGGCTAATCCTATACCCCACAACTTTTTCCCACATATCTCACAGACATCGGATCCGATTGACCAGCCTCTTCGTTGACTCAGCAAATACAAAATATCACTTTCAGAGGAGTAGTTCATCACCACTGCCAACACTAGCTTTAATACATTCTCACTTAGGTTATATTGGTTAAAAATCTCAACAAAGCCATCCCGGAATCTATTGCTTTTCACTAGTAAAAGTTCTTGGTTTTCCAGTGCATTCTCAAAGATCTTACTGAACCTTTTTGTATCCTCGTTATCTATATCATATCCCTTTTCCGATATGCTTACAAAAACATTTACCATCATGCTATATAATTGAAACCCTCCATTCACTGGTGATATATTGTCAGAAATAAAAAGACGTATCAGACATTCCAATATTGCACACCAGTATTTTTTTTCATCAACAACCGCCGAATTTGCTATGGAAACGGCTTTAAAGATATGCGGCTTGATGAGTTCTTGATTAATATTGTTCTTATTCAAACATTCAACAGCGGATAGCAATGTCCTTAACTGCTGGAATTTATCACCAAGTAGGGAGTACAATATAGAAGCTGATTCAAAGAATGCCGAATTTATTAAATACTCTATCAGGTTATTCACATCTTTTGGAGGGCGTGTAATTTTGTTTAGAAGATCTATCAACTTCTTTTCATCTCCACGTTTTACAGACTCATGCAGATACCAACCTAATAATGCAGGTCTTTCTTCTGGAAGAAGCTTCTTATCATCAAACAGAATGTTAATATATCTATACTTGAGATCTTCATCTTCATTAAGAAGTATTGAATCATGCAATGCTGGATCAAAATTTTGGCAAATAGTAGTGAATTCATCAATGTCAACATTTTGGATAATTTGATTAAAATGGCAAGCAATAGCATCTTTGATTTTTAGTTTATCAATACTTTCTTTGACATTTCTTAAAACAAAGTTTAGAATGTCGGAAGTTTCTTGTGAAGTAAAAGCAGAAGCTGATTCATTACCAACAATAATCTCAATCATATCAGAAAACTTATTTGAGATTCTATAAAACATCACTAAAGCCTTCAGAAACATATTTTTTTTAAGCAGTTCAACAAACTGATTTTCATCTTTAGGAGTGTATTTACTGATGATAGCCTCTAAAGCAGTTTCTGATCGCTTCTTTAGAGATTCAATTTTATTGTTACAAATAACATCTATGATACTATCATAGTATTTGTTGGACACATGAATAAATTGAGGATATTTTGGACAGTTCCTTGCTATAAAAGTTCCTACCGCAACGCCGTTTCCGTTATTCTTATTGTTCAACATATAATCCATTAGAATTTCTGTGATGTATTGTCTGCTAAATACACTGTCACCATCTAAGTCTGACTCGTCCACATTTAAAATATCGGATTCAAATAGGTGATCAAGCATTTGAAGGCAGGATTCAACGTTATAATCTAGCAAAAGCGTTAAATACGGAAAAGCTGGTTCTTCATCCATCTTATACAATTGGAAATTATTTGTAGATGATAACGGCCATCGTATCGAAGTCCCACTAAATAAGACGCTTAAAATTTGTTCAAATGCAATTTGTGCCGATTTAACAGGTATATTCCGATTCCCAAGAGGATACTGTTTGCTGCCAAAAATACACTCAAGGTATTTGAAAACCAATCTAGGATCATTTATACCTATGGATAAGTTCTGTGCAGCTGTCGTTTTAGTTCCATTTGAAGTTGCTACGGATTGTAAGAATTCAATAAATGGTGTTAAGTAATCATTGAAAATCGTATTCCAAATGTAAATGGACAGATCAATTAGACCTTCCTTGTTGCAAACTCTAACAGCTAAATCAATATCGAGATTAGCAACATCTAAACTTGTTAAAATCTCCTGTAGACGAATGACATGCCTTTTTGTTGCTTGATCCTGAATGAGCTCTTTGAAACTTTCAGCCGGTAGTCTCTTTATCTTTCCATACACAACAGCTAGTGCTAGTGCTTCATAATATAAAGATTTCTTCTCATTCGGAAGTAACTCTGAAATTTTGTCTATCAGATCCTCATTAGCGCTAATCGAGCTTTGTCGACCATTCGTAAATTGGCCCCAAATACGAAAAATTAAGGTAAACAACTCTTCATACTTTGAATTGGATGTGATTTCAGACTTGATCAGAAATCCAACGGCTGCCATTGCCAAGTTATAGAAGGGTTCAAATAGTACCTTCTTCTTTGGCGTATCTTTATTCTCATAAAATAGAATGTTATTCAGTTTTGACTCTTCATTTAAAAAGTATTCCAACAGCAGCAACGACTCTATATAATTACCTTTCTGCACTGATGTAAGTACCAATTGTGACCAGGTCATCAAATGTCCTATTTTAAAACTATAAGTTGAGAACAAAAATGCTTTGGAATCATACCACTGAAAATGAGTCGACGGAGGACGTAATATATCCTGTTCTAAAAGGTCAACGATTGCGTTCGCCTTGAAGCCATTGCTAGAGTCAAGCAACAGAAATTGATGAGATATTGTCAAAACTCCAACCAAATCTCCAGATAACCATTGTAGAGAAGATATGCTTTCCGAGGTTGTATAATCATGGACTTTCATAAGTTCGTACGCGTTGTTTCCTTCAAGTGCTACACATGACAAATTTGTATTGACGGAATAGGCCACTCTAGATATGTTTGCATTCCAAGACATGGAATAGTTTAGTCCTAATTGCTGACTTGTTGCCTTAATTGGTTCGTTATATATTAGTTTAGGAACTTCACCCAATTTCATGACTGCAAAGTATTTACTTGTCAATATTCCGCAAAAAACGACATCTTCATAGGCCTTGCAATTGCATAATAATAGCCTCTCATTGCTAGGGACTTTCAATACGACAGCATTAGTGTAAACTAACTTCCAGAGGTGGTTACGTTTTCCAGAATGGTAAGTAATAGTGCCTGTTTCCTGAACACCAACTATTAGACCTGTGTGACGGTTACCATAAAAGTCCAAACCAATAACGGTCATATTAATATAGTCATCAACGTATAAGATTGCTCTGATTGGTTCAATTTTACTATCATCTGACCCATTAGATCCTGTAATGTTGATATCCCATAAAAAAACATGGCCCGACTCATAAGCACCAGCCACATGTGTGCCATCTTCAGAAATTTTTAATATTTTCACAGCATCTCTTAATGCATTATCTGCATCAGAAGTAGAAGACTGAGGAATTAAAATACCATGTAGAAACTCTCTAAAATCAAAGATTAGTATCATTCCTTTCGATGTGCCTATAACAAGATGAGATCGAGTAGGCAAAAAGCAAGTTGGATAGCCGTAAGGTGTCAAAGATGAATAAATATGTGAATAAGAAGACCATTTTATTAGTGACCTGGCCATCTCTGATTTGGTGAAATAATCCAATGGAAGTTGTTCTAACATTCTTGACGTATAAACCTCACTGTCACTACAGTTGCTAACATTTTTAATCAATTTCTCCCCCCTTTCATTTAGTACAGATTCTTTACAATGGTCATTGTCCTTATCCACAATGTATGAGCCTGTCAGCATTTTTCCGAGACCTGAGGCGTCTGTTTCTCCTTCATCCATATCAAAATTAGATCAGAGTCTTGTCTTCATTTGCTTTCAAATAGTCTACTGAAGAGGGCATCAATTTCAATATGTAATGGAAATAGCATCTATTATTTATATCCAGCAACCCTATCATAAGCCTAACAAACCCATAACACATATCATAAAAATTATGCAAAAACCTTGAAAGCCGTCCCTAAAATTCAATTTAAAAAACATTTCAGCATGGTATAGATCATGTGATCATTTTGTTCTAAGAATTATTATCGTAATTATAAATCTATTATTTTTCAATTAAAATACAACAATACGAAACGTATGTTTACGATTTCCGAAAAGTGAACTATGTTTTTAAAATACTTTTTAACTTGATTTTGTACGATTTTAAGAGGTAGTAACATCAATTTGAAATGCAGGATGAAAGGCAATTTTGTTAGCATCATTTGAGTACCATATATTTGTTGCAGCCTCTAAAATGTATTATTGAGAATATATACATCTAACTCGGGCTTGTTTTGCGTTAAGCGTTATTTGTCACTCATTTAATAGACCTAGAGAGATTTTCTTTGAAGTGTGATAAATGTCACATCATTGGAATGACATCATACTTCCCAGTTCAAACGTAGCCATGGTTTAATGCGATATTAGGACTCTTAGCAATAAATCTAACAGGTCAACACTTAACCTCAGTTGTACAATGTGATTGAATTTATTAACCGGAGCTATTAGAACATTTTGTCGTTCCTACCACAGGTTTGAGTAATGGGGAATTAGAGTTCATTTTGTGTGAAACACTCATGTTGCAGTTGAGATTGTGAACTCCTCTACACAATTTTATACAAAGGGTATTCACTTTTTAATTGTTCAAATGAGGGTGCTATAAAGTAAAGAATAAAATTCCATGTTGTATTGGTGCGGTAAAAATTGCTCTTTACAACATACTGAGCTTATTTAAATGGAAGGGCCAGAAAAAATTGACAAGTCTAGTTCTATTTGATATAGTGTTCAAATTTGCTACAAAAGAATTGAATTGTGGAGTAATAACTATTTATAAAAGATTATCATGAAGATCATTAGTGAAAAAGAATATGTTTTATTGAATCAACAGTTAGAGTCACCTATTGGAAAGGTGTGGTAAAAGAAGTGAAAATATGTGAAATTAAACTATGAGACGGTTTTTACCACATTCTCCGGTACCATGGCTTATCATCGTGCATCATGGCATCAGCATCATAGGTGGCGTCTCTCTTTGATGGTGGAATCCAATCTGGAGACTTCCATGGCAAGACACCTTCTTCCCACATAGTGTTGACCTCCTCCAATGTTAAGCCTTTTGTTTCTGGAATGAAAAAGAAAACGTAGAAGTAGGAGAAACATAGGCAGCCCATGAAGACGTAACCATAGTAGAAGTTAATGGCACCAGTGATGAATGGTGTGAAGAAGGCAATTAAGAAACCCCAGATCCAGTTAGCGGCTTGACATATTGCCATACACTTGGCTTTAACCCTCAATGGGAATGTTTCGGAGTTGATGACCCATGGAGTTGGTGCCCAAGTTGTTGCGAAACAGAAAATGTAGAAACAGGTGAAAACAATCATACAGTTACCAGCACCCTTGGAGGATGGTTGGTCCATACCGTTTGGATATAATCTGGTGACACCAACTGATGCAAAGACAACCATACAAGCAGTCATGCTAGCGGCTCCCCACAAGAGACATTTACGACGACCGAAGCGGTCAACAACGTACAAAGCTACGAATGTGGATGCAAAGTTAACAATACCAATAACAATTGAAGTTTGGAAAGAATCTTCCAAGCCAACAGCCTTGAAAACAGTAGTACCATAGTAGAAGAAGTAGTTGTCACCTGTCAATTGTTGCAAACATTGAAGCATGATGCCCATAATCAAACGTTGTAAGACCTTCGTCTTGGTAGAGAACAATTCACCCCAGGAAGCAGAACCAGCTAATCTTTCTGCTTCAACACCTGCTTGAACATTTTCTAACTCGAAAGTGACTGCCGGATCTTCTGGTGTAAGTTTGTTAGAGATGGCAATGGATCTTCTAGCTTCCTCAAATTTGCCGACTTCAACTAAGTACCGTGGAGATTCTGGAACACACAGCATACCACCTATCATGAATAGAGCCCAAGCAAAACATAGACCTAGTGGAACTCTCCATTGTACAGAGTTGGGGTAGTTTTTTGTACCGTAGTTGGTACAGTAACCCAAGAAGATACCGCAAGTCACCATTAACTGGTAGCAAGAGACCAAGGTACCTCTCATATGTTTTGGAGAAACTTCGGAAATCAACATAGGAGACAATACCGCAATACCACCGACACCCAGACCGGAAACAATTCTACCGATGAAGTATTGGTACCACTTGTCAATAGTAGCAATTTGAATCACGATACCGACAATATAAACAACGATGACAATAATTAAACCGATCTTACGTCCATACATATCTCCAAACTTGGATAAGACGACACCGCCAATAGCACAACCAATGTTAAATATAGAAACAATTAGACCAGTTCTGACCTTGGATAGGTAGTAAGTGTTATTGGCACGTCTTTGACCCAATCTTTTGATGAAGTCTTCTTCAGCAACAAAACCGGAAATAGTACCAGTATCCCAACCGAAAACGAACCCCCCGAAAGCGATGAATAAGCAGAGGATAAAGATGAGGGTATAAGCAGAAGCTGGTTTTTTGGGAATCTCAACCATGGGTTGACCATCCTCATCAGCGTAAGCTTTGAAGTCTTCCTCTCTCTCAACTTTGCTGTTGGAAGCTGAGAATGCAGATTGTGATTCTTCAGACATTGTTTAAATTTAAATTCAATTGTATTTTAATCAACTTATTATCGATGATACTATCCAGAAAGTAAAGTATTGAAGAATTATTTTTTTGATGATGTTGTTGTTCCTATTTAAACGATGGCAAATAGATGTGAATGTAATAGGAACAAGAAGGTGATTGTGGAAAATGGTTGGTATTAGTGTTTGGTTTTTATATGTTTTTTTTGTTAACTTTTTGTTTTTGGACGTCAATTCCATCATTGTTCCGTCCTTTTGGTCATTTTCAATGTTATCTTTGTTGATTAGTAGAGTTGAACCAACATTTTCTCAAAGATACGGCTATACTTCTGCTGATTTTAGAAGGGAAATTATGTAGTTTCAACACCTTAAGTGAGTGGGGAAGAAGGAGTTGTTTTGATGTCTTACAGTTTATCACAGAAAGTTCAGAGCAGCTGTTACTCTAAGATTACTTTCGTTTTGGTTGCATCAAAACGAAACCGGTCAGACTATATTTTGACAGCTCATAGAGGGGTTGTACACTTCTATAATCACCCCATCCTGTTCCCCTCATTAATTTTTGTTATGGAATCAGCACTGGTCCTTCAGGGATAGCGCTTAATGGGGAGTGACTTCAAAAAGAGCACACGAAATATTACAATGAAAGATGTGCAAAAGTTCAGCAATAAAAAGCTTATATCTACTACTGCACCACCCAATGACGAATGCCACTGGTTTTCCGCACCGTAGATTTTAGGCACATCTAATGAAGTCACAAAGTCATTTAATTTCGAGATCAAAGTATCTTCATATTCCATGTACGCACTTGTCTATGGATTCTGCCCCATAAAAAAAGCCAAGAGATTTGAGTAACGCAAGGGAGATCTGGAACCGGGCAAGATATCAGCAATCATAGCAATGTGGGGTACGACCTTGTCTTAGCGATCTACAACCCTTGACGGGTGTTCATTTTGTGCACTTCATTCAGATTTTATTTTTTTCAGTATGTGCTACGATTGTTTCTTAGCGTTTGCTTTACTTTTAACCTTGGGGAGGAAAAAGAAAAGAGGTAAAGCTTGCTGTCAATATCTCTGTGAATTGCCCGCACATAAGGAACCCTGTGTCTCCCTTCCTTAGACAAGTAATTAGATGCGGGGTCGGCTTGCTTTATCAAATTACGTAGATTATGTGTGCCATTCTCACCTCACGGAGATTTCTTTCGGCTACTATTGATGTTCCTTTCATATTTCCCGCAAAGCAGCCATGGTTACAGGGTGTTGTACTATCAGGGACCTTGCTTCTGTAATGAACTGTATCATCAATTGCTGAAAGAGATACACGGACGGCTGTGGTAAAGGGTCCCATTCCGGTAATCGCTGGCGTTGTTGATATCTTGTGCTCCGAAAGTATGTGATCGGATATCCCCCGGACGTGTTTTTTTGTCTCGACACTGTATGACATAGATGGGGTGATTGTGTTGGATAACTGAACGAAAGCTTCATTTGGTAATTGCTCCGAAAAGTCCAGATCTTGCGGCTGTAATGCTCAAATTTAGGCTCTTATTCTTTTTTATTTCCATTAATTCTGTGACCCCCTGTGATAATCAAACGTACATCTTATTTACTTCACAACGTAAAAATTTGTGTCAAAAGTAGATAACGTAGATTAGACAATGAATGTCCTTGATGTTACTTGTGTATCAATTGGAGAAAGGAAACGGACATTTAACTGTTATACAATAACAAGAATTTCAGTATTTTACATAAGTACGGATTTATCATAAACAGTTCAAGAATAGGGGGGAGTACACAACAAATCTATTGAAGGAATGTGGAATTTGTTTGAATCCATTGTTGAGTCTTGAATTAACTAAAAATAATACTTTTTGCAACTTACCACTGTTTTTTTATCTGCGCTTTCAAAGTTAGATTATGTAGAGTGTTGGGTTGTATTATTTAAATATTTCCTCCTCAGGACACCTACGATTCAGTATGATAGGCTTTGCCCGGTACGATAATGCTTTGCATTTGACCCCTTTCCTAACAACTAAAAGTGAGTATATGGGTATCTGAACGTCATCATTTTGGAACGATACTGATTAAACCCAACATCTTGATTGCTGTAATAGTGTATTATTTTAGTAGTCCTATTTTCTAAAACTATTTTGTTTCTCTATGTATTTTGTGCTGAATTAACGTAAGCAGTCATCGTTTGACTCCATATCCTCGCAGCTTTTGCAATTCATCTCTATCGATCACTGCAAAAAAATATAAAGAATTTAATTGCTTGCTGTTACTCTTACTTCGTTTATATCTGAGCTCCGTCAAAGCCGAAATCTATGTTATTTTTAGATTGATTTTTTAATATATTGCAGGGCCTATACTCGTTAAGCTGTTATTCTTTCTATAAAATATATCGACATCCTCTTATCGTAATTTGGTCAGCACGCAAGATGGGAATAAAATTAGCTGCAAAAATATTTCCAATACGATTATGATAGGCTAACTGATAAATTTACCATATTTTTATGCAGCTTGTACTTATATTAATCTTTGTACTGATAATTTTTCAGAAAAACAATCAGGTTTGGCAACATCAAGCTGCGAAGGCGGATCAGATCGTTGGGCTCTTCGATGGTTGATATTTTAATGTTACTAAAAATTAGAAATACTGCAACTTTGTAAAACAGCTTTTATGCAATTCTCAGTATGTAATGTAGCTCATAGGTCATTGATATTTCCAATTCAGACAACGACAACCATGCTTGCTATGTAGAATTGCATTATCACTGCTCAACTATGTTCATAACAATAGTTCTAAAAAGCGGTTTTTCATTTTAGAGTAATAGCTTTTTAATAAAGAGACTTTCACTTGCCTGACTAAATTGAGGGCCTCAAAAATGAAGGATATTGAATGAAACTAATACTTCCCAAAAAAATACTCAGGTTATAGCTGAGCATGTAAACTCATTCTTCGAAGCCCTGTTCTTTCACAAAAAGAAAAAAGAATGATAATGTACTTAGTATAGTTTACTTATCGACTTATTAACAAATTGGTTAGGGCGTGTGGTCTAGTGGTATGATTCTCGCTTTGGGCGAACATGGATAAAATCCGTGTGAACAATCACAAGCATGCGAGAGGCCCTGGGTTCAATTCCCAGCTCGCCCCAATTTTTTTGCTTTTTTAGGTTAGAAGAGCACGAATGGTTATGGCATAACCTACACATATATACATGATTGAATATTGTGTTGTTAATTGGTATGATTGGTTGTCAATAAGACGCCAAAATCAATTACTCTTGATTTGCTATTTCTCATTTTACTTTCAAAGTATTGCTTTCTACAATGTATTTTTTTTTACCTTTTTCCAAAATTTATTATTTTGGTCACCTCACTGGGTAGAAATATTGTTCCAATTCACATCAAAAATTAAATAAGTAAATGTTAATAATAAATGCTCCAACATAATGTTTCGCTAGTTACGTACACTAAGTATTCCTGTTTCTCTATAACTGACATGTGACAAATACTCACAAACAGATGGCCTCATACCTGACAGGCTCATATCTACAAATTCAATCTCTTCAGGAGATAGTTCTTTTGTAAATCTCATGGCTTGTCTTTCAATAATAGTAGTCTTTATATTTGTACCTTGATGCGATGGGGCACATGGTTTATATTGAATAACTTCTGAAGTAGAGTTTTCTAAAAGCTCGATACTTCGATCTTGATAGGGAATGGGTTTGTTATAGGAGACTAATTTGGTGTAGTTAATTGACCGCAGTGATATTTTAATATGTATATCGTTGAAATATACTCCAACCGCACCACTACGAATAGTAAATTTAATAAATTTCATCTATTCAAATTTTATATTGATAGTTTCATTGGAAGATATCAATTTTAAGAATCAAGAATAGCTACACTGTAAATAAATGTGCCATTCAGCAGAAGTTTCTTGATTAAATACTAATAAAATGCATATTACTTATTTTTGTGCAAGGTGATAATACATAATACACAAGAATTATCAATAGTGATTGCAATTCAACTTATTGTTTCTGTTTATTCATCATCTTTGTGGCCAGTCATCGTGTTCCCGAGAGCATTTATGTATCTCTAATTCGTGTCTAGTATACCTAATGACTTAACCAGAACGACAAGCTAGGATAACCTCATTCGAATAGTTATATGATTTTCTTCACAGCTTCATTTTAATTTACTATGAGGGGTATTATTTCAACTTATATATTTTGTGTTTCAAAAGTATAATGACCCATCATATATTATTATAGGCGATAAGAATATTATTAAATTATTTTTTGTTTTACAAAAAATTTGCCGAGATAAGACATCTGCAAAACACAAATTGCCACTAGGACTACTATTTGTGATAGTATCCACCAAATAGCTCTAGAGTTGACCTTCTCGGATGCATCTCTAAACAAAGTTTCTCTTTCTCTTACCATTTCTTGTTCATATTTAATTTCTCTTACAGATTCAATCAATGCAATTACTCTTCTGTGTAAAGTCTTGAGCTTCGTGGTTTTCTTTGAATCAATATCATCCACAGAACCAGTGGTGAATTCCACATCGATTCGCAGTTTTTTCCTACCCAAATCTGATTGGTTTGGTTGGAAGCAGATTTTATGCTCTCCAGACTCGACAGCTACAAATGTGACTTCTCCTGACTGAATTGAGCTGAACTGGTGAACCACTCTGTGATTGTCATCGAAGACTTCTTCGATGTCAATAGTCATATCTCTGCCATTGGAAGCAGCAATTGGCACATACCGGTTGGTGGTTGAGTCATGCACTTGCACTTTGTAGGTGCTTCTTAGCAAAGCTCCTTGCGGTAGTTCTTTAAAGAAGCACTTCCTATCACCAGAGTTGGAGTACATGTAGAAAGCACCCACATTCTCCAAAAATAAGCACAGTATACTAACGAAAATAAAGAATTGCATGCTGTATCTTACCCACAACAGCTAACCGATAAGTACAATATTAAGCCGAGAAATCCACTCCCTATAGGTGCTCTCCCTAGCAATTAATTACGGTCTCAATTTGCTGAGAAGTTTTGTTCTGCTCAAGATCAAATTAATAGACTCAACGACCAGAATCAATTGCCCAGAAAAAACTCAACCAGTAGTTAAGAAAGTATCTTTACAAGATTGTATAACTGCTATGCAATTAAGATCTTCAAGTCAATGATTTACTTGGCATAACAACTACCACTTATACCACTTATACCACTCATCGACCCACATTACCAACTAGAGCTCATCGCGAATCAAGTTTTTTGACAAAAAGAGGTTTTGGCGAATTTTCTTTGAAAAAACACGTGATTCCCAAAAAGGCGGGCTTCCCTGGCTCCCGACCTGAAAACCACTAAATCAACGTCGCCAATATATCAAGCAACTGCACAAAACTGTAACAACAGTTCTAAAATTGACTCAGTGATCCGTTGACAGTTGCGTACCAGCATTTTAGAAGCACTACACGATAGTTGGAGAAAGAATACCGGGAGAGTTAGGAAACAAATTGCTATACAACACCACAATCACTGTGAAATCGTAAGGTAGAGGCCAGGAAATGTCTGAAAATTCGAACTCTTTAAGGAATCCATTTGTGAGCAATACGCCGCAGGCGTCACCATATAAGAAGCAACAACTTGAGTACCATAGGCGCGGTTCAGTAGAGGATGTGACGAGGCGGCCAACATCTAGCTCGTCATCCTTAAGTTCTCCGGGGAAACACTCCAGAAGACCACGGTCCTCGTTACAACGCTATGCAGATAGATATTTACCCACCCGAACAGACTTAGATCTAAGAACTATTAGATCTATTGGAAGTAGCAATGCCACGAAGAATAACACACCTGTGGTCCCAACCTCGCCAACTTCGCCCAATTCTTCTTGCGCAGATCACCTAGAAGTACGAAGAGAAAGAGAATCAATGGAAAAGTTTGATACTATATTAAAGAACGAATTATTTGGTGACTACTTAGCGAAGGATAGAGATCTTTCTCCAGAGAGAGACTCTATATATAACAGCAGCACGAGCAGATTTACGAGCCCTAGAAAGTCTTTACAGGCTAGCAGCATCGATCAGATAAGAAATACAGTTAATTTCTCAGCTAACTCTTCGCCATTGAAATCAGCGTCAAGCATTCAATTTTACAGAGAAAACCAGTCAGATTCAGATTCAGACATAGGAACAGATACAGATTCCGATGGCGCGAATAGTAGCGGTTTGAACAACCCATACACGAGCCCGTCAAGAAGGCGGCATTCGAATTTATTTTCTAATAATATTGGCACCTCTGTCTCGCTTCCTGTAACACCTAAAAAGCTAACATTCTCTGCAGGTGCATCGACTGAAGAAGTAGGATCTACAAAAAGAGGAGCTAGCCTACTCAAGTACATGACCCAAAGTTCTACTAGGCCATCAACAGCCTCCGTATTACATTCTCACTTTGAAAGCTTGGATGTTTCACCAATTAGAAGAGACTCTAAAAAACTGTTGCTATCGCCAGTAAAGCAATTTAAGAACATCAGTAAAGTACCATACAGGGTTTTAGATGCACCCTCTCTTGCAGATGACTTTTACTATAGCTTGGTGGATTGGTCTTCTACAGACATATTAGCAGTGGCCTTGGGAAAATCAGTTTTTTTAAGCGAGCATCAAACTGGTGAAGTTATTCATTTATGCGATACTCCAAATGAATATACAAGTTTAAGCTGGATGGGAGCAGGCTCACATTTAGCTATAGGTCAGGGGAACGGTATTGTTGAAATTTACGATGTTACAAAGGAGAAATGCATCAGGACATTATCAGGGCATCTGGATAGAGTGGCCTGTCTTTCTTGGAATAATCATATTTTAAGCTCTGGTAGTAGAGATAGGACTATATTGCATCGTGATGTAAGAATGGCAGATCCTTTCTTTGAAAAGATAGAAACACATGAACAAGAAATTTGCGGATTGAAATGGAATACCAACGACAATAAGTTAGCCTCAGGCGGAAATGACAATATGGTTTTTGTGTATGATGGAACTTCCAGAACACCATTTCTATCAATTAATGAACATAAGGCTGCTGTCAAAGCTATGGCATGGTCACCTCATAAACAAGGAATTTTAGCTACCGGCGGTGGTACAGCAGATAGAACTCTAAAGATGTGGAATGTCAATACATCAGTAAAACTGAATGATGTTGATACTGGTTCACAAGTATGCAACATGGTTTGGTCGACAAACACTGATGAGATTGTCACTTCCCATGGTTACTCGAAATATAATCTAACAATATGGGAAGCAAGCAATCTAGAACCTTTAGCTATATTAAAAGGTCACAGTTTCAGAGTTTTACATTTAACTTTATCAGCTGATGGAACCACAATCGTATCTGGTGCAGGAGATGAGACTTTGCGTTATTGGAAGCTTTTTGAAAAGCAAAAAAGGAAGGCAACTGCAGATTCAACTATTCTAAACGCTCTGAACCAAATAAGATGATTGCGTTCAGTGTTATCGATATATAGACTCTAAATATTCTAATAATTGTGAGTTTTACAATTCTGTTAGCCACTCGGCAAAACTCTTAGTGTATTGTAGGAATTCATCATCATTTTCCCAAATCCTTAAACAATCTTCCAAGCAAATGCTACTCTTATTTACAAGACATTTCTCTGCTAACCTAAAGAGATCGACACTTTCTTTGAGAAGATGTATTTTTGCATCATTTGCGTCAATGAAGTCGCTGAACTTAACCTCAACTGCTTCTTTAAGTGATTTTACTAATGTAAATTGAAATAAATCGGAATTGCTCCAAAGCGGTGCCAATTTCAACTCCAAAACTCCAATTAGGATATCCAAAAGAACAATTTTAAAAACGTTAGGATTGTTCGAATAGGAATTTAATATTTCCTCACCAACCACAGTACCATACTCAGGGAAAACATCCTCGATATGCAGATCAGAACTAGGGTGCTGATAAAGATCTTTTAGCAACACAAATAAATATTGCATTACTGTGGAACCCTTTGTATACCACAAATATTTGTCTATGCTATCCTGTGTTATGCGGCGGAGAGTTTGTATGAGAATAAGTAGAGATAAAGTAGTAACCTTAACGTCAAACTTCTGAGGCTTATCTAAAATCCAAGTAATATTGTTAATAGAATACTCTACCTTTTTATTATCGGTATTTTGGGATTCCAGAATTTTGTCTTGCGGAAGCTGCCCTGAAGTTAGTAAAATGAACCTGGAATGTAGGCGGAATAAAAAAATGAACAAAGTTGAATTAAAATACTGCGCTTTGATCCTTCCTAATCGCGATTCCAGATCCTTAGAAAGCCTTATTAGGACAGAGCAGAGTTCACTAATCTCTTTCTGCAGTCTTAACCTGTCGCCTATCGTCTCCTCATCTATTGACATATCCATAACAGACCGAAATACTTTATTAATACAAAATCTACCAAGAGAGAATTCAACAGGAATTGCCAGATCGGGGTCTCTATATTTTAGATCAATATCTGTTTGTTGGTACAACCATGTTCTTGTTGAGAAAGGGAATCCATGTACAACAGAAGTGGAACCATCAATGTAAAGTAAATAATTCCACAAAAAGTTTAACCTTTGATTTGTCTTATCTCCTCTATATTGGTCATTTTTATGCAGACCAAGCTGCTGCGCAACTCTAATTAGCATAGCTGAATGGCCAGTCATGTCTAACATGTTAGGGTCAATAACAAAATTAACCACTGTGAAAACTTGCAATGCTTCTATTGTTGGGTATCTCGGGAAATCGGAATGATGAAGTAAAAACCTGTAGCCATTATAGTAATTGGTACATATGTCGGTGTCTATTACAATACCAGAAGCAATGGCTGAATATGAAGAGCAGAATAGAATCCCTAACAAAACTAACGCATCTGTAGTATTTATCTGTGATGAGCTCAAATCTTCATAGAAATTCGTTATTGCTTGTCGGCTCTCGGAGATTGAAAGAACAGGTATTATAGCATGAATGGATGATTGAAATATATCCAACTGCGATAAGGCTTCTTCCAAAGATTTCGGTAATATAGATATCACATCATCGATAGAATCAGGGAGATTTTGTTTGTCCAACTTGTTTAATCTAGTAATAGGATTTCTAGTAAAGTTTGGTGTCAAAGCCACATCATCATATATAGAAGAGAAGACTAACTTATCTGTTAATGAACTGCTAAAAAATGGGTAGAATGTCTTCGGTTTGAACAACTTGTACTGTGTCGATGACCTTAGAGTATATCGCGGCTCTTTAAGAACTTTAAATTGCTCTAACGACTTTCTATGGGTCAGTGTATCATTATCCTGGAAGTTGTACACACATTGATCTTGTGTACCTTGCTGCTGACAAGTCAGACAGGGACTTTCGCGATTACACTTCAATTTGTGAGCGTAACAGTATTGACAAGACTTGATAACTCTCCTTCTTATGATTTTGCTTCTTCCTTTGGTAGTCATCTGTGAGGAAATTCAAGTGCGGCATTCAGGTACCATTATCCCTTGCTACACAGTACTACACCGAAGTTCTAAAGATTACTATAGCAGTAAGATACGACAGCTGAAATTCGATAGTTTGCAACTGAACTTAATCAAAAGCTTTGTGTGATCAAATTGAACCTAAACAAGTTGCTGTAGATCATATTAAAATTCGCGATGAGCTTGAAATTTTGAAATTTTAAGGTGACAGTTACTAAAATGAGTGAGAACTGTCAGTTTGCAGTAACTTATTAACAGAAAAGACCAAAACATAAGTCTATTATAAGCTTAATACAACAGGCAAAATCACGTATCAAAAATGGCTAACGTTCCAATTGCTCATATCCAATCCGACTTCGAGACCGATTATGAGAATGGAGGTGAATTCTACATCAATGTCGATGTCTCCCCTAATAGTGTTATTGAATACCGAGTCCACATAGATGCTGGCAGTGCAACTGAGGTTAGTAGGGTTGACAATGGTTTACGTACAATTTGCAATGATAGTAGTTTCACAAGGCAGAGCAATGGAAGTTACAAATTTGAAGTGAATGGCAAAATTTACTGGTTCAAGACACCTAAGAGGCTTGTCTCTACAGAGGAATTAGGCATTTCTGAAAGCCTAGATCTTATCTCATGTGATGCTTCAACAGACAAGATAGTCATTGGTGATTCCGGAGGTGGTATTAATGTCTATGACCATGAGTGGATGAGCAAGTTATCACTAGTTGGCGCTCATGTTAGTGACGTAACAACTGTCAAGATCTTTCCAAGTAATGCTGTGCTCCTATCAGGGTCTACTGACATGCAGCTTAAGGTGTGGTCTCTTGAAGATGGGTCAAATCCCAGGACCCTCAAGGGTCATTCGGCTGGGATCACAGACACCATTATTATCGAGAGGGGCCGTAACGTTCTGTCAAGTTCGCTTGACGGTAGTGTAAGGTTATGGGAGTTGGGCTCAGGTAAAACTATTTCCAAGTTCTGCAGAAAGGAAAATACCACTGATGGGGTGACATCCATGTCGCTTTTAGTAGGAGAAGAATCAACAAGCATGTCGGCTCAAGTTACCGATAGGGAAACAGGAGATAGGCTGGAGTTTGGCACTGAAGGAAAGCAAGTTTTTGCTGGTCACTTATCCGGTACGATAACTGTTCATGATCTGTTTAATAAGCAGCAAATATTACAAATTCCAAGCTCGTTTGTGGCACCGTGTAACACCATAGCACAAATAAGTGAGCATGCCATAGTGTCTGGTTACGAAGATGGGACAGTAGCTACTTGGGATATCCGAAAACCTCAACAGTATTTACAAAAGCTGGATTTCGCAGGTAACGCAATAAATAAAATCCTCAATTGGAAAGATAAGCTGTTTTTGTCGAGTGGCCTGGACAACACTTTCGAAATAGCCTCGGACTCCGGAAATGGCAAAATCGATATCACTTCCGCGACACATCTTGCCACAGAGGAGGTCAACAACTTCGTAATCGTGCCATCGGCACCCAGCAGTCGTTTACTTGCAGTAGGGAAATGGGGTCTCTGCGGCATATACGATATCTGAGCTTCCCATTCCTAAAATTGATAGCTCATCAATATTAGCAAAGAATTTCAGCTGTATTGATATTACAGATTACGTCAGTTTGTAATTCCCGCAAATAAATGCAAGATCCGTTTTTGCGAAGACTTGGACGTACAACCGGAACAATTCACGGAATAATCACACTTTGTCTTCAAATTACGGAAATTCGGAAAAAAATCAACAAAATTGAATTGCAAGCTCATCGAGGAAATAAACAAACAACTGAGGGGTTCTTGTGTCGAGTTTGGGACATCCCTGATCGACGAGTATACATTCTAAACTGTGTGAAAGAAGGGAGGTGATCAAACAGGAAGGTGGGAAAACTCTATGAATAGGTCTATAACGTTTCCTAAATAAGAATAAGAATTCATTGAAGAAATTGATAAAGGGAGGCAATAGGGCAAACAAAAAAAAGAACCAGGATAGTTGGAGTTTGATTCAATTCAGATTAGGGAGAACCAGAGAGATGAGCGGAACTACAGATATGGCAAGTCAGGATGAAGATGCTGTGTTGAAAATGTTTTTCGACGAGCAATTTGTGCCGCAAGCATTTGTAGATATCTTGCTTTCGAAGGCTAACGGTACTGGTCTCAATGAGGTAAGGGTTGTGACGAGTGGCTTACAGTCAAGACTTGACTACTATACAGAACACCTAACTAGGGAGTTAGAAGGAACTATATCTTCATTAGAGAAGATATCTGATACACTTCCTGGTACATGGAATACAAGTGATTCTTATGGAGCAGATGGTAACATAGGATCGTCTAAGTTAGAATATTACTTAGATACACTTGCCAATGCAGTACGTAGTCTTGAGTCTGATATCAAAACTCTCAACTCCCAAATAGATACTGCAGAAACAGAATCAGAAGAACAAACACAAAAAGCGGCTGTATTGGGTAGGCTTCGAGACTTCGAGAAAGCTAAATCAAGGCTCAATGAAGTGTTACTATACTTCAATCAACTGGAGGCTATAGCTACTATCACTGGCAAGAAGAGCGAACAAAAGATTGCCCCAATTACGATAAAGGACTTCAAATTGTCACTCGATACTTTGCAGGAAACTATTGTCAATACCTTGGATGAATCTGAAAAGAAAGAGTCTGCCAATGAGAAAAATGAGGATATCCTTGAAAAAATTGACATGTTCATAGAGTTGGAAACAGTTCTGAAAGATATTGACCCATTCTACCAAGAATACCATAAGTTTATAGAATCTATTACAAAGAGAGCAAACGAGTATATTAACACGAAGAATATTGAGAATGATTTATAGTCAATATATAACTACATTAATGTAAATAAAAAAGTGAGATGCAATATTATACAAACAATGATTCACGAAGGAACCACATCAAAATCGGAAAATAACTAATATTACATCAATAACCGTCAGTGAGGTCACATTTTCGTAGAGGATCGTCTCCAAAAAGTAGTCATATGCTGTAATACAAAATAAATAATTACAATGTAAGTTGATGTCATTATGGTCATCAAGCCGGAGTCAACAATCTTTCCTCCTCCTCTGAATCACTTCTGGATTCACTTTCTGTATTTCTTAGAAATTCTAAACCTGCAAAGTATTTGATTGCTTTGGCTAGTCTAGCGGGGAACACCGCTTGAGCCCATTCATCTGGGCATATTCTGATCAATGCACCAACAGGGATGGCAAGAATACCACTACTCACTGAAACAAGCCACATCTTTTTAGTTTGGTGGGCAATAGAAAAAGGTGCCCCTCCAAAAAACATGATTAGAACTTGTAATACAGCAATTAATGACATAATGAAAATGAAGTAATAATTTCTAAACAAATCCTGGAAGAAATTTAAGTTTGAAGCGGTCAACCTCTTCCTCCAATCTTTTATACCATCTGCTTCATCAAGTTTCCTTGACACCAGCAGTGTAAACCATTGCAACCAAACGAAAGTATTAAATATCATTGCATTAATTTGTTGATGCTCATGCCCAGGAAGATCTTCCTTTGGCTTGCCAAAGAAATATTGGGCACCGTGTGAGTAAAGCGTAAAAGTAACAGATAATTGTAGGATTGCTTGACCAATGATCATTTTCCAAGTTGACGGAGTAATCAGTGGAGTAGAACGACCTTTGGGCTTTCTGTCCATAATATTTGGATCAGGTTTATCTGTGGCTAGAGCTAGCGCAGCTAGAGTATCCATGATTAGGTTAACCCAAAGCAATTGAACAGCAGTAAGAACAGATTTTACATCAGAGGAAATTACTGAAGTAACAAAAGTCAGCAATACTGCAGTTACATTAACAATTAATTGAAACTGAATGAATTTTTTGATGGAAGCAGCAACACACCTACCCCATTTGATTGCATTAACGATCGCTGAAAAGTCGTCAGTCATCAAGATGATATCGGAAGCTTCCCTGGCAACTTCAGTACCAGTAATACCCATCGAGAAACCAACATCTGCAAGTTTCAAAGCCGGAGCATCGTTTGTACCATCACCAGTAACAGCAACAACTTCTCCCATTTCCTTCAAAGCTCTCACTAGAATCTTCTTATCTTCTGGGGAGGATCTTGCCAAAACTCTCAACTTTGGTAAGATGCGCTTCCGTTCACTATCACTTAGTTTCCTGAACGCAGGACCTTCCATGGCACATGCACTATCGTTCAAACTTTTGCTTGAGAGAATGCCACAGTTTCTTGCAATGGCTTTAGCAGTCAACAAGTTATCACCGGTAACCATACGTACAGTGACACCGGCTTTTTGACATTGAGCGACCGAATTCTTAACGTTTTCACGTAGTGGATCTTGGATACCTACGATAGCATCTAAAGTGAGACCTTCCAAGTGTGGTTTTTTAGGATCAATCAGTTTGACTGCCAATGCTTCATGGGAATTCTCTGGATCAGCAAGTTCTTTAGGAGGCCATTCGTTAACATCGAAATCCATGTGTGCTAAAGAGATAGCCCTCAGGGCGTCCTTTGCCAAGCTGAATATTTGTTCTTCGATATCGTCTTTACTTTTTTGGTCAATCTCAGAGATACCCTCATTGCAGACATTTTTCAAGGTGCAAGCCTTAGCAACAATTTCAGCGGCACCCTTCACGTACAGACGGAACTTCTTACCTTCATTTTCCTTGTTGCTGTTTAGTTTTACCACAATAGCGGACCATTTTCTGGAGCTTTCAAATGGGATAATCTGGACAATTGTTTCAACGGTCGGTAGTTTTTCAGGGTGACCTCTGAAGGATTGCAAAGAGCCAAATTTCAAGCCGAAGGACTTTCTGGCCAAGGAAAGTAGAGCTGTTTCAGTCTTTGAGCCGATGTACGGCTCCTGTCTGCCCTCAGCTGCATGGGCTAGCAGGTTTTCCTCGTCGTCTGGTTTCTTCTTCTGCAAAGTTTGGGTAATTCTTCTGATCAGGCGTCTTGGCTGTGAGTCATCGATGGAGTTGTAGTTGTTGGGGTCCTTGTAGTCTTTGTTCTCGAAGGCTGTGGAGTTCAGTACGATGTTGTCGTAGATCACTGTTCTGAGCAAGTCGGAGCACTTCTTTTTGAAGACCAGGTTTGACTTCGAAGGGTCTGCGCCGATGTCGTCGAACCCGGCTCTGCCGAGGGTGCCTCTGACCACGGTCATGATGTTCTCCGTCAAGGTACCTGTCTTGTCCGAGCACACAGCTGTTGCGGACCCCATGGTCTCACAACTCCTGAGCACTCTCACGAGGTTGCCGTCTTTGGTCATTCTTGTTGTAGCGAAGGCGAGCGCGAGGGTTACTGCGAGGGGCAGGCCCTCGGGGACCGCGACGACGATGACTGTGATGGCGGTGATGAAGATGTCCATGAACTTGCTGCCCTTTTCGGCGGGGGGCAGGTCGTGGTACTTGCCGCCGGAGGGAAGGATGTAGGAGAGGTAGCGGGCGAAGAGCACGACGAAGAGGGTGATGGCGGCGACGCAGCCATAGACTGAGATGTTGTCTGTGAGCTGGCTGAGCCTCATCTGCAAGGGAGTGTCCTCCGAGTCCTCCTTCAGGGACGCCATGGTCTTGCCGTGCACGGAGTTGACGCCTACGTTGGTGACGATGGCGCTGGCGAGGCCCGAGAGCACTCGGGAGCCCGAGATGAGCATGCAGTCCGGGCAGCGGCTATCGTCGGCTGCGCCGCTGGCGCCGCTGGCACTGGTGTCGCCGATGTCCCTGCCGCCGTGGGCGCTGTGGTACTCGAGAGCGTCTGCCAAGGGGAGCTTCTTGATGGTGTTTGACTCGCCTGTGAGCGCGGACTCGTCGGTCTCGCACTCGCCGCGGACGAGGACGCAGTCAGCGGGGACCACGTCGCCGGTCTGGAGCTTCAGGAGGTCACCTACGAGGAGGTTGTGTATGGATATGAGGGACTCGGCGGCGTCGCGGACCACCACTACCTGCCTGTCCTCGCGCTTCCTGTTGAGCTGCTGGAACTGGAGCTCCTTCTGGTAGTCGTTGGCGGCGGACACGAGCACGACTACGAGCACTGCCATCATGATCGCGAGGCCCTCGATCCAGTCCACCTGCGTGATCGGGTTGCCCTCGGGGTCGAGCTCGGGGGGCTGCGTCAGCACCTCGTAGATGCCGAGCGTGAAGGACACCACGGCGGCACCCGTCAGCAGCAGCATGGTCCTGTCCTGGAACGCCTCGCGCACGAGCGCCCAGAAGCTCTTCGGCGCGCGCTCGGGCAGCCGGTTGCTGCCGTATGCGTCCCTTCTTTTCAAGGGCGGAAGCTCCGCGTCTTTGTCTGTGGCTATACCGTTGGCGAGGTCCGTCGAGAGCCGGCGGGCGAGCGCCTCGGCGCTGCCGCCCACCTGCTCCACGAACGCACCCACCGACTTGGGGCTGTGGAAGTTCATATTGTGTGGCATTGGTAGACCCTTTCGTTGTCCCAGCAACTACGACTGCTTGTATGCACAGCGGCATGAGCCACCTTTATAGCCGAACCTCCCCTCGAAACCAGGAGAGTGACAGTGACCTACTTTTGCACGTCAAGGAGAGTCACACCACAGAACCTCACTGTACACGCACATCACTGCGAACGCCCAGTCCATTTCCAACCAGTATCACCACACACGCACGAAAAAAAAGCAACAAAGATAAGAAGCTCAAAAAGAGTACACCCACACACCGGGAGAATGGGAAATGGGAATACGGGAATACGGGAGCAGAATCCCACAAGCTTCCACAGCCCACAGCCCACAGCCCACAGCCCACAGAGTCCACAGCCCACAGAGTCCCACAGACTCCACAGGCTCCTACAGAGTCCAGATTACAAGAACTCCAAGGGCTCCAGCACATGGACCCCTGGGCACAGAAGAGTAAATCCCTCGCTGCTCCGGCTCCGTTCCGAGTCCCACCTCTCCGCAGACGAGAGAACCCCAACACACAACCCCCCAACACCCCCCAT
>ERZ1036435.122-NODE-122-length-71860-cov-11.480900_pt1 | contig 71860 bp, 41 predicted proteins | sample MGYA00514223_ERZ1036435 | MGnify/ENA primary metagenome ERZ1036435 (study PRJEB33795, sample SAMN09464927) | human gut metagenome | host: Homo sapiens | place: USA: Stanford, California | collected 2016-08 | study: EMG produced TPA metagenomics assembly of the... | reverse complement strand
CCCCGAAGGAGGCGCGAAGAGCAACTCTGCCTACAAACACAGAATCATACAGAGAGAGAAAGAGAGCACAACAGTGAAAAAAAAGAAACGGAACGCACAACTCAAGCCCTAGCCCTAAAACCCATTTTAGAGCTAGGGCCAGCGCGACACGGTAACAGCTGCACAAAACTGCACCAACCGTAGGATACAAGCTTCCTTAGCCCTCACACTGCTGGAGACACTGCTGGAGACACTGCTGGAGACACTGCTGGAGAGGTGCCCTACTGTAGCAGCAAGGGACACCTTCTGTGGTGTTCTCTTGGGTGAGCCCTGCAGGGACTTTACTGTACCAACAAGGGCAAAGGCAAAAGCTCTCACAGCCGGGTAAATCGTTTCTAAATTGAGTTTTTCAACGTTGTGGTCCCTGGCCTGCGGTGTTCTACTTGAGTTCGCAACACGATTGTGAGGCGGATCCGTGTCTTTGCAGGACGAAAGGTAGCGAGACGGTGCGAGTTGTTTCGGGGGACTCTTGGGACTTCCATGGGATTGTCGGGATCAACGGAAAGTGAGCGTCTCGGGAGAATTTTTGGGTTTCTGCGCTGTTGTCTGTGACAAATAAAAATGCATGATAGTTGAGTTTTTACAGAAAATAAGACGATTCCGGGTCTGCTTAGAAGCTCCACGGATCCGTGGAATTATTGAAGCTAGGGCGTCAGACACTATATACAGCGGGAGATTTAGCGTTGTTGTAGTATTTTTTTCTATATATTGTTATAGGTCATATATATTAGTGCGGCGGGGGACTTGGCCTACCTTATGCTTCCACCTTGTACCAAGGAGTTTCCCAGCTGTTCGGAGCCCACGTAGGTCCATCCGCCGAACTGCTTTTGGACACTTTCGCTCAGGTACTCGTCCACAACACTGTCGATTGGTTTCTCTCTAGTGAACTCTTGGTCGAAGTTGCTGGTGTCTGTGGCGCTAGTCACCGGAGGCTTGTATGGTGGGATGTAGCCCTTCATTAGCAGACGCTTCCACGACAGCTGGCTGAAGAACGGATGGTTCTTGATCTCGTCGGCGCCATTGTAGCCCAGTCTTCTCTGTGGGTCACGACTTAGCAGACCGATCAGTAGGTCTTTGGCGTCCCTGTCAAACCCGTCAGGGAACACCAGAGGATCTTGCAGGATTTTCTTGTACATTTTTGGGACATTTTCATCGTAGTATGGAGGCAGACCAGTCAGCATCTCATACAACAGCACACCGAGGGTCCACCAGTCCACAACTTTACTGTACCCTTGACCCAACAATAGTTCTGGAGCCAGATATTCAGGTGTACCGCAGAATGTGTCGGTCTTGTCCTCGTCTTTCATGTTTAGCTTACATAGACCAAAATCACATAGTGCAATGTGGCCTTGGTAATCTAATAAGATATTCTCAGGTTTCAAGTCACGATAAATAACATCCATCTTGTGTAAAGTGTCTAACGCACACAGAAGTTCGGCCGCATAGAACCTAGATCTTGATAAGTCAAATCTACCTTCCCTCTGCAAATGATAGAACAACTCACCACCATTGATGCACGCAAGAACAAGGTAGAGCTTTTCTTGAGATTGGAATGAGAATTTCAATGGTACAATAAAGGGACAATCTATACGTGCAAGCACGGTCCTTTCTGCAAGTGTATGCGTTACTTCCGATTTTGACACAATGTAAGACTTTCTAATGGCTTTAAGTGCATATATCTTCTTCGTATCTTTCTTTCTGACTTGCATAACTTTACCAAATGAACCTTTACCAATAACTTTCAGTAAATCAAAGTCGTCAATAGACAATGGCTTATTTCTTGAAGGTTTATAATCAACACTGATGTTAATCTTTCCTAGGCCATCACGCAATTCGACCCAGTGATGGTTGTACAGTCTAATAGTTGCAGCAGAGTCTATCAATAGGTTCACAGGCAGTTGGAATGAATCCAAGTGGACATCCTGGTTTGTATTGATTTTATCAAGCAATGCCTGTAATTTTTCATCCTGAGCACCCATTTCCTGTTGCCATTGCTTGGGTGGTAGCAGAATGGATGGAATACGGACGAAGACATCAATATTCAACTGTGGCAGTTTTCTTGTGACATCAAACGTTGATATTTTATTAAAAATAGGCTGAGCCATAGTCCCGCTCTCTGGCTCAATAGTGGCAACTGTGTTATCAAATTCAATTGTAAAGTATAGTAATGGATTTAAAGGCACAGAGTTTGGTAATTTTATCGTTGATGGTATTGACTGTGTAGCAATATCGCCTGGTAGTAGGTTTTCATTTGAGTTACTGTTTGTTAATTCAAGTCTCGATATTCTTTGAAGAATAGCTTCAACTTCTAAACTGGTATCATGATTATCAGAAGCAATTCCTGATTCCAAAAGTCTGCTCAAAATCTTCTTATTTGAAGTGATAGGAAATGGTAGTCTAAATCCGTCACCGTTATACACTTTAATTGTCATCACACCGGTACTAGGGGTGCTAGTTTTCTTTGTAGAAGTAGCTGACTTCTGCGAGACTTGGTCGATATGTGAAGAAGATCTCTCATTCTCGCCACCTAGTGGTACATCTTTGATAGTCGAAGATGATGATCCGGGGCCTTTAGCCGATGATGCAGAGCTAATACGGTTAGATGAGTTAGAATTAACCATAGTATCATTACGACTGCTATTGTTTCCATTGGTGTTCTGGGATGGTAAGTCAGATGGATATGGTGTTATTTCAGAACTTGAAGGCAGGGAGTCGACTGACTTCTCCTTGTCATTGCCATTACCAAAGTTATCTGAAACATCTGAGCCAGTGTGCTTATGGTGGAAATGAAACAACTTATCCTTCTTCTGTTCCTTTTCGTCCTTTGACTTACCAAACTTAAATTTCTTCCACGAGTACATCTTGTAGTAACGGGAACGCTGACTATCGACTTATTACAAAGTCAAATATGCACGAATCACCAAAGTAGTATATGATATAATGCTGGTATCTTTTAAGTGACTGTAAAACAAATACCAAAAAGAAAACGTTTCTATACTCTAATCAACAAATCTGGGTACTTTTCTTGCCAAAAAAAATTGTCGTGTCTATAACTTAGAGAGTACGCCACCTGTCGCTTGCCTTCTTTCTCTGCTGAAATCTGAGTAGTACTCTATTGTCTTTCCTATTTGGTTACAAGAAAGTGTTGGCGTCCCTTGTTTCGATTAATGCTTATATACTTTCGAAGATAGAATAAAATAAGCACGCTCCTTTTCCAAAGCCTTATGACCTATCTTATTTCTGATGCGAGATGATCTGATCAACGCCCGTTGAAACGTCCGCGAAGAGCTCCCCTACTACGTTAAGGTCCCTATTTGTCTTCTAATTTTTATTTCCTCTTCAAGACACACAATGAGGAAAGAAAAACAGACAGACACTATCTATTTAGTCTCTTCCAAGTGATGGGTTCCTTTGGGCTTCCCTTTAGATGCTTACAGGATCTCACCGTTGCTGTCTGAGGGAGGAAAACCAGGCTTGGGAAAGGTCTCATCAGTGCTACCCCATCCCTTCAGTTTAAAAAAGCGGATTTTGTGTCCTGGTAACATTTCTCTTATTAATTCTAAGACGATATGATATGATAGATCAAACAATGGTGTTAGTGACAATGGGGCCGATTGTGCTTATACCATTGATTGCAATCGGGGGTGAGCCCATGTACCTATTATCGCATTATGAGGGAAATATATAACGCTGTCTATAGTTAGTGGTTATTGAGGGAATTTTTGGTAAGAGTACTGGTAATACATATAAGTACGAGAGAGCCATCTTTTCCCACCAAAACATAGATTTTGTAAAAGAGTCCTTGACGTGATCACAAATGCTATTGACTATCACATTTATTATTATAACTCTTATTAAGTAGATACCGCCGTATTGCTATTCCCTCTTGCATTAATTATTAAGCAAGCTCTTATGATAGCTCAAGCAAGTATAATGAACATTAGCCTCATTGATTTATTCTACTAATCGTACATATTGAATCATACCCAACGCATAGCATGCTTATACCACAATAGGGCTGCAACACATTTTCATATTTAGAGCCAAGTAATGCCACAGTGAAGTGTTATTTATATAAAATTTATAAATTATATATTTGCGTACTAGGTATTACTAGGTACGCACGGTTGGCTCTTCAGTTCCCAAAATGGTCTTGAGGTCTAAGAACTGAACAATTGACTTGATAATTGGTTTCAAGTATTCCTGTGCGTCAAGCGAATATTTGCTCTTATCATCAGTATAGCGTTCAATGTAAAGTCTGATGGTTGCTCCGGATGATCCTGTCCCGGACAGTCTTACGACGAACCTGGCACCATTGGACAGTATCACATACAAACCTTGATGAGAAGAGATCGTACCATCCAGATCAGTGTAAGAAAAGTCACCTGCATCTACTACCGTCAATGCAGAATCAGTTGGAAATTTGGAGCCCTTTGTACCAGAGTCTGCAACGTATTGCCTTAGGTTTTCAATGACCTTATTAGCCTTATCTGTCTCAACTTTTTCATAGTCATAACGAGTGAAAAAGGTACGCCCATATGTATCCCAGAACTCATTTTGAATAGTCTTGATAGAGGCTTCCTTGTCTGGGTGACGTTGATTAAAGATGGCAAGAATGTTCAACCACGCCATAATAGCCCAAATACCATCCTTTTCTCTAACGTGATTTGAGCCTGTACCGAAGGACTCCTCACCACAGATGGAAAGTTTCTTGGCGTCAAACAGAGCACAGAAGAATTTCCAACCAGTAGGAACTTCATAGCAGTTCAAACCGTGCTTTTTAGCAACCCGGTCAATTGCGCTAGCAGTAGGGAAAGAACGAGCAAGACCGTAAATACCTTGCTTCTTGAAATATGGAATTTCATTAGCATATTCTGCGATGATAGCAACAGAGTCACCAGGAGAGACAAAAGCTGGACCGTAACCGTATATCATATTTCTATCCCCATCACCATCAGAAGCAGCACCAAATTCAATCTTCTCCTTATTCACTCTCTCGACCAAAGTATGTGCATATGTCAAGTTAGGATCAGGATGTAGGCCGCCGAAATCTGGCTGAGGGTGCCAGTTCTGAAGGACTTCCTTAGAGTCAAGACCAAACTCATCAACGAAAATTGCCTTCGCATATGGACCTGTTACACCGTTCATGGAGTCGACCAGCAACTTCCATCCTTTCTCTTTACGTTGCTTTGCTATAAATTTATGAATCAATTCAAAATCAAAAATCTCTTTTAGTAGTTGGATATAAGCATCAGTAGTGTCAATAACATCTACCAAAAGTGGGCCATATTTTTTATTTTCAACTAGTTTGGTCAGATCAAGTTCTGGGAAATCCTTCACAATCTTGTAATGAGTCAGCTTCTTTGAAATCTCCCAGATCTTATTGGTAACTGGTTCTGGTGCCGGGCCACCATTTGATAAATTGTATTTTATGCCCATATCATTTTCAGGACCACCTGGATTATGGGAAGCGGTCAATATGATACCACCTGTACACTTCTCCTTATATGTTCTCATGATGTGAGAAGCAGCTGGTGTAGATAGTAGACCGTTTTGGCCAATAACCAACTTTTTGACGCCGTTTGCAGCGCCAATGGCAGCAATTTTTTGCAGAATAACGTCGTTATAATAACGCCCATCACCACCGACAACAAGAACAGCACCCTTGGCGCCTTCAGGGATAGCTTCCATCACAGATTGGATGAAATTCTCGACATAATTGGGTTGATCTTCAAAGACCTTAGTCTTCTTTCTTAGACCTGAGGTACCTGGTTTCTGGTCCTGGTAAGGTTTAGTTGGTACCGATTCTATTTGGGACATTAGATGAGCTGCTATGCTAGTTTATAAATTTTTATGTTGCTAATGATTATTGAATCTTTAAGAGGGAGGAATACTAGATGAAGACATTTCAAACTTTGAACGCCCATCTTATATATTTATATATTTTATTCCTCGATCCTTGACACTTGGAATTGACCCACATATTCTAGTGCAGATTAAATTTATTTTCATTTATTGCAATTGACTGTTCAGAAACCAGGGGACAAGAATACTCAATATCTACCTGCGCATCGGCTGCATATTAGTGAAGAATAAGTTCATTTTCAACATAAATCACGCAAAATTTGACCATAACACATGTACTGCTCCGCTCCCCTTAAAGAATCGTGAAGCATAGTCAAACTCAACCATGTATCTTGGTGTATAAAGACCCTTCAATATCTGTAACACATCCCTTACACAAGGCAAGAATTGAGAATGGAATCAATCAGCATTAGAACATCAATTGCACTCTAATTGATTCTCCCCTTAATTTTTTGTCTCTGTCTTAACAGATCCTCGAGGATCCATACCGATTTGAAAAATTTGTATGTGGGGGTGAGGGGGGCAGACGATAGGGACCAGAGTATATGCCAATGTTCAGTATAACAGACCAAAAAGATAAGATACAATTCACGCAAAAAGTCCTTGACGATTGAGAATAAAAATTGTCCCCCACGTCATTTACAGGTCAAAGATTGACATAATGATTACTTTTGTATTGCTTACTTGCAGGCTCATAAAAACAGTTATCGTTTTGGTAAAAATGAAACAGTAAAGAGTTATATAGAATGATATATATACGACCTGTTATGACTCCCCTTCTCTTGCAGCCTCTCCTCTCTTTAACAATTCTTCTAGCGATGGGACAGGCTCTGCAGGCGCAGGTGGCTTGAATTCTTTAGATTTGGGTTCAACCTTCTTCAGCTCGAGCAAGTTCACTAGTTCTTCAAGCTCTGGGAAGTCTGATACAATATGCGGTGTAATCTTAGCTTTGAGATGATCTTGCAGTTCTGGTGGATCGAATTTCTCCGACTTGTTAATCACAACCTGGTGTAGGTACTCCAACATGACTTGCAACTGACGGTGCAAACCCATCGCTGGGACCATCAGAGGGTCACGTTCTCTCGTTTCATCTTTCGATTTCATCGGTAATACCAATGTTGTGTCGCGCACGCTATCCTCGTAAAACTCGTAGTATTTCTTCTCTTCTACCCTTGGCAGATCATCCATACTTCTAGACTCTACGAACCCAGCCATCAGTTGATCAATAGTTTCGTCCTTTTCGGACTTTTTATCGTCCTCCCTAGTGAGTCTCGGGAATATGGCGATGCGCTCATCCTCCGTGAATGGAAGTCTATTCAGTATCAGCGTCCTCACGTGGGTACCGTTTTCCTTCTCCAGGATCATAGGGTAAAGCATGCACATCTGCACGTCTGAGTTGTTCTTAGGGACGTAACGGCCAATGGCAATCTTATCTATCTGGATCATAGCGTCAATCAGCGCGCTGAACGTGATCTGGTCTGCGCTGCTGGAGCTCGACACGACGAACACAGATTCAGAGGTCAGGAAGTGCCTGTGCATGTCTGACCTGTTCATGAACCCTCTTATGTCCAGGCCTGCGTACGTTTGATACACCAGCTGATCCTCTAGCGAAGACGGAAGCACCACGTAGTCAGTTCCGTACCTGTATGCCTTGGTGATGGACTCCCTTGCGACCGTGATTGGCGGGGCATCGCCCTCGCCTTTGCCTTTGCCTTCGCCTTCGACTTCGTTGTCCCTGAGTTCATAGTCGATCACTGACTTGACGGGCACAAACCCAGGCTTCGAAGCGTCCTTGACCACCGTCTTCTTCTGCAGGCTCCCTGTCTTCTTTGTCGCCGGGTACCCTTGCACACCGATGCACAGGCAGTGGTCATCGGCGTAGTTCGCCTCTGTCCTGAACCCGAACGGGAACTGCCGCTTCTTCGGGTTGTCGGCCGCCGCAGCCTCGTCCCTGCGGTGGGGCTCCAGGTCCACTATGTTCTCCAGGCTGGCGCCGAGCCGCAACTGGCCGCTGAACACAGTGACGGGCTTGACGACCTTGGGCACCGTCTGCGTGATCCGCAGCAGCAGCTCGTCGATGTGGAAGCTCATGGACCCCTTCACGGTGCGCACCAGCGCGTCCCACTGGGACCCCTGCGCGTTCTGGTGCGGGTGCGTGCTGCAGTCCACCAGGATGATGCGCGAGTCCAGCTCCTCGTGCAGCGTCTGCAGCTCCTCCGCGCTCAGGTCCAGCTCCGAGACCTTGTCGGTGAATATCATCAGCTGCTTGGCCACCTTGCGCTTGCCGAAGTAGTCCCTGCCGTCGATGGACGCCAGCAGCAGCGCCTGCAGGATGTTGTCGCCCCTGTACTCCCGGCGCACCAGCGCCAGCTGCCGCAGCAGCGCGATGGCGCCCTCCGTGGTGGGCGCAAGGAAGTCGCATAGCCGCACCACATGCGGCACGTCCTGGGAGTTCTGCGTCTCGGTGTGGTTCACGAGGTAGGCGGAGACGTAGTCCGTCTTCCTGCCCCGCCGGGCCTTGTCCAGCAGCATGTACTCGAGGTACGCCGTCACCTTGGCGATGATCAGCGGCTCGACATCGACGTCTATTAGCACAGATGTGGCTTCCGACATTTGTGTGTGTCTGTGTGTGTGTGTGTGTGTGTGTGTGTGTGTGTGTGTGTGCACTGCAGTTGGAGTGCAGTTGGAGTGTGCTGTATGTACTGTGTATATGACTGCGAGAGCCTTTTTCTATGTAGACGCTCAACGTACGCAGGCACATGTGAAATTTAAGGGACCTCAAAGCGATGAGGCGGGGTATTGGGGTATATAAAGGGCATGCAACTACTGCGATCAGGATCCCAATTTCCAACCAGTGGCAAGTAGCAAGTAACAAGTAACAAGTATCAAGTAAAACTAACAAAATATGCCTAGTTTTTGGGATTCATTTGCGGTGTACAACCGCAACAAGCACGCTAAGGGTGATGTCCATGGGGGCCACATGAGCCAGAACATGGGCGGGCAGCCCATGTACCTGCAGGCCAAGGAGCACGCGGACATCAAGAAGAAAGAGGACGGGACGCTGGAGGCGAAGATCGAGACGCCAGACGGGCCCCGCCTGGTGGACGTCTCCAACATGACGCAGCAGGAGTTCGAACGCACCTACAACTCACTCCGCAAGGGAGAGCCTAACAACCGCGTCAACTTCTAAACAGAACTATATACAAACATCGATACTATTAAATATTCTATTATGCTATTTATGCTATTCTATATTCTATTATGCTATTCTATATTCTATTATGCTACTCTCTATATGTCTAATAAAAGACCGGTAACGGAGTATTTCATACCGCACAGAAAGTGCTGCACGCAAGTGCTACGCCAGACGGGCCAAAGGCGCATTTCAAAGTGCGAGACGGGCACACAGTACGGGGGCTAAGAGTCACCAATTCTCTGCGGGTGTTTCTGTTGTATTGGCAGGCGACTTGCGAGAGGAAAGCCAATGAGTCAGGATGGATGCTCTGACTGTGTTGGGCAAACTGAAAAAAAAAAATTGTGAAAAAAAATTATTGTGCTGGGAAAAGTATATAAAAAGGTTGGTATAGATATTTGCAGCCACGGTACATGACGAGAAGAGGGCTAACGGATCCAATGATACGTATTAGTGGGGTAGTAGCGAGAGCATGCCGTCGTAGTGCGGCGTATCAGGTTTGCAAGTACAGTGTGCGGGCGGTTCCCAGGCCGGAGCCCTCGCCGAGTTTCAATGTTGATCCCGATACAGCGGCTGCTAGTACCGGGAGTGGTGTGAAGTTGAGTTCTAAGCTGAAGAATGTGGCGACGCAGAAGATGGACAACTCGTTTGTGGGTCTGACCGGTGGGCAGATTTTCAACGAGATGATGGCGCGCAACAATGTGGACACTGTGTTTGGGTACCCTGGTGGTGCGATCTTGCCGGTGTACGATGCGATCCACAACTCCGACAAGTTCAAGTTTGTGTTGCCTAAGCACGAGCAAGGTGCGGGCCACATGGCCGAGGGTTACGCAAGGGCCTCCGGTAAGCCAGGTGTCGTGTTGGTTACTTCGGGTCCTGGTGCCACGAACGTTGTGACTCCCATGGCCGATGCGCTGGCTGACGGTATTCCTATGGTTGTGTTCACGGGCCAAGTGCCCACCACTGCCATCGGTACCGATGCGTTCCAAGAAGCCGACATTGTTGGTATCTCCAGATCCTGTACAAAATGGAACGTGATGGTGAAGAACGTAGCGGAGCTGCCACTGAGAATCAACGAGGCCTTCCAGATTGCCACGAGCGGCAGACCCGGCCCAGTGTTGGTGGACTTGCCAAAGGACGTCACAGCCGCCATCCTGAGAACACCAATCCCAGTTAAGAGCACCCTGCCATCAACCGCATTGCAACAGTTGACTGCAGGTGTCCAGGACCAATTCGTTATTGAAAACATCAAGAAATCTGCCGACTTGATAAATATCGCCAAGAATCCAGTCCTTTACGTCGGTGGTGGTATCCTGAACAATGTCGATGGCCCAAGATTGGTCAAAGAGCTAAGTGAGCGTGCGCAGATCCCAGTTACCACTACTTTACAAGGTTTGGGTGCATTCGACCAAGAAGATCCAAAGTCTCTAGACATGCTGGGTATGCATGGTTGTGCCACTGCAAACCTTGCCGTCCAGAACTCCGACTTGATCATCGCCGTCGGTGCCAGATTCGACGACCGTGTCACCGGTAACATCACTAAGTTTGCACCAGAAGCAAGAAAGGCCGCATTGGAAGGTAGAGGTGGTATCATTCACTTTGAAATCACTCCAAAGAACATAAATAAAGTCGTAGAAGCACAAGTGGCAGTAGAAGGTGACGCTGCTTCCAACCTATCCAAGTTGATCCCATTGGTATTCCCAGTGAAGGAAAGACCAGAATGGTTCGAAAAGATTAATAAGTGGAAGAAGGAATTCCCATACAGCTACTCCCTAGAGACTCCAGGTTCTAGAATCAAACCACAAACTGCCATTGCCAAGTTGTCAAAGATTGCCAATGCTACCGGTAAGGAAGTTATTGTTACAACCGGTGTCGGCCAACATCAAATGTGGGCTGCTCAACACTGGACCTGGAAGAACCCACGTACTTTCATCACTTCTGGTGGTCTAGGTACCATGGGTTACGGTTTGCCATCTGCTATCGGTGCCCAAGTCGCTAAGCCAGACGCCTTAGTCATTGACATTGACGGTGATGCTTCTTTCAACATGTCCTTACAGGAACTAAGTTCTGCTGTGCAAGCTAATGCTCCTGTAAAAATTCTAGTGCTAAACAACGAAGAGCAAGGTATGGTCACCCAATGGCAATCTCTATTCTACGAGCATCGTTACTCACACACACATCAATTGAACCCAGATTTCGTAAAACTTGCGGAGGCAATGGGTATGAAGGGTATGAGAGTGAAAGACCAAGCCGAGCTTGAAAAGACTCTAAAAGAGTTTGTTGACTACCAGGGTCCAGTCTTGCTTGAAGTCGAAGTAGAGAAGAAGGTGCCAGTCTTGCCAATGGTCCCAGCCGGTAAGGGTTTACACGAATTTATTAACTACGACCCAGAAATGGAAAGGGAACAGAACGAACTACGTCACAAGCGTACCGGTGGTAAGCATTAAGACAAACAAATTTTAGAATCAGTACAAAACTTATAGCATTCCTCCCCAAATTTAAATCAAAAAATAACACCCTTTATCTACTTGCCTTGTTGATATAATCAAAATCATTCTTACTTTATTTCACAAACATCTTAAAATATCTGTTAAAGTGCAAGTTACAACGAGCCTATGCCAATGCAAGTCATATAGTCATTCATTTCAGTATATTATCATATGTATCATCAATAATGTTTATTTATTTCAAAAACACATTTTATTACTACAGACACAAAGTGCCATTATTTATATTAAGGACCCTATTTATTATATCTACTATCAAAAACAGGTTCTTCCTCCAAACCTGATGGTTCAAAAAGGCTAAGCTATTTGAACCTATGTGGCTAGAATATCAAGGTCACATCCAACGTCAGAAAATAGAAGTATGTGGCGGAGTAAAGTTCGCTTGATCCTTACGAAAAAAAGCTAACTATTCCCTTTCAAGAAAGTCAAATGACGCACATAGCAAGATCTTAATATAGGACCCCTTTTAGTGATTCAAAACATCAATTGATTTCCTTTCAAGTATCAGTAACTATAACCGCAATAACAGCTCATTGACTGGCCAAAAGTCTGTCGGTAATTACAATTTCTTGGATAAAGTATAAGAACAAGAACAACTATCACACTCGATTTGATCTTAATACTGCCTCACCTAGAAGTTCTGTTCTTACAACAAACTAATATTTAATATTTCAACATTGGAATAGGAACCCATTATCATTTTCAAGAGCATATACTGAGAATTTCAGTGACAACATGGCCATTTTGAAGCGTGGTGCTCGTAATAAGACCCACCAGGAGCCGGCTAAGAGAGGAGGGAACAATATCAAGAAGGCTGCTTTTGAAACTTCGAAGAAGAAAGAAGTTGGTGTATCTGATTTGACCCTATTGACTAGCATCTCAGATGAATCTATCAACGATAACCTAAAGAAGAGATTTTTAAATGGTACCATATATACATATATCGGCCATGTGCTGATCAGTGTTAACCCATTCCGTGATCTAGGTATATACACAGACGCCATAATGAAGAGTTACCAGGGGAAAAACAGACTAGAGGTACCTCCACATGTTTATGCTATTTCTGAGGCAATGTATTATAACCTGAAGGCATATAATGAGAACCAATGTGTTATTATCTCTGGTGAGTCTGGTGCTGGTAAAACAGAAGCTGCCAAGAAAATTATGGAATATATTGCAGCTACATCATCTACTCATTCGGAATCTATTGGAAAAATCAAAGACATGGTTCTTGCAACAAACCCTCTTTTGGAATCTTTTGGTTGCGCAAAAACCTTGAGAAATAACAATTCCTCCAGGCACGGTAAGTACCTCGAGATTCGTTTTAATTCCCAATTTGAACCATGCGCTGGTAACATTACAAATTACTTGCTAGAGAAGCAAAGAGTGGTTGGTCAAATCACAAATGAAAGAAACTTTCATATCTTTTATCAATTCACAAAAGGTGCGTCAGACAACTATAGACAAACCTTTGGTGTTCAATTGCCTGAACAATATGTGTACACATCGGCTTCCAAATGTACTAGTGTTGACACAATCGATGATGTAAAAGATTTTGAAGCTACTATAAAAGCCATGCAAGTGATAGGTCTTGCTCAAGAAGAACAAGATCAAATTTTCAGAATGTTGGCTGCAATTCTATGGATAGGTAATATCTCTTTTATTGAAAATGAAGAAGGAAATGCTCAAGTTAGAGATACGTCAGTAACAGATTTTGTTGCGTATCTGTTACAGGTTGATTCTCAATCTCTAATTAAGGCACTAGTTGAAAGAATTGTTGAAACTAATCACGGCTCTAGAAGAGGATCTGTTTATCATGTTCCATTAAACATTGTCCAAGCAACAGCTGTGAGGGATGCTCTAGCAAAGGCAATCTATAATAACTTATTTGAGTGGATTGTTGATAGGGTGAACAAATCGTTGCATGCCTATCCTGGGGCAGATAAGTCTATTGGTATTTTGGATATTTATGGTTTTGAAATTTTTGAACACAATTCATTTGAGCAAATTTGCATCAACTACGTGAATGAAAAACTACAACAAATCTTCATCCAACTGACATTGAAAAGTGAACAAGACACATATGCGAGAGAAAAGATCCAATGGACTCCAATCAAATATTTTGACAATAAAGTTGTGTGTGATTTGATAGAAGCTAAGAGACCACCTGGTATTTTTGCGGCAATGAACGACTCAGTTGCTACGGCACACGCCGATTCTTCAGCTGCTGATCAGGCTTTTGCACAAAGGCTAAGTTTGTTTAGTTCTAATCCACACTTTGAGCAAAGGCAGAATAAGTTTGTCATTAAGCATTATGCTGGTGATGTTACATACGATGTCTTGGGTATGACAGACAAGAATAAGGACCAGCTGCAAAAAGATTTAGTGGAGCTGGTTGGTACAACTACAAATGCCTTCTTAACTACTTTGTTTCCTAATCAAGTTGATAAAGATAACAAAAGAAGACCACCAACTGCTGGTGACAAAATTATCAAAAGTGCAAACGAATTGGTCGAAACACTTTCGAAAGCACAACCTTCATATATTAGAACAATTAAACCGAATCAAACCAAATCACCAAATGATTATGATGATCACCAAGTTCTTCACCAAGTCAAATATTTGGGTCTACAAGAAAATGTGCGTATTAGAAGAGCAGGTTTCGCGTACAGGCAAGGGTTTGAAAAGTTTGTAGAGAGATTTTATCTGCTTTCACCGCGCTGTTCTTATGCTGGTGATTATACATGGACTGGTGATATCTTGGAAGCCGTGAGGTTGATTTTACAGGATGCACTAATACCAGAAAAGGAATACCAGTTAGGTGTGACACAAGTATTCATAAAAACCCCGGAAACTTTATTTGCCTTAGAAAACATGAGGGATAAGTTTTGGCATAATATGGCGGCTCGTATTCAAAGAGCATGGAGAAGATACCTTCAAAGACGTATTGATGCCGCTGTAAAAATACAGAGGACCATCAAGGAACGTAAGGAAGGTAATAAGTTCGAAAAGTTGCGGGACTATGGTACGTCACTGCTTGGAAATAAGAAAGAAAGAAGATCTATGTCATTATTAGGTTACCGTGCTTTCATGGGTGATTATTTATCTTGTAATGAATCTAAGTCAAATGGATCCTATATAAAGAGACAAGCCGGTATATCCGAAAAAGTTGTATTTTCATTTCATGGTGAAGCTCTTCACTCCAAGTTCGGTAGATCTGCACAGAGACTAAAAAAGACTTTCATTTTATCTCCAACTACTCTTTATATTATTGGCCAAGTGAGGGTTCAAAATGCAATGCAATATACAGCTGACTACAAAATCAATGTCAATTCGATTTTGCAATTGAATATGACAAATTTACAAGATGATTGGGTCGGTATTGTCTTAGCCAACTCAAGTATGCCAGATCCACTGATTAATTTGTCATTTAAGACTGAATTAATTACACATTTGAAAACGCTCAATAGTAAAATTCAAGTCAAGGTTGGCCCGACCCTTGAATATCAAAAAAAGCCAGGTAAAATGCATTCTGTTAAATGCCAAGTGAGTGATACTGCACCAAAATACGGTGATGTTTACAAATCCAGTACCATATTTGTCAGAAGAGGTAATCCAGCTAATTCTAAGTCTAAGAAGAAACCCAGAAAGAAGAGCTCAGGCATGAGTGCCCCAACGACTCAGTCAAGCAAAACTTTGGCTCCACCTAGGATGTCTAGTAACAATCAAAATACTACCGTATCTCAAAGTCTAAACGGCGGAATGAATGTTAAACCCCAGACGCCTGCTTCAAGATCTGCCAAGAAACCTGCTCCTCCTCCCCCAGGATCGAAAAAGCCTGCACCGCAACCCATGGCCAAAAAGCCTGCCCCTCATCCTACTCCTCAAGCACAGATGCAAACCCAAACCCAAATACCAGCATCTCAATCTTCTGCAACACAAAGTTCCATCCCTCCACCACCACCTCCACCGCCTTCCAAAACATCAGAGCCACAATTTGAAGCTGCATACGATTTCCCCGGATCAGGAAATCCAAATGAACTTCCTTTAATGAAGGGCGACATTGTTTATATTACCAAGGAAGAGCCAAGTGGATGGTCTTTAGCAAAAACTCTGGATGGCTCTAAGTCGGGTTGGGTTCCAACAGCTTATATGGTAAAGCACGAAGGCGCAAAGGCACCGCCACCTGCTCCTGCTGTTACTGCCTCACAACCTGCTATTCAGAACCAATCACAACCTGCTTCTGCACAGACAGTAGCAGCTACATCTCAAGTGCCGGCTTCTTTTGGCGATGGTTTGGCATCAGCCTTAGCAGCTAGGGCGAATAAAATGAGGGTTGAAAGTGACGAAGAAGCAGCTGCATCTAGTGATAACGATGATGATTGGTAATCCTCTCTATGCAAAGCTATCATGACTACGAGGTTCAGTACTATTATCAAATCATATCCTCTATAGTGTAATATATGTAACATTTGTAGTTACAAATCTATTTTAATTATCTACGTTTAGTGGCTCAGAAGATGAAGAAATGGTAATATTTCGGAGGGCGTCATAGCTGCCTTTAGATACAGAATAAATCCAGCTTTCAGGCAATAAAATTATTCAAAACTATAATAAATACTTATCAGTACTTCGATAATATCAAAACAAAGGATATATATACAACTTACCATAAATATTACTTAGGGATTGTTTGGGAATGAATTCAATTTCAGTGAATATTTTCATATAAATTTAAATACAATAGATTATACAAAAAAAGATTTCACACCAACCGCAAGAAGAGCACAGGTAACAGAAAACATGGCAATCAGTTTATAGGATCTGTGATCATTCCCTTCCCGATCAAACCATGGTTGTCTTTCAGTAGCTAGTTTCAATAGTTTGACCTTCTTTGCTGTAAATGGTGGATATCTTAACTTGAGTAAGAAATCGACCCAAAATGGCTGTTTTAGGACAATTCTTTCGTGACTAAATGCGTCAAACCCATAGACACCACCATAATTACCATAGCCCGATTGTCCGATACCACCAAACGGAGCATCTTTGATCCCAACGTGAATTGTAGTATCACAGATAATACAGTCACCAGACCTTAATCTTGCCAAAATATGGTCTATCTCTTTTTGTTTTTCTGAAAAAATATATTGTACCAATGGTGTGTCATGCTTGCTTAAGATTTTGTCTATTGTGGCATCGATATCAGTGTATTTAATAACCGGTAGAACCGGAGCAAAGTTTTCTTCTTCCATTAGTGCATCGTCCCAATCAGAATCAAAAACAATAGTTGGAGGAATCATAAGCTTACCGGATGTATTATCTATTTTGACATCGGCTGCTGATACCTTTCTACCTTTGGTTTTCTGTAGTTTTTCCAAAGTTTTATCATATGAAGCTTTGTGAATCATATGTGTATACTCTGTGTGTTCATTTAAGTCAGGGTATAACTCTTTCATCACTTTACCACTTTCCTTCACAACATCATCGTATATTGATTCATGAACCAGTAAATAATCCGGAGATACACAAATTTGGCCAGCATTACCAAATGCACCAAAAAATATACGCTTCAATGCTGTTTCTAAGTTCTTCTTCTGTAATGATCCAGTTATGAAGGTGGGCGATTTTCCTCCCAGTTCCAAAACGCATGGAACTAGATTTTTTGCAGCAGCCTGAGCTACAATGGAACCAACGCGAGGAGAACCGGTATAGAAAATCATGTCTAATGATTCTGAATTAATCAGTTTGGTAGTCTGTTCAACACCACCCTGCACAATCTGTAGAACCCCTTCTGGTAGCTGACATGATTTGACAATATCTTCCAATACCAACGCACAGTGAGGAGTCATTTCACTCGGTTTTAAAATGACAGTGTTACCAGCCGATAACGCACATGCTACCGGTGCCAAAGCTAACAAAACAGGAAAATTGAATGGAGAAATAACCAACACGTTACCTCTAGATATCTTTTCAATATTGATGTTACCGAACATAAAGGGTGCTGAGTTATCTCTAACTTTTTTTGGTTTGTTCCATTTTGGAATACCTTCAATTAAATGAAGGATATCACCGAGTAGCTTAACGTACTCCAAAGAGATACTTTCTTGACGTGATCTGTGAAAGTCCTTTTCCAATGCCTCTAAAATCTGCTCTTCATGATCTTTCACACTCCAATACAACTTCTTCAACCAGAATTGACGCTGTTTATTATCAGCAGACCTAACATTTTTCTGATTGGCAAGCTCTTTACGATTCTGCTGGAAATAGTTTCTGGATATGCTTATTTTTGCATCTATTTCACTAAGTTCGGTATAATTTAGTATCTCTGCCATCTTATATTTTACTGAAATTGCGATCCTATTCTTTATATTCTGTTGATTTAGTTTACAGATGTTCTATTAGGAAACACTATACTGTCTCTGCTAGAAAAAAACAATAATTACAAACTGAACAATCTCTACAAATGATTTCACATGTATAGTCGAGTCCCTTTTATACTTGCTATACCTTAAATGTCAAAAATAATCCGATAAAAACCTCATTCCACGGAAAAGGTAGAAAATTACAGGATATCCTAGAAAAGTGACATGAAATTGACCACTTCTTAAGATCTTTTTCATCCACAAGAAATCGACAAGTTTCAGCAGAAGAAAAAATAAATATTTTGGGGGTGATCATAAAAACAACTCCCCAAGCCTCTCACTTAAAATCCGTAGAGTATACTTTTCTCTTTCAGATGAGAATAGAGCATAGTTTTGAATGACCCACTGTATTGTAGAAGAGTTATCCCATCTTCTCCGGTAGTTCTGTTATTTAACAATAGTATTGGTTGTTACAATATTGGTTGTTCTAGAAAGAACGATATCCTAGAACCGAATTTCCCGAGCTGAAGATATACCATCTATACCAATTTTATGGCTTGGACGTGCTAATCCGAGTTTATCTGTCCTCTCGACAAAAATATCAAAACAATCCAAATGTTCTTAAGAAGTAGATGTCTCTTCATTATCTGTCTTTAAAAACTCTTTCAGTGTTTCCATCTGTTCCTTAAGCTTGTCATCATCTTGACCTAAAGCTTTTTTGTTCACATTGATAGGTAGCAACCTGTTGCCTACGTTTTCATCCAATAGTTCAATCTCTTTCTTTAACTTCCCGGAAGCATTGTCCAGGGTAGAGTAGAACGCCGATACGTGCTCTTGGAACTGCGGTTTCATCATGGCATTACCACGTAGCACTTCTCCATAGGTGAACGCCACCTGAGATGCCTCCTGCAGCATCGAACACAACTGCCTGTCAACCTCCGCCAAACTCTCCAACCGCTCCTTCACGTACTCAGGTTGCTCTAACGTAGATTTACTCATCACTATAACAAATCACAATCAATTGATAGTTGAAAATCGCGACAAACAACAAAGTCCCTCAATTGCCCCACACACCAAGAGATTTCTTTAGCAGAAGTATGCTGGATTATCCTAGCCGCCTACAGTACAAGAAATACCAAAATGTCTCGTACCAAGATCAGCCAAATTATACGTTCCTATTTATAGTTCCAGTCGCGAGGGCCGCCGAAATTCCTGAAAGGATAGCCAACTATGTACTGTTGTACGTCAAAACGTAGATTATGATATAAACTTAGCGCGGAGTATAAAAAGACGGCCATCAAATCCTTCGATCTTCTATTGTTTGGTTCTGTTTCCATGCTGCGCTATTCGGCGGATAGTTACTATATCTACAGTGACTCCCATCACGGATCGGGGAACTCAGTGTTCTGTTGTTAAGATATTGAGCAAGAGCAATTGTAAAGTTTGAAGTTTTTGTGTGTTTGTTGTGTGATAGACTAGAGTATGGTAAGAATGGCTGCACGTTACTGTATTGCAAACCAATTGCATCGCATGGCGGTCAGATCATAGTATTCTGAAAGAGGTGGGATTTGCTGGCCAGAACTTATGCTCCTTGGCAAAGAGATTACATTTTCAGTTGTTCACTGCAACAGGCATTATGTAATCGCTTCAATTGTTGGACTTTCTTTTTTTCTGCCTTGTTGTGCCATTTCTTTGAGTCGCTAATTTCCTAGTCGATGCTCATGACATCTTGCAGCATATTTGAAAAAAAATGCTCCAAATGGGGACTGACACAATTTTTTTTACATTTTTTTTTTACATGGGTTTCTGAAGAACGATACTACGCAACAGGAAGCGTTCTCAGCAGCCGTACTGGTGCAATTACAATGAAGTATGGATGCTTCCACACATGCAAGTGTAAACTTCAAAAGAAGAAGAAAAAATGTGTGAAGATTAACACAGAAAAGCTCGCATTTGTTTAGCTCATGTGAGATTTATCAAAATCATGTAGCACATTTTGTTGGCCTCTTTTTTTAACCTTTATATGAGGGATGCCTAAAAAGCTTCGTAGAGCTGGGAATGCTTTCAAGAATCTGGGTCTTTTACCTTAAGTATTGAACGATTAGAAGTCGACGTATAACAACCATACCAAATGGATAAAACAAAGAATTACTGTTGATCCAACTCTATATAAGCATTGATGAGAAACGATATTCCTATTAAGATTAACGTTATCATTGCATCTACAGATTTTACTGATATATTAAGTCAAGCCAACATCATCAGAAATTTGATCTTGGGGACATCCTTTTATTTCAAGTTATTGATTGCAATCTCATACTGAACATTTCATACTTTCTCGACTCGTCGTCAGCCAATTGAATTATCTGCTGCTATGTCAATCAGGCTTGGTCTTGGAAGGATTGGTAGACTGCTTGAATTTATAGGTAATCCACATCAGCATTTGAAAGTATTACACATAGCTGGAACTAACGGTAAGGGTTCTGTCTGTACATACTTATCAACAGTACTACAACAACAGAGGACACATTTTCGCGTTGGCAAGTTTACTACCCCACATCTTATCCATGTTACAGAATCGATATCAATTAACGATCAACCTATACCCAACTCCCAATACTTGTCGATAAGGAATCAACTTGATATCTTGAATAGTGAGCATCGATTAGGGTGTACCGAATTCGAGCTACTGACATGCACCGCGCTACAATATTTTAAAGAGATGGAATGTCATTGGTGTGTAGTAGAAGTCGGATTAGGGGGGCGTGAAGATGCAACAAATATAATTCCAGGATCATTCAAACTATGTTGTGGTATAACTAAAATAGGTTTGGATCATGAAAGTTTCTTGGGAAATACATTGGAAGAGATAGCAAGAGAAAAGGCTGGTATTATTACTGAAGGTGTAGAGTGTGCTGTTATAGATGGCTCTAACGATAAAACTGTCCTAGATAAAGTGAAGCAGCATTGCGAAAGTATGCACTGCAAACTCATTATCACTGAAGGTTCTATGAATTCCCATACTGTTCGTACTGCTGCATGGGGAACAATTGAATTTAATCAAAAGCTTCCTTTAAATGGAGAATATCAAATTTTTAACCTACGAGTAGCACTAGCTATACTTGATGAGTTACAAAGATCTAAATATATAAATGTTAGCCGACAAGAACTTGTTGCAGGTCTAGATCAAGTTCAATGGCCAGGCCGCCTTCATGATTTAGATTTTTGTTTCCTTTTATCAGAGGGTGATGATAGAAAAAAACTCACATTCCCTGTATTAATCGATGGGGCTCATAACGCCAGTGCAGCAATTGAGCTTTCCAAACACTTACGTAAGCAATTTGGAGATAAACCATTGACATTTGTAATTGCAGTTACAGCTGGGAAAAATCTGAATACACTACTCAGACCTTTACTCCGAGCCCAAGATCGAGTAATTGCCACGAAATTCAGCTCTGTTGATGGGATGCCATGGATCCAACCAACAGATCCTAAAGACTTGAGCTCATTTATAAAAAGCAAATTCACCACCAACTGTATCTCAGAGAATAGTTTATGCGATGTATTTAATTTACTATCTGAGGAATATTACCACAATGATGCTTCTGAAATAAGCCCAGTAATTGTATGCGGCTCACTTTATTTATGTGGTGAGCTGTTAAGAATGCACAAGAGAAATTCGCAAACTAAGGGCACTAACGCAGAAAGCTCATGAAATGGTTCATATTTCTTTTCTTCTAATATCCTAATTTTGCTGCTATCAGAGACAATCCAAAATCAGATGTAAAGTATGAGCATAAATTGTTGTTGTTATTTTAAACTAGAGCAATAACATTCCATATTAAATGAAATGTTTTATAGATTATCCTAAAAACTAAATGTAATGACTTTTTTAATGACAAATAGTTTGACTTTTACATAGCAATTTTATCCTATTATACTATGACTCTTTCATAAATAATTATTTATATATTAATGCATACATCAATATTTATTGTCAGTCGATATTAAACATTCAGTACTGATAAGGAAATAATAAAAATATCGTTAACAATTTGAAAAGATATGCTGCAATTGTTCCATAGAGATATATGACTGTAATATGGAGCAAAGAATAAGATCGTGAACCTGCTTTAGATCATCGCTTTTGCTTTTTCGGGCTTTGTTTGGAGGAAGAACGAAGCATATCTGTGATATTTCTTTTTTTCTTGACATTTCCTTCTTTCGATTCCTTCTTCACAGGACTATCGTCTTTGGTTTTAGGTTTATATCCTTTATTATTTTGCCTATCTAACTTATCATTATCGTTTTCCGTTTTAACTGAACTGTCATTTTCTCTTTTTATAGTATTATTAGATTCTGTTTTCAATTCACCTTGGTCGTATTCATTCTTTATAGAATCATGCACCTTTGTTTCATCAAGCTCTTTCTTAATCAGTTTTTCGTACTTATTTTTATCAGCTTTCAATATAGGCTTGATTAGATTTTCTCCGTTATTAGTAGTTTTTCCAACTTCTGGACTGACTTGATAGGAGATCATATGATCTTCATCATATCTGGGCTCTAAAATTTCATTGAGCTCTTTTTGTGACCAATCTTTTTTCTCAGGATCCATCCATGAATCCCATTCTCTAGTACCCGGTTCAATTACTACTGGCATACGTTCATGTAGCCATTTCAGATTTTTAGGCGCCGGCGCCGTGATTATGGTAAAAGAATAAAAATCTTCTGCTGGTACATAGTCGTACATACCAGCCAGAAACATTAATTTCCCATCTGATCTAGTGACATAGTAAGGTGTCTTATTAATATTCGTCTTAGAACCACCTTTTTTGGTTCCACTAGTTTTCCATTCGTAGTAACCGCTAATTGGAACCGCACATCTGTTAGACTTGCAAGGATGAATCCAAAGCCTGCTCTCCTGTAGCGTTTCTAACCTAGCATTGAAGGTGCTGTAACTTTTAAAGCTTTTCAAATCTTTAGTCCAGTGTGGAACGAGACCCCACTTCATGTAACGCAACTCACCTTTATCCTTGTTTTTATAAACTGCCGACATATTTGTAGGAGAGACATTGAATGAGGCATTGTAATGCGTATCAGTATTGTCCTCTCGAGAGGTGCTTACTACTGGGTTAATCTCAAGATTAAACCCTCGTTGTATCTGCTCAGCGACCTCCCATGAGTCATACATAAGCGCAAACCTTCCACACATCTTCCACGCTATTCAGCTAATAATTCCAAGTAACAAAATACTTTTATATCAGACAATTTAATACAAAAGGAGTACATTCAAATTTAGGATTGATAAGCTCAATATTAGCTATCAAATTATAATAATTTTTCAAGCTCATCGAGGGGGACGTCCCTTAAAATTTGGAAAACGTGAAAATTTCAACTTTTGCCAAAATTCTAGTTTATCCAACAACAGCTGTGATCAAGGCTCAAATATCAGGTCACATCAAAAGTAGCCAGTTAGCATACCTACAGCCCTGTAGGACCAAAGCGTTTGTGTAGTTTGCATACATTTGCTTGTTTGAGGTTTTGGCTTTATTTGGGTTTTCCAGTAGGATAAGTCAATTCGATATAACGGTCACATAGCCCATTATTAAAACCCAATGATTGTTAGGAGTACGGCAAGGCTGGCTAGGCTCGGCGGAGTTTCTTTGAGACGCTTTACCCCTGGTGTAACAGTTCAACTTAGAAAGAATGGAACTAAGAATGATAGCTCATATGAGCAGGGAAAGGAGAACATCAAGAATACAGCACCTATATATGGACAGAAAAGGTGGGTATACACGGTTGCTGGCTTATCACTTTTAGGTTTTGCTATAAGGCAATACTATTGGTCTAGCAAAAACCAGTTACCACCATCAGTTGCAGAAAATGTGCGAAAAGCAGTCTGGCATGAAAGTGATCAAGGTGGGAACAATTACAGAAAGGCACTACAATATTATATTATGGTAATCGATGAGCTCTCGAATTCAAATTTTGACGCACTTAGCGATGAGTATACAAGGTTGGAATTAAAGCTTGCAGAGATGTATGAAAAGCTTGGTATGATACAGGAGTGTAAAGACGTGTTCAAGGAGTTATTATCAAGGTTTTACGAAGCGTTGTTAACAACCAACAAAGTCCTGGAGGATAAAAGGTCTGATCTCATAAGGAAAGATTTGAGAGTTTTGATTAAATCTTTAGAATTAAACACCGATGTAGAATATGGTAAAAAGTTGTTGCTATCTCATCTCTTACTAGTCCAGGAGGAGATCTTAACTAGGTCACCAGAATTGAAACAATTCTTTGAAAATAGGAAGAGTAAAGCTGAAGAAGCAACAAAGTCGTCATTGCATATGCCAAGACTATATGATGCCGATTCCTTCGAGGCATTTGTAAACGAAAAGAACATAAAATTGGATGAGAACGGATATATGATTTTAGATCTTTCAAAGAACAGTAGTGCGTGGGAGCCTTACAAAGAAGAATTTTTCACGGCAAGAGATCTATACACTGCATATTGCTTATCATCCAAGGACATCGCAGCCGCATTGAGTTGCAAATTAACCAGTGTCGAATGGATGGTTATGGCAGACATGCCCCCAGGACAAATCCTATTATCACAGGCCAACTTAGGATCATTATTATATTTGCAGGCAGAAAAATTTGATTCGGATATATTAAAGTTACAAAAGAAGATTGAGGAAGATGCCGAGCTGAAAGAGAACCCTGCTATCCTAAAAGCATTACGTTTTCTTCATAAAAATCGCGACTCTTGTATTAAGATGGCATATAAATCATATGAAAGTATCGTCTCCTTCTATAAAAAGAATACCAAACTAAGGTTTCATACAAAAGATCAACTAGATCCATCAGTTGTTCAAGCCATTGCTTTGTCAATATATGGTCTCGGAGTTCTAAATTTGCATGATGGAGTTTATGTAAAAGCTGAGACACTATTGAAGGATGCACTCTCGCTTTCGAAGGATACGGAATTTGTCGAACTATCTAAAGAGGCAGAATTAGAGTTGAAAAAAGCCATGTCATTAAAAGTTCAAAAACAACAACAACAAGATGTCTAGCTTGTTCTCGAAATTCCTATATTTTTATATTGTTACAAACTGACCAATAATAAGCATAATTGAAGAAAATCTAGTTTCTGACCTCAGAAAGATTGATTTTCCTGGTCAATAATTATTTAATAAGACAGATTTTTCTCATCTGTTCGGCTATATATAAACCTTAGCAGATCGATGTCATCATTACATTCATATTCATTTCCCTATTCTACTCCATATGTATTTAACCTTGAAAAACTCAGTTAATTCATCTTCCAATGGCAAAGTATCAATTGTTCCAAGCTCTTTGTTCTGTATTAGTATTTGATTATTATCTAGATCAAGTCGTACCCCTAAACTCCTGTAAAGTTTTAGTTTTAGTATATTTGATGCGAATACAGGATCATATTCTTGTTCCAATTCTTTGCTGATCATCTCATATTCTGAGCTTGTGTTGTCTTCATCCTCAACTAACTTACTGACTTTCTTTTCTATTTCACTATTCATCATCTGAATTTCATTCTCTGTGGCTTGAAGCTCATCAATCAGATTATTCAACTTATCACTACCTTTCATTATTGTTGCCTCATCGGTAGCATCCTTCATCAATTCTCTTAAGCTTCCTATCGACTTCTCCGTATCTATAAGATTTATCTCAAGTTTAGCAATGTTCTGCCTACTTTCATCCATTTGTTCTCTTAGTTGTTGTTCGAGTTGCGCAATATTAGAATTCATCTTATCTAGAAATGAAACATCATCTGCTTCGGCAAACTCAGCCGAAGCTTCCTGCATCATTTGAACAATCTCTTCTGTACTTGCCATATTGGACGTTTTGCTAGTTCTATGATTATGGTATACAGAACTCAACAAAATGTCTGACTTGTTTGTATACCTTCTTGTGACTGAAATGTTTATATTTTTTCAATGGGAGTTTCGGGTTTCAAGAGCTTTTCAATTTGAAATTGCAAGTAATTTAAGCAAATATAAAGGGAATACGGATGTGTTTACAGTATTTGAACTGTAAAAGGCAAACTAAACAGAGTAGCTTCAAAATATTATAAATCTCCATACAAGCTCCTCAGGTTATACTATTGATACATCTAACTAGCTCTGTGATTGGCTAGAGATGTGCCAAGGATGAATGAAACATTTAATGAGCTGTTTCCGTATTTGAATCAGTCTAGCCATAGTTTGTTGGCAAATGATAACCCACTGGCTAGGTTTCCTAATGTATTATACAGACTTTCGCTGTCATTTCATGATGCTATAAATTCCCAGTACATGGAAGTATGGAGTGGACAGGAGATATCTAGCACATTACAGTCATTCAATGATATAATAGGATTTTTCTTCAGCGAGTACAGCGTTCTATGCTTTACAATAGCAGTACTGCTGAACAGACTTATTACAACAATTTCCAGGAGAAATAGAGTAAACAGAGCGAACCTCAGGCCGGAGATCAACACACTAAGTCATGTGTCTTGTATCCTCCTATTAACATGGGTGATGTATGAGCTTATCGAAGGCCTAATCAAAGTCAAGATATACAATGCGGATGTTCCCAAGATACCGTTGTCGCTATATTTCATGGTTTTTTCATGGTCATATTGTGTTGAGACAGTTATATCATTGCTGTCCAATAGCACGCCACTGGAGGGATCCGACTATACAATCTTTGAAATATCGATAGAGTTCTATCTACTACAGAGGAAACGTATAAACATAATAGACCAAACGGAGTTTCTTCCAGATTGTCTAATGGCCATATCTAATAGAGTCATGATCCATGTATTAGAGATGTACAAGATGCGGAACTATAGGCTATTGGGTAGTGCATCGCTGAATCTAGTGCATATAACGTATCTGATGTATGTGTCGATAAAGTATGGAGTTTCGAGTATACCGATATTAACAAGATTCAGACACTTTCCCAAAGTGTTTTCCTTGTTCATCGTACTCATTTCGTTGGTATCATACTTACTAGCTTACATTATTCGATTCGATCCGTTTACGAATAAGAACAGGAATCCCGATGAGTTGCAATTCTATTCTTTTATGAAGAACTGGAGAAAGCACTTGAATTTCACTGGGGAGGAGGACTTTTCGCCGATGTTATCAAAGCTGGCGATATTGCTCACCTCTGCTTCCAGCATTTCCGAGCGAGGAACCAGGTATGAGTACCCTTCTGTCAATATCAATCATGAGCTTGACACCCGGTATAACGAGAGACTACGTGCTATTCAACAAGTGAGATTCAATGAAACACCAAGAAACGGTAGAAGAGAGTCTGTTGTAATAGCGTTGACCAAACCCATTCTGGAGGCCAAGCAGAACATACCGTTCCTATCCAACATGCTGGACAGTTTCAAGCTGGTGTTAGTACACCTCTGTGAGATACTCCGAGGTAATGAAGAGGCCGAGTATATAGACACGGATGACAGTGACGCCGATAAGGAAGTGTCAGAGACACCCACAAGGCGGTTCTCTCTCAGCAAAGACACCAGTTGGTACGACGACTCCTACTCAGAAGACGAGGACTACCAGGACTCCGATAATGCCACAGAGCTCTCTCTTGAAGAAGACCTCGCAGATGACGATATCCTAGAACTCAGAGACGACATGTCCACATTATTGCAAGATGAACTCGACCCGCTAATGTTGCAGGACCACCTGCTGCACTCACGACTCACGCGCTCTGGGCTGCACAAGAGATACCAGGAACCATCGCTTGGCCAGGTATCTGACAACTGCGAAGATACCCGTGACTACTCGTGTGTAGTTTGTAAGACCAACGACCGCAATGTAATCATGTGGCCATGCAGCTGTTTTGCCGTTTGTGACGACTGTAGAGTATCTCTATCAGTGCGCGGGTTTAATACGTGCGTGTGCTGTCGTGCGCCAGTGAGTGGCCACAGCAAGACGCACGCCACTTGAGTAGATAATTTCTTTTTCGATATTCAGCTTTGGTATGGTTTCTTCGATCCAGTCTAAGGTGGGGAGGGGGGGGCAAGAAAGTACCAATCTATAAATAGACAAAGTACATAGAACACAATCACAGAACACAAAGCACATTCCCCCTAAATATAGTACGTACTTTTCTTCTGTTCTAGTTTCATCCTTCTGCACTAACAGTTCCTAATTTGGAAAAGGAGAGATCTAAGATATATCCCGATTCGGTAATTCACAAATACGTGGGGGGAGAGAGGGGGGAAGGGAGGCTAACAAATTTGTGATGTGAGAGAGAGCAATGCCACCTTTCACTGAACCCTTAATACCTCCCTTTCTAACTTCGGTCAAATCCCCTTTATCCCTTTTAGGAATTGTAATTGATCCCCCATCTATCAGATCTACAATTGTTCACAAGGAAGGGTGATGTAGATGTCGAGATTATACTATAATTAGTATATTTTCTCCCACTATTCGGGATTCGAGAAGCAACAAAAAACCAGCACAAATAATGAATCAGCAAAAAAAAAGGAAAAGCGTAGTAATATTCTTAGAAAGTGACGTACCGAAGTAAAAAAACTGACGAGGCTTGGTGGGGGGGTGCTTCGATTCTTGCTTCTGGCAAAAGAACCGCAGTGAGCGATAATTACAGACACCAGATTGTGTTGCGAAATGTTTTGGCAGTCTAAGCCTGTGGTGTCGAGGTGCAACGCCCACCACAGCATTACGTTGTTCTAGACAACTGCAGCAAGAACCAACATTCCAAGCTTATAGCATTGTCCGACCCTTATCTGGCTACAATCTAAAAAAAAATTCGCGCTTTTCCTCGAATGGCTGGTTTTTCCTTTGGGCTTTGCATCCAATGAATGCTAATACATTTTTTTCCCACCACTAGAAATTAATATATAAACAGGCCATATTGATGAACAAGAATCCGAATCGAAACACATTTACAGTACCACAACTACTCAGTACACAACAACAACCAATACATATATTATAAAGAACAATGTCTTCCTCTTCTCGTGTTTCTTCCTCTCTATCTTCCATGTCTTCCCGTGTTTCCTCTTCCATCGGTACCAACAGTGCTTTGGTCACCAACGGTGCCGTCGCTGCTTCCTCCGTCGCTGCTTCCGCTAACTCTACTTCCTCCCACAAGTCCTCCAAGACCAAGAACGGTGCTGTTAGCATGATCGCTTCCCCAGTCTCTTGGAAGTACGGTGTCGCCATCGGTGCTTTCTTGGCCGGTTCTTTCGTTCTAGGTGCTGGTATCTAAGGGATTTTCCACCCAAAAAACACTTTTTCCCTTTCAAACCTCCCCACCGTTATAGAAAACATTTTCTCATTTTCTAAGTGCTAGCCACTAATTAGGAAAACGCATCGTTCATTTTCACTTTTTTTTTCCCAAATCCATTAATATATGTTATATATATAATATAGCTTTGTATCTTTGCCTGACCTGTCGGTCGAAAAGCAAAAGATAGAGCAGTTGTTTTATAAACATATGTGTATTCATATCCTTAATATAATATTACCAAAATAATCTAAACTAAAACCAAAGTTTTCAATGAGCTTCTTTACTTCCCTCTGGCAAAGTATCTTCGAACCAGGTACCTCCCCACAACTTATCATCGCTACACATATATCTTTCGCTGTTTTGCTAGTGAGCTTGCTATGGCTCATCTACTCTACACACATTATACATTTCTACTTCCTGTTCGTGATCGCTTTCCTACTTTGGATAACAGTGATATGGTTCATAGCAGAACTCAAATCCGCAAAACTAAAGTCCAACGAAGAACTGTCCAAGTACACTAAAGCAGAATAGCAGAATTGTGCCTTCCACAAATTTTGTCTAACCCGGCTCTTATAGAAGTTATATACTACGTACGTTAATTGGACTCCTTTCATAGTTCCCACACTGAAACCCATTTAGAATGCCAATGCCAAGTCATTGGCAATTTACGTTTTTTTTCTTTGGGTCCTTTGTTTACACCCACATGCCCCAGAAACGGTCGCACAATTTCTTTTCAGCTCTTTTGAGTTTTTTCCACTTTTTCTTGCCAGGCGAACTTCTAAATGGGCTTGTGGTAGTGGGTCCCCCCAACTCTGCGGTGTGGTCTGTGGGCCTGGCCTAATTAGGAATTTTGTCGATTCTTTCTTGCATAATAGCTTCTTTCTCCTAATATATAAACAAATGGTGCGAGTTGCCCATTGTGGTAGTCGCCCAGGCACAGCCCAAGGACGACAACAATGGATGCCGGGATTACAGCGCTAAACAGGAAGCACCAGCAGCAGCCACAGCAGTTCAATATCCGGAACAACCTGCTCAAGAGCGATATTGGTGGCATAGACATCACCCAGGAACTGCCGGTGAAGAACGGTGAGAAGGAGGAGATGCCGTTCCCGCCCCACCCGCCGCAACAGCAGTACCCGCCCCAATACCCACCTCAGTACCCACCACAGCACCCGCAACAGCACCCACAACAGCAGTACCAGATGCCTCCTGTGCCTGCGCAAAGGATGTACGCGGCCCCACAACAACAACAAGTGCAGCAGCAGCCGTATTTCCAGCAGAACATGTACCAAAGGACGCCATATGCGCCTGCGCAAGGTAACCCATACCCCAGGTCGCAGTCGTTGACACAGAAGTCGTCTATATCCGGGTTCTTCAAGCAGAAGGGCTACCACAGCCCGTTCGGTAAGTCCAAGAAAGGCAGTAGTGGTGGGGACGACGACGACAACGAGGAAGGAGCAGACATAATTGAGGACCCATCCGCGTCTGTGATAACATACAATGACATACGTAAGAATGCCAACAAAGGAGGTGACAAGTACGGGTACGGAGGAGACACCGCCCCAATAATACCAACTATTGTAACAACAGACAAGAACACGTCGAACACGGATTACAGAAAATACATGACCACTCAGAAAAAGCTTGCGATGAACCGGATGGCAAAACAAGGAACCCCACAAACACCTTCGCCGCCTTCAAAATTACAACAGTATCAGCAGTATCAACAGATGATGCCTCCCAACGGATCAAATCCTAGAGCCATGTCATTGCAAGGTTTTGGTTCTGGCAGTCCGTTCTACCAACAGTCTGGTCCTGGAAATTTGCCAAATAATCGTCTTCCAAATGGTCAGTTTATGGGTGACTCTAGAGCAAACTCTATGATGAGTGCACAAAACCCAATGATGAGAGGTCCACCACAACACGCTCAGCCGATGTACCAACAACCAAATTTTAGCGGCACAATGACTACTCCTGGTCCCAGAAACACCTCCCCAAATAGAGTACCGATGAACAATCAAAGACCAGGACCGATGAATTCACAACAGAGTTTCAATGGTCCCGCTGGTAACATTAGTGCGGATAGAGCCATGTCCTTGCAAGCAACATCAAGCAGGCCAATGGTAAACATGAGTGAGCAAAAACCAGTTTCAGATGATTTACCGCCAAACCCATATCTAAGCCAAAACGCAAGACCTTACACTGAGCCTATTAATACAAACATAGATGATAACGTTAAGAGAAATGATAATGAAAATCATATCACTGCAACTTCTCCTTTGAAGAACCAGCTGTATGTCGCACCATTATCTATTCCTGATGATGAAGAACCTACTCCTGGTAGATCGATTGCTGGCTCAGGAAAATTAAATGTTCTAAAATTATCAAAACCTCAACAAGAGGAAAATATGGTGAAGGAAATTCAAGTAATGAAGCCTACTATAGAGGATCATGAAGAACAGCAGAAATCATCAAATAACGAAGATTGGAATGATATAAAGAAAGGACTAACCGAAGATGCTTTGTCACATGAGAATAGAACTAGTTTAGTAGAAGACGGCTTAGGATCTTTAAAACTTGATGACAGGACAAAATTGGGTCAGCCTCAAAGACAGTCAGTGGATACTTATTCATCTACATTTAGTGATTCCCCTTCAAAGAAAGTGAATTCAAATAAAGTTACCGGTCTTTATAAACTTGAAAATATGACTGATATGGACCAATACCAAACTGCTCAGGAGTTTGTTGATGATACTAAATTAAATTCTCGGGCCAATGAAATTAGGGTAGAATCGGGTTCTAGTTCGGTATACGACAATCCATATGGTAGCACAACCTCAGAAAAGAAAATCATCGATGCTGAGGATGAAAGAAGTAAAAGAAGAGAGTCGTTGATAAAAGCAAAGAATATTCTCAGAAATTTTTCATCAGAACAAAGGCTAAGCAAAAGACCTACTAGTGAAACCAGTGTCGACTCGGATTATTCCGCGCAGGATGACACTTTCACTTATAAGCAAAAAGATAATAAGGCGAGTGCGAGTGGCAATTTAACGTCCACTCCTACCAAATCGGCACAGACAAACCTACAAAATGAAGCTGAAACTGTTGATTTTGTATTTTCGGATACTCATAGCAAGGCTTATGAACCTATTTATTCTAAACACGATAGCTCTATGTCAGACCATGCTAAGCTTAAAGAGAAGACATTTGTAATAAAAGAAGAGCAATTAAACCTCCTAAAGGAAAACGAAACATTGATGAGAGAGGTGACACTGGTATCTACTGAGTTAGCTGAATCAATTCAAAGAGAAACAGTGCTGGAGCAAAAAATACGATCACTGGCATCCGGTCAGAAATCATCCGATGTGGAAAACAGTGATAATGACTTTGAAAGAGAGCAAGAAGAGCAGTTGTCAATCGTTGAGTTTGAAACTGAGATGAGAAAGAAATCTGCAAAAATAGTTGAACTAATACAACAGTTAAATGATGAAAGATTGAAGAGATTTATTGCAGAAGAACAAATATTGCTTCAGGAAAGAGGGGCGAAACCAAGTCGTCCACAGCTAATATACAGAATTGAGCAATTAAATATACAACTAGAGGCGAAATCTCAGAAACTGAATGACTTACAAGCTAGATTGGATAAATTAGAACATAATTCCTAATCCTAATTGCCACATAATCAGCATACTACATAATATTAACGTATAACACATAACTAATTTTAATAGGGTTAAGTAGGTTTTGATGGTTTTATGAAGGGTATTGGAATCTTCAATTACATTAAATATAAAAAAATATTTTTGCTGTTAGCATTGATTTTGCTCAAGACTGTAGAGCGAAGAAATATATAATATGTAGTAGTATTTTAATTTGTTTTATTCCTATATAATTGATTGATGGAATATGCTAATTCACGACTAACCTTCTTAAGAAATTGAAAATCTGGAAAAAAAATCAACAATAGCATTACCATGGATTTTAAAAGACCGTAGTATATTTTGTACTTACACTAACAACTTATCTTACATAAAAAGGACCCCAATAACTCCAACAATGTTTAATAGGAAGAGAAAAGGAGGTATGTTTACCATTGCAAGTTTATTGCATCTCGATATGCTCACTGGCGACATAACGGCATAAGAGCTTTTTTTTTTCAAGAACTGGCATTCAATGACACAAAATTCTACAATATGCTTATAGTATGAAGCTCAATTGGAAATACAGAGTACCAATTTGAATTGAATTATAAACATCGTCTCACTTCAATTTGCCAGTCCTCTATAGTTCTTTTTTTTACTAACGATACATTATCTTTTCTCTTAAATTATTTTTAATCTCCAGTTGTACTTTTTAAATTAGTGGCATTCATAGGTTTTATTTTGTGTTGTACCGAAATTGACTATAATAAACCGTTGATCTGGCCTATGTGATATATTTGTTTTTGATAATTGTCCCTTAATCTGTTTCCTGAAGGGTGGAAAACACTGCATTGAAATAATCTACCAAAAATACAACTGAGAAGTCGATAATAAATTTTGAGATGATTCTTGTAACAGATTTTGATGATGAAGATTACCACGACTATAGACCTCGTATGCCTAAAAGGCAGAGGATTCCACCTGTGGTCCAATTGTGTAAAGAAATGATGCCTGATATTAGAACTATTGGTGAATCTGTCAAGGCTTTTGAAGAAGATATTCAATTTTTGAGTGATGCCATAGTAAACGAATTTGGTCATGAAGAATATTTCAATGATGCTTTATTGCAAACGTTTAGAGCCGTTGTTTTGGAACAACCACAGAAACTACCAGCAATTGCCCTATTGACGATGGTTGTCAATTCAAGAAATGAGGCTGCTGGTAAGGGTGTGGTCAATTTCTTCTTCAGTGAACTACAAAAATATTGCAACCAAAGTGTTGATCCTGAATACAAGCCAGAATCTAGTGATACTGGTCCATGGAACAAGATTAAATTAATCTTGAGATTTTTGGCAACATTATCTCCAATGCTGTTGAATGATGAGTTGATCTCCATCTTCAAAGATTTTTTGCAGTTGAGTATAGATCTTAACCAATCTGATACTAACAAGAGGAACCCATTATCTGAAGCGCTGTACACAAACACACTACTTAACATACCTTATCTGTTTTTCTTCAACAGAAATGATGACGACTTGAAACAAAAGGTTGGTTCTCTTCTAGAGTTTGTTGAAGATAATTATAAGGTGAAATCAACAGAAATTAATCTCTTAAGAGAATATAATAATGGTGCTCCATTTGACAGTGCAGAGCTTGTTCAATTAGTTTTAAGCAATGTCAAAAAGTCACTAATGGATGATTTGAAGGATCTAGAACAATTATTTCCTGATTGGATACATTTGTTAACTGAACAATCTGGCGACCAAGGATTTAACGACCCTCTCCAACTTCCAAGTATTGAAGATCTTGCCGAATATATGGATTTGGGGCACCAGAGAGGTTCTGTGGATTCTATGTGGCATACACCAAGGTATGTTTTCAAAGTTTATGTTCCAAATGAGACACATGACTTTGAAACTGTGATCCCTATCACTACATATGCTGGCCAACTGTTCAATGATATTATTATTGACTTAGTAGAGAGTTTAGAGTTTAACCGTAAAGAAGTTGCAAGACAAGTTGTTTCATTGGATTTGTTTTTTAAGAAGGGAATATTTGCAGAACCTGGCATCTCTATTGCTCAGCTATCGAATGTTTATGAAGAGAATCCTTTAGCCACTACATTTAAAATTGAAGACTTGGCTATTGAAACAATTATTAGTCTAATCTTCAAATTGCCTGATGTTTCTCAACCATTTGCTTATTTTTACACCCTGTTAGTTGAAATATGTCAAAATTCTCCAAAAGCAATCGCACCTGTATTTGGTAGGGCATTTAGATTTTTCTACAGTCATTTGAAAAATATGGATTTTGAATTAAGGTTACGTTACCTAGATTGGTTTTCAATTCAAATGAGTAACTTCAACTTTTCTTGGAAGTGGAATGAATGGGAGGACGATTCTAAAAATCTATCAAAGTCTTTCTACGATCCCAACATAAACTTTATCAGAAATTTGATTCATAAAGAATTGAGGTTGACATCTAATCCTATTGATGTTGAAGAAAGTTTACCTGAAGAGTTTAAGCAATATCTGGATTCGTCATACATTGCTCATGACGCATTAGTTGCTTATTATCAGTCATTTTATGTTGATTACACTGTTGAACCAATCAACATTAAAAAGAATGATTTCTATTTCAAGCACGAGTCATCTCCTCTTAGGGATGTTGTTGTTGAATTATTAGATTACATTCATAAACCTAATAATACTCGTGAAGTTTCTGAGTTAGAACAACTTCTTGAAAAGATAAAAGCTAATCATGGCTCCATAATCAAAAATTTTGATCGCTTCATAATAGTATTAATTGTACAAGCTTTGTTGGAATCTGGTAGTAGGTCACTTTCCCACGCTAATAAATACATCAGCGATCTTAAAGACGATTTTAAATATGTTCTGGATAAAATTGAGCTTGATCAAGATCAAAAGGAATTTATTATTATTGAAGCAGTTATAAGGTTTTGGAATTCGAACTCTCAGAATGGTTATTTGATTGTTGATGCTTTCAAGTTTGCTGAGCTTGTTTCTTCTAGAAGTATTATCAATTTCGCTCTTAATGAGGAATTGGCTAACAATTACGGATTAGTCGATAGCACTGCAATTGAAGCTATCTTCAGAACTCTATCGCATGAAATAACATTAGAAATTGAGCATGCGGACGACTTTGAGTTTGTCTTAGAGAAACTATGCATTATCATAAATAACACTGTTAGTCAGCTAAACATTCAATTAGATGAAGATATTGATGTTCCTCAGATATTTGAATTAACAGATGGAGACAATGCATCTGACTTGGCTGCATATGACTTGAAATGGAAATACTACACATCAATTGTTTTTATTAAGAGTTTGCTGAGAAAGTACAGCCTCAAGTACAAGAGTCTATCAGACAAGATTTTGGGTAATTTAGACACAGCTGTACCTCATCAATCAACCAAAGAGCAAATAAAGATTTGGTTGGGTGAGCTTAATAGCATATGATTTAACAGAATGTAGTATTTTTAAACGCAACTAAGTAAAATCTGTAATATGTATATATATACACTCAATTCATGTCATAATAAAATTGATCGGATTCTCAATATATTCCTATATATGAGAACAGAATATTTATATTTCGCAGATAACGAAATTGGTGAAAATAACTATGTCTTAAACATTAATATTGAAGTTGTTTCATCAATAAACCAAGATAGTCTTAGTTATATCAACATATGATTAGTCTTTATGTTTATAAATTATGCCTGTAAAAAATGCTAGTAAATTAAATTAAAGAATAAAAATAAAATATTATCCGTTATGAATAACTGTTTTAAAACTGTCTGTTTTAGAGGTGTTAGACATATATCTTCTTATTTGGTCATTGTTCTGTATGTCTTCATCGCCTATTTCATTGAATCCCAAATTATACTGGTCGTCGCTATTACTTGTTGGTATCCTCATTGAAACCGTATTTGTACTGTTTCTTCTGATCATGTAAGGTGGAACAGAGGGAAAGTAATCCATATCATCTAGTGCAAAGTCATCTTCGTCGGTTTCCTGCCTGTGGTAGTCTGAGTTGGATGTATCGTATCTGAAGGCTGTAATATCAGGATATTGACCGGAAGATAGTCTTGATATCTGATTGGACCTGGCAGTGTTGAGTTTACGTAACTTTCTGTCAACAGAACTACCTGCGATATTAAATGATAATTGAGATCTGGTGCTAATATTTCCTAAACCAACTTTGGTAATATCCATTGTTATCATCAAATCGCTGAAATAAATACAATTTTCCGCAAACTGTATGAATTCACTTCTAGAAACCTCATCACCTGAAAATCTTATTCGCTCATAAAGTTCTATGAAGTCTTTTGCTCTTTGCACTTGTCTCTTATTATGGTTTCCCTTGATAAACTGTGACTTCACGAGATCAGTAAATGTTTGTGAGCTTTTCACATCATCAGATGCGCTGTTTAGAAAAAGGCCATAATATTTGAGTCTATCTGTTGCACTTTTTATGCAAATCTTATAATTTAAATATTCTGGTAGAATTTTTGGGGTATTTGGATCGTCGCATCTGGCTGGAGGTTCAAGACCCGGATGGATTACCGGATCCTTAGGCGTCTTGAAAAGTCCGGATAATTTTTTTGATCTTTCCATATTGTGTATAACCATTTTTCTACTGGATTTATGCGGGAGATCGGCATTCGTAACTGGAATATAACGCCTTGGAATATCCTTCAAACAGCTTTTATGTAAAAGCATCCTTCCGATTAGAATAGTGACAGCGGCCACAAAGAATACTGCTAAAGACCCAATAACGATGATCGTATTGAATCCATTATTTTCTGATTGTATAGCTTGGACGATTGAGTCTACAGGAAGTACAATGGAAAAACCAATCAAAAACAGAACTGATATGAATAATGAACTTTTGTACAACCACAATCGGAGTCGTCGTTGCTCTTGAAGAATCATTCTGTAAAAAAGCTTCAGATCTTTAGGTAAACCAATTAAATAATTACTTCCCTAATGTATCATTAAGCTCTTGATTTCTGATATACTAATTATTAATCTCAAAACTTCTGAATGTTTATAACTGTTCCAGTCACTGTCCCAATTTCTTATCGGGTAAATTATTGTAGTTTCCTCGAAAAAAGTTCCTTGTAAAAATACGTCTTTTTGTTTTGTTATTGTAAGTCCCAGTTTAGGTATAGTTAATGATTTCAAACTTTGCTTCATATTATGTTATTTTAGTTACTAACCAAACTGGCTGCTGCGGGAACCTCTGTTATTATGGTAATCGTGCCTGCGATGATGAGTTTATTGTTATGGTTGGTAAATAATGCTACGTGGATGGTGATGAATATGGGCCAGGATATATGCAGATAATAATGATCCCTCAGTGATAGTACAATTATTGTACAATTAGACTTAAGTTTTTATATATGTGGTATGGAAATAGAATATGCAATTAGTTAGTCAAATTATGTGGGATAAGAGGAGGTTTTGTCACTCGCACAAAAGAGCACTATGTAGTTCAATCGTCTATCAGTAGATATTCTTCATTAATCATGAATGGGTTTTGCCCTGGTTTAGTATGCGTTTTAAGCCACTGCTTTAGTACTTTAAGGTTTATGTGGTTTTCATCTATAATGCAGTTCAAGTGTTTCAGGGTCGGTATGATGTCACTTATTCTTATCCCTGTGGCTAAAGATATGTCCTGTATTGACAATCTTTCAAAGTTAGATAGGTCGCCTTCGCAAAGCTGCCAGCAGATCACTAGTGACCAATATCGCAGATACCCTATAAGACCAAATGGTGACAAAGGAAGCTCAGGTCCAGATACTATACCTTCTAGGCGGGATAAATGGTATGAGAATTCTATAAGTAGAGAGCCCAGGCCCATTCTCTGATATGGAGGAAGAGTCAAGATGCATGCTAGGTTGTTCTGGTTATAAGACACTAGATCCTTTGAGAAAAATGCCATGGGGATGGTTTTTCCAGTCTCATAGACTATGTAAAACTCATAGTGATCTAGCTTAAAGAAAACAGATTTGTTATCCAAGTATAATTTAGTGAAAAGACAGAGACATTGACAGAACAGTTGGTGTTTAGAGCCCTTTACCCGGCGTATCGTGTATTGGGGACTTTTATATTTGATCCTCCCGGGTGCCTTCTCCTTGAAAGAACATTGGTGAACATGATTTACAAAATCGTCTTTCACATCGGTGTATTTAAAGCAATATTCACACACATAGAGAGTATCTAACCAAAATTGATTATCCGAGGTCTTTGGATTGCTCTTAAGCTGAATGTTGGATAACGCATGATCATTCAATGAGCTCAAAGCTTTGTTAGTCATCTTCTTTTTCTTGACAGTTTTGCCCTTGATGATCTTTGAACCTCTACCATAGCCATTGCCTTGCTGACCTGGCTTCATCTGAGTCTCATCATAAAACCCAAGCTTCTTGTTCTCGCTGTTGAAATACACAGCGGTACCATACCAAGTCTCAAACTTCTTGAACAACCCTAATTGAACGAACTTGATGTTCTTCTCGGCTAAAATACCATACAAATCATCGTTCTCTTCCACGTCCATCCTAGTTCAAAACTGCAGCGCTCCTGCTCCAGCTCTATATCCCGGTTACCACCACCAAGGAACACAGTTAACAACTAACGGGCACATATAGACGATGTTAACTATAAAGTGCTGATAAAACTGTTTGTGTTTGCTATTCTCTGGGCCTTCCAATGAACAATCGTGCAGAAAGTTCAGCACGTCACGCAGGTAGTGCAAAAAAGTGAAAAATTTCAGACAAAAAAGCGATGAGCTTTAAAAAGCGATGCGATGAGCTTAGCGATGAGCATTGTGAAGTATAACAATCAGATCTGATTTAACTGGGAGATCTGGTATAGAAGAGGATCAAGCGACCGGTTTGGTTTCTTTGCAGCATGGGTACATACAGGAAGCGGTTTAACGAGAAAGCCAGAGCTGGCCAAATGGCCAAGTTGAAGGAGTTGAAAAGAGTAAGAAACAAGCAGTTTTTAAGACATCTTGATGATGGTTCTGAAGAAGCTAAGGATGAGAAGAAACAAGTAGAGGATACAAATTCTGTTCTTCTAAAGCCTATGACGGAGGAAGAAAAGGAGATTAAGAAGAGAAAATTGGAGGAGCTTTTCACACCGAAAGAAAGTAAAGTTTCACGTACCAAGAAGAAGAGGTTAGAAAAGTTTATCGAACACCAACTGAAAAGGGAAGAGAAGAAAGAATTGATAGGCAAATTACAGGACTATAAGATTGATACATCTTTACTGACAAGCTCGAAAAAATTGGGCCAAGGTAGACAGACAAAAAAAGAAAGGTTTGCTGAAGCGCTTGAACTAGAGAAACAAGGTCGGGCCAGTGAGCTAACAAAAGATATATTATATGAGGAACATGATGTGAAAGAATGGGAAGGAATTGAAGGTGAACCTAAAAAAAGGACACCTGATTACACCTACAGCGATAGTGATCAAGATTTATCGGATAATAATAATGAATCCGGTATTAGCAATGATGATGATGAAGCCAATGACGAGGAAGACTTTGAAAGTAAATTCGGTAATACCGCATCTAGTTTTATTGATCGTAGGCCTGCAAGTACAGGTGGAATGGGTGGTGGCTTCGGATTCGGCTTTGCTAATGTTACTAAAGTCAAACCATTAAAACAAACATCTAAAAAAAAATATAACTGGAAACAGAAGGTGGCAATGGAAGAAATGAAGAGGAAAAATGTTGAAGATATGGATGATTTTGATACGTCCTCGGAAACTGATGGCACTGATTTTGATAGTGAAGACAATGATGCTGATCAGTCTATGGAAGGGGATCATAGTGAACATAATAACGAAGATCGAGAGGATGAATCATCAGATAAAGAAGTTTCAAGTGAACAAGAACACTCTGGAGATAGCTCTTCCGAAATAAGTGATCTGACAGATGGCATAGAAAATACTGAGAAAAAAAATGTTGCGGAGGAATTCAAATCATGGGCAAACAATGAAATAAGGCGCTTAGAAGGCAGAGATGTTGATGTGGAAATGCCAAGTTTAAGCTTTAAAGTAGAGCCAACATTTAGGCCCGAGGATATGGATGACGGCTTGAAGCAGACACATATCCCCATAGATGAAGGTCTAAAAAGAAAAGCCTTTTTTGTTAATGTTGAAAGGAAACCTGAAATTATGGCCCAAAGATTGAATCTTCCAGTTGTTGCAGAGGAACACACTATTATGGAAGCGATTCATCACAATGATGTAGTCATAATATGTGGTGAAACAGGTTCTGGTAAGACAACACAAGTCCCACAGTTTCTTTATGAATCAGGTTACGGTTCTCCTGATTCAACTGAGCATGGAGGAATGATTGGAATAACCCAACCTAGAAGAGTCGCAGCTGTTTCTATGGCTGAAAGAGTTTCCAATGAGTTGGGGAATCATGGTGACAAAGTTGCATATCAAATTCGTTTCGACTCAACAAGTAAGGAAGATACCAGAGTAAAGTTCATGACAGATGGTGTTTTGCTGAGGGAATTAATGGAAGACTTTTTACTAAGTAAATATTCTGCTATTATTATCGATGAGGCTCATGAAAGAAATATTAACACCGATATTTTAATTGGTATGCTAAGTCGTTGTGTCAAGTTGCGTGCAAAAAAAAATAATGAAGATCCAAAGAGATACAACAAGTTAAAGCTAGTTATTATGTCAGCAACCTTAAGAGTTTCAGACTTCAGTGAAAATTCCTCTTTGTTCTCGTCGCCACCACCTATATTGAAGATTGAAGCTAGGCAATTTCCTGTTTCGGTTCATTTTAACAGAAAGACTGCCTTTAATTATGCGGATGAAGCATTTCGGAAGACATGTAAGATTCATCAGCGGTTACCTCCTGGGGCCATCTTGATTTTCATGACGGGTCAAAATGAAATTACGGCGATGGTTAAAAAATTAAGGAAACGATTCCCATTCAAAACTAAAAATAAATCGTTGGCTTTGGAATTTGAGGCCACAAAGGTGAAAGTAGATCCAAGAACGGCAGCTATGGAGGAAGAAGATATTGATTTAACGGTACATGATAAGGATGAGAAACGATTCTTGGAGGATATTGAATATGAGAATGAGAATGAGAATGTCACAGATGATAATAGTGATGATGAAGAAGGTTTTGATGAAGAACTGACAGATGATCAAACTCCTGATGATCCTTTGTATGTTCTGCCACTGTATTCTTTATTGCCAACTAAGGAGCAAATGAAAGTCTTTGAGTCGCCTCCGAAGGGGTCAAGAATGTGTATTGTAGCAACAAATGTTGCTGAAACTTCCTTAACTATACCTGGTGTTAGATATGTTGTGGACTGTGGTAGAGTAAAGGAAAGAAAATACAATAATAGCAATGGAGTTCAAAGCTTTGAAGTTGGATGGGTTAGTAAAGCTAGTGCAGACCAAAGAAGTGGTAGAGCTGGTCGTACTGGTCCAGGTCACTGTTACCGCCTGTATTCTTCTGCCGTATTTGACAGAGACTTTGAGCAGTTTTCAAAACCAGAAATTTTGAGAATGCCTGTGGAAAGTGTTGTTCTTCAGATGAAAAGTATGGCGATACATAATATTGTCAATTTCCCATTTCCAACCCCTCCAGATAAGGAATCATTAAAGAAAGCGATTGAACTTTTACAGTATCTTGGCGCTCTAGATGACAAGGAAAAAGTTACTGAGGATGGTAAAAAGATGAGCCTTTTCCCTCTGTCTCCAAGATTTTCGAAAATGTTATTGGTGTCAAATGAACATGGCTGCATGCCATACATTGTATCTATTATTAGTGCTCTTTCAGTCGGTGATCCATTTCTAACTGAACAAGAGTTAGGTATTCAACAAGATCAGGTAGTAAAGCGTGATGATGGTAATGAAAGTGCGCAACTTGAGTTCATTGATTCGCAGGAGGTGGAACGAGTGAAAAATCTGAGGAATAAGTTCTACAAAAGTAGAGTTAAATTCAGTAAGCTGGATAAATATAGTGATGTTTTCAAGTTACTTAGTGTTACATGTGCATGGAACTACGTTCCAAACAAGCAAAGAGATGATTTTGTAAGGTCGAACTTCTTGAGGAGGAAAGTAATGGATGAAATTGAAAAATTAAGAAGACAGCTCACTTATATTGTTAAATCAAATACTTCAAAAGAAAGTATTGCAATCAATATAACAAATGAGGATTTGAGAACGGATTTACCATCTGAAATCCAATTAAAAATGTTAAAGCAGATGATATGTGTTGGGTTCATAGATAAGGTAGCTATAAGAGCAGACGCTCTATATCCTGAAGAAGCTAAAATTACGAACCGCACAGTTATCAATAAGATTCCCTACCTACCTGTAATGGGGAAGCTAGCCAATGATGTAAATGACAGTTTCGTATACATACATCCTTCATCGATGATTAACAATATTGGTGAACTGCCACCAAAGTTCATTGTATATAACACATTAAACTTGAGTGCTAATAATGTGACAAGGTTAGTGCCATTATGTGACATAAAAAGTACTCCTTTGGCCAATGTTGCCAGAAAGGGTATGTTGTTGAGTTACAGTAAGCCAATTACAGGCCAAGGACTAAAAGTGATCAACATCGCACCTACAGAGCGCTATTGTTATGTGGTACCTAGGTTTGGTTCTCAGAAAGATAGTGACCTGCAAGTTGGTTGGGATTTGAATCCCATTCCCGTTCATCAAGTTAAACAAAATGGTGTTTGGACAGTTGACAAATTTATTACCAACAAAAATTATAAGAATGCAGAACACCAGAGAAAATAACTTCACCACAATGATACAGTTTTTTAGTAGTTATCTGTATATAATAGTATAGCATGCAGTAATATTTAACAATAAAACTAGTACTATTTTTAAAAATTCATTCTTGGGTACATGTGACTTTCGTATATCAGTATGCACAATATTTGAAAAACTAGCGATGGCCATTTTGTCCCAAATAAGCAAATAAGCTACACCAAAGTAAATGGATCACAAACATAAGAAGCTACTGCATAATGAATTAATTACCTTCAGAGCTGGTAAACCGCGGTAAGAAGTGAACAGTACATCTAGCATTTTTGTAATTGTTGAGAGGCAGGCTAAAAAGTTTGGTTATAAATAACTGGCCTCAGTGAAAGTTCAACTTTTCAGATAGATCATAACTAGAGGTAAAATAAAACATAGTGAACTATAACGCTCTTCATTTTTATTTAAGCAAGTTGAATTTCATAATCATTAATTGTCATTAGAAACCAGATAAAAGTTACGTTTAAGAATTGCCGAATTCCTTTTTAAGCTCATTCTGTTGGCTTTGAACTGCGTATTTTGAAAAACACATATTCAATCAGTAATGAGCAGCAATAGATGGAACATGTTTAGTGACACACCTAGAGGTGATCATTGGCTTAATTCACCAGGGATGAGCTCACCTAAGAAAAGAGTGCATGATCCACAAATAAAAACTAAGGAATTCAAGAATGCTGAAGACGGTTTTCTATATAACAGAAAGGATGTTCCTACTGAAATGCATTTTGAAAATTCCAAAAAATACGATGGAGTAAATACAACGGCACACGTTAATAATGAAAGAAAAGACAATAAACTTAGGAAAGTTGATCAATTGCCGTTAGTCTCTACCGAAGCTTTAGATATTTCAAGACAAAGGGCACTGGTGATATCAGTTTTCTTCCTAATTCAAGCATACAAAATATATGATAATATGGCCCTTCAATCGGGCCTTCCCATAAGTGGGTTTGCAATTGGTAGCAATATGTTCAATTTCCTATTTAAATATCTGATTGTTGATGCGGCCTTTTTTTTTACGCTTCCGGTGTTAAACATTCCAAAACTAACCTTTCCTACATGGGTTGTAATTTCGCAGGTCTTGTTAGTCACATCCTTCAACATTGCTCTATGTAACAATAAAACCACTGTTCTATTTGGTATGCTGTTGTCTGCTTGGAAAAAATTCAACGCAAAGGAATTTACTATTACAGGTAACACAATTAAAAATAGACAAGCACCAGATTATTCTTCTCACTTTAAGGGTGCTTTAACGGTCAAAATTCTGCCTGAAAACACAGCGTTTCTAAATCCATTCCAAAGCTCTTATTGTTTTCCTCTAGATGGTGTTCAGGGTGTAGACACATCTATGAATGTACCAATTAGGGTTAATTCCTCCTCTGCATTAGAATTGATTCAAATTGAATACACAGACCTTTACACAAAGGAGAGAGAACTTTTGAATTTTACTAGCAAATCATTTTCTATTATGGATGACTATCATCGTAAGGATAGCATAGACGGGACAGAAAAGTCATCGGAGGTAAAGTATCTGACAATTCCTTTAAAAAGAATTGGTATCTATCAATTGAAAACAGTTATTGACGCAAATAACCTGAACTTGAAAATACAACCATCTCAGTTAATTGTCCCACATTGTCCAACAATAACCGTAGTTGGCTTTGGTGATCGTAATAGATGTGTCGGTGATTCAGATGTAATGAAAATGGAACTTCATGGTGTACCACCATTAAAGCTCTCTTATACGAAAGAAGTTGATGGCGTTCAGTATACATATTTTGACAGTAATTTACAACCTGAAAACTTTGACTCGCCGTTAATGAATGGCCAAAAGGCATTCTTCTCGGACAGTCATCTGAATAATCCAAAATGGGCCAGATCTCATCCAATTGTAATCACACTTGATAATACTATACAAAAAAGTGGTACTTATAAATATAAAATTAACAAGCTAATAGACGGATTTGGAAATGAAATGGACTATAGCACATTGACAGACTCTCAACTACAGGAATATGATCTAACCTACGACTTTTTTGTCCATGGAATTGCAAGTGCTTATTTGAGCGAAAAGTTTAACCCAAACAAACTAATGAAGAAATCCATTTTTTTGAACATCAAATCAGACCGTCTAAAAAAGACTGAATACACTGCTGATTTGGAATTTATTAACGAGCGTGGGGTAAGCAAGAAGTTTACTGTGAAAACATCTTCTGAGAGCAAAGAGATAGAAGTATCGGAACCTGGTTTATATAAAATTTTGAAGGTAAAATCAGAGTTTTGTCCTGGTGTAGTTTCTGGAAAGTCTAATGTACTGGTTACAAAACCAGTTGCACCAGAATTGAATGTAGTTTCTAAACCAATTTTGGATGAATGTGTCGGACAAGTAGGTTTGAATTTTGATTTATCGTTTACAGGTGTCCCACCATTCACAGTCCCGGTGAAGATATACAGAATTGAAAATAATAACAGAGTCATCCATGATACCAAATATATCAAAAGTGAAAGTTCAAGAAAACATTTTTCTTATGGCCCTAAACACGAGGGTACTTATGAAATAGTGTTTGAGAGTATATCCAACAATATTTTCTCAGAAGCTATACCTCTACAACCTGGGAAGGATTATACATTTCAAACCTCGATGAGAGTAAAACCTGGTGCACGGATTAGTAAGAACAAAAACATTGAACTATGTTTGGGACATAAGAATAATGTTGCAGTAGAACTTCGCGGTGAGCCACCATTCGAACTAAGTTATGATATTGTTGAAACTTCATCAAACAAGAGATCTTCTTACTCCAAAAAGGATCTGAACACGAATATTCATGATATTGAGTTACCACCATTCAAACTTGGAGGTGAGTATATACTCTCTTTGGTATCTGTTAAGGATGCCAAAGGGTGTGTAGTTAGTCTATCTGAGGCTGATGCCAAAATCAATGTCAGAAGGGATATACCAACTGTCGCCTTTGCGTCTACTGACAGAGAACAGAACATATTCATTAAGGAGGGAGGCACAGCTAAAGTTCCAATTAAATTGGGCGGTATTGCTCCATTCAAAATCAATTATGAGCAGATTGATCATGAAGGTAACACTATCAAGACATTTAAAGAAATGTTTAGCTCAAACTCTGATTTCGCTCTTTCAATACAAGAAGCAGGTCTCTATAAGCTAACTGGAGTTAAAGATAAAACCTGTGAAGGTAAGGTCGAAGATAAATTAGCCAGCGTAGCAGTTAAATATCTGGACAAGCCTTCGTTTGTTGTACAAGCTAATAAAAGAACACAAAAAATGGATGCATTAACCTTTAAGAACGATGATGTTTGTGAATTAGAAGAGGCATCTGTCGATTTGAGCTTAATTGGTTCCCCACCATTTATTTTGAAATATGACTTGATAACACCTGCTGGAAAGAAATCACAAGAGGAAATCCAAGTAGCGACAAAATATGTATCATTGAAATTCCCAAGCTCCGAGGCAGGTGTTTATACTATGATAATCAAAAGTTTATCCGATTCAAATTATGATGAAACTTCCTTGCAAAACATTGCACATAAAGCGGTTACTGTTGCAGTTAGACAAAGTGTAAACCCAGCACCTATGATAGAATTGCTAGATTCCGGTAAAATCATTAGAACCTGCTTCACTAACCTAGAGCAAGCTGATTTGATGGAACCATTTAAATTAAAGATTAATAGAGGTAAGGCACCGTTTGTTGTTACTGTAAATGTATATCATGAAAGTACAAGTAGAGTGGATCAATTTGTCATAAATGATGTCGATGGTGAATATCTATCAGCATCAGAAATATACAAAGATCTGAAAATGGGTAATCACGAAATTCGTATTGTAAAAGTGGTAGACGCCAATGGTTGTGTTAATGAAAATATGCTTTCTTCAGTGACAACTCTACAACTATCCGTTGTGGAAGCACCAAAAATACATCTCTTGGATTCCACATCAGATTATTGTGTTGGTGATTATGTGTCCTATCAATTGAATGGTGTACCTCCATATCAAATAGGCTATGAATTTAACGGAATTCAATTAAAATTTACTGAAAAGTCTTCACAATTTGTTAGATATGCATCAGAACCTGGTGTTATCTCAATTAGAACATTGCAAGATGCGGCATCTAAATGTGTTGTGGATTTCCAAAAACCAGGGCTAGCAACTGAACATGAGAAGTTATCACTGATAATACATCCGATACCATCGGTAACTGTTTCTCAAGGTAAGTATACGGTTGCAGATATTCACGAAGGTGATCAAGTTGAGGTCATTTTCTCATTTGAAGGAACACCTCCATTTTCATTAACATATATAAGAGCAGAGGACCCCACAGTTAATGGAAAACAGCAAGTCATTGAAACGCACAAAATTACCGACATCTATGAATATGAATACCGTGTAGTAACCAGCTTACAAGGAACTTATGAGGCAATAGAAGTTGCAGATGCTCATTGTTTTGCAAAGAACGATGCTTTTTTCCAGATGTGATTTCATTCAATAGTCCAACTTCTTCTATTGAGAAATAGGAAAGGCCTCTAAAGAATCACTCGGGTAAATAATCCCAAACTTTTGTTTGTGGGTATATAATGTATAGTAGTGCCATTGTAAATGGTAATAGCATTCTATTTTAGGACATCTGTCACTTTTTTCTTGTAGTTAGTACCCATTTTTCTTGCACTAGCGATTCACAGCTTTGAATGCAAATTGTAAGGCTTTAATTCGATTAGTCTTACATGATGATTCAAAATGAGTTTTACTTAAAATACACACAAATATCTGGTAGGTGTCTGCTCAAGTGTATAATTATAGATCACCCAATTGATTTCTCTAGCTAGCTTATAAAATAGAAGAGATGGTTTTTCCTAAGAAGATTCCAATTCAGAATTGGAACAGCAAAATTAGTCTACGCACGCCTAAGCTGATAACTTTTGATGCTTATAATACTTTGTATGCAACTGTTTTGCCAGTAATGGAACAGTACAGTAATGTTGCTTCGATATATGGGGTGAAAGTGGATCCACAAGAGCTATCTGCCAACTTTCCATCAGTGTATTCGAAATTGAAACTGGAACACCCTAATTATGGTAAGAATACTGGTATATCGGCTAAGCAATGGTGGCAAATAATGATCACAGAAGTATTCAAGCCTATTAAATTATCAGATGATGTAGTAGAAGCAATATTGGATCGTTTTGGTAGCTGTGAAGCCTTTTTTGTATATCCTGATTTAATTGCTCTATTGAAGGGAATTCGCCAAAAATATCCTGATGTCATATTCGGTGTCATCAGCAATGCGGACCCTTACGCCGGGGATGTTATTAAGAGCTTTGGATTGGATAAATATTTTGATGGCAATATATATTTGTCTTATGATGTTGGTTTTAGTAAGCCTGATCAGAAAATATACGAGTACGCCTTGGATGATATATTAAACCGGTTTCCAGATTTAATAAAAAACTGTAGTAAAGAAGAATTTAAGCAATTTTGTTGGCACATTGGTGATGAAAAGATTAATGATATGGAAGGACCTGCCAAAACTGGCTTGGTTGGTATTTTGATTGATAGAGTAAATAAATATGGCTACTTTGATGGTAGCTTTGCGGATATAAAACATGATTTAGATATGCACAAAATTGACAATAACTCTCTAGAATCTTGGGAAATAGGAATCAAGCAAACAGATACTTTCCAGGTCTCTGATAGGGAGTATGTTATCTCCAATCTAAGAACGTTGGCGACCATCCTTGATGTTCAGGTAAATGAGTAATACGCTAACAATTATTTAGTATTAAGGCATTAATTTAAGGTAATTATACACTAGTTAGTGGTTACGACTAATAATAAATATGTTATCTTATAAACTGCAGAAATTGGAGGTATTAAAGACCCTATGCAAAGTGCTCTATTTTATGCATAATACATGATTTATACATATATGTCTGATAAAAATATTCTCATTCGGTATGTGATTGATAATTCAAACACTGATGGTCTTCCATATATTTAGACCATCTGTACCAGTACTTACTAGACAACCTGGAATTTGTTTGTGCCATTTCACATCCTTTATCTCCTTCTGCCAATGTACAAACAACAGCTGTGGAGGAATTTCCTTCAACTCTTTAGTTTCTTCGGTCTGTTGTTTAATCTCTTCGTCATCTGCTTCAACAGAAAGATCCCATAAAGTAACAGTATTGTCTTCTGATCCTACAGCTACAATGGACTCTTCGAGTGGATTGAAAGCAATCGATGTAATAGCACCCTTGTGGAAGTTGTATTGAGCAACTGGTTGTATGTTAGCAGCATTATCAGGTGTAAATTGCCTTAGATCCCAGACACCCCAAGAGCCATTATCATCACCACTTGCCAACAGGTAACCGATTTTTTCATTCCAACTGATGACATTGACATCAGTATTTGAAGCCTTGACTGAAATAGCCGGTTTATGTTTTTTAGATCTGGTGTCCCAAACTCTTATGTAACCGTCACATCCTGCAGTTGCAAAAACAGTAGATTCGGTTTTTGACCACTGAATATCTTCTATTGATTTGTTGTTACCGACACTGTATGCTTGCTTATCGGTGACCCATTTTGATGTATGTCTCTGGGTTAAATAGATCTGACCGGAACAATCACCTGATAGAAGAGCACCAGACTTAATCAGAGGTGACCAATCAAGACCATAGCCTTCAACATTACCGTGGTTTCTGATAGTGTGAACGGGCCTTTTTGATTGTTTTGGAATTTGGTAGCCAGGACTATTGAAGCATTTTGCTTGTGCACCTATATCAAATATGTAGACCTCACCATTTTCGGACATGGTTGCAGTCAACACCTCTTGTGATTGTGATGCGAATGGAGACACCTTGATTCTATTTGTTGTATCCCTTAATGCAATGTTTTCATTTTCGATGATTGGTTCAACATCGTCGTCGTCTTCTTCTTCTTCTTCCTCTTCTTCATCTTTTAGTAATGTTTTAGTTAGGTTAGATAGACTTAAAACCATCAGTTCATTTTCCTTCTTCTTAGAAGCTTGAGTGGCAGTTGTCATTAAAATAGATTGAGGATAGTTTCTACGTTCTGAACCCAATGTATCAGGAATAATATCTAAAGATAAACATGGCCAGGGCATATTCACATTATGAAGCATCTCGTATACTGTTGGGTCGGCTTCTAAAACTTCATCAGGACCTAATGGTCTCGACATATGAGGTAAATAAAGTTCTTCTCCACCTTTTTCTTGTTGATTGTCCTTCTCAATTGTTTCTTTAGCCTTGGCTTCTTTCTTTTGCAGAAACGCACTCTCATCAGTAATTTCGTCTTCATCTTCGTCATCTTCACCATCAATTTCAATTATATCCTCATCGCTTTCGAAGTTATCACTCAAATCTTCTACCATACCACTATCTGATATCTGCTCCCCATCAGCAGTAGAATAGGACTTGGGAACTGATTGGCTGCCGGTCCTTGCGGAAACAACTCTCTCATCAGCAGAGGAATCTAAACTTCTTTTAGACATCTTGGAATTATCCTTCTAGGTTCTAGTTGAGAAAACAGACTTTTCTACAACCACAATTTTGAGCACTAGTGATTAGTGAAACACTCTGAGGATAATAATTGCTTGAGCTTGAAAGCAACCTCTGCGATATCTAACAACAGATTATGTTCTTATTTTAATAAAAATTTTGAGATGCTCATCGCTTTTTGTTGTAAAATTTTTTTTTTCTACAATTTCGGTGATCCTGTGTGAAGTACTTCGTAGGGCAACCTCTGAGGGTGAATAATAAGCATCTAGAAAAGAAATGAAAGGCTAACGGAGAGCATACATTGTATATGTGATTGTGAAGGGGATAGGAATGTGATCTTGTCTGAGAGCATTGGATTATTTCAAATTAATAGAAAATTAGTTGTTATAGAACTCCTCTTCTGTTTCCTTTTTCTTCTTCTGTTTTGCCAATTTTGACAACTGCTTCCGTACCTTTTCTGCTTCGACTAGAGAGTCCCTGTTTCTCGAAATGTAGTCTGTGAAATAATTTGGATCTTTTGATTTCTTTGCTTCATGAAGCAACTTTTCAACATCATCGTATATTTCAACCCTCGTTTTGCTCAATCTGTTCAATATCTTATTGTCTCTGTTATAGCATACTGTCTTCTTACAATTCTTCACTGACTTGAAAGACACCTCACCTGGTTTCATGTACCTGTTCTTGCGCAGATTGTGCCAAGGTGTATATATAATAGTGCATTCTGGCATTTTATTGCCCTGTATGGATTCTGATTTGCATAACTGTAGACAGTCCTCGACCACTGCTTTCGGGACATCACCCAAAGACTTCTCACTCTCTTTCATTTTCAAATAGACATGCCCGCTGGAGTACTTGTCGGTATGAAACCACATATAGTTCAGTTCTCTGTAGCCATATTTAATAAGCAAGTCATTCTCGAACTTGTCCTTACCAATTATCACTTGGTAGCCATCATAGCCCAACTCCGGCTGCGATTCATAAAAATATACCATTCCCTCAAATCGCTTTCGATCTGAGCAATTATTGATCAGGTGTAAGATTGCCCCAGTGAAAGATCCTTGAAGTCACCAGGAATACCAACTAAGTTTTGGTTAAGGGCTACTTCTGTTTATAGCTCAATCTATACAAATTGTGTTTTAAATACAGAAGGTTCCTTTTCCTGCCGCTTTTCGAAAGTATAAAACTTACCCGGCTTTGATTAGAGTATAAAAGGGTTGGCGGCTGACAAATCTAGTCTTCGGCGGTTAGATGGACAGTGTTTTATTTGTATTCAGTAGTTAGCAGTATAAATGCTTAAAATATGGGTAGAAGGGCATATTATTATTTCGTGAGCATTTAGGAATACATCTGTGGAGCTTTGTGGACAATTTATACTTCTGTATGTGTGTTATATATTACATGCAATAATGAATGGATATAAAGAGTGCCTTAGGCTATCTGTAATGAGGTATAGTAAATATCAAGGTCAAATATCTGCACCACATGGATTCGCTAGTGCATTTGCACCACTTGATCTCACATTATGGAGCCACATCACAGGGACCTCGGAATGCCCCATGTTTTTGGTACTATTGGTTACAAGTGACTCCAAAGCTTGTCGGTTAAAAATATTAAGCATGCAAATAGAGCATGAAGACATTTTAATCAAAGATAACACTATTGTGTCTTTCGTTCAATTCTCCGCACAATCACCAGTTATATCATGCAAGTATCTCACGCAGGTTGACAAATTTCAGTACTTGAATCGCTTTCAAATCGAGTTCAATTCTAATGAGTACATGGTTGCATATGGTATTCTGACTCAAATTGGTTTCAAAATTAAAAAGGCTCGAAGAGTTAACAGTGAAGAGAATGAAGTTCAAGATAAGTTGGCAACGTCCCAACAATCCCAAATGTTGATATTTAGCCAGAGAGAAAACATAATTCCATCACCAAATTATAAAAATATTAATAATTTAAATTACCCAAGCGGAGACCCTCCAAGACATCGACAAGATTTGTGCTCCACACATAAAAACGTCGATACTACGTTACTCAATAGTTTGCCTTTAGTTCACATCGGCGATAATTTACGAAATAGTACATCTTCATCGGATAAAACTCCTCCGATTAAAAAGGGAGGGAATCAAGAAATTGTAAACGCCAATCACAACATAGTTAAACTTAGTGATAAAATCCATCCCTATATAATTCCAAATGAATCCGCTCAACTGATCATACCAGAAATAAAGTTTGGCAACATCAGCGACATTATTGACAGTGAAAATAACGCACCCTTAAATAAACAATTCCTCACTACAGTAAACACAGAAGAAATATGCAACACAAACACAACAGATGTCACCAAACATACAAAGCCAGTTATTACAAAGAGACTTTTAAAAAGAAAGTTACGAGATAAGCTTTTTATGATTTGGGTGCGCCGAATTGAGAAATATTTTATTAACATTGAGAAGAAATCAAAACGTAAGTCGAGCAGAAAACACAACTAACTGACACTGTGTTAAACCTACTATATTAATGGTGAATTTTTGGCCAAATGTCATATATTGACAAAAAATATAATATTGCATTTTAAGATCTCTAATTTCTAGATTTTTTAAGTTTGTTCTTTTCTGACAAAGCATGGGCTCGTTTAGGTAGAAGCCGAAAAACCCTTTTGAAAAAAAGAAAGTATAATTCAACTTCTGATTAGTAGAACTAGAGATTACTTATAAAGAGGCATGATGGTATTTTAGGTTTTTCACAATTTGTTCATAAGCTATTTTCAGGAACAGCAATAGCAGTCTTATAGGCATTATCATAATACAGGATGTCGAGCTGGAAAAATCAATACTTCTGTTTTGAGGAAAAGGTGATTGAAAAGTTAAAGGAAACACCATACGTTCATCAGTTCATCCATGACCAACACAGTGCAAGGATAACGCTGTTCTTACTAGTAATTGGCACAATTGCTTTCTTCAATGAGTTATGGATAACCATCGAGATGAGTTTAATCCAGAAGGAAACATACGATGAGTTAAATCTAGGCCGTATAGACGAGGGTTTAAAGCTACACAGAATGATTGTAAGCGACGAATACCATGGCCGTGAGTATAAAGACGAGAAGAGTGGTATTGTAATTGAGGAGTTTGAAGATAGAGATAAATTTTTCGCCAAGCCAGTTTTTGTATCCGAGCTAACAGTCGATTGCAACATAGAAAAAAATGGTAAGACTATTCTAGAGAGACCATTAAGTTTCCATATTGAGTTCACACCTGAAGAATGGGAACTTGAAAAGAGACCTGAATTTGGTTGTCCATTGTCTCTTCTGAGATTAAAATTATACCATCTATTTAGGGATTCAAGATTTTACACAGAACTGGTGGATCCCAGTACTGATAGCTTTACAGTTTCAAAAGGAGTCATAATTTACAACAAAATGGGCGAACTACTACCTGCTAGTGTTGATAGCGTCCAGCTGTGCTTTTTAAAGATCGAAACTGGTTGCCACATCAATGCCACTTTTGTTATTAATTAGCTGACGTCGCTAGTAAATCCAATATACTACTTACAAAAGAATGTGTAAAATTAATTCATTATAGCATTGTAGAACGGAGATAGCTCCGTTTTCTTAGTTTTATATGATATATATGCATATAGAGATATCCAAACTACATATAGGAGATATACTGATTTGGGATGCATCAATAAAACTATCTAATTTTCAACTCTAGGAATTCCAATATCATTTACATGAAGTTGATTTTCTGTCCACGCCCATAGTCTCATGATCTGAACGAGCTTTGGTTCGAACTGGAATTCAGAGAGATTACCATCCTCCTTCAACAAACCGTTTTTACTAGCATTATGAGTTGTCTGCTTTTTGTTTTTGCTATCATTATTATCGTTTTCCGAATAACTTGATTGATCATTATCAGATGAAGAAGTTGTATTACTTTGCCTTCTCAACATTTCGGTTGTCTCAGCCCAATATGAGTTGGAGCCAGTTAAACTGTTGTTAGAACCGTCTTCATTCTGAAATTCGTTTTTATACTTTTCGAAAGTTTTAGTGTTGTTCTTATATCTATCGTCATTATACAAATCATCTTTAAATTCATCCTTAGTTTTGATCTTCAAAATGTTGGTATTGACCATACTTTCAGATTGCAAGAAGTATCCTCTTGGGTCTATAATGATACTAACATCTCTAAATTTCTCCTTACCAGGTGAATCCCGCATCAGATTTGAGTTTACGATGTATTTCAATAATTTCCTATTAACAATATCAGCCACATGAGAACGTAGTGACAGTGAGTACAAATTTCTTAAACTTTCAGGTAGTTTTGGAGATTCCTTCTTATCCACTAGAGATTGCATTGGGAAGAGTAACAATGTCATAGTTAGTTCCAACTCTTTCATATGTTTGTCATTTCTAGCGGCTTTCATAGCTAACTTTTCCTGTGAATATGCAATTAAATCTAGTATAAATTTATTATCCAATTCAGTTACTTCACCACTTTTTATTTTTATATGTTGGATTCTTATCATTTCTATCAAATTTAATAACAACAACTTGAAATGTATATCATCATCACCATATGTATCTACCTCAGACTCATCGCTGCTACTAAGGCTATTCTTATCATTTTTTGAATTAATATTTTGCACCACTTGCGACCTCTTATCTGCGGCAAACACTGACAGATCAGTATCTACAGAATTTTCCAGCACTTCTACCCCAAAAACAGTACTGATAGAATCCATTGCTTGTGATATTGATCCAGTTTTGATTAAATGTATTATATGTGCTCTCTCTTTGATTTTATAGTAAGAATTGAATTCGATAGAGTCCTTGTTTGTCTGTATATATCCTAATTCTTTAGCCATCCTTAAACTTGATTCTTCGAATGCCATTGTAACAAAATAATTTAGTAACAATTTAGGTATCGATGGCTCTCTAACACTTGGCAAGTCCATAGTTCCAGCTTGGGTACTTGGATTAGACGATAACCGAGTTCCCGTAGAACCTTTCAAATTAGAATTTGTGGATTCAAATGCACCAACGGATTTATTATTATACATTTCGCCAAGTTTGGCATACTTCCTAACAATTCCTTTCCACTCATCTCTCGAAAAGGTTACATTGCCATAAACTTTATATCCATCTGATATACGACTACTTCTCCCCAAAGACTCACTCTTGCTACTATTATCATCAGTCCTAATATCACTCATTTTGCCACCTTGGAAACAGAATATTAGCTATTTTTAATAGAAATTGGTTAACAACACTGTAATTCTGGAGTATTTGTACTAGGATTGCACTTTCCTGCAAAGTTCAAACTCTAAACGTCCCTTTTAATTATCATAGCTTGCACAAATTGACCTTTCTTCATGTAATCATTCCCGGAAAATTCCAAATGAAAGTGATCTGTGTGATTGACCATGACCAAGAACCAATACTTGGGCGACCATATCAACAATAAAAAAGTTACGAAGTTCTGTATATCATCAAATAGAAATAAAAAACAATAGCAACTGTATAAGCACAAACCTACCAAACAATCCTCTATATTCTTACCACAACTAATATTTTTTAGATTCATGACCAAAGAAAATGGAGGCTGCTTGGAACACAAATACATATAGCATGTTATGTAATGATGACATTGAGATAATGTTCAATTATATATAAGCTACTAAATTAATTGTAGATTCTATTGCTAGACTTCTAATCTCTTTTATATTTACCTTGATGGAGTTGACATTTTAGAAATATTTTGACAATCTGGTCAAATATTTTTGAAAATTCAACCGAAGAGAACAAAGAATCTATAAAGAACTGAACATATCTTAGTATAGCCTACCATATCCTAATATAGCAGTCATTCTTATTATCAGGACCGTTTATCTATCTACTGGGGCAGCATAATTAGAAACTTGCCAACAAAGATGTCTAGAAAGTTTGATTTGAAAGCCATTGCTGATATTTCTGTACTAGTGGGAACAGGTATATCTCTATACTATTTGATTAATCGGTTACTCAATGATGTCGAGAATGGCCCCATGTCTGGACGCTCCAAGGAGGCAAGAGAACAGCAATCTCAGAAATGGGATAAATTAGTAGAGCTGAATCCGGACCTTAAGAAAGTTCAATTATCTTCCTATGAAAGAACAATTTTATCATCGGTAGTTATAGCAGAAGATATAGACGTTACTTTTAATGATATCGGTGGTCTAGACAATGTTATTTCTGATTTACATGAAAGTGTCATTTATCCTCTTACAATGCCAGAAATATATACAAACAACCCATTACTCAAGGCCCCCAGTGGCGTACTGCTATATGGTCCTCCAGGTTGTGGTAAGACGATGCTTGCTAAGGCTTTAGCCAAAGAGAGTGGTGCCAATTTCATATCTGTGCGTATGTCAACAATAATGGACAAATGGTATGGAGAATCTAACAAAATTGTGGACGCTATGTTTTCCTTAGCAAATAAATTAGAACCTTGTATTATATTCATAGATGAAATCGATTCATTCTTAAGAGAGAGATCATCAACAGATCATGAGGTAACAGCAAACTTGAAAGCAGAGTTCATGACATTGTGGGATGGATTATTGAATAACGGCCGTGTAATGATAATAGGTGCTACAAATAGAATCAACGATATTGATGATGCATTTTTACGTAGACTACCAAAGCGATTCCTAGTTTCTTTACCAAATATTGAGCAAAGAACAAAGATATTGGAAGTACTGCTAGGCAATACAGAGTTGGACAAGGCCAACTTTGACCTCAGCTTAATAGCAAAGTGTTCTGGTGGATTATCTGGATCTGATCTGAAGGAATTATGTAGAGAGGCTGCATTAAATGCGGCTAAGGAAGCTATGAAAGAGAAAAGAAATTTAATACAGAAGGGTCTAGAGGCGACAGAGGTCAAATTAAGACCTTTAACTACCTATGATTTCTTAATAAACATGAAAACAATTGAAGCGGTTCAAATGCTATCACAAGCACCACAGGATTAAGATCTCTGCCAGGAAATAATTACATAAATGATTAACTGGGAACTTAAAGTACTAATGTAGTTTTAATAGACTGTCTTTTTGAGTATCTTGATCTTAAAATGACCTATATATTAAATATTCCAAGATCACTAAATACGCTACTTTTTTGAAAAGACCTAAAATTTTTCGTGACAATAGTTTCTGGCAAAACTATATAAACTCAATACTCTGTCAATTTTCCCATTACAATCCCATTACTTCTATTATCTATCATACGTCCATCTAAAATATAAGTTCATACCGAAAAGAGTGTTAATGATCTGAGCCATTTGCAATTAGATTTTCTGCAGGAGCAGAAACTGTATTGTTCTAGGCGTTTGCAAGATCATTTTATATTCTGGCAACTTCGAAGATTTATTGTTCTTTACACCGTGGGCAATAGATTCAAAGCGTTGCCTAAAGTAAACGTGCATATCATTTGTCTAAATACTGACAATGATATCTCATTGAATTTCCATTTTCTAAGATTAAAGGAAAGTAACCTGCGGTACGATTCCTTAAGGGAGTCGCTACTACATTTTATTCAATGATACAAAATTATGACCTATACCTCTTGATCTGTAATGCAAAATGTGTCTTATCATGATTATTTAAAATGTAAAAGATGATATCACGATTGTCTATAAAATTGGTTAGATGCCATTGTTAATTTTTGTGGAGCTTCCTTCTCATCTGCAAGCGATAGAGCTGTTACCATGATTGGCACCTTGGTTCTCACCTCTAAAAGTTCATTCTTTCCGGGCTTGATATGTTCAAAACTATGTAATCTATTCCATTGATGTAGTTTAGTATCCTTAGCAAAGTTTTTCTTCAAGATTTCAACAATGGTCACCATCTTTTGAATATGGTCTCCATACGATACTATAATCACAAAATTGTTATCCTTTACGTTCTTCTCCAAACTACTTACTTTGTCCTTAATCTTATCATTCTTTGACACTTTAGTTGTGATATAATTGAATTCTGTATTCGGTTCCCCAAGCATAGTCGGCAGTATCTGATTCTTTATGTATTCAGAGCATTGTGAGAAGTTACTCAGATCAATTTCAACATTTGTGCCTTCGTATTGCACACGACCTTCCATAGCTTATTAGTTGTATAGTGTGTACTGATTCCTGATACTTGCTAGATCTGAGATAGGAGATAAAGATGCAACTTATCCAGTTGTGTTACCATCTGTATATCCTGCATTTTATTTATTTTTCACCACTATGTGGGCAGCTCATCTCAAGATGAGCCAACTCGTAGAAAACAATGCACAACCTATTTCACTTTGTACAGGAAAAAACCATTATAAATGATAGTAAACATGCAAGTTGCAGAAGGTGTGTAGAAGCAACAATCGCAGGTACCACTACAGACAAGATGATAGCGCCATTGTTAAGGAAGTATAGCTCACAGGCCAGTGCACTCCAATTGGCATATGACCACTTACCAGGCAAAAACAGCCAACTATCACCTGTGGTTATTCTTCATGGTTTGTTCGGAAGTAAGCTTAATAACAGGACGATTGGCAGAGGAATCAACAGCAATCTAGGCAGGGATGTATATTTAGTTGATCTACGTAACCATGGCAGCTCACCTCAATCGCCAAGGCATGACTACCAGTCCATGAGACTTGACCTGGAAAAGTTTGTCGATGATCATAAGCTGGAAAACCCTATAGTCATGGGCCATTCAATGGGTGCAAAAGTCGCTATGCAAGCATGCCTGTACAACCCAAAGAGATACAAGATGCTCATAAGCATAGAAAATGCACCAGTGAATGTGATGCCCAATGGTAAATTTGTTCAGTATATTGACCTGTTAGAGAGACAAGTGGGCCATCAAGTGACTTTGAAAACCGTGGAGGAGCGTCTATTCAAGCTAGAGAAGAATGAGCTGGTTTTGAAATTCCTCATGACGATCCTGCGCCGTGACCGTGAAGGTGCAATCGAAAGCAAGTTACCGCTGGGAATACTCAGAGAAGCGATTGTCAAAGGCAAGATATCAGAGTGGGATGTTAAGGACAGGCGATACAATGGGCCCAGTTTATTCATACGAGGTACCGAATCTGCATACATTGCTGACGAGTACATAGTACCCATCTCTACATACTTCCCTAACTTCGAATTAAGAGACGTAAAAGGTGGACACTGGATAAACGTCGAGAACTCCTCCGCGTGCATAGAATACATCTCTGAATTCATCGATAGAAAGGAGGACATATAATATATAGAGCGATACGCGAAAAGAGACGCTGCTTTTACCACTAGTCACTACAGTTTCTTAAACGCGTGCAATGAATGTACTGTAAATATCATAAGCAGTGGAACAAGCCCACAAGTAGAAATATATTCCAGGTGATTTGGACTTAGACGCCTTCAGGTTTTCTTTGCCACTTCAAGGATTTAATACTACAATATCCGTAGATCATAGCCTCTTTTGGGCTCGGTGTTTGTCCTGTACCCAATGTGTGTATGGGGTTAGGGGTGTTACTATCTCTGCGGAACCTGAAGTATCGAGCTTCACACCATGGATGTGTATGACTCGAGCTGCCATACAGATATCGCAGAAGATAGGAAGGTCGTGCGGGAGGGAAAGGTCTGGATCAATATATTTTCCTAATTAGGAATGTTCGCTGAATAGCTAGCTCTCTTAAATGCTGGGTAACAAGATTGCTAAAAATAGGAGTTGGTTGTACGTGAAAAGCAGCAATTATTGCTTTTTCTCAATCTGTGTATCTCCCGTACCTAGTATCGAATTTCTGGATTACTCTTTTTTTTTCTGCTGTATGAAGAGAGTGGCGCAGCAAACTCAGCATATTCTATGTAGTGCACCGATGTTCTGTTTACTTCCTCCATTCATCTCTTCGCCATCTATCCGTGCAAGGAGTATTCGCACTCAGTTTCTCCGGTACTGCTGTAACTCCAGCTCTGCTGACTATTTTGTTTTCTTTTGCAGGACTCGTAGATCCTGCTTAAGCTTCAGCCACCATCCCCTCTTTTTTTCCACTCTCTCTCTCTCACTTTCTTCTGTTGTTGCATCTGCCTCAAAGAAGCGACAACAATGCTTTGCCGTGCTAAGAAAAGGTAGCACATCGCAACATTTTGCTACGCTCTTGGTTATTGTTTACGGAGCTAAGTGATGGGCTGTGCCACCCATAACTTTCCCTAACTTGCCTTCGTGATTTGTGTGGAGAAGAAAATATTGATACTCATTTAAATGGTGTTTTGGTGTGAAGTTTTTCGTGAGTCGCCCTCCCTTTCCTCCGCTCATTCCTCTTTCGATTCCTATTCTCCGCCGGATTATCACTGGTATCGTGCCGACGGAACACACACAAACCACCGCACAAGCACAAAGTGAGGGTAGCCTTTGGACAGAAAAAAGCCAAAGGAGTCGTCTTTTGTCCCACTAAATGAAAGCAACTGAAGAGACATGATCTGTACTTATTCCCTTCCCCTGAAGTTATTGTGAATCCTTCCCACCTCCGTATATTTGTCCTTATCCCGTCTAAGTTACACCTTTGCCCCCTCCCCCCCCACAAACAGTACAAAGAACGATACGCACAGGCAATGGAGTATTGAAATTGAAAACTTGCTATGTATATCGAAAATATCTGATCCACAGAAAATGCTAGAGAGGAGTATAGCAAATCAAATGTTTCTTCGATTAATTGAGTGGGACAGACAAAAATGTCCATGTAACCGAAGCAGCTAGTCTATTTTGTCTCGCCCACTACCAACGCAGAAACAATCGCACAAATTGAAGACCAACAAATCCAATTTTGATAGAGTCCTTTTCTTTCAATTGATAGAAACTACTGTACATACCAAGAACACAGACACTTACAGACACTTACAGACACTTACAGACACACACGTAATTTATCTGCTATTTCAAGTTAGTTCCCTTCCCAAGTGCCACCAAAAAATAAAAACTTTTCTCCTTCAAAGAAAAAAAAAAATCGAGATGCCCTTCTCGGTTTTCGTGTCGACACTATAAATACCCATCAGTTTCTGATCTCTTCCGTCCCTCTCTGTTTTGGCGGCTCCAGACACACTCCCCTTTATCTTCCTAGCCGCCCATTCTCTTCTACCTTTATTTGGTCTCTTTTCTAACTTTGAGATCTGGGAACTAAGCGCCGAGGTTCCGTATTATCCGTTGAAAATTGTACGAGCCCTCACTAGACATTCACTTTGTACAAGAATTAAGGACATCATACAGCGGTAAACTTTTTACAACACTACAAGTCTTTTGTTCTTTCTTCTCATCGAAGAAAACAGGAATAGACACAAAAAAAAGAGAGTAAGTGTTTTAGATTTTCTTTTCATAAAATAAAGGAAGATTAAAACAAGCTGGGGAAAATAACTGCCTAACTTCCCACTTGTGCTGACAATTCGCTTAAGTTAAAGAACAAGGTATCAAGGATTTAGGAAGAAATTCTTTTACTATCCCAAGTCTCTATCAGCCAATAAAGGAATAAGAACAAGACAGAAAAAGAAAATTCCAACCATGTCTTACGATCAAGGTGGTAATGGCAATTGGCAGAACACCGATCCCAATGGTAACTATTACTACAATGGGGCCGAGAACAACGAATTCTATGATCAGGATTATGCTTCTCAACAACCAGAACAACAACAAGGTGGTGAAGGTTACTACGATGAGTACGGACAACCCAACTATAATTACATGAACGACCCACAGCAAGGTCAAATGCCACAACAACAACCTGGTGGTTATGAGAACGACGGCTACTACGACTCGTACTATAACAACCAGATGAACGCTGGTGTTGGCAATGGGTTGGGACCTGACCAGACTAATTTTTCAGATTTTAGCAGCTACGGACCACCTCCATTTCAAAATAACCAAGCTAATTATACACCATCCCAACTAAGTTATAGCAACAATGGGATGGGCAGCAACGGTATGAATATGTCTGGTTCGTCAACTCCAGTATACGGTAACTACGATCCGAACGCTATTGCGATGACATTACCAAACGACCCATACCCAGCTTGGACCGCTGATCCACAAAGTCCCGTTTCCATTGAACAAATCGAAGACGTCTTCATCGATCTAACCAACAAATTTGGTTTCCAAAGAGACTCTATGAGAAACATCTTCGACCTGTTTATGACTTTATTGGACTCTAGAACATCCAGAATGTCTCCAGACCAAGCATTGCTATCTGTCCACGCTGATTATATTGGTGGTGACACTGCTAACTACAAGAAATGGTATTTCGCAGCTCAGCTTGATATGGATGATGAAGTTGGTTTCAGAAACATGAATTTGGGTAAGTTATCAAGAAAAGCAAGGAAAGCTAAGAAGAAGAACAAAAAAGCAATGGAAGAGGCCAACCCTGAAGACGCTGCTGAAGTGCTTAATAAAATCGAAGGTGATAACTCTCTTGAAGCTTCTGACTTCAGATGGAAGACTAAGATGAACATGCTAACTCCTATTGAAAGGGTTCGTCAAGTGGCCCTTTACATGTTAATCTGGGGTGAAGCTAACCAAGTTAGATTCACTTCTGAATGTCTATGTTTCATTTACAAATGTGCTTCTGACTACCTAGAATCACCATTATGCCAACAGAGAACAGAGCCAATCCCAGAAGGTGATTATCTAAATAGAGTCATCACTCCAATTTATCAATTTATCAGAAACCAGGTCTATGAAATTGTCGATGGACGTTATGTCAAACGTGAAAAGGACCATAACAAGATTATTGGTTATGATGATGTCAATCAACTGTTTTGGTACCCAGAAGGTATCACTAAGATTGTATTGGAAGATGGTACTAAACTAACTGATATTCCAAGCGAGGAACGTTACTTAAGACTTGGGGAAGTGGCTTGGAACGATGTCTTCTTTAAGACATACAAGGAAACACGTACTTGGTTACATCTTGTGACCAATTTCAATCGTATTTGGATTATGCACGTTTCCGTCTACTGGATGTATGTTGCTTATAACTCTCCTACTTTCTACACTCACAACTATCAACAACTGGTAAACAATCAACCTGTCCCTGCTTATAGATGGGCAAGTGCCGCCTTGGCTGGTACAGTGGCTAGTGCAATCCAGTTGTTTGCAACTGTTTGTGAATGGTGGTTCGTTCCAAGGAAATGGGCTGGTGCTCAACATTTATCTCGTAGGTTTTGGTTTTTATGTGGTATCCTAGGTGTTAATCTTGGTCCTTTAATTTTTGTCTTTGCTTATGAAAAGGACACTGTTCAATCGAAGGCTGGTCATGCTGTAGCAGCTGTGACATTTTTCATTGCTGTGGCCACTGTTTTATTCTTCTCGATTATGCCATTAGGTGGTCTTTTCACCTCATATATGCAAAAATCAAGTAGAAGATATGTTGCTTCTCAGACTTTCACCGCATCTTTTGCCCCATTACAAGGTTTGGATAGATGGTTATCTTATTTAGTTTGGGTTACAGTTTTTGCTGCCAAATACTCTGAATCGTACTTCTTCTTGATTTTGTCTCTAAGAGACCCTATCAGAATTTTATCAACTACTACCATGAGATGTACTGGTGAGTATTGGTGGGGTTCAAAGTTATGTAGACATCAATCGAAGATTGTTTTAGGTTTCATGATTGCTACAGATTTCATTTTGTTCTTCCTTGATACTTATTTGTGGTACATTGTTGTCAACACTGTCTTCTCTGTTGGTAAATCCTTCTATCTAGGTATTTCCATCTTAACTCCTTGGAGAAATATCTTTACAAGATTACCAAAGAGAATTTACTCAAAGATTTTGGCCACAACTGATATGGAGATTAAATATAAACCAAAGGTTCTAATCTCTCAAATTTGGAATGCAATTATTATTTCCATGTACAGAGAACATTTACTTGCTATCGACCATGTTCAGAAACTGTTATACCATCAAGTTCCATCTGAAATTGAAGGTAAAAGAACTCTAAGAGCTCCAACGTTCTTTGTATCTCAGGATGATAACAATTTTGAAACTGAGTTTTTCCCAAGAAACTCTGAAGCTGAACGTCGTATCTCATTCTTTGCCCAATCATTGGCTACCCCAATGCCAGAACCATTACCAGTTGACAACATGCCAACTTTTACCGTCTTGACTCCACACTATTCTGAAAGAATATTGCTTTCTCTAAGAGAAATCATCAGAGAAGATGATCAATTTTCAAGAGTCACTCTATTAGAATATTTGAAACAATTGCATCCTGTTGAATGGGAATGTTTTGTTAAGGATACCAAGATTCTGGCAGAAGAAACAGCCGCTTATGAAAATGAGGAGACTCAGGATCCAGAGAAATCTGACGCTTTGAAAACTCAAATTGATGATCTTCCTTTCTACTGTATTGGTTTCAAGTCTGCTGCTCCAGAATACACTTTACGTACACGTATTTGGGCATCGTTGAGATCCCAAACCTTGTACCGTACTGTTTCTGGTTTTATGAACTACGCTAGAGCGATTAAATTGCTATACCGTGTCGAAAACCCAGAGATTGTTCAAATGTTTGGTGGCAATGCTGAAGGTCTTGAGAGAGAATTGGAGAAAATGGCTAGAAGAAAGTTTAAGTTTTTGGTTTCAATGCAAAGATTGGCTAAGTTTAAGCCACATGAATTAGAAAATACTGAATTCTTGTTAAGAGCTTACCCTGATTTACAAATTGCTTACTTGGATGAAGAACCTCCTTTGAACGAGGGAGAAGAACCAAGAATTTATTCTGCCTTGATTGACGGTCACTGTGAAATGTTGGAAAACGGTCGGAGACGTCCAAAATTCAGAGTTCAATTATCTGGTAACCCTATTCTTGGTGATGGTAAATCTGATAATCAAAACCATGCTTTGATTTTCTACAGAGGTGAATACATTCAATTAATTGATGCTAACCAAGACAACTATTTGGAAGAATGTTTGAAGATTAGATCCGTTTTAGCCGAATTTGAGGAATTAAATGCCGAACCCGTCTACCCATACACTCCTGGTGTTAAATATGAAGACCAGAAGACTAATCATCCAGTCGCAATTGTTGGTGCTAGAGAATATATTTTCTCCGAAAACTCTGGTGTGCTTGGTGATGTCGCCGCTGGTAAGGAACAGACTTTTGGTACATTGTTTGCTCGTACATTGGCTCAAATTGGTGGTAAACTGCATTATGGTCACCCGGATTTCATCAATGCTACGTTTATGACAACAAGAAGTGGTCTATCCAAGGCTCAAAAGGGTTTACATTTGAACGAAGATATTTACGCCGGTATGAATGCCCTATTACGTGGTGGTCGTATTAAGCACTGTGAATATTATCAATGTGGTAAAGGTAGAGATTTAGGTTTTGGTACAATTTTGAATTTCACAACTAAGATTGGTGCAGGTATGGGTGAACAAATGTTGTCCCGTGAGTACTACTATTTAGGTACACAATTGCCCGTAGACCGTTTCTTGACTTTCTACTATGCGCATCCTGGTTTCCATTTGAATAACTTGTTCATTCAATTGTCTTTGCAAATGTTTATGCTAACTTTGGTCAATTTGCATGCGCTTGCCCACGAATCCATTCTTTGTATTTACGATAGAAATAAGCCTAAGACTGATGTCTTGTATCCTATCGGTTGTTACAATTTCTCACCAGCCATTGATTGGATCAGACGTTATACATTGTCCATTTTCATTGTTTTCTGGATTGCCTTTGTTCCTATTGTTGTTCAAGAGTTGATTGAACGTGGTCTATGGAAGGCTACTCAAAGATTTTTCCGTCACATTCTATCTCTATCCCCAATGTTTGAAGTTTTTGCTGGTCAAATTTATTCTGCTGCTCTATTGAGTGACATGACTGTGGGTGGTGCTCGTTATATATCCACCGGTCGTGGTTTTGCAACATCCCGTATTCCATTCTCAATTTTATACTCCAGATTTGCCAGCTCTGCCATTTATATGGGGGCCAGATCTATGCTGATGTTATTATTCGGTACAGTGGCACATTGGCAAGCTCCATTACTATGGTTCTGGGCATCTCTATCTGCTTTACTGTTCTCTCCATTCATATTTAATCCACATCAATTTTCCTGGGAAGATTTCTTCTTGGACTACAGAGACTATATTAGATGGTTATCAAGAGGTAACAATAAGTACCACAAAAATTCTTGGATTGGCTACGTAAGAATGGCAAGATCACGTATTACAGGTTTCAAACGTAAGTTGATTGGTGATGATTCTGAAAAGGCTGCAGGTGATGCTAACAGAGCTCATAGAACAAACTTAATACTAGCTGAATTGATTCCAACTGCAATTAATGCAGGTAGTTGTTTCATTGGTTTTACCTTCATTAACGCTCAAACCGGTGTTAAGGCCACCGATGATGACAGAGTCAACTCTGTTCTAAGAGTTGTCTTGTGTACACTTGGTCCAATCGCTGTTGATGTTGGTGTATTATTTTTCTGTTTGGGTATGTCCTGTTGTTCTGGTCCATTGTTTGGTATGTGCTGTAAGAAGACAGGTGCTGTTATGGCGGCGGTTGCACACGGTGTCTCAGTTGTGATTCATATTGGTTTCTTCATTGTAATGTGGGTTCTAGAAGGTTTTAACTTCACTAGAATGCTGGTTGGTGTTGCCACAGTTATCCAATGTCAAAGATTTATTTTCCAATTAATGACAATTTTACTATTGACCAGAGAATTCAAGAATGACCATGCTAACACGGCTTTCTGGACAGGTAAGTGGTATGGTTCTGGCTTTGGTTACATGGCTTGGACTCAACCAATGAGAGAATTGACTGCAAAGGTTATAGAGATGTCTGAATTTGCAGCTGATTTTGTTCTTGGTCATGTCATCTTATTTGCCCAATTCCCTGTGCTTTGTATTCCTGCCATTGATAAATTCCACTCAATCATGCTGTTCTGGTTGAAACCATCTCGTCATATTCGCCCACCAATTTATTCATTAAAGCAATCCCGTTTAAGAAAGAGAATGGTGAAGAGATACTTGACTCTTTACATCATTATTTTCTTGGTGTTTGCAGGCGCCATTGTTGGCCCAGCTGTCGCCGCTAGCCATGTGCCACAGGATATTGGCCATACATTGACTGGCCCATTCCATAACATTGTTCAACCTAGAAACAAGAGTAACAATGATACTGGTTTGCAAATTTCGACATATAGTAATCATTACTACACACATACGCCATCTCTAAAGACCTGGTCCACTATAAAATAAAGAGGCAATAGATAATCCCCTAATTGAGTATGATTTTCAAGAATTTTTCTAATTAGGAATTAGCATCATTACTCTTTCAACTATCATTTTATCCTTATAAATGTCAATCATTTATTTTATTTTTATCTATTTGTTTTAATTTGTTACGGAAAGAGACTATTTATTGCGATGGTAACAATAACAGTCTATATTTTTATCTTATATTTTTTTCTACCTTGACGTATATATATATTCAAAAAATAAATTCTATCATTAAAAAGTACATAGTATTCGATATGATAATTATGGTAAAGAAAGAAAACTCGAAGTGCAGATTCCAATTCAATATGATTCAATAATGGTATATTCTTTACAGATTATGAGCTATATACATAAAGAAAATTACATGCAAAGTCAACAACAATAATAGAAAATTAAATTATTAATCGAGCTGTCATGATAAGAATGTTGTAATGATTATTGTAAGTAACAAAATCACTTGTGTGTTGTCAAGTGCTTTAATCAACAACTCTAATACTTTTTCCCCTTCAAAAACCCTTAAAGATACAATGACTAATAAGTGCCATTGACCATTTATTCTTTCCTTGATCCCCATGGGAAACCAAAAATCGATTTGGGTCTCACTACTTGCCGTAGTTTTGGCCTGATTATGTAAAATCTCTTCTCACCTGGAATATCAATATACATGCTAACAAAGTTTGGTTTGTAATTTTGCTCAGAATCCACTGCTTCGACATGAACTAGACCTAGCTTTTTCTTACTTTCAAGGTGGAATCTCATGAAGTGATGGCATTTTCCATATTTGTCAATCTTTTGGGTCGATACAATAGGTCTATTTCTCGTCCATCTGTCGTTAGTGACCAATTCACCATATGCCTTTAACCTCTCCTTCTTGAAAGAAGAATCGTTACATTGCAACAGTTTCCTAACTTCCTCGTTATCTTCAACAAGCGTAACAGCTCTATTGAACAACATTGTATCACCTGATGGCGAAAACAGTTCTGACAAGATTAGATACAGCACAACACCTGAAACACCGACACCACCAACAACCAAAAGACTAGAGGCAGTGAAGCTAGTTAACGCCTTGAGTTTATGCCAGACAGGAATCTTCTTGTGTTCTGGTTTCTTCTCACCACTGGTCTTTCCCTTGGATTTGCCCTTAGACGAGTAGAATTGCACTCTTGGAATAGATGCAAGCGGTCTACTCCGCAACACCATTGGATGTGGCCTTATTGTTCTCAACATGGCTCAAATTTCTAGTTGATTGTAATGAATAGCCTATTTGTCTCAAAATATATGTACACCCACCTACTGCAATGGATATCCTTTTGTCTAGAGATCGTCCTTGAACTATATCATCTGAATAAGCACTTTAATTGAATCATCCATCTTGGGCTTCTTTGCTTGTAACAAGCATGGGAGAGCTCACGCAGTAAGCAGAGCTTCGAGTCCATCGTGAACCCCGGACGAGTTACAAAGTAGTAACTCTTTACGTTCACAATCCAAATTTTTTTGATATTTAGGTCTCTCAGTAAGTTGATGCTGCATTTCTATTCGTTATTAGAATTATACATGCCCTTTTAGTGCAATGGTTAGCATACATTTTTCCGGTGGATGTGATCCGGGTTCGAGTCCCGGGAGGGGCTGTACTTGTATTTTATTTTTTGATATTTTTGCGCCGATAACAGTCAGTGGATTATAGAAGACTATATTGCACAATACAAAGCTATGTAATATACAAATTTCGTGACCAAGCGTATCATAATGCTATTGAATGCCTTTTTTTTTTGTTCTATAATTATTGCTTTTGATCCATTAAAGCACAATGCTCCTATAAAGTTATAAATTTATATACGTTTTTTCGCGAAAGAGTAATAGGAAATAGCGTTATAGTTGAGGTACCATTTATGCAAATTATTATTTTTTATTGCAGGGTTCTTTTTGTTATTGTCTTACTCTTTCTTTTGCGATTTCGATGATATAGTTTTCCAGAAACTCTCGTATTCTTGCTTCAATGTAACTGGAGCCAAATTGAAGTTGTCCTTCATGTATAGTATCCTCGCAATAGGCCAACTTAGCAGCCAATTCCACAAACCGAGTGATCTGATCACTCTAACCACTAGTAGGTATGCAGATCCGTTAAACAACCCTAGTGTAAAGCCGACGAGAACCTGCTCTACTGAATGATAGTGCAGATAAACTCTTGAGAAAGTTACACAAGCCGATAATACCACCAGGATTAGAAACAAAGACACGGCCTCGAAGCGAGATCTCTTTCTATTCGTGCTCAACGGTGCAACTAGCAAAGACAGCGTGAAATAGCTCAGTGTGAACCCCATGAACTGGGAGTGCGCTGAAGGCATACCGTAACCGGACCTGATAGAATTCTCCTGGAAAGAGTCACCGACCCAATATGGTCTGTCTTGCTTGATGATGTTCTTTACTATATTGTTCATTATCTCATTGCACAATTGGCCCAGTGCGATGATGCAGGACTCCAGCTCTCTTGTAATGATGAACCAGGACAAGTAGAATGTCAGGATCAAGATCGGTAGTAGCGAGAAGTATGCGCTCAGAAACGACAAGACGTCGTCTGGATCATACAGGATATACGTGTCATCGAACGGTATAATATTCCTATGAGTAGTAGCGTTCATTCCCCTCCCTGGTGTGGTATCCTACATGGATTAGCTACAATTGTGTTCCAGGCCAGCAAGATACCTGTGAGTTAAATGCTTTTTCCATTATTTTATTTTTTTTTTTTCACTTTTGAAACTTCATTTTCCCACCTGTTATGAAACGCTAGTGGGGACATAGCAATACGAAGAGAATGTAATTATTGTATGACTTTTTTTATTCATTGCATATAATTAGTTAGCAGTTATGTAGTGGGCGTATATATATCTGTTGTGATTTCGCTATGATTTAGTTGTACTTAGCGATAAGCTCATCGACCAACTCGATGTATTTTTGCTCAGCTTCTTCCTGAGACATACCCTTCAATTTCTCCCAGGCGTCCCACTTGTAGCGGTCTTTCATGTTGAAGATGCCTGGCTTCTCCTTGGTGTTGTCACCGACAGTGGCCTGCTTGTACAAACCGTAAAGCTTCAACATCTCATCCTGGCTGGGTTGCGTTGGCAACTCATTGACTGCCTTGGCCTTCTCTTCAAACAATTGCGAAACCATTCTTTATTTCTATGGGTTTTTCTTTAGTAGATCTAACTATTATAGTAAGATAGTAAGAATTTTGCGTCTTATATATAGTGTGAGTTGTAATCATGTGTTTCTCGTTATTGTCAGTTATGTACTTTATCCGGTTTAAAGGGTAGAGCTT